>Ga0315905_10009044_pt1 | contig 10091 bp, 12 predicted proteins | sample LakEriMetagenome_5_FD_203522 | JGI IMG/M metagenome (GOLD analysis project Ga0315905, IMG submission 203522) | Freshwater fungal communities from buoy surface, Lake Erie, Ohio, United States - Buoy 4 MA121 | ecosystem: Environmental > Aquatic > Freshwater > Lake | place: USA: Lake Erie, Ohio... | reverse complement strand
AGGGCATGGAACGTGTTGGCGGACTCCCGCCCGCGTGTCCTATGGATTTCCAGGGCTGCATGGTGTGGATATGGCAGGTACACCACATGTCATGTCACCACAGGGGCACACACATGCACCTGCTGGGTGTTTTTTTTTTGCACACGGCCCTGCTTCTCACGGAATCTGCGCCACAGCAATCACATGTCATGCACAACAGACTCTTAGACTGCCTGCGCTGATCAGCAATGGCTCAGCTTGCAGCCTCACCCAGTTGCTGAGGCAGCACCATGCGCCGATCTTGCCACGACGCCAGCAGGTCAAGCTCCGCTCCCTCGATGTCAGCCTTCAGCACCTGCAACACCGATCGATGTTTGCAGCACCGCATCCGTCAAGGGATTGCATCATGCCCACGCGCAGCCCAGGCGATCGGTGCCAGCCTGCCCTGTCATTGGCCCCCTTCAGCATGACCTCTGTCTCTGTCCACTGCTGGGGGCAGCAGCCCGGGCGCCCACACCTGGATGCTTGTGAGCCCCAGCTTGCCCTGGATGTACGAGGCCCAGCTGTCACCGTCTATGCACTCTTTGTGGAAGGTGTGGCGCTCATGCACCGACCAGCCATCCACCGTGCTGCAGGCACAGCCAGGGGGAAGGCAACGGGCACCATGTTCAGCTGCGGATCCGCCCGCCAGGGGCAGAGGCGTGCTCTACGCTCCACCGCTTCCTGAGCACCCCAAGCTGTGCTCACCAGTCGAAAGTGTGCACGTGACAAGGCGTCTTTGAAAGCACGTCCTGCTCGAATGTGTAGTCGTTCTGGCTGCCAAAGGACAGCACCGTACAGGGTGCTCGCAAGCCTGCACGCAGAGCAGGGCAGCCCAAGACCAGTCAGCAAAGCAAGCCCACGCCTTTGGTGGTGGTGGGAGCACTGCTGCTGCCTCCTGGGCTGCTGCTGCCTCTTTCCCCTGCACCACCCAAACCCAGCTGACATGCAATGCTGCGGGAGCCGGGGGGAGGGCGGACATCAGGCAGAAGAAAGCAGGCCATGCCGCTGCCCTGGTGGCACATGCTCGGCCACGTTGCTGCCCGCGCCCCTTTCCTGGCAAGCCATCGCTCACCTTCCAGGGCACACAGGAACTTGCCGCCATCGCCACTTCTACCATAGCGCGTGAGTGGGGCCTCTGAGGGGCAGGTCACCGCCGGCTTGTACCGCAGCAGCCAGTCAGCTTGCTTGAGCTTGCTGGTCGCCATGCCGAGCGCAAACAGGCTGCCCCTGCAGGTGCGAGGGACCGACGGCGGCAGCTCAGGCAGCGGACCAGCTCTGTGATGGCATGGTGCGTGTAAACCCAGCAGCGCTGCTTGATCCCCTGACCCGGGGGGCAAGGAACGCTGCCGTGGGTGCGATGCAGCGCCGCGCCCCGCGCCATGGTGGGGCTGCGCGCCGTGCTGCGAGCCGCGGCAGGCATGGGGCGCGCGCCCACCTGTGGGCCGTCAGGTTGCCCAGAGCCTCCTCCTTGTACTGGCTGCTGCCTGCGTCAAAGTACTGCTTGCTCCCAGCCGGGGCCAGGCGGAGCGCGGGCTGCTGCCACTGCGCGACGGTGAAGTGGTCAAAGCGCAGCGGCGCCGGCTGCCGCAGCAGCGGCCCCCAGGCCGCACCCAGCTGCTGCATGCCGCTGCTGGTGCAGAACAGCCCCACCAGGCCGATCATCAGCACAGCCAGCACCCAGTGCGAGGCAGGGCGGCTGGTGAGGCCCGGGCGCAGCGGGGTGGCGGCGCGCCTGACCGACATGCCTGCGGGGGCGCATGGGGTTGCATTTTCATTGTCGGGTTGACGCCGCCGCAGGCGCGCTGACCGGACCCCCCGCGCATCGGCAGCAATACACGGGGCACCATGCTGGGCTCCTCACCTGCGCGCGCGCCGCGAATCTAGGGGCCTGAGTTGTGGGGGCGCGGAAACACCGCTCACCGCCCGGCTGCAACAGCTGCCTCTTCTAGAGACAGGCGTGATCGCTGTCCGAATGCCCGGTCGCCTCGCTGTCGCTGTTGCAGTCGTCGATTTCCCGCGGGCCGCCCGATCTGGTCGCGGTGACGCCCTGCTGCAATGGAACGGACGGCAACACAACACTGACTGACAGGCGCGTTACATGCGCAGTGCCAGCTACGCGCCCGCCAGCCACAGCGGGCCCAGCGGGCCCAGGCGCCGCAACAGGCGCCCCGCCGCCCCCGGGTCGAACGGCATGTCCGATGGCTGCGCCGGCTGCAGGCCTTCCAACAAGGCCACAAGCTCGGGCTGCACCCACTGCCAGGCAGCGCTGGCCGCGGCTGGCGCAGGCTGCTCCCCCCGATCGCTCTGGCCGCTGCTGCTGCCGCTGCTGCTGCTGCTGGCGCACGCGGCCGCTCGCTCGCACAGCTGCTGGCACAGCTTGGACAGCTGCTGGGCAGCCGCGGCGCTGACAGGCGGCGCCCGCTGCTCCAGGCCCGGCTGGCACAGCTGCCAGGCGGTGGCGGCCAGCACCCCCGCGTCCGCGTGCAGCCAGGGCAGGCGGGCAGGCGACGGCCGCAGCCGGGCGTAGGCTGGCACCAGCGTCGCCAGCGTGGCAGTGGCCACCTGACCCACAATGCTGGTCAGCAGCGGCGGCGCCAGCACCTGTCGCCCGTTGTGCACCAGCGCCTGCAGGAGACACTCAGGGCCTGCCATGAGTCCCGCAGCGTCGATAGCGTGTCCGTCGGCCGCGCATGCCAAGGCGATGATGCCCCCGCGCTGCTGCCCGCCCGCCCACCTGCAGCTGCATCGCCCAGCACGCCGCGGCCGCGCTGGGCCCCGCGGCCGCGCCCCGGAACACCGGGGGAGGGCGTGGGCTGGCCCAGTCGCCAGCATCCAGGGCGGCAGTGGTAGCGGCCAGCAGGGTGGAGGTGTGCAGTGCGCAGCAGGCCTGCTGCAGCCCGTCCAACAGGCAGGACGCCTGCACCAGGACGTCGAAGGGGGGGGGAGGGCAGGAGGGGGGGTGGGGTGCTGCGCTGCATGCCTCGTGTTGCCGACGGCAGCCAAGCGCCAGTGCGCAGTCGCCGGGTGCATCAGCGGCACACCCACCTGTGCCAGGCAGGCGGCGTGGCTGGCCTGGGCGTGCCAGTAGCAGCCATCCCGGGGCGGCAGGTCCAGGGCTGGGCGCCAGGCCACCAGGCGGCGCTGCACCCCCAGGGCTGCCGCCAGGGCCAGCAGCGAGGCGGCACCCGGGTCACCCAGGCCTGCGACAGAGGCAGCACAGCGGCGTGAGAGGGCTGCCCGCCCGTCTGAAGGGCTGTGGGGCGGGGTGGGGCAGCGCTGCACGATGCAAGGGGCACAGGGCTGCTGCAGCTGCGCCCGCCCACCCACCCACCAGCACCCCGGCCTCCCCAGCCCACCTTCTGCGCTGATGGGTGCCGCCATGGCGGCTGCCAGCGCATCCATGAGCGTCTGCAGCACCTCCAGGCAGGACAGCACCACCAGCGACTGCACACAGGCAGGCAGCAGGGCACAGCACAGCACAGCACTGAGCTCTGCAATCCGGAACGGTCGGCGCGGGCGGCACGCTGAGTGCAGGTCTGGAACAGCCAGGGCAGTCATCTCCCGCCATGTGTCCGCACCTGCAGGGCCGGCAGAAACATCTGCAGGCGCCCAAGCGCGGTGTCCAGCACCTCCAGCACCTTGGCTGGCGCAGGGGCCAGCCGTAGCGGCCCCGCAGCAGCGCCCACCCCGCCGCCCTCCACCAACGCTGCACCCGCCTCCCCGCCGCCCATGCCGGCCGCCCAGCCAGGCCCGCCGCTGCCGCTGGCGCTGCCACTGCCGGCCCGCCCCTGCCCCGTCATGCTGTGTAGTTGAGCCAGGTGCCTGGCGCCCGCGCTGCGCCCGCCCTCCAGGCTGCCGGCGCGCAGCAGCAGGCCGCCCCTGGGCAGCCCAGGCCCCGCCCCCGACCCCGACACCGACATGCTGGGCAGGCGGCCCAGGCCGGGAGCGCGCCCCAGCGCGCCAGCGCCCAAGCTGGGCAGGTGCCATAGCGTGCCCCTGCTGCTCAGCTGGCGGCCTGGAGCCTGCAAGGCGGTCAGAGGACCAGGGGGGCGGGCGTGAGGCTGTGTCCGCTGCCCCCACCCATTGCAGCGCAGCGCATCGATCGCCGTCTGATGCACCACCCCAGCCAGCAGGGAGGTGCTGCCAGCGCCACCTGCCGCCCTGGGCCACCCACCAGCGGTCCAGCGTCCATGATGCCGGTGGCACTGGCGCGCCGCTCTGCGGCCAGCAGCTGCCGCTCCCCCGCCTCGCTGCCCCACATGGGGCCGCCCAGCAGGTCGGGGTCGGGCGCCTGCGCGCCGCCGCCGGGAGCGGGCACCGCAGCCGCCATGCTGCTGCTCTCCCCCAGGGCGCGCTCCAGGTCCAACAGGGACTGCAGAGGGAGGGGCAGCGCGCCGGCCCCCGCCCGCGGGCGGGGCGGGCGCCGGGGGGGGCGGGGCGGGGGGGGGGGGGGGGGGGGGGGGGGGGGGGGGGGGCGGCGGAGGGCTTAGACTTGCTACCTGGGGCGCCTGCCCTTGCACTGGTGCCTGCTCGTGCCCACCACGGAGGGCGGTGCCACTTGGATGCGACCGCCGCAGCCTGCTGGCACTGCCCAGTCTTGCCTGTGTGGCTGCCACCATGGTGGCCGTCAGCGCTGCCGCCAGGAGGCCGCGCACGCCCGACACAGCGGTGTCGACGTCTGCCCGCAGCACCGCCAGCAGCGCCCGCCGCGAGTCGGCGGGCACGCCTGCATGCGTGCACGCAACGCTGTGTGTACGCGCCTGTGGGTGTGGTGGGCATGTGCTCCTGATGGCTGGGTGGGGCCAGGGGTCAGGTTTGCGAGGAGCATCAGCACACATGCGCCTGGGCCGGGCTGTAGGTGCCTAGTAGGACGTGTCTGCTATGCCGGCGCGTGCTCCCTCCGTCCGCCTGCCCCCCCCCCCCCACCTGCTGCTTCCAGTGGTGCCAGCAGGCCGCGCTCAAAATCGGCACAGTCCCGGCTGATGGATGCCAGCACCGCCAGGGACAGGCGCCCAGGGCCGGGGGCGCGCCTGCCGCCCCCCGTGAAGCTCGCGCCACTGCCACCTGCACCGACGACCGCCAGGGCTGGTGACACCCCTGCGGACCCTCCTGACCTCCAGCCGGATCACACACCTCGACATGCACGCTGTAGGCACTGCTCTCCCTGGATGCAGCAAGCACCCCCCTCCCGGGATGTCATGCCCCCCCCCCCCCACCTGTGAAGCTGTGGCCGCCCGCTGCGCTGCTGCTGCTGACGGCTGCCGGGTCACCCAGGGGGTAAATGCGACGGAAGCCGCGCGATGCCGCCTCACGACTGGCCTTGGTGTAGGGCAGGAAGGGGGCGGAGGCGTCGTCCGGCGCCTCCAGCAGCGCAGCAAAGGCCTGGCAATGGCATGCGTGGCACACGGTGGGCGTGAGCAGCCCTTCGCGCTCCGGCTGCCTCGGGCGGCGGCAGGGGTGTGTTGGTGCTGCCACCGCTCCCATCCATCCCAGCTGCACGCCACCCTCCACCCCGTGCCCCACTCTGGCCCTCCTCCCTCCTCTGCCGCTGCCCCTATGGGAACCCCCCCCCCTTCCCTGCCGGCTCACCAGGCGCACCGCCTCTGCCCAGGGGCGGCTGACCAGGCAGGACAGCAGCGTGGGCGGCAGGGCTTGCGGCAGCTGCAGCAGGCCGGGCGCCTCCTGCGCCCACCGCGACAGCAGGCGCTGCCCCACCTGCAGGCAGGCGCGCAATGCCGTTGGAAGGTGGGGGCGGGGGGCACGCAACTGACTGGGCGGGCGCTGGCCAGGCGACCCTGCGCATGCCAGGCCACCAACAGCCTGCCCACCCAGGGAGAGGGGAGAGTCTGCACCCCATGGCCTCATCCAGTGCAGCCGGCATTGTGGGTCAGCGCCCCGAGCCCGGCCGGGCAGCTGCCCACCAGCTGCAGGTAGGTCCTGGGCAGTGACTGGCGCGCTGTGGCCAGCAGGGCCGCCTCCAGCGTGGCGCTGCGCGCCGCCTTGGACAGCGCCGCGCGCACCCAGCGCCCCTGGCTGGCCTCCAGGTCGGCAATGCGGCGCGGGGCGCTGGCAGGCAGCCAGCGCTTGGCGGTGTCCCTGCGCGCAGGCGCACGTGTGGACGACGAGCAGATGGGCCGCAGTGAGGGGGGCAGGGGCAGGCGGGGGCAGGCAGGGGGGAGACACCAGGCAGGGTGCGCTTTTGTTGCTGTGTGGCGGCTGCAACCACTCACGGTGTGCCCAGCTGCAGGGGCAGGGTGCTGGCCATGCCGTGCCACAGCGCGTGGCTCAGGCAGCCCCAGGCAATGTCGGGTCCGCTGCTGAGGTGGAACACGGCGGCCATCAGCAGGCTGCTCTGCTGGGGGTCGGAGGCGGCAGGCAGCCGCCACCAGGTGGCATGGTCCGCCCTGCGAGGAGGAGGGCGTTGAGAGGGGGGAGAGCAGGCGTAGACATCACACCCACGGACAGCTGCATCACCACCCGGTGCAGTCACCCTAGGCACGCTCGACAACGAGGCCGGCGTCCCCTGCCCTGTGGGCCCTCCCCAGCGGACAGTGCAGTGGCCAACCCCTCACCTGTGCCCGGGCTGTGCTGCGTGTTCCAGCAGCTGCTTGTGCACGAGCGCGAGGCTGATCTCCGGGTGCAGCTGCCGCAGCGCCTTGCAGGCGAATGAGTGCAGGCGCACGCCGTAGGCGTCCCACATGGCTGCCTCATCCAGGCCCTGAGCTGTGGGCAGCAGCTCCGAGCTGGCACGCACCGGCGCCGCAGGCGTCAGCGGCACCGGGCTGGCGCCTGAAGCCGGCCAGTCTGCTGAAGGCGGCTGCGTGGCCAGCAGCAGCCGCAGCGCTGCTGCGTACTGCTCGCTGCTGACCAGTTGGCCCAGCTCTGCCACCTGAGCCCCGCTGACGCAGCCCCCCACATCCATTGCGGGTGGCACAATCTGCAGGGCTGGGATTTGCCAGGGCTTCTTGCGGCCTGGACCCTGGGGCGCCTTGAGGCCGTCATGGTTGGTCTGCGAGGCACAGCGTTGCATCGTGCTCCATGCAGAGATGGCGCCTCTTCTCGCGATGCATGCAGGCTTGCCATCGCCAGCCCCCACCTGCAGTTTAGGCAGCTGAAGTTGCACTTCCTGACCGCCGGATCCGTGCATCAGCGGCACGTGTCAGCTCATGGACTGGCAATACACGCGCTCCAGGCTCCAGGCATCCAAAACAGCGTCGTCTAACGCGTGCAGTCACATCTGGACCATTCTGAGCTGGAAGATGCTCGCATCAGGCAGCATTCGCTACTCGGCTTTGACCTGGGCTGACTGCTGGCGTTCGCTGCTCCAACCCTAGCGGGCTATTGCGATTACGAGTACGTATATGTCAGGCTTGTGGGCGGACCGCAAGGCTTGATAAAGCACGTGCCCTGAGGCGTTGGCACGCCATGTGCCCCCGCCCCCTCGCACTCGAAACTCTGGCCTGCCGGCGGCGCTCACCCCCCCCCCCCCCCAGATTGAGCTTGGTTGCACCCTGCATGCTGCGCAGTCAATACCACGGTCATGCTGCCGCTGAGAAGTCGTCTTGGTATCCCTGGGGGTGCAGCACTGGTGCGGCTGGGAGGGGGCTGCTGCCCGCAGGCGGAGGAGTCCCTCCGGCGCCAGCGTTTCGCGAAACTCTGAGCTGGCAGGGCGCCCACCCCTCACCATGTCAGCTGCCCGCCCCCCAGCCCAGTGCAACCAGCGCCACGGTCATGCTGCTGCTGAGAATCGGTCTTGGCATGCCTGGAGTGCGGTCACATGACCTGCACCGACCGCGGGACGTGCGTGGACAGCTCCATGCACCGTCAATGGCCCCCCGCGGTGACCATTCCGGCATGGCCCTGGGCCTGGTCCCCAGCGCGAGACGCGAGCAACCGGCCAATACATCGCAAAGCATGCACTTTGGACGCCCGTTCCAGCTGCTCAGATGGTGCACCAGCTGCCGCACGGCCCTGGCCAGCAGGACCCAACCCGCCGCCTTGATGGGCGACGTGCGGGGCGGCTGCGGCAAAGACTTGGCGCTGCTGCCGCCGCTGGCGCACTGCACCGCACGCCTGGGCATGGCAACGGGGTGCTCAGGCTGCTGGGGCATGCCCCGGCGCCATCGCACCGCCTGGCTGCCCGGCCGCCGCAGCCGCGCCGCCCGCCGCCGCTGCCCGCCAGTCAGCGATGCAGAATCGGCGGCCGCACGCACACGCCCAGCCCTGGGGCCAGCTGCCAGCTGCCGGCGTGGTGCGGGCTTTGAATGGCGGCCCTGATGTGATAGTGGTTGCTGGACCGGCGGGAGGCTGGTGGGGGTGGCCGGCGGGCCTGCTGGGAGCCAGCGCGGCGGCAGGTTCTGGGCAGCGTCCCGCGGTCAGCGGGGTGCCCAGCTACAAGCCCGCCCGCCAGCCTGCTCTGCCATGCCGGACGCGAGGAGACAGCCAATTCATCGTGCACTGGACATGCCAGGCGGTGCCTGGGCGCGCCTGCACGGGTCAGAAGGCGCGGCAGGATCAGCTGGGGGGAGGATGACCCAGGCAGGCGCGCCCCCCGTGGTGACCATTCCGGCATGGCCCTGGGCCTGGCCCAGGCGCGAGCAACCGGCCAGGCACGCACAGCCGTCGGCAACGCTTAGCACTAACCGGTGGAGGCGGCGCTATGGCCTGCACGCTGCTGTGGGCACCGCAGGGTATGCGTCGACTGGTCCAGGCAGTCAATCGTGGACTGTTGTTGGAACGCCGATGCCGAGAGCCGATGCAGGCCGATGAACCAGCAGCTGCGGACAGGCCATCAGACCGCCTGCCCCGCTGGCACTGAGGGATGCATGTGTATGTGGGTGTGTGACAGGCGGCTGCGGGCTTGGCTCCTGCACTGCCGGCCTGGTCATGGCTTGTGAACACAGCCATTGCAGTCAATCATGGACTATTGACCTTGGGAGGTCATGCCATGACCGAGCGGCAGCGCCGCAGGCAATGCTTGTAGCCAGCACCAGCAGGCGGTGCCATGGCCTGCATGCTGCTGTGGGCGACCGCAGGGCATGCGGCTGGGTGCGGGACTGGCGCGGCGCGGGTGTTGCCCAGGCGCCTGCCCCTCTGTTGCACACCTGACTGCACCGTGGCTCCCGACAGTCGTGCTTACAAAGTACAGGCTGCATGAATGCGCTGCAGGCGGGTGGGTACAGGGAAGGGAGTACACTGCTGGTGGACACGGCTGTGGCTGCCCCGCCCTCAGTTGGCTACCATGCTGTTGGCCTCCTGCACAAACTTGTCGCCGCTCCACTCTGCGTCGTTGGACAGCCCCACCTTGGCCTTCTTGGCTGCCAGGGCCTCCCGCTGGCGCGCCACCTGCACCAGGGAGGGGCCAGGGAGGAGGCGGTGGTCAGGGGCAGGGGGGCGCGGATGCAGGGCCCGCTGCGGAGGGGGGCTTGCGTTCATGGCCAGGCCTGTGCAGCGCAGTGCTCGACCCCCCGCTGTGGCCTGGAGGGCCTGCCCAGCTGCTCACCAGGTCCGTGTGGCTGGTGATGAAGGGCAGGGACTTGCCCCGGAACTCGTCGATGCTGTTGAAGCCGTGCTTGGACATGAAGCCCTGCAGGCACACCGACCGCCGGCGGGGAGGGAGGCGGGGGGCCTGGGCACAGGGTGGCGGCCAACAAGGGCGGGCGGGCGGGCGGGCGGGCAGGGCGCCCGGCTCCTCCGTCTGCAACAGCGCGGCCAGGCGCATGCCACACACTCTCGCCAAGCACCGCCAGACCGGGCGCCGCCACACAAGCAAGCTGGGGGAGGGGGGGGGCAGGGTCGGGTGGCGGGTGTCACCTGCAGCCCTCCTGCCAGGTGCTTGACCAGCGGGTAGCCGTGCACCATCACGCCCGTGCACACCTGCAGGCCGGCACAGCCAAGGCGGGCTGGGCTGCTGCCGTGCCACGGGCGTGCTGTGCTGCGCCTTGCCGGGCCGTGCTTTGCGCGGGTGTGCCGTGTGCGGGGCGGCTGCCGGCGGCTGGGCGGCGGGCGGCTGGCGCCCACCTGCACCGTGTCGGCGCCCAGCAGCAGGAACTCTGCTGCATCGCCGCCCG
>Ga0315905_10009043_pt1 | contig 10091 bp, 7 predicted proteins | sample LakEriMetagenome_5_FD_203522 | JGI IMG/M metagenome (GOLD analysis project Ga0315905, IMG submission 203522) | Freshwater fungal communities from buoy surface, Lake Erie, Ohio, United States - Buoy 4 MA121 | ecosystem: Environmental > Aquatic > Freshwater > Lake | place: USA: Lake Erie, Ohio... | reverse complement strand
CGTGCGTGCCGTGACCATGACCATCGTCCGCCGCGGGGCGCTCGATGGCCGGGTTCGTGACGCGCGCGACGTAGCGCAGGCGGGTCTTGGTGTTGAGTTCCTCGAGCATCTGGTAGCTCGTGGGCTGGCGGTGCAGCCGCGAGACCTTGCTGTTGGGATCGTTCAGGTCGCCGAAGACGATCGCTCCGCTCGGGCAGGCCTGCTGGCACGCCGTCACGATCGCGCCATCGGCGACCTTCCAGTCCGGGCTGCCGGCCGAGCCGCCCTTGCGGGCCCACTCGTTCTTCGACTCGATGCGGGCGCGGTTGATGCGCTGCACGCAGAAGGTGCACTTCTCCATCACGCCGCGGATGCGCACGGTGACGTCCGGGTTGAACTGCAGTTGCAGCCAGCGATCGGGGCCCTCGCTGATGTAGTACTCGGGCTGCGTCTTCAGGATGCCTTCCTGACGATCCGGGGTGCGCTTGTGGTAGTTGAAGAAGTTGAAGCGGCGCACCTTGTAGGGGCAGTTGTTGCTGCAGTAGCGAGTGCCGATGCAGCGGTTGTAGACCATGGAGTTGAGGCCATCCTCGTCGTGCACCGTCGCGGCGACCGGGCAGACCTGTTCGCACGGTGCGTTCTCGCACTGCATGCAGGTGACCGGCTGCACGGCGTAGCCCGTGGGCGAGCCTTGCGGCCCCTTGAAGTAGCGGTCGATGCGCATCCAGTGCATCTCGCGGCCACGCTTGACCATCGCCTTGCCCACGATGGGGATGTTGTTCTCGGCCTGGCACGCGGTCACGCAGGCGCTGCAACCGGTGCAGGTGCCCAGGTCCACGCTCATCGCCCAGCGGAACTTGGCGCCGTCGAGGTTCGACTCTTCCCAGAGCGACAGGCGATGCACGACGTGCACGCGGTGCTTGGCGAAGTCGGGGTGATCACGGTACTCACCGAGGGTTGCCTCCCGCACCAAGCCGCCCAGACGCTCGGCCGCGCCGTCGGCGGGCACGTTGGGCTTGAGCGCGGAGACGGTGGCATCGAACGGATTGATCGCACCGTGATCCTGGGTGTGGGCGAACTCGTAGGTGCCCGTTTCCTTGGTGAGCTCGCACGCGCAGCTGAAGGCACCCGGAACCATGGCCGCGTAGCCATCGAAGCCGCAGCCTTCGGCGAGTCGGCCCGCCGCTGCGGTCCGGCCGTAACCGAGCGCGAGCGACACGCAGCCTTCGGCATGGCCAGGCAGCACCCAGACCGCGGCAACCACGGAGCCGGCAGAGGTCTTCACGCGCACCATGCTCGCGGCCTTGAGGCCCATCGAGGTGGCCATCGCCGGCGACATGAGCAGCGCGTTGTCCCACGTGATCTTAGTGACCACGTCAGGCAGCTCCTGCATCCAACCGAGGTTGGCGAAGCGACCGTCGTGCACCTTCGAATCGAAGAAGAGGCAGAGCTCAACATCGCCCGCCGCGCTGACCGGCGAGGCCGCGACCTTGGCGGCGTCGACCGCAAGGGCCGACTGGCTCTTGGCGTTGGTGCCCGGCCACCAGCCTTCGCTCAGCGCAGCGCGCCAGGCCACCTCGAAATCGGCGCCAGCGAGGCCGCTCTTGCGTGCGAAGACCTGTCGCGTGAAGTCGTAGCCCGTGCGCGGCTCGTGGCCAGCCACGCGCAGCAACAACTCGACGGCCGACAGGCCGCCCGCTTCGGCGCCCATCATCGGCATGATCAAGGGCTGCTGGATCGAGAGCGTTCCATCCCACGCAGCACCATCGCCCCAGCATTCGAGCGGGTGCGCCGAGGCAATGACCCAACCGTGAGCGCACGCCACCGATGACTCGTCGTTACGGTACGCAAGGCGGACCACATTCGGGATCTTGGCGATCAGGCCGGCCACGCCGAGCGACGCCGGCGCGTCGTAGGCGGGATTGCCGCCGAGCACGACGAGCGTGTCGATCGAGGCGGCATCGCGAGCGAACTCCGCGATGCCTGGGGCAGCTGCCGGCGCGGGGATGTACGTGACCGTGGTCCCAGCTCCGCCGAGCTTCTGGTTGATCGCGCAGGCGATCGCGTGCACGGCGGCAGGCTGTGTGGGGCCTGCGACGACGAGCGCACGTGCGCCGGCTTCCTTGAGGTCCTTGAGCAGCGCGTCGACGACCTTGGTGGCCTGCTCGTCAAGCTTGGCATCGGCGGCGGTCGCGCAGCCGGGCACAGCGCCCAGACGGTCCGCGACCATCGCGGCGATCGCCTGCACCTGCGAGGGCTTGACGGCGATGCGCTCATCGGCATTCATGCCGGTGAGGCTGAGCCGGCTCTCGACGCAGTAGAGGCGCGTGATCTGCTGCTGCTTCGGATCGGTCGAATCGAGTCGACGTCCCTTGGCGTAGTCACCGGCGAAGCGGACGCTGGCAGGATGATCCACCAGGAAATCGCTGCCGAACGAGACCACGACCTTGGCCTTGCCGAAATCGGGCAGGACTCGCTTGGCGGCACCGAAAGCGATCGCCGTGCCGGCCTGCTCGTGCAGCTGCGCTGCAGGCGCGTGCACGTAGACGCGGGCCTTCGGGAAGGCCTTGCTGACGAGTTCGATCGCGCGCGTGTGGACCTCGCCGCCGATGGCTTCGGACAGGATCGCCAGTCCCGCGCCCTGCTTGGCGCGAAGCGCGTTCGCGTGCGTTGCCCACCAGCCATCGAACTCGGGAAGGCTCGACGGTGCGCCCTTCTGCGTGGTCGAGCGCAGGCGATCCGGGTCGTACAGCTCGAGGATGCGCGCCTGCGTCATCGCCGACGAACCGCCACTCGCCGAGGGGTGGCGCTCATTGCCGTCGAGCTTGATCGGTCGGCCTTCGTAGCTCGTGGCCATCGCCGGCACGGCGACGCCATCAACCTGGAGGCACGTGGCGAACGCCACGGGGTGGCCTGCAACGCGATTTTCCTGACCGCGAGCTGCGGGAACGATCTTGGTCTCGGGCCAACGCAGGCAGCCGCTGCTGGCGACGCCCGCAAGCGCGAAGCTCGCACCCATCACCTTGATGAACTGACGACGGTCCTCCTCGGAAGCCTCGCTGGCGCCCTCGGGGAACTCGCGGTCGAGGAAGCTGCGGAACTCGGGAGTCTGCTGCAATTCCTCGACACTTCGCCAATGGGCGCGGCCCGTGGGAGCTGGGGCCGAAGGCGCGTCGGCGGCGCGGGTCTCGCAGGTGCTGCTGGTCGTAGGGTCCATGGGTGGTCGGCTCTTGGGTGTTCGTGGTGGAGCGCAGCGCGCGCGGTCAGCGATGGCAGGTCGAGCAGTTCTCGCTCGGACTGATGTGGTAGAGCTTCTTGAGCGCCTCGCGCTCCTCGGCCGTCATCTCGGTCCGCTGGTCCCAGGAGAGCTGGGTGATGCGATCGAGCGGGCGCAGGTTGTCGGTCGGGTTGCGATGGCATTCAAGGCACCAGCCCATGCTCATGGGTGCAGCCTTCTGCACAACCTCCATCTGGTCGACACGGCCGTGGCACTCGACGCACGACACGCCGCGATTCACGTGCGCGCTGTGGTCGAAGTAGGAGTAGTCCGGAAGGTCGTGCACGCGAGTCCAGAGCACCGAGAGGCCGCTCGCATAGCTCTCGCGCACGGGCTTCAGCTTGGGGCTGTCCTTCTGAACCTGCGTGTGGCAATTCATGCAAGTCTGCGTGGCGGGAACGCTCGCGTGCGCGGCACGGTCCACGGTCGTGTGGCAGTACCGGCAGTCAAGTCCGAGCTGCCCCACGTGCAGCGCGTGGCTGTACGGAACGGGCTGCGTGGGCTTGTAGCCAACCTCGATCGTCTTGGGACTCCACGCGTAGGCGATGAGGAAGACGATGTACAGCGGTGCGATCGCGCCGCCCACTGCCACCAGGGGCAGGACGGCGTTCGACCAACGGGGGAACAGGAATCGGCTCATGGGTAGAACCCCTTTGTGAAAACTTTCACGAAGAGGATCCCTTAGGTTAGGGCCCCCCGCTTGGAAGAGTCAAGGCAAGGGAAGCCTGATGAGGCGTTCTGTGAATTATTATAGGACGTTATTGAGCCATCCGACCCGCAGACCGTTAGCCTCGACTTGTGATCGATACCCACTGCCACCTGACCTTTCCCCAGTTCATCGACCGGGTCGATGAGGTCATGGCCAACGCCGTTTCGGCCGGAGTTGCACAGGTCATCACGATCAGTACGTCGAGTCCCGACGCCGTCGCATGCCAGCGGGTCGCCAACGCCCACCCGTTGGTCTGGTTCTCGGCTGGCCTGCACCCCCTGCACTGCGACGATCCCAACGATTGGGGCCAAATGCGGGCCTGCGGCGCCGATCCACGCTGCGTGGCCTGGGGCGAACTTGGCTTGGACCGCTTTCACCGGGAGCCACCCCTCGATCGGCAGCGAGAGGCGCTCGATGAGCATTTGGAGCACATCGTCCACTGGACCGCCCAAGGGCTCGCCAAGCCGATCATCATCCACTGCCGGGATGCCTTCGATGACCTGATCCCCATCCTGCGGGCCAGCGGCCTGCCGCCGGCTCGCTTCGTCTTCCACTGCTTCACCGCGGGACCGCGCGAGATGCGGATGCTGCTGGAGTTCGGCGCCCACGTGTCCTTCACCGGCGTGGCGACCTACCGCAATGCACCCGCGCTGCGCGAGGCGATCAGCATGGTGCCGCTCGACCGGATGATGGTCGAGACCGATGCACCCTTCCTGTCGCCGGAGCCGGTGCGATCGGTGCGTCCCTGCGAGCCGGCCTTTGTCGTGCACACCGCACGCGCCATCGCAGCCTTGCGAGGATTGGACGTCGCCGAATTCGAAGCGATCCTCGACCGCAATGCACGCTCCTTCTTCGGTCTTCCCACGCCCGGTGCAGCCGACGCGGCGTCGTAGGATCCCACCGTGCCCTTGGACCAACGCGAGCCCGATGATGCGGTGATGAGCTTCGGTGATCACCTGGAAGAACTGCGCAAGCGGCTCTTCCTGGCTGCGCTCGTGCCGCTGCCGCTGGCGATCGGGCTGTTCTTCGTGGCGCCCCAGATACGGGCCATCCTCACGGATCCGGTGCTCGAGGCGTTGCGAGCCGAGGGCCTGCCCGCCCAGCTCCAGGTCATGTCGCCGATCGAGTCGCTCGCGGTCGACATGAAGCTCTCGCTGATCGGGGCGATCCTCGTCAGTCTGCCGTGGGTCCTCTACCAAACCTGGCGGTTCATCTCGCCCGGGCTCTACGCGCACGAGCGCCGATTCGCGCACTTCCTCGTGCCGCTCAGCACGCTGCTGGCGGCGTGCGGACTTGCGTTGATGTACTTCGCGATCCTGCCCCTGATGCTCCGGGGGCTCATCGCCATGAGCGGCAACATCCCGACGCTGGTCGAGGTCACGCCATCGAGCGAGGCGGTCGGCCCCACGCTTCCCCTGCTGTCCGCTGATCCGGCTGCGCCGGCGCCAGGGAGTTCGTGGGTCAACACGACCGAACACACGGTGCGCGTGGCGGTGCCCTTCGGCAACTCGGGAACGCAGGCCGAGATCCTGTCACTGCCGATGGTGCGCCCCGGAACGCTGATGCAGGTCTATCACCTGTCGAACTACATCAGCCTGATCATCATGCTCGCGCTGGGCACGGCCCTGAGTTTCCAGGTGCCCGTCGTGACGCTGCTGCTGGGCTGGATGGGGCTGGTGGATGCGCCAATGCTGCGTCGGTGGCGAAAGTTCGCATTCTTCGGGGCGCTCGTGGTGGCAGCGATCGTCGGCCCCGGCGACATGCTCAGCCTGCTGCTCCTGACAGGCCCGCTCTACCTGCTCTACGAACTCGGCATCCTGCTGCTGGTCTTCGCACCCGCAAGCCGCGTAGCTCGAGGTGCGGTGACCCGCGGACTGGTGGGACTCGACCGTGGCAACGGTGACGAACGCTCCGACGAACGCTGATGCTCAGCCACCAATCCAGGATCAGGCGACGTCGGCGGCGGCTGCCGCCGGGCACGACCGTGACCGACCTGCGCATGATGCGACGGGCCCTTGAGCTCGCGCGTTTGGCCGCTGCGGCGGGAGAGATCCCTGTGGGCGCAGTCGTCTACCGCGATGGCGAGGTGCTTGGTGAAGCCGCGAACAACCGCGAAGCATCCACTGATCCCACCGGCCACGCGGAAGTGGTGGCCATGCGCCAGGCAGGCGAGCGACTTGGATCCTGGAGGCTCATTGGCTGCTCGATCGCCGTGACGCTCGAACCCTGCAGCATGTGCGCCGGCGCCTTGGTCAACGCACGGATGGCTCGCATCGTGTTCGGTGCGAGTGATCCCAAGGCCGGAGCCTGCGGCAGTCTGATGAACGTGCCGCAGGACACCAGGCTCAACCACCGGTGCCCGGTCGTGGGCGGCCTGCTCCGGGGACCGTGCGCGCAGGAGCTCAGGGCGTTCTTTCGCCGCCGACGAGCCGAACGGCGGGCGGCCGCCGCGTCTGGATAATCAGATTCGCCCGAAAGAATCCCTTCGCTGCAACTTGCGGAGCCCCCATGCGTAACCGACGGTAGAGGACGTCCGGGCGCTTCGCCCGTGCGGAGGGAGAGAGGGCATGGAACAACGAATGATTCGCGTCGCCACGTCGTGGCGCCTGGCCTCGTGCTTGGGCGCCGCTGTTGCTTTGGCGATGTCGATGAGCGAGCGGGCTCCCGCTGATCTCATCACGCGCCCGCAGGCGCCGACGTCCGACCAGCCACCGCCGCCCATGGACGAAAACGGCATCATCGCCGAGCGCAGGATCGGGGACCGACCTGTGTCGTTCGCCGCCACTGAAGCGGCTGCAGAACGGCTCCTCAAGCTCCAGTTGCCTGATGGATCGTGGGTCAGCGTCAATCCCGAGGATGGCGTGTCCGCCGGCAGCGTGCTGCTGGCCACGGCCGTCTCCGATGCCCGAGAGGATCTTGATGCATCGATCACGCCCGGGGCAGCCATGGCCAGCCCCAACGTGCACTACGGCGTTCGCGGCGTCGGCGTCACGGCACTGGAGTACTCCATCCTGGTGTCGCCCATCTTCGATGACGCTTCAGGGCTCGATTTGTACCCCGAGGTCATTCTGGCTGGTCCCGCCCCAGCGGTTGGCTCGGTGATCCGGGTCATGATCGGCGGAACGCTCGCGAACCCGAAGTACGCCGAGAAGTCCATCACGCTTGATGCGGAGAAAATTGCAACATGGGCCATCGGTGCGGACGTTTCATTCGGTGGGCGCGCCATGCCGGTCGTGACGATTCCCTTCGACTTGACTGAATTCGGCGTCACGTTGGATGCCCCGGTCATCGGGCTTCAGATCACCGCGCCCCTCTCGGCCGTGTCAATGGCCGATGGCCGCATCAATGGAGATGGCGTGGCCTTCGCTGGTCGCGGGCCGTTTCAGGATGCAGGAGGCGGGGGCGCGTTCGGCGCCCGGTTCATCTCCGGCAGCAATCCAACGTTCGCAAGCGTTGGCGAAGGCGCGGGGTTCGAGTTCAGCGAGATCAGCTTTGCCTCGACCGCCACGCGGTCTCGGCAGGCACGGAGCGAAGCACCGCTGAACCAGTCCTCACAGCCCAACACGAATCCGCTTCGTCCACGGCCACAGTTCCCGCCGATCATCACGATCGATCCGGAGCTGCCAGATGACCCCGACGATCCGGACGATCCGGACGATCCAGATGACCCGGATGATCCGGATGACCCGACCGATCCCGAGAATCCCGAGGATCCGACCGATCCCGATGGACCGGATTGGCCGGATGGCGAGGATCCGGATGACCCCGTCGACCCCGATACCAACCCGCCCGACGGACCGGATGGCGGTCCGGACTGGCCAGACAACCCCGACGGACCGGGCGGACCTGACGGTCCCGATGTCCCCGATGTTCCTGCGCCCGGTGCGATCGTGCTGATGTTCGGCGGCTCACTGCTGAACTCACGGCGCCGACGCTGAGGCAGGCCAACGCACCCAACGGGGCAGGAGCACACGCTCCTGCCCCGTTCTCGTTTGGCGGGGCGTGCTCAACGGATGCCGCCGTGCGCGGTACAACAGCGTCTATGCCCGGACGTGCCATCGATGCGGTGATGTTCGACCTTGGTGGCGTGCTCGTGCGCATTCGCCGCGAGTGGGTCGCCCAATGCGCGGCCGTCGGCATCGAACCGACTGCGCGATCACTTGAACCAACCGTGCGTGCCGCGCGGGCGAAGGCGCTCGATGACTGGCAGCGCGGCGACCTCACGCTGGAGACCTGCGCCTCGATCTGGGCCGCATCCCTCGATGACGCGACGCCCGCCTCGACCGGCCGCGCCCTGCTCGAGTCGATCGTGGAGGCGCCCTACGACGGCACGGTTGACCTGATCGACGAACTGCACGCGCTCGGACTGGTGACCGGCTGCCTGTCCAACACCAACGGCCTGCACTGGGAGCGCCAGATCCGTGAGTTCCCTGCACTGAGCCGGCTTCGGCATCGACTGGCCTCGCACGAGTTGCTCTTGGCCAAGCCGGAGCCTGCCATCTACGAGCATGCGACGAGTGTGCTCGGGCTGCCTCCGCAACGCATCGTGCTGTTCGATGACCTTGCCGAGAATTGCGATGGCGCGCGGCACGCCGGCTGGCACGCCTGCCAGATCGACCACGAGGGGCACACGGCTGCGCAGATGCGCGCCCACCTGACGCAGTTGGGTGTGCCCGTGGGGAGCGCAGCATGATTCCGGGGCCACACCCGGAACGCGATGCGCTGCCCTCCCCGCTGCCCGCGCGGGGGCTGCTCCCGGCAGGCGTGCTCGGCGGCCGCATCAAGGAACGGCCCGAAGACTTCCTGGTCGAGGAACTCCCGCTGTACGAGCCCAGCGGCGAGGGCGAACACGTGTACGTCGGGGTCCAGAAGCAGGATGTGCAGCACGTCGAACTCGTCTCGATCCTGTCGAAGCACTTCAACGTGCCCGCGTCGGCGATCGGCTTCGCCGGCATGAAGGACCGTCGGGCCGTGACGAGGCAGACGGTGAGCATCCACCTGCCAGGGCGCGAGCCCGCGGCGGTGCAGCTTCAGCACCCCCAGGTGATGCTGCTGTGGATGACGCGGCACGCCAACAAGCTGCGGCGCGGTCACCTGGCTGGCAATCGATTCGCGATCAGGATTCGAGGCCTCGATCCCCTCAAGGCCACCGTCGTCTGGTCGCGGCTGAAGGAGCTCTCGCGCATCGGCGTGCCTGACTTCTACGGACCGCAACGATTCGGCTACCGGGGCAACAACCACGTCATGGGGCTGTATGCGCTGCAATCGCGATGGCAGGACGCCCTGGATGAACTCCTCGGCCTGCGCGGGACTGCCTTCCCCGAGCGCCAGCGCGAGCGGCGTGAGTTGTTCGTCCGCGGCGAGCTCGCCGCAGCGCTCGAACTGTGGGGCAAGAACGACCACGCCGAGCGCTCGGCGCTTCGTGCGCTCATCGCAGGCAAGTCGCCTGAGCACGCCGTGCTGTCGGGCGGGAGCATCGTGCGCGACTTCTGGATCGCCGCGCTGCAGTCGGCCGTCTTCAATCGGACCGTGCTGCGCCGCCTCGAGGCAGGAACCCTGGGCACGCTGCTCGACGGCGATCGCGCGTACCACCACCGCAGCGGGCGCTCGTTCCGCATCGATGCACCCATGCTCGAGGAAGGGTCGGACGTACTGCCGAGATTGCGCGCGTTCGAGCTCTCGCCCAGTGGGCTCATGCCAGGGCGCGACTTCGGACCTGCCGAGGGCGTACCCGGCGAGATGGAACGTGCCGCCTGCGCGGACTTCGGGATCGATCACGCACTGTTCGCTGCAGGCACGCTCGCGCCCACGGGCACGCGCCGGCCGCTGCGCGTGCCCGTGACGAACGCGCAGTGCGAGGGGGGCTTCGATGAGCACGGCCCGTACATCCGCGTCGCGTTCGACCTGCCCGCCGGCGCATTCGCGACCGTTGTGCTGCAGGAATTGCTGGGCGACCAGATGATCGAAGGCGCGGCGCAGGATCGCGCGGCGAGCCTCGGACCCTCGGATCCTGCAATCTTGAACCCCGAAAGTGACTTCGGAGTGATGTGAACGAGGAGTTTTTTGCGCGACGGGGTTCATGGCGGGATTCGCGCTCGTCCTCCCGCGACCTCGGGTCCCGGCTGC
>Ga0315905_10009042_pt1 | contig 10092 bp, 7 predicted proteins | sample LakEriMetagenome_5_FD_203522 | JGI IMG/M metagenome (GOLD analysis project Ga0315905, IMG submission 203522) | Freshwater fungal communities from buoy surface, Lake Erie, Ohio, United States - Buoy 4 MA121 | ecosystem: Environmental > Aquatic > Freshwater > Lake | place: USA: Lake Erie, Ohio... | reverse complement strand
TGCTGGACAACCTCCAGGCGCAGCAGGCGAAGAAAGAACTAAAGGGTGCGGAAGAGGTGCTCCCGCGGGTGGCCAGGGAGTGCTACAAATGGCTGCTCTGCCCGTCACAGGATAATCCGACCGGCAAACCAGGCGTAGAAACCTTTCCGCTCAATACCAGCGGCAGCGCATTGGGACCGGAAATCGAGCGCGTGTGTCTCGACAACGAACTGGTCATCGCGACTTGGTCGCCCATTCATCTTCGCACCAAGCTCAAGGAGCTTTACTGGAAGCCGGGCACACCAGCGAAGAAGGCTGCCGAGTTCTGGGAAGACACGCTGCGCTATCTGTATCTCCCACGACTCAAAGACCGGGGAGTGCTTGCCCAGGCTATCGTGAAGGGAGCAGGCACCCGCGATTTCTACGGCACCGCCTATGGCGAGCATGACGGGAAGTTCGACGGCTTCAAACTTGGCGACGCCAATGTGCAGTTCGACGACACCCTGCTGTTGATCGAGCCGGAAGCAGCGAAAGCGTACGAAGCAGCAAATCAGCCGGTCGTTCCACCAGGCCCGACACCTCCCGGCCCCACGCCTCCGGGTCCGACTCCGCCTGGAACGAGCGTAATTCAGGAGCCGACACCTTTTATTCCGGTACCTCCAGGTCCCACACCTCCGCCTAAGGCGAAAGCATTCTACGGTTCTGCCACCGTAACCCCGGCGACAGCCAAGATGCGTCTGGTGCAGATCGCGGAGGAGGTTATCGCCTTGCTCGCTGCCGATCCAAACGCCGACGTCCAAGTCCGGCTCGAACTACACGCTTCTTTTCCACAGGGCGCACAGGATCAAACCAAACGTGCCGTTTCGGAAAATGCGAAAACGCTAGGCTTCGGCACCGCTGAATGGGAGTAGCTCTCTGATAACGTCTCCAAGCCCAGCTCTCCAAGTTCCAGCACGAGACCGTTCGTTTGCTTCGGATGGTGCTGCGCGGCATCATTTCCCCGGCCGATTCGTGCTACCCCAGCCGCCTCGGATCCTTCCAGAGAAACTCTCCAAGGCCGGCCCGCTGACTTAGCCAACTTCACAGACTTGTTGCCAGCAGCGTTGCCAGCACCCCGAAAAACCGCTGTAACTCGTTGATTTTCAGAATGGAGGCGGAGGCGGGAATCGAACCCGCGATTCTATTCCGCTACTCGGGAAAACGCTGATTTCTCGGCAAAAATGACACCAACAAACCTCTGTGACATCCTCAAGTGTTGACAGTAGTGTTGGCATAAGCCATGTTCCAAAGTCCCTTGTCCCGGACTAACATTTCACTCGCATGGCAACGATATTTCGCAGGCGCAATTCATCCGTTTGGTGGGCCGCTTACTTCGACTCGAAGGGAAAGCGCTGTTATCGCTCCACGGGGAAATCCAGCAAGCCGGAGGCGGCGGCGGCAGCAGGTGAAATGGAACGTCGCGCCCGCCGTGTGACTGCGGAGGATGATGAGCGGCGACAAGCCATTCTCCGTATTCTGGAAGAAGCCGGGACAATGGCACTCAAGGGCACTCTGAATGAAACCTCCGCACACTCGCTCCTGAATCGCATCACGGAAGCGGCGACGGGGGAGAGCCTGCGGCAGGCAACAGTTGAGCAGTGGTTTCGCGGCTGGTTGAAGGAAAAGTCCGGCTCTCGCACGAAAGGAACCGCGGTGAGGTATGAAGGCATCATCGATGCGTTCCTGAAATCACTTTCCGCCGCCAAGCGCGCGATGCCGCTCGCCGCTCTGGCGTTTGCCGACATCCAAAAATTCCGCGACCAGCTTCTGGCCGGCGGGCGCACGGCGGTCACGGCGAACATCGCCATCAAGGTGCTCCGGTCGCCGCTCAATGTCGCCCGGCGGCAGGGACTCATCTCCAGCAACCCGGCGGAGGCTGTGGAAATGGTAGCCGGCGAAAGCGTAGAGAAGGGAGTTTTCAGCCCGGAGGACATCGCCGCGCTCCTGAAAGTGACCGCCGGCGAATGGCGGGGCCTCATCCTTGCCGGATTCTACACGGGCGCTCGGGTCAGCGACTTGTCGAATCTTAAGTGGGCATCAGTTGATTTCGAGCGCAAGACCCTCGCCTTCGGTCAGCGCAAAACCAAGCGATTCATTGAGATTCCCGTGCATCCCGAACTGGAGTCTTGGCTCCGGGAGCATCACACAAAGCAGAAAGGAGAATTCGTTTTTGCCAGCCTCGCCGGGAAAGTAGTCGGGGGACGGAATGGCCTTTCAGGCCGGTTCCGCGCTTTGATTCAAAAGGCGGGCATCAAGGTGAGTGTCACTGAAAAGACGGGAAATAAGGGCCGGAACCGGTCCTCGCTGTCCTTCCATTCGCTGCGCCATTCGTTCAATTCAGCGATGGCCAACGCCGGTGTTTCGCAGGAACTCCGGCAGCGGCTCACGGGACACGCATCGAAAGCCGTCAACGACCGCTACACGCACACCGAACTGGAAACGCTGCGCAAGGCGGTGGGGACAGTGCCCGCCTTGGCTGCGGAGACAGGCACAGAAAATCAAACCGCATAGCAACGCCCGCAGTTGCTGCTTTCATCTCCCGGTCCTTCCACAGGAAATGGTGGCACGTTCACGCTTACCCAGTACATTGCCAAAATGAAGCCGCAGCCTCCACTGAAAATCGAATCTCCCTGCCCGAAGTCTTGGGAGGAGATGACTGGAGATGCCAAATGCCGTTTCTGCGATCACTGCCAGCTTCACGTTCACAACCTCTCGGCGATGAGCGAGCGGGAGCGCACTCGCTTCACTGCCAATACGAGTGGCCGCAACTGTATCGCCTATGTGGTGCGGCAGGATGGTTCTATGGTCACTGAGGGACGATGGATGCGATGGATGCGCCCGCTGCGGAGAGTGCAGATGGCTGGCCTTGCCGTGCTGGCTACCTTGCTGCCATTCTTGTTTTCCGCCTGCGCCACCAAGCGTCCGTCCGGCATGATAAAGGGGAAGATGATGGCTCCGGGGAGCGGAAAACGAGTGATGCTTGTAGGGGAAGCTCCCACCACAGCGATAGCTCCCGTGAATGATCGCATGGTCTTGGGGGCAATGGCACCTATCAAGTCAGCAAATGACCAGCCTTGAAGGTTCACGCCTCGGGCGGGAGTTTCATCTCTTGGCCGAGAAGATCGAACGCGGCCTTTGACTTGGCAGCCCACTCTTCGGGGGTGAGCTTGGAAAAAGCGCGCTTCACTTTCCACCCACGGGTGGACTTTGTTTTAACCCCGGACTCCGGCTTCGGCGGCTCGGGTAGAGCCGAAATGTAAGCAATGAAGTCATCCGCTGTGAAGCAGCGGATGCGCGCCTGCTCCGCGTCGGTAAAGGCTTCCGTGAAAGCCTTCGTCAGTTGAGTTTGCCGATGGTCGTCGGCGACGATGAGGGCGACGGTATGAAAATCATCTCGCAGACATTTTCGTATGTTGCCAAGCTCGTGCTCGGTGGTGGTGGAGACGGAGATTTCACAAGCGATGCGCAGGTCATCGCGCAGCAGGGCGACATCCACCGTTTCCTTTCCCGAACCAGTAGGGGATTCGATCACGGCGCGGAATCCTCTGGCTTCCGCGGAGGTCTTGATGAGCCTCTGCAACATCAGGTGAATGGCACCGCCTTTGCCGGGGCAAGCTGGCTCCGGCGGGGATACGGAAGTGGCTGGCTCAGGTGTTTCAGTGGGCGGAGCCGCCGCTGCGGGTGCGGTGCTATCCGCTGGGGGAGGCGATGGCTCTGTTCGCGCCTTCGCATTGCTGTCACGGCTAGGCTCTTCACTGGCGGGCGCTGCCTGCGGATACAACTCCGCCTCCACCTCAGCTCTCGGACGGGCGTAAGTGGCGCGCGAGGCATGGGTCAGAATGCGCCGGCACGTCGCGGCTTCCTCTTCCTTCGGCTCATCAAGAAGCGGCACCGTGAGATTGAAGTCGTTGTCGGCGCGTTCGATGCGGCAGAGGGCTTTGCCGATGGGGAGGTTTTGGAGCGCCTTCGCGTCAAAGTGGGCGAAGCCTTCGGCGAGGGTGCGGGCGTCGCTGTCACCCACGCGAAAGACAACGCGGGTGAAGGCATTCGAGAGCACTGCGGCCCCGACCTCTCTGTCGCGCTCCAGTTGCCGCAAGTCCTGATGCGCTAGGACAAAGCCCATGCGATACTTGCGCGCCCCACTGAGGATTTCCGCCATGCTGGGGGAGATGAAGTTCTGAAACTCGTCGGCATAGACAAAGAACGGACGGCGCAGCGTGCTGTCCATGCGCTGCCGGCTCATGGCCATCTGTTGCAGCTTGGCGACGATGAGAGAGCCAAGCAGGTGAGAATTCTCCCGGCCCATCTGTCCCTGCGGGAGCTTGGCGAGGAAGATTTTCCCGCTGTCCATCATCTCTGCGAAATCGAGCCGGTTCTCACGCTGCGAGACCATGTAGCGGATCGGTTTCGGAGAGAGGAAAGTTTCCAGCCGTGTGAGGATGGGACCGATGCTCTTATTGCCGCCAAGCTGGGGAAAGCCGCGCTTCCAGTAGAAGACAATTTCCGGGTCGGTCACGGTGGCGAGGAATCGCTCGCGCCAGTCAGGATCGAGAAGGAAGCGCCGCAAGTCGGCGAGCGTGCCGCCTTCGCTGCTTTCTAGGAATGCGCGGATGGCGTTGCCAAACACCGTGTTCATCTGATCGCCCCATGACGTGGACTGCGCACGGAAGATGGCGACAAGATCGGAGGCGAGCAGCGTCTTTTCAAAGTCACTGTGAGCAGACAGGAAGTTGAAGGGCACGATGAACTGCTCATCCGATGGATCGAGCAGCACCACATCTTCCATGCGCTCCAGAGGGATGATGCCGAGCACCTTGTCCACCAAATCGCCGTGAGGATCGAGAAGCGCAAAGCCCGCGCCACTCTCGATGTCCTGCGCCATCAGGTTGAACATGAGCGTGGTCTTGCCGCTACCGCTGGCTCCGACGATGTGCATGTGCCGCACACGCTGTTCGGTGTTGAGCCATACTTCTTTGGCCATGCCCGCGTGCTGGTTGATGCCGAGACACACGCCATCGCGCGACGGCTGTGCTTGCGCTGCGGCACGGGTGCCTGCGTCCACGCGGAGAAAAGCCGGCGTCCGTACGGACGGAGTGGGGAAGCGGATGAACCCGATGAGTTCATCCTGATTCAGAATCATCCCGGTGCGCCGACACTGCCGTCTCACGAGGTCGCGGCAATGCTCGTCGTGATCGTAGTCGTCGTTGGGGATCGGTGTCAGTTCATTGCCCTCGTGGCGTTTGAAAAGACGCAACGGGGCGGCCAAGCGGCGGATGATGCGCCAAACGCCGTCCAGTTCCGCCGCTCGCGCCGCGAGGCGAACGATCACTCCATATAGCGGACGTGATACCTTTTCCTTCGCACCCTTCACAAGTTCCGCTCCGTCATCAAAGAAAGGTTTCCCATCCTCACGCGTTACGGCTGCCAGTGCATGTCTTCCCCACGGCTCACTGAGCGGAGTGAAGGTCACCTGATAAATGCCGACGGACTCCTCATCGAGTGCAGCCAGCGCGCCAGTCAGCCCGACGAACGGATCGCTTTTGCCGGGCGCGGCCAGCGGCAGCATGAATGGGTCGGCCAGAGCAAACTCAATTACCACGCGCTCATCCTCATCATCAGGATCGCCCCACACGGCTTCCAGTCCCGCCGTTGCCGGCTGGCAGATGATTTCTGGAAAGTGCGCGGCCAATTGCTCCGCCACGGCTTCCGCGTCCACGATGTCCACGCACATTTGCAGCGCCACCTTTCGTCCCGTGCCTACCAGTTCCAGCGTGAGGGGACGCGAGGCGAGTGAGACATTGGATAGAAAGTGCGCCATCGCCTCCGGGCTGGCCGTGAAGTCTTCCGGCAGCAGCAACGTGAACTCCATCAGGTCAGGCACTTCATTTCCGAGCCAGTCAGGTTCGGGTTCTTCCGACTCCTCCTCAATCACTGCCAGCGCATTGCCCACGGGCGGGCGAATGGCCTGCGTGACCTTTTCCGTCAGGCGAGAGAGAAATGTCGCCCGCCTTCCGGTGTCCTGCTGGGGTGCAACGGGCAGGCGATGCCCCGGAAAGGGAACGAAGGGAGGGCGGGGCGATACTGGTTCCGGGAAGGTCATTCCACCCCTGCCCCGCATTTCCCAGCGTGCGAAGTTGGCGGCCAGTTTTTCATACACCGTGCTCATGCGTGGCTGCGGGTCTTTGGCTTCTCATCCTTATCCTCCATCAATTGCTGGAGCACATCTTTGGCCAAATCTTTGAAGCCCATCGGCTGCTCTACGTCCTTCACTTCGATGAATTGAACGTCCTCACGTCCGCGGGCCAGCGCATCCTCCTTCACTTTTTCACGAATGAAGTGGTTCACGAGATCAATGAACATGTGACGCGAGTCCTGCCGGTGATAGGTTTCAGGGCGAAAGAAGAGTTCATAGATTCCCCCGACGACCGGCAGATTGAGAAGGAAGTCATCCAGTCCCGGCCACTTGCCGGCCTGCATCAGCAACGCGGCGATGGCGATCAAGGTGACGGCGAGCACCGCCAGCCCGATAGTCATGCCAAAGGACATTATGTAGAGCATGGCGAAACTGCCGATGGTCGCGAAGGCCAGAAGGATTTCCCACAGATACATTTTGCGGGGAAGGATGCAGCCGCGGCAGGAGTAATACCAGCAGTTCCCGAAAGGCCCGGCGCCGGCATCAAAGAGAATGCGCTCACGGCGGATGCGCAAATATTCGCGCCCACTGGAAAGCAGCCCGCCTTCTTTGAAGACAATGCGCGAGACTTCCACTCCGGGAAAGTTCCGGCCTTTGATTTCGTCCTCGATGGATGTGTAGAACTCGCCTGTGGCGGTCTCGTAGTTAAGCATCGGCGCATACCAATGGGCGCGGACTACAGACTTGGTGCGTTTGAAAAGGCCGAACATCGTTACTCGGAGGTTTTGGTTGCGTGGTGCTTTACAATACGGGGTTGGCCATTCTGAAGTTCGATTACCAGCAGCTCGGACATAACATTGTCGGAAAGCGAATTGTCTTTCTTGAGTACCGTCGTGGAGCGCAGCGTATAGCGCGCTTCGAACCGGTTTGGTCCGGCCGCCCTGATCCTGATGTTTCCCAAAACGGATTCCTTAATGTCGGTATGCTCGGCGTGGTACTTGCGCTCGTCCTTTTCAATAAATGCGCGGTCCACAATGCCGTTCGAGAAATGATCCACCCGGTCGGCGTAGCCCGCGACAAAAGCGGTGACATCTCCGTTTTGGGCATTGCGATGGTGCTGAATGATGAAGTCCCCAATGAGGTTTGTGGTGGGACTGACTTCGGATGGGGAAGTTTCCTCAGGCCTTGTGGAGAGTGATTTTGGGTCCCGAAAGTTCTCAATGCGAAGAGCGCCGGCATCGAAGCGAGCGTCCAACTCCGGCTGATTGTTGAGCGATGCGATAGTGGAAGCAGGGGCGGAAAGTTCAGCCGGTTCTGCCTCCGCCCACCAGCGATGAGGCGAAGTAAAGGAGACGAGTAGCGGCTGTCCGCCGTTCCAGCGATGGGGATCTGCGATAATCAAGGAGCCCAATGCTTCGGCCGACTGCTGCGCGTTCCGAAAGACGGCTTCTTCGCCCTCCCATTTCTCCAGCCGGGCGAGAGAAAACACACGGCTTCTGTCCGGACCGATGACCTGCTGATTGAGTGGATTGATGAGGGGGCGATAGACAAAGGCGCAGAGAGTCTTCTCTTCAACCGCCCGCTGAACCAGCAGGTCCTCCAGAAAATCCGGAGCATGAGGCATCTTCACCTTCCACCCGGCTTCCGGAGATTTTGCAGAAGGACTGAAGTAGAAGATCTCCACCTTGTCCCCGCGACAACGAATGAATTTCGATCCGTCCTTGGCAGCGAGGAAGCGGTCTGACTTCTGCAAATCAATGGCCGGAAACACGAGAGAGCCGGCTCCGTTTTTGTCGCTCACTCCCAAAGACAACGCATGTCTTTCCGGCCATCCGGAACTCACTCCCTCCACTTCGGGAAGCTCTGTCGCGGTCGTGTAAGTCAGGGGGGACAACTTCCAACTATCACTTTCCGGCCAGACCTGTTGCCGCTGCGCGGTCCACGGTTTTCTCTGATCCGCAGACATCGCTTTCCATTCATCAGGACTAACAGCCGGGTCAATTTCAAGCGTATCGAGGTTCAGCGCCAGTGGCGGTTCGCCGGTGCTCAGAAAAAAAACCTCCTTGGCTTTGTGCCAGACGGGTGGTGTCGCAGGAACAAGACGCTTTTTGGGCTGCGGCAGGGGAATCACGCGGCTCCCGCTTACGCGAAGGACTCCAACATGTGCAGGCGTGTCCGCCGTCACATAGATCATTTCCAGATTGTCAGGCGAAAACGCGAACGCCTGAGCTTTGCCCGCAATCTGCCATCGACTGGTTGTTTCCGCAGTGTGTAGATCCGTCACCACGACGCTGCCGTCGCCCGCAACGCATGCCAGCCAGCGACCGTCGTTTGAGAGGGACATGGGGCCGTCGCCTGCCATGTCAGGAAGTGGCCGGCTGGCGGTCAGATTCCAGCGCAGAGCGCCGGTTGCCGCCAATGCCGGGGAGGGGTCAAATCGAAAGGACGGGCGAGGCGGCGGAGGCGCGATGTAAGGCGTTGCCGGCTCAACGGGCTTCGGCAAAATCTCGGGCACCGGCTCTTTGACGATCTCAACCGGCGGCGGCGGAAAATAACTGCGCCATGAGTGAATATAGAACGGGGAAAGCAATCCACCAATCGCAAGGCCCGTGATTGCAAATGCCAGCCAAGATATACCGCCCGGTTCCTCCACCGGAGCAGTAGTTTTGTCAGCAGGCCCATCAGTAACCGGCGAAAGACGGATAGCGGCCGACGCTCCGCCCATGCCAGCAAGTGCTCCCGGCAAAATGCATAGCGGGGCAGAAAGCCAGATGGTGAACAGTGCCCTTGAATCACTCAACCTTGCAGCGAGCACGATCATGCCGGCTGCCAGAAGTGCAGAAAGGATCCCAGCCCTCGCACCCAGACGCGCAGCGTGATACCCGCTCACCTCAGGGTGATGGCCGGAAGAACGGAAAAGACCGATGGCTCCCGCCCCCGTGGCGCCAGCCATGAGTGCGATGAAGATCAAGACGGGCGCGCCCGGCCTTCCGAGACGCGAGACCTCGCCGATGAACAGAAGGGCGACTCCAAAGAAGACCAGTCCCGCAATCAGGCAGAGCAAATCCGTGCGCAGGCGCTGACGGAAGGGGAGCGGCGGCATCGTGTTCATATTGTGAGGGTAAGTCCGATTGCGGTTTCGAGACGAATGATTTGGCGAATGGAAGGAAAGTGAAAATCAGCCGGCTTTGGGCTTGGCGAGGAGCTTCTTCCAACGCTTCGCTGAGATGACTGCCTCGGCACGCGCCCATGCTTCGGAAGGGCGCAATCCGAGAGCTATAGCCAAATGGACAAAGGTATCAGCCGTAGGGCGGCGCTCTCCGCGCTCAATGAAGGTTATGGCCTGACGGTTTAATCCCGATAGAGCAGCGACTTCCCCCAGAGACAGTCCCGCCTCCTTTCTCGCTTCGCATAGGACGATGCGGAGGGCTTCACAGAGTTCGGTGCTGAGGGCCGCTTTCTTGGACATGCTACGATTGTAGAAAACGCGCTTGCTCTCGCCACGCTACAGTTGTAGCGTGCAAGCTCCACTATCCTATCCGACACCATGAACTTCCTACGACGCATTGGTCCCGATCCCCATGAAGGCGGCTTCAAGACTGCCGCCGCTGACGGTTGCCCCGACATTCTTGAACTCGATGACGGTGACTTCGCAGTCATCGGCATGGACATTACGGCCGCCGCAAAGAGCCGGCTGTTCGCGGTGCCGGGTGCCGGTTGCGGGGCAGATGAAACGATCGTCAGGGTTCCTCGTCGCACTCTCGTGCTCGCGAAGAGAGACATCCCGGATTCGCTGTAGGCTTCCGGCGTGATACAATTGGCGGGATGGAAATCCTGCACTGGATCACCAACCACGCGACAAGCCTCCTTGAGTCCGCCGGCATCATCGGCAGCCTTCTTTTTACCGCGATCACTTTGCGGCGCGACTCCCGTTCACGCCA
>Ga0315905_10009040_pt1 | contig 10092 bp, 3 predicted proteins | sample LakEriMetagenome_5_FD_203522 | JGI IMG/M metagenome (GOLD analysis project Ga0315905, IMG submission 203522) | Freshwater fungal communities from buoy surface, Lake Erie, Ohio, United States - Buoy 4 MA121 | ecosystem: Environmental > Aquatic > Freshwater > Lake | place: USA: Lake Erie, Ohio... | reverse complement strand
GCGCCGGCGGCGACAGCCGGGCCGCCGCCGCGGCGCGCGCCGGCGCGGCGGCCGAGCGCCCCGCACCCGAGACACTGGCGGGCGGCCTGGACAGCATTCGGTCCCCGATGGAGGGGGCGCAGCAGCAGCAGCAGCAGCAGCAGCAGCAGCAGCAGCAGCAGCAGCAGTCTGAGCAGCAGCCGCCGACCGGCCCGCGGGCGGCCGCGCGCGCGCTGCGGGACGCCGTCGCCCGGGCGCGCGCCGAGCTGGGCCTGCCCCCGCTCGGCGTTCGCGGCGGCCGGCGGGCCGTCGGCGCCGATAACGATGAAGACGACGACGGCGACCCGGAGGAGGCCGCGCTGCGCCGCCTCGCGATCGAGACGACGCGCGCCGCCGCGCGCAACCTGGCCTCGGAGGCCGCCGCGGCCGCCAGCCTGCTTGCAGAGCGCGAGGGTGGCGGCGGCGGCAACGACGCCTCTCCTTCACAACAGCAGCAGCAGCAGCAGCAGCAGCAGCAGCAGCAGCAGCAGCCGCAGCCCCGCCCGCGCGTCGTCGCCGTCCACAGGCCCCCCGACATCGACGCCGCCCGCCGCGAGCTCCCCGTCGTCGGCATGGAGGCCGAGGTGCTCGAGGCGGTCGCGGCGTCGGACGTCGTCGTGCTGTGCGGCGAAACGGGCAGCGGCAAGACGACGCAGGTGCCGCAGTTCTTGCTCGAGGCCGGGTACGGGTGCCCGCGCTTCCCCGAGCGCGCCGGCGCGGTGGCGGTGACGCAGCCGCGGCGCGTGGCGGCGATCGCGACGGCGGAGCGCGTGGCGGCGGAGCTGGGCAGGCCGCTGGCCAAGGAGGGCGGCGGCAAGGGCGGCGGCGGCGGCGGAGGAGGAGCGGCCGCCGGCCCGACACCCTCGGCAGCAGCAGGCCCCCCTCCCGTCGGCTACCAGGTCCGCCACGACCGCCGCCTCACCGCCTCCACCCCGCTGCAGTTTGTCACGGACGGCGTCCTCCTGCGCCACCTCCAGTCGGACCTGTCGCTGCAGGCGTTCTCCGCCGTCGTCGTCGACGAGGCGCACGAGCGCTCGCTCAACACCGACCTGCTGCTCGGGTTGCTGAGCCGGGTGGTGCCCCTGCGGCGGCGGCGGCACGAGGCGTGGGTGGCCGAGCGCGGGAAACTGATCGGGGCCGCGCGGGAGGCGGAGGCGCGGGCGGTCGCGGCAGGCGAGGGCGACGACGCCGACGCCGGCGCCGGCGCCGACGGGCGGCGCGCGCTGCTGGCCGAGGCGGCGCGCCTCCGGGCGCGCGCGGCGTCCCTCGCCCCGACGTGGCCGCTCAAGCTGCTCGTCATGAGCGCCACCCTGCGCACGGCCGACTTTGTCGACAACCGCCGCCTGTTCCCCACGAAGCCCCCGCTCGTCATCGTGCCCGCGCGCCAGTTCCCCGTCACGGTGCACTTTGCGCGCCGCACCCCCCAGGGCGGCGAGGGGGCGTACGTCGACGCCGCCTTCCGCAAGGTGTGCCGCGTCCACCGCGAGCTGCCCCCGGGCGGGGTGCTCGTGTTCTTGACGGGGCAGCGGGAGGTGGAGGCGCTGTGCAGGAGGCTGCGCCGCCAGTTTCCAGCGGGGGTGGGCGGGGCGGCCGCAGAGGCGGCGACCGGCGAGGGGGCAGAGGGCGGCGGCGACGACGACGACGAGGGCGAGGACGACGACGACGAGGCGGCCGCGGGCGCCGACGCGGCCGAGATCGGCGGCGAGCGCGCCGACGCGGCCGCGGGCGTCGGCCTCGGCAGCGACGACGAGGACGAGGACGGCGGCGACAAGGACGACTTTGCGCTGATGGAGATGGACGAGGAGGAGGAGGAGACGGTGATGCTCGGAACCGTCCTCGACGGGGGGAGCGGGGGCGGCGGCGGCAGCGCGGGGGGCGGCGCGCCCGCAGGGACGACGACAGCCTTCACGCCCGAGCAGCTCGCGGCCGCCGAGGCCGCCTTCGAGGCGCGCTACGGCCTGTCCCTGTCCAACGGCGGCGGCGGCGGCGCGGCAGCCCCACCCGGAACCGCAGGCGCAACAACCGCCTCGGGCGGCGACGGCCCCGCGCCGGTCCACGTGCTGCCCCTGTACGCCATGCTGCCGCAGCGGCAGCAGGCGCGCGTGTTCGAGCCCCCGCCCCCCGGGCACCGCCTCGTCGTCGTCGCCACCAACGTGGCCGAGACGTCGCTGACGATCCCGGGCGTGCGGTACGTCGTCGACGCGGGCCGCGCCAAGGAGCGCGTCTTGCTCGACTCGGCAGGGGGCGGCGACGGGGAGGGCGGCGAGGGGGGGGACGGCGACAACAGCAAAGGCTCGGGATGGGACGCCGACGCGGCCGCGCGCCTGGCCGCGTCCGGCCAAGGCGAAGACGGCGCCGGCGGCGAAGGCGAAGGCGGCGGCGACGGCGGGGTCGTGCGCTACGAGGTGCGGTGGATCAGCCAGGCCTCGGCGGCGCAGCGCGCGGGGCGCGCGGGGCGGACGGGGCCGGGGCACTGCTACCGCCTGTACAGCTCCGCGCACTACGGCAGCTCGGGCGCCATGCGCGAGCACTCGGCCCCGGAGATCGCAAGCACCCCGCTCGAGGGCGTGGCGCTCGCCCTGCGCGCGATGGGGGTCGACCGCGTCGCGCGGTTTCCGTTCCCGTCGCCGCCGCCCGAGCGGGCGCTGCGGCGCGCGCAGCGGCGGCTGCTGGCCATCGGGGCGCTCGAGCTGCGGCCGCGAGGCGGCAAGGCGGAGGGCGGCGGCGACGACGACGACGAGGACAGGCTGCGCCTGACGGACGTCGGGCGCGTCATGGCGCTCCTGCCCGTGAGCCCGAGGCAGGCGCGCGCGATCGTGCAGGCGCTGCAGTGGGCGGCGCTGCGGCTTCCAGCTGCCGGCGGCGTCGGCGGCGGCGGCGGCGGTGGCGGCGGCGCAACCAGCAGCACGGCGTCGGCGGCCGAACGCGCGCTGCTGCGCGACAACGCGCCGCGCTGCGCGCTCGCGGCGCTGCCGTACGTGGTTGCCATGGCCGCGGCCCTGTCGATCGAGAGCCCGTTCATCTTTGTGGACGGCTCGGCGTCGGCGCCGGAGGGGCAGCAGCCAACGAGTGCGGGCGGCGGCGGCGGCGGCGACGACGAGGGCGGCGGCGCCGGCGCCGCCGCCGACGACGACGACGACGACAACCCCGTCGCCCGGCAGCGCCGCGCTCAGTCGGCCGCCGCCGCCCACGCGCCCTTCCGGGGCGACGGGCAGGGCGACGCCGTCGCGGCCGTGCGCGCCCTCTGCGCGTACGAGGCCGAGCTGGCGCGCGCGCTGCAAGGCGGGCGCCGCGGCGGCGATCGCTCGCAGCCGCCGCCGCCGCGGGCCGCGCGCGTCTCTGCGGCCGCCGCCGCCGAGGCATGGTGCCGCCGCGCCTTTTTGCTGTCGCGCAACCTGCGCGAGATGTCGGAGCTGCGCCGCCAGCTGGTGCGCACGCTCCTGCGCGCGTCCGGCGGCGGTGCTGGGGGCGGCGCCACGGCGGCGGCAGCGGCAGCCAACCCGGCGCTGGCGCGCCTGCTCGGCCCGGCCCTGTGCAGCGCCCTCGCCTCGTCGCCCCCGCAGCCGCCGCCGCCTCTCCTCCCCCTCCTGCCTCCGCCCGACCAGCCCCTCCCGCCCAACCCCGCCCAGCCCGTCTGCGAAGCCCTCCGCCGCGCCCAGCTCGCCGGCTGGCCCGACCAGGTCGCGCGCCGCGTGCGCTCGGCCGAGCACGCCGCGCGCACGGCCGCGGGGGGCGCCGCGGCCGCGTCGCGCTCCGGGCGCGCCGTGCGCTACGCTCCCTGCTCGCTGGCCGACGACGTCTTCCTGCACCCGCGCTCGGCGCTGCGCGCGGCCGCGCCCGAGTTTGTCGTGTACAGCGGGCTCGTGCGCACGGCCAAGCGCTGCTACATGGGCGGGGTCGCCGGGGTGGACGCCGCGTGGCTGGCCTCGGTGGGGCCGCCCGTCTGCGTCGTGGCCGCGGCGCCCGCAGCGGGGGGCGGCGGCTCCTCCTCCTCCGCCGCCGCCTCCTACTCGCCGCGGCTCGACGCCGTCGTCGAGATGCGCGAGGCAACGTACGGCCCGCGCGGCTGGCTGCTGCCGCGCGCCGCGCGCGTCCCGGACGGCGCCGAGGACCGCGCGGCCGCGTTTGCCGCCGCGCTGCTGGCAGGGCAGGTGTTTGGTGCCGCCGGCGCCGGCGCCGCCGCTGCCTCCTCCTCCTCCTCGTCCTCCTCCTCGTCGCTCTCGTTCGGCGCCCTGCTGCTCCCGGAGCTGCTCGCGGCCCCGCCCGCGAGCGCCGCCAAGCCCGAGCTGCGCGGCGTGCAGCGCATCGGCGAGCTGGTCGGCGCGCTCGCGCGCGCGAGGGTCGACTCGCGGGCGGCGCTGCTGGCGGTCTGGGCGCAAGGGCGCAAGGGCGGCGGAGGGGCTGCTGCTGCTGCTGCCGCTGCCGCCGGGCCCGAGTTTTTGAGGCGCGAGCTGCGCGCCTGGCTGCGCCCGGGCCCCGCGGTGGCCGCGCTCGACAAGGCGTGGCCCGAAGCCGTCAGGAGGGCCCTGGATGAGGCGGAAAGAAGGAGCGCGGAGATGAGCGTGCCAGATGAGAAGAAGAAGAAGAAGAAGAAGAGGACCGAGGGCGGCTCGGGCGCGGCAAGGATGGACGACGGTGGCGGCGGAGCAAAAAAGGCAAAGAGGTGAATGAGGCACGCAGTGAAGCTTCGTTGCATGTAAGCAGTCGATCGCGCGACGCATACACTCTAGGGAATGCGACGGTCTTGGTGACGGGCGCTCGGAGAGGGGGGGGCGGGGCGGGCGGGCGCGAACCGAGTATTTCGCGAATTGTTTTCATGTTTTCCGAGCGGCGAAATATTTTCCCCGGGTTGGCGGCGCCCGCCTATCCTCTTAAACCGCCGCGAGCCGCCGGAACTTGACGCGCTCCGGGAACAGCTCCCCCTTGCCGTCCTTGCGCCTGCGCTCTTCGTACTCGGAGTACGTGCAGTCCCAGACGGTGACGGTGCTGTTCCCCTCGAACGCGATCAGGCGGTTGGCCACGCGGTCGATCATGGCGCGCTCGTGCGACACGAGGACGCAGGCGCCGGGGAACGTCTCTAGCGCGTTTTCGAGCGCCGACAGCAGAAACGTGTCGGCATCCGCCTCGAGCTCGTCCCCCAGGAGCAGGTTGCCGGGCTTCCGGAGCGTCCGCCCCAGGTGGAGGCGGTTGCGCTCGCCGCCGCTGAGCATCTCGACCTTTTTCTGCTGGTCGGCGCCCTTGAAGCCAAACCACGACGCATAGGCGCGCGCCTGCACCTCGCGCCCGCCGCCGAGCTCGATGGCGTCGGCCCCGTCCGACAGCGCCTCGACCACGGTCTTGTCCGGCGGCAGCGAGTCGCGGCGCTGCTCGAGGTAGGAGACGACGACCGTCTCCCCGAGCTCGACGGTTCCCGCGTCGGGCTGCAGCTCGCCGGCGATGAGGCGCAGCAGGGACGTCTTGCCCGCGCCGTTGCCGCCGACGATGCCGACGATGTCCCCCGGGCGGAGCGTGAAGGACAGGTCGTCGAAGAGCAGGCGGCGGCCGCCGCCTTGTTCCTCCTCCCCTTCGCCTTCGCCCGCGGGCACCGTCAGCCGCACGTTCTTGAGCTCGAGCACCTTGCCGCCCAGGCGGGGCGGCTGCGGGATGACGAGCTGGTCGAACGCGCCCCCGGCCGACAGGCGCTCCTCGCGCTGCGCCACGAGGTCGTCGAGCCGCCGCTCGCGCGCGGCGCCGCCCGACTTGGCCTGCTGCCCCTTCGCCGAGCGCGACAGGAACTCGCGCTCGCGCGCGATCGTCTTGGCGAGCGCGCCCTCGGCCTTGCCCTCGGCCGCCAGGCGCCGCTCGCGCGACGCGAGCCAGTCCGGGTACGCCCCCTCGAAGGGGATGCCCGTGCCGCGGTCGAGCTCGAGCACCCAGCCGATGGCGGGGCTGGAGAGCAGGCGCCGGTCGTGGGACACGAGCATGAGCGACCCCTTGAACTCGCTCGTCAGCCAGCTCTCCAGCCACGAGATCGAGATCGCGTCGAGCGCGTTGGTCGGCTCGTCCATCAGGAGCACGTCCGGCGGGTCGAGCACGATGCGCGCGATGGCGACGCGCCGGCGCTCGCCGCCGGACAGGTTGGCGATCTTCGCGCTCCCCGCGGGGCAGCGCAGGGCGTCGGACGCGCGCGCGACGACGCGGTCCAGCTCGAACCCGCTGCAGGCGTCCAGCTCGCTCTGCAGCCGGTCCATCTTGGCCATGAGCGCCTCCATCCGCTCCGCGCCCACCGACGGGTCGGCCATCTCGGCCGCGACCTCCTCGTACTCGCGCAGCTTGCCGCGCGTGCGCCCGACGGCGCCCTCGAGGACCTCGGCGACCGTCTCCCCGGCCTCCTCGAGGCGGGGCTCCTGGTCGAGCATCGCGACGGAGATGCCCGGGGCGACCGTGACGCCGCCGCTCGAGGTCGAGTCCCTGCCCGCGATGATGCGCAGGAGCGTCGACTTGCCGCTGCCGTTGGCGCCGATGACGGCGACGCGGGCGCCGAGGTACAGGCCCGCGCTGATGTCTTTGAGGAGCGGCTTTCCCGTGGGGGTGGTCTTGGAGACCTTGTCGAGCGAGAGGATGACGCGGCGCGTCTCGGACTCGTAGGCTTTGCCCTCCTTGGCGCCGCGGCGCGCTTCCGAGGCCGAGCGCGGGGCGTCGGCGCCGCCAGGAGGTGGCGGCGCGGCCTTGGCGCCGCCCTTGGCTCCGCCGCCCCCCCCTTTCTTCTTGGCGGCGGCGACCAGGAGCGCGGCGGAGCGGGACGGGGTGCGAGGGGCGACGCGCGCGGCGGTGCCCATTGGCCGGCGCTGCGCGGGCGCGGCCATGCGGCGCGCGTGCAGCATCATCACGATGAGCGAGGAGTGGGCGCGTGCGCCGACACCGCGTCGGAAGCACTCGTTCGCGCGCGCGCGCCTCTCTCACTTCAGGGCGGCGCGCCGGATGAATCGATGGGTTCGTTAACAGTGGTGAAGGAGCGCGATCAAGGACGCAATGAACGGTGAAGCGACGATCGGGGCTCGCCGGTGAGACGACGCGCGCGCTCTCAACGCGGCGGCGGCGCGGCGAGCGCCAGCGCGTGCAGCCGCCCCCCCGCCCTCGGCCCCCCCCTCCCCCTCGCCACCATCCCGCGCCCTCACCTGCCCCCCGCCAGCCGCTGCCGCCAGTTGACGCTGCTGCGGCCGCCGCCCGCGCCTGCGCCGCCAGCAGCAGCCCCCAAGGCCGCTCCCCCCAGGGCCGCGCCGCCCCCGCCCCCGCCCCCGCCCCCGCCCCCGCCCCCGCCCCCGCCGGCCAAACGAGCCCCCGCCCCCTGCTGCTGCCGCCGCTGCTGCTGCCGGAGCGCCTCGTCGAGCTGCGCGAGCAGCTGCTCGCACACGCCCTCTACCGCGGGGGACGCCGCGGCCGCGGCCGCCTGGCGCAGCGCCGCGAGCGAGGGGCCGTCCAGCTCGGCCAGGGCCGCGGCGCCGCCGTCCGCGCCGCCCTCGTCCTCCTCCTCCTCCTCCTCCTCTTCTTCGTGCTGCTCCTCGTCCTCATCTTGCTCGTCGTCGCCGTCGCCGCCGCCGCCGTGCTGATGCTGGTGCCCCGCGCCAGCGCCGCCCGACCGTTCCGACGCGCGCAGCCACGCCGCGTGGCCCAGGTTGGCCACGTGGCACGGCAGCGCGTGCAGCGGCAGCGGCGGCTGCTGCTGCTGCGGCTGGAAGAACCGCCAGCGCGCCGTCGTCGTGGCGCCCGCGTGCTCCTGCTGCGCGGCCACGCAGCAAAACACCAGCGGCGGGCGCTGCTGTCTTGACGACGACGACGGCGACGACGACGACTGCTGCTGTTGCTGCTGCCGCTGCCGCTCGTGCCGCCACCGCTGCAGGTCGCGCGTCACCGCCGCCTCGCGCATCGAGGGCAGCAGGGGCGGCGGCGGCGCAATGGTCGCTGCTGCTGCGGCGTCGTCGTCGTCCGCCCCTGCCGCCGCCGCCGCCGCTGCCGGCACCGGAGGGCGCACGACAAACCACCCGACGATCTCGGTCGACGAGTGCGCGTCCAAGATCGCCTGGAGCCGCGCGCCGTCGACCCGCCCGCGCGCGTCGTAGAACGAGCCCGTGGTCGGAAACGCGAGCGGGGCCGCGACGCACACGCGCGTCGTCGCCGCTCCCGACACCGCGCCGCCGGCCGAAGCGTCGGTGTATTGGGCGACCCCGCGCACGCGCCGCACGGAACCGAGCAGCAGGCCGTCGCAGTAGGTGCTGCTGCCGCCCAAGGACGGGGCGATCAGGGCCGCGAGCGCCGCGCCGGGGATCTCGACGCGCTCGGCGACGCTGGTGTCGGAGTGGAGGGGTGGTTCGTCGTCCATCGTTTTTTTTTTTTTTGCGGCTCGCCGCCGCACGGCACGCGACTCCGCCCCTGTTTGGTCGGCGGGACAGAACTCTGATGGAGGAGACGAGCGGGAGCTCGGAGCGGCTTGCGTTTGCAGACAGATCGGCGCCTGCCCCGCTGGTGCCTGACGAGGCGCCGGCGCGGGCGCCGAGTCGGCGCGCAGTTGGCGGCGGCGGCGGCGAGTTCGAGCGGCACCGCGCGCGCACACGTGGGGGTGTCGCGGCCCCCCTCTTGTGCTGCTCGCTCCCCGCCCTCCCCCGCACGCCGACAACGGTCTTGCTCAACATCGCGCGCTCACGCGCGTGCGAACAGCGGTGCTTTACTTCGCAGCGACATTTCTTCTGCTCAAACCGCAACGCCCACCACCCGACCCGACCGACCGACGACCCGCAATCTTTGCGCGCGCGCGCGCGCGCAAAGCCGACAAAACCACGGACGACCATGCGGCCCCGCCTGCACCACCCGCAGCCGGGGCTGCGCCGCGTGCTCTCCCGCCCGACGACGACGACGACGACGACGACGGCGACGGCGCCGTCGGCGCCCCGCCCGCGCCCGCCCCGCGCCGCCCCCGCCGACGACGGCGGCGCGGCGCCGAGCGACGGCCCCGCCGCCGCCGCCGCCGCCTCGCAATCGCCGCGCACCGCCACCGCCCCGCCCTCGTTCGCCGCCGGGCCCCAGCTCGACAAGGCCGCCCGCCGCTTCGCCGCGGGCGTCAAGGCGGGCCTGTCCGCGGACGAGATGGTCGCGATGGAGATCAGCGGCGGCGCGGGCGGCTCGACGGCCGACCTCACGTCGGCGCAGCGCGACTACGCGTCGGCGATCCGCGCCAAGCTCGAGCGGCGCGCCGAGGAGCTCGCGCGCGAGGACGCCGAGCGGCGCGCGCGGGAGGCCCGCAACTTTGAGCTCGGGAAGGCGCTGTACGAGCGCGGGGAGTACGGCCGCTGCGTGGAGGCCCTCGAGCTGGGCGTGGAGGACGCGGGCGGGCGCGGCACGCAGCTCGGCGGCGAGGCGGCGATGTGGCTGGCGCTCGGGTACCAGGCGTGCGGCCGGGAGGAGCAGTGCCTCGAGACGTACAAGTGGCTCGAGCAGAACCACCCGAACAAGAGGCTGCGCAAGCAGGCGGCCGACCTGCGGTACATCCTGGAGGCCCCCAAGCTGGAGTTGTCGCCCGACGAGCGCGTGACGGTCCCTGTCATCTCGAGCGACGACCTGTGGCGCGCGAGCGGGCGCCGGTCGACGGGCGCGGCGTCGGCGCTGCGGGCGCGCAAGGGGGGCGGGGGCGGCGCGGGCAAGGGCGAGAAGAAGCCTTGGGAGCGGGATCTGGACGTGGAGCTCAAGTTCTTGCCGGACGCGTGGTACGTGCGCGTGGCTTGGGCGGCCGTGATTGTGGGGAGTGGCGTTTACGGCAATTGGGTGGCGAAACAGCAGCGGCAGCCGCAGCCGCAGCCGCAGACGCCGGCGGCGGTCGTCGTCGTCGTTGGGCAGGGGCAGCAGCAGGAGGTGCGGCAAGAGGCAGCGGGGCTGTCGGTGTCGGTGTCGCCGTCGATGGCGCAGGCGCCGGCGCTGCGGGCGCCGTGAGCGACTCGAAAACTTAGGCGTGAAAGGCGTGGCTTTTCTGATCGGTCGGACGCGTTTCGGGGGGGGGGGGGGGGGGGGGGGAATTGCCCGCGAGCCGCCGGGCGACCCCCCGGG
>Ga0315905_10009039_pt1 | contig 10093 bp, 9 predicted proteins | sample LakEriMetagenome_5_FD_203522 | JGI IMG/M metagenome (GOLD analysis project Ga0315905, IMG submission 203522) | Freshwater fungal communities from buoy surface, Lake Erie, Ohio, United States - Buoy 4 MA121 | ecosystem: Environmental > Aquatic > Freshwater > Lake | place: USA: Lake Erie, Ohio... | reverse complement strand
TGCAAGGGGCAGGAAGGCGACCGCAATCATGTAGTACTGCGTGACATAGGCACTGGTCACGGCAATCGGATCATTGAAGATCAAGTCTGAGAGAACATCGAGACTGATGTGCACCATCATGGCCAGCAGCCCAATCGCTGCAATGGCCATGAGGGCTCGGTCGATGCTCCGGATCGCTGGGTTGATCATTGGAGGGTCCTGTGGTTGGAGGTTGAAAAGCGGCCGCACTCCGTGCGGCCTTGGGGTCACAGACCGTATGTCTTGGCGTCAATCTTGGAGTAGATCTCGCGGCGGTAGATCTCAGCCACTGCGTTCGGCTCCCAATTCGTCGTCAGTGGCAGCAACTTATCCCACTTTTCCAACAGGGCGCGAAAGCGTGCGATTTTGGCCGGGGCTTCCTTGATGCCATGGTTCTTGGCAGCGGTGGTCGCGATGTTGGCCATGTCGGCGTCAATGAAGGCCCTGGAACGTGCGACCACTTCGGGCGAGGCTTGATGAACCTGTATGCCCTTGTCCTGCGCCGCTTTGAGGTTGATGGCGATGTCATTGACGAACTTCCAGGTCGTCGCGGCATTGCCCAGCGCCGCGGCATCTATGTAGGCACGGCGCTGAGACTCCGTCAGCCCGCGCCAAAAATTGCGATTGACACCCTGCACATCCAGACCATGCACGGTACCGCCGGGCAAGTTCACCGTCACGTGCTTGGCCACGTCGATCAGTCGCAGGGACGACAGTTCCGATGCCGCATTCATGGCGCCGTCGATGGTGCCCTGGGAAACGGCTTCAAAAATTTCGTTACCCGACATGTTCACGGCCACGGCGCCGAAGTTCTGCGCCCAACGCGCCCAAGGGCCGCCCGCCGCACGAAGTTTCTTGCCCTTGAGCTCTTCCAGCGTGCTCATTTTTTTGGTGCCCAAAATGGCATACGAGCCGGTGGAGGCCGAGCCTAGGTAGATCTGGCTGTTCTTCAGGCGCTCGTCGATGCACTCCTTGCAGGTAAACATGTACTCCGACATGGCACCGGCGATGGCCAGTGGGTTGTTGCCCAACATGGCTAGCTCAATGGGCAGCTGTGACTCCGGCAAGTCCGCAGGGAACATTTGCAGCACCATATAACCACCGTCAACCACGCCGTCTCGCACACCACCGAAGGTCTGGCTGAGATTCAGCAAGGAAGCGGGGAACACCTTCACATTGAGTTCGCCATTCGTTCGCTCTCGCAATTGTTTGGCAAAGGCGTCTATGCCGAAATGCGGGGCGCTGTTCTGGCCAACGCCGATGACAATGCGCACGTCCTTGGCCAGGGCCGACGTGGCCCCGATCAATGACAGGGATGCGCCTACGCACATCGAGAGGATTATTTTTTTGAGTTTCATGATGTCTCCTTCTGGGTTGATGTCGCTCATCGCGACGGGGTAAAAAAAAGGGATGTGTGCCTTCAGGCCACTTCAAACAGTCCGGCCGCGCCCATGCCGCCGCCCACGCACATGGTCACGACCACGTACTTGACGCCGCGGCGCTTGCCCTCGAGCAGGGCATGGCCCACCAGGCGCGCCCCGGTCATGCCGTAGGGATGTCCGATGGAGATGCCGCCGCCATTGACGTTGAAGATGGCGGGGTCAATGCCCAGCTGGTCGCGGCAGTAAAGGGCTTGGCAGGCAAAGGCTTCATTGAGTTCCCACAGACCAATGTCCTGCACCTTCAGGCCATGCAGCTTGAGCAGCTTGGGCACGGCGTAAACGGGGCCGATGCCCATCTCCTCGGGCGGGCAGCCGGCCACGGCCATGCCGCGGTAGATGCCCAGTACCGGCAGGTTTTCGCGCTCGGCCAGGCCCTGGTCCAGCACCACGCAGGCGCTCGCGCCGTCAGATAGCTGGCTGGCGTTGCCGGCGGTGATGCAGCCCCCCTCGAGCACGGGCTTGAGTGAGGCCAGGCCCTCGGCCGTGGTGTCCGGGCGATTGCCTTCGTCTGCAGACAATGTGATCTCGCGGTGCGACACCGTGCCGGTGGCCTTGTCCGCCACGGCCATGGTGGTGGTAAAGGGCACGATCTCTGCCGCCAATTGGCCTGCCGCCTGCGCGGCGGCCGTGCGCTGCTGCGACTGCAGCGAATAGGCGTCCTGGGCTTCGCGGCTGATGCCGTACTTCTTGGCCACAAACTCGGCGGTTTGCAGCATGTTCATATAGGCATGCGGCACTCGCTCGGTCACGGCAGGGTCCTTCTCGCGCATGGCCCAGCTGAAGTAGTCGCTCTGCACGGCGCTGATGTTGTCCTGACCACCGGCCAACACCACGTCCATGCCGTCCACGATGACTTGCTTAGCCGCCGTCGCCACAGCCATCAGTCCGGAGGCGCACTGGCGGTCCAGAGTCAGGCCGGACACCGTGACCGGAAAGCCGGCGGCCAATGCGGCATTGCGCGCCAGGTTCATACCGGCCGTTCCGCTGGCCAGTACGGTGCCGGCCACCACATCGTCGATGCGGGCAGGATCAATGCCTGCGCGGTCCACCGCGTGCCTGAGCACATGGCCCATCAGGGTCGGCGACTTGGTGTGGTTCAGGGCACCCTTGAAGGCCCGGCCTATGCCAGTGCGGGCGGTGGAGGCGATAACGGCGTTACGCATGTTGGAATTCCTTGTGAAGATAAAAAGGGCAGACGTTCAAAGCGTCCCCGATGCCTGCCCGGCAGCGGGGTGAGAATTAGGGGTGGGCGCGGCCCTGGCAAGCTCTTGCGAGAGCATGCGGCACAGGCTTTCTGTGAGGGCGTCGCCGGCCGGGACCATGCGGCCCTGGCTCAGCACGCCGTGCATCTGGTCGTTGCAGTGAATATGGCTCACGCGCACGCCCGCCTCATCCAGGCGCTGAGCATATTCGCGGCCTTCATCACACAAGGGGTCGTGCGCAACGGTCAGCATCAGCGCTGGCGCCACGCCGACCAGCGAGGCGGCTCGCAAAGGCGAGGCGCGCCAATCAAGCCGGTCTTCGTGTCGCGGCGCGTAATGACCGATGAAATAGGCCATAGTGGCCGCGGTCAGCGGCACACCCGTGCGGACGCGGCGGTAGGATTCGCTCCGAGCGCTGAGGTCCAGCGCCGGGTAAAGCAAGGTCTGGTGGACCACGGACGGCACGCTGCCGTCACGCGCCATGAGCGCCAAGGCGGCGGCGAGGTTGCCGCCAGCGCTGTCGCCACCCACAGCGATGCGCTGCGCATCAATGCGCAGTCTTTTCGCTTGCGCGGCAATCCAAGCCAGCGCGGTGCCCGCGTCGTCCAGCGCCGCCGGAAAGGGATGCTCGGGAGCCAGACGATAGTCCACCGCCACAACGCAGATGCCCGCACCATTGGCCAGGCGCCGACACAGCCGGTCGTGGCTATCGAGGTTGCCCAGTACCCACCCACCCCCGTGCAGGAACAGCAGGCACGGCAGGTGCGCATTCGCATCCGTGCCCTGACCGCGGTAGATGCGTAGCGCCAGCGGGCCGCCGGGACCGTCGATGTGCATATCTAACGCCGATGCGACCTCGCCTCCGGGCGTCTGCATCACGCTCCAGCTCGCGGCATAGGCCTTGCGAGCCTGTGCTGGATTGAGCGCCTCGAAGGGTGGGTGACCCGCTTCGGCCGCAAGCTCCAAGAGGCGCCTGGCGTGTGGGTCGAGCACGCGGATTTCGCTCATTGGCCGCTCCAGCGCGGCGCGCGCTTTTCAGCAAAGGCCAGTGCGCCTTCGCGCGCATCCTGTGAGGTGATGACCTGCTCGAGCAAGGCGTTCTGGCGCGCCCACACCTGGTCGGCCGGCCAGCCGGGAGAATCGTTGACCACTTTCTTGGCAATTCGCACGGCCAGCGGACCGTTGGCCGCGATGCATTCGGCCAGCGCCAGCGCGGCCTGCAAGGCCTGGCCGACGGGCACAAGCCGGTTGACCATACCCCACTGCCTGGCCTCGGTGGCAGGCAGCAGGTCCCCGGTGAGCGCCAGCTCCATGGCGATCTGCGGCGGAATGCGCCGGGGCAGGCGCAAAAGACCGCCGGAGCCGGCAATCAGACCGCGCTTAACCTCGGGAATACCGAACTGCGCGGCCTCGGAGGCGACGATCAGGTCGCAGGCTAAGGCGATTTCGCAGCCGCCGGCCAGCGCGTAGCCCTCGACGGCAGCGATCATCGGCTTGAGTGGCGGCGTCTGCACCATACCGGCCAGGCCGCGGCCGGGCAGCTCCACGCGCTCGCCGCGCAAAAAGGCCTTGAGGTCCATACCGGTGCAGAAGTGGCCGCCGGCGCCAGTGAGAATGCCCACCGCCAAAGCGGGGTCGGCATCAAGCTCGTCCATGGCGCGGGCCAAGGCTTCGGAGGTGGCGCGGTCGATGGCGTTGCGTACCGCAGGGCGGTCGATGGTGACGACCAGAACCGCGCCGTGTCGCTGCACATGCACGCTGGGAGAGGTGTTCGAAGAAGGAGCGGCGGTCATTGCGCTGAGTCCTTGAGAAGCCTGCCCTTGAGGCCGCCGCGGTCACGGATCACACGGCCGACAGTCACTGAGCCGTCCTGCACCCGCACGATCCCGTTCACATTCAGAAGTTCTTCCCGCTCGATCGCGGGCATGCCAGGCAGGCCACCTCGGTATAAGCCCCGCTGTCGTACGTGAAAGGCTACGTCCTGGCCCGAAGAGAAAATGTCCACCACCTCGACCGAGCGAACTTCGAAGGCCATGGTCTTTCCGGTGATGTGTTCGTCGTCCACGCGCACGGCCGAAGGCTTAGCGGGCCAGAACTGCTGCAACCAGCGGCAGACCACGGCCTCCGCCTCGGGGTTGCTACCCAGGGGGATGGTGTCCCAAGGCGCGGGGGCGGGCGCATCGACCACGTCGCACACGCCGCTTCGAAGCTGCCGGCTGCGGGTGACATAGTCTTCCTGCGCGCAACAGCCCACCAACCGTTCCCCTTTGGCTCGATAGATACCCACGCCGGACCACACGGCGACGGGTCCGCCCGGTCCGCCAGAGGCGCCGTGCTCACTGAAGCACACGGCCACATGGCCTTCTTTGCTGCCGCTGCCGGCCACCACCTGGTGTACCGTCATTCCCATACCGGGAAACTGCGCGAACTGCTGCGCAACGGCGGGCAGCCACTGCGTATCGCGGCCGTCGAACAGGTAATCGCCAATCTCCAGCGCGTACTCAGGCGCAATGAACTCGCGCGCTGCCGCTTCGTCCTGGCTGTTGAAATAGTCCAGCACCCAGCGGCGCGCTAGTTGCACGGCCTGGTGCTGGGGTGGGCGGGTGGGGGTCACGAGTGCTCTCCTTGTTGCGCCTGGACCTGCTGGGCGCGCAGTTCGCGCTTCAGCAGCTTGCCCGAGGCATTTCGGGGCAGTTGTTCGGCAAACACCACAGAGTTAGGGCACTTGTAGTGCGCCAGATGTTCGCGGGTGAAGGCCATGAGTTCCTCCGGCGTGGGGCTCTGGCCGGCTCGCAGTACCACCACAGCGCGCGGCGACTCACCCCACTTCGGATGCGGCACGCCGATCACCGCCACCTCGCGCACCGCAGGATGGCCGTTGAGCACGTTCTCGATCTCGGCTGGGTAGATGTTCTCGCCGCCTGAGATGATCATGTCCTTGAAGCGGTCGAAGAGGAAGATGTAGTTCTCGTCATCGAGGTAAGCGGCGTCGCCGGTGCGCAGCCACTGCCCATCGACCAGGGCAGCGGCGGTTTCCTGCGGCTGCTTCCAGTAGCCCTTCATGATCATTCGCGAGCGAATCCACAGCTCGCCCACCCGGCCGGCGGGCGCGTCCTGCAGGGTGCTTGGATCGACCACGCGCAGGTCCACCCAGGAATAGGCCCGCCCCACCGATTTCAGCAGGCGCGACCGCGGGCCCTCGAGCTCATGGTCCTGCGGAGGCAATGCCGACACCGTACCAGTCGTCTCGGTCATGCCATAGGCGTGAATAAAGCGGCAGCGCAACATTTCCATGGCCCGACGGAGCAACACATCGCCCATGGGCGCGGCGCCGTACATCAAGAGTTCCATACTGGAAAGGTCGGCCTTCTCCACGCCCTCGACCTGCAATAAGGCATGGACCACGGTGGGGACTAGAAAGGTATGCGTCACGCGGTGGCGGGCGATGCAGTCAACGATCACTGCTGGGTTGACCTCGCGCAGCAGCACGGTGTGGCCGCCCTGGGTCAGGGTGCTGGTGCCGTAGCCGCAGCCGCCGATGTGAAACATAGGCATGGCCACCAGGTTGACGCTCTCCGGCCCCATGCCCCAAGCCTGGCCCAAGCGCTCGGTGTAGGACATGCCTTCGTTGGTGATCATCACGCCCTTGGGCAGGCCGGTGGTGCCCGAGGTATAGAGCAGCAAGGCCACTTCCTCGGGCGCGCCCTCGTGGCCTGGATCATGGGCCGGCGCCGCCGCGCGCCAGGCGTCGTATTCAGTGCCCAGGCGCACGATGCGCAGGCTGGCCGCGAAGTCGGCGGGCAGTTCCTTGAGCAGGGACTCCTCCTCGGCGTCGACCACCAGCACGCGGGGCGCGGCATCGGCCAAGATGGCTGCGATCTCGCGCGCCGAAAGGCGCCAGTTCAGGCCTGCGAGGATGGCGCCGATCTTGTTGCAGGCGAAGATCAGCTCGAAGCATTCGGCGCAGTTCTTGGTCAGCAGCCCGACCCGGTCGCCTGGCGCCACGCCCGCTGCCCGCAGGGCCTGGGCGATGCGCGAGCTACCCTCGTGCAACTGAGCAAAACTCCAGCTCAGCGCGCCAAAACTCAACGCGGGCGCATCCGAGCGCTTGCCGGCATGCCGGCGGAGGATTTGGGCGTAGGTGGGGATGGACATGACCGGCTCCTTCGGGTCAATAGCTCTTGGGCAGGCCCAGGCTGTGCTGAGAAACGAAATTCAGGATCATTTCGCGACTCACCGGCGCGGTCTTGTGTAGGCGCGCGATGAACCACAAGTCGGCCAGGCCGAACTCAATGGCCATGCCATTGCCCCCATGGATCTGCATGGCCTGGTCTAGCGCCTCCAAGGAGGCATCGGCGGCGGCAAACTTGGCCATGTTGGCGGCTTCACCAGCGTCAGGCGAACCGGCGTCAAAGAGTTGGGCGGCGCGCGCCGTCATCAGCCTGGCCTGCTGCACGGCGATGTAGGACTTGGCCAGCGGATGCGAGACCCCCTGGTGAGCGCCAATGGGCACGCCCCAGACAGAACGGTCCTGCGCCTGCAGGCTGCCACGCTCGATGGCATAGCGCGCAATGCCGTTGTTGATGGCAGCTGCGCAAACGCGCTCGGGGTTCAGGCCGGCAAAGAGGTGGCGCAGACCCTGCCCTTCCTGACCCACCAGAGCCTCGGGGCCCACGCGCACATCGTCGAAGAACACCGTGAAGGAGGTCTCTGGTACATGCAGGGCTGTCTCTATGGGCGTGCTGCTGATGCCGGGGTGGTTAGCCGGCACGATGAACAGCGACAGCGGATGGCGGCCCTGCGCGTCAGCCTGGTCGCTCCGGCATACCACCATCACCGAGTCGGCCTCGTCCAAGCCCGAGGTCCAGTACTTGTTGCCGTTAATCACCCAGTCATTGCCCTCACGTCGGGCGGTGGTGGTGATCTTGTGGGTGTTGGTGCCGGCGTTGGGCTCGGTGATGGCAAAAGAGAGACGCTTCTTGCCTGAGGCCAGGCCCGGCAGCCACTCCTGCTTGAGTGCCTGGCTGCCGTGCTGCTCAATAATGGGCGAGCAAATCGAATTGATCACCAGCGAAAGAATGGGGCAACCCTGAGCCGCCACTTCCTCGACGATGACGTTGTAGTCGGCCAGTCCGCTGCCGCCGCCGCCGTACTGCTCGGACACATGAACGCCCAGAAAACCGGCCTCGCCCAGGGCCTGCCAAAGCTCGTCGGGCTTGGCCCGGCGCTTATAGACGTCCTGGAAGTAGCTGCGGCCGAAACTGCCAGCGAGCTTGCCCACGCTGTCGCGGAGTATGGGGTGGTGTTCAGCGGTATCGACGAGGGTGGTGGAGAAAATCGTAGTCATGGTGTGGCAGTTATTAAAAAGTGTGACGCTTAGGCGGGGAGCGTCCAGTCGAAAAATCCCTTGCCGCTCTTTTGGCCAAGCTCACCGCGAGCGACCATCTCTTCCAGAATGCGCGGCGGTGCATAGCGCTCGCCCAGCTCCTTTGCCAGGTGGCGGGCGATGTCCAGTCGCACATCCAGGCCCACGACGTCGGCCAGGCGCAGCGGTCCCATGGGGTGGCGATAGGCGGTGGTCGCGGCCAGGTCGATGTCCTCGGCGCTGGCCACCCCGTCCTGCACCATGCGCATGGCTTCCATTGAGGCGATGAGATCGAGGCGGCTGGTGGCAAAGCCAGGCACGTCTCGCACAAGGATGGTCTTCTTGCCCAGCGATTGAGCACAGTTGCGCGCCCGCGCGATGGCCCAGTCGCTGGTGCGCTCACCGCGGATAAGCTCGACCAACTGCAGCGACCACACCGGATTGAAATAGTGCATGCCGATGAAGGCGGTTGGGTCCGACACCGATTGCGCCAGCACATCGATGGACATGGAACTGGTGTTGCTAGCGATCAGGCAGGGCGCGCAAGCGTCGATTTCCCGCAACACGGCCTGCTTGATTTGAAGCCGTTCGGGCACGCTTTCCACAACCAGGTCTAGCCCTTTGGGCAGCTCGGCAATCGCACTCACATGTCGGATGCGACCAAGCAAGGCCTGGGCCTCGTCATCGCTGAGCTTGCCGCGGCGAACGCCCTCCTTTGCGGTCTGGCTGAGCGTGGCGATCATGGTTTGGGCGCGTGCATCGTCAGGCTCGGCCACAAAGGTCGCCCAGCCGGCTGCCGCATACACATAGGCGATGCCCACCCCCATGGTGCCGCCGCCCACTACTGCCATGGCGGCGCTCTGCAGGCCTGCTGTCTTAGTGTTCATGTGCCCGCGTCCTTTTTGTGGCGACGCACGCTTGGCCGCTTGGCCTTGACCATGTTCAACACCAGGGCTGACAAGCGCTCGGTCGCTTCGATTTTGCTCAGACGCCCCGAAGAGCGGTACCAGACCGGCGCCCAACCCACAAGACCACCGATGGCAATGGCAGTCAAAGGGATGTCGTCGATTGAAAATTCATCGACCGCCACCCCGTCCTGCAGCAAGGCCACCAGCTTGCGGTCGAAGGAACGCCGCAGGTTGTTAATGGCGTCCCTGTCCTTTTGGCGAAGCTCGGTTTCCTCGCGGCTGTAGATCACGGCATGGGCCTGGTTGTCCAGTACCGCCGTCAGGAATTCCTGGAAGATGCGACTCAGCCTCTCGCCATGGCTGCCCTCTTCCAGCAAGATGCGGTTGAGCACCTCGTTGGCGTGGCGAATCGCGCGGCTACAGATTTCGGCCAGCAGGTCGGCCTTGGATGGGAAGTGCGCGTAGATGAAGGGCTTGGTCACGTCCATCGCGTCAGCCACTTGCTCCAGTGTGGTGCGTCCATAGCCCTGGCGGTAGAAAAGTTCCACCGCCGAAGCCACGATGCGCTCGCGCTTGAGGCGAGCAACCGCGCCACGAATATCGTCCGGAACGTGCTCACCCGAGGCATTTCGAGCCAACGGCGGCCGACCTCGGCGTTTGGGCGCGTTCACCTTCTCGGTGCCAGTTCGGCCGACCTTGGGCGGCGCGGATATGGCCGTGCGGCGGGCGAGGGATGATTCAGGCATGACTGGCTCCGTGGATGGGGATGGACCGAACTGTAGAGGGCCCGCCGCCCTCCTTGGGAGCCTCGGCGTCCTGGGCCAGCTCAGCCGCAGGCGTGGCCACATGCACGACGGCGGCGCCGGCATTCACGACACGCCCGCCTTGCGCCAATGGCTTGTTGCGCATCTCGAAACCCGCATAGCCGCTTTCGGCGCACTTGTGCAGCAAGCGGCGGTAGTTACGCACGCCACCGGAGTAGGGCATGAACACGCGAGGTTTGCCAGCAACTTCAGAGCCGTTGTAGTAGGAATTAGCCGTGAGGTAGAGGGTTTCCTTGGCCCGTTCGTTAACATGCGCCACCCAGGCCTGCTCGGCCGCCGGCGTGGCTTCGACCTCAACCACGCCCAGTCGGTCCATGTCGTCCATCATCTGAGC
>Ga0315905_10009035_pt1 | contig 10093 bp, 7 predicted proteins | sample LakEriMetagenome_5_FD_203522 | JGI IMG/M metagenome (GOLD analysis project Ga0315905, IMG submission 203522) | Freshwater fungal communities from buoy surface, Lake Erie, Ohio, United States - Buoy 4 MA121 | ecosystem: Environmental > Aquatic > Freshwater > Lake | place: USA: Lake Erie, Ohio... | reverse complement strand
GAATACTTCGGGGAAGGCCTGGATCCCGAGGTCGCGGCCGCCGTGGAGCAGGCCGTCGCACATTACCGCGGACTCGGCTGCGAGATTCGGGAGGTCTCCCTGCCGCACACCCCGTACTGCCTCGATGCCTATTACGTGCTCGCGACCGCTGAGGCGTCGTCGAACCTCTCGCGGTACGACGGCGTCCGCTACGGACATCGCTGCGCTGCGCCGCGGGACCTGCAGGACCTCTATTGCCGCTCCCGCGCCGAGGGCTTCGGTGCCGAGGTCAAGCGCCGTATCATCCTGGGCACCTACGTGCTCTCCAGCGGCTACTACGACGCCTACTATCTCCGCGCCCAGAAGGTCCGCACGCTGGTGCGCCGCGATTTCCTGCGCGCGTTCGAGGAGGTGGATGCCCTGTTGACGCCCACCTCGCCGATCCCCGCGTTCCGACGCGGCGAGAAGGCAGATCCGCTCGCGATGTACCTCTGCGACATCTACACGATTGGCGCCAACCTAGCGGGCCTTCCCGCGATGAGTGTCCCCTGTGGATTCACTCGCGCCGGCCTCCCGGTCGGGTTCCAGCTTATCGGCAAGCCCCTGGGCGAGTCCGAGCTGCTCGCGATCGGCCACGCGTACGATCGGGTTCACCAATGGGGGCGTCGCTCGCCGAATCTCTGAGCCCCGGTCCCGCCGTGTCCTCGCCCGCTCCCCAATCCCCCGCCTACGAGGCCGTGATCGGCCTGGAGGTGCACGTCCAGATCCGCACTCGTTCCAAGATCTTCACCCGAGTTGCCGCGGGCTACGGTCACGAACCGAACACGCTCACGGATCCGGTGGTGCTGGCGCTGCCCGGCGCCCTGCCCGTGATGAATCGCGCCGCCCTCGATGCCATCATCAAGGCGGGCCTGCTCCTGGGGTGCGAGATCGCCCCCGTCTGCAAGTGGGACCGCAAGAACTACTTTTATCCTGACTCGCCGAAGAACTACCAGATCTCCCAGTACGACGCCCCCGTCTGCCGCGGCGGTGCGGTCGAGATCGAGCTGCCGGGACCGGCCAGGAACGTGATGGGGGAGCACAAGCGGATCCCGCTCACGCGGATTCACCTGGAGGAGGACGTCGGGAAGCTGAACCACGGCGCGGCCGAATCGCTGGTGGACTACAACCGCGCCGGGACCCCGCTGATGGAAATCGTCTCCGAGCCCGCGCTGCACTCCGGCGAGGAGGCCTACGCCTACCTCACGTCGCTGCGCGCCACGATGATCCAGGGAGGGATCTCCGACTGCGACATGGAGAAGGGCCAGCTCCGCTGCGACGCCAACATCTCGCTGCGTCCCGCCGGCAGCACGACCCTCGGCACCAAGGTCGAGCTGAAGAACCTCAATTCGATCTCCTTCGTGCGCGACGGCATCGAGCACGAGATCCGGCGCCAGCGCGGGATTCTCGAGCGCGGCGGACGCATCACGCAGGAGACGCGGGATTACGACGGTATGACCGGCACCTCGCAGTCGCTGCGCTCCAAGGAGGAGGCCCACGACTACCGTTACTTCCCGGACCCGGACCTGATGCCGGTCGTGATCGACGAAGCCTGGCGCGAAAGGCTTCGCGCGGACTGTCCCGAGCTGCCGTTCGACCGCCAGAGACGTTTTATCGCGGCCTACGATCTGCCCTACACCCAGACTTCGGTCCTTGTCTGGGACCGGCCGCTGGCGGATTACTTCGAGGCCGCCGTGCGTCTGGGGGCGGCCCCGCAGGCCGCCGGAAATTGGATCATCAACGACCTCCAGCGGGAGTTGGCGTCCGCGGGATCGGCCCCGGCGGAATGCCGCGTGTCGCCTAGCCACCTCGTCGCGCTGCTGCGCCTGATTGAATCCGGGGTGCTCCTGAACGCGGCGGCCAAGGAGGTCTTCATCGAGATGTTCGCGACCGGGGATTCGCCGGAGAAGATCGCCGATCGGCGCGGCTTGCGCGCGACCCCGACGGATCAGGGGGAACTGGAGGGCTGGTGCCGTGAGTCGATCGCGGGCAACCCGAAGGCGGCTGCGGAGTTCCGCTCCGGGAAGGATGGCGCGATCAACGCGCTGAAGGGCCCCGTGATGAAGGCGGCCAAAGGCAAGGCCAGCCCCAAGGCGGTCGACGAAACGCTTCGACGCCTCCTCGCCGGCGGCTGACAAGGGCGAAGATCCCCTTGAGCCGGCGCCGGGCCCCGTGCAGCCTGCCTCCCGATGAAGTGTTTCGGCCTGACACCGGATCGGCTGCGCGCCGCTGAGGGTGCGCTGCCCCCCGTTCCCTCCGTGGCTCGCTCCGTTCTCTGGGGGGCGCTCGGTTTCGCGGTGGTCAGCCTCGCCGCCTATTCCGTCTGGGCCTTCCGCTTGGTCACCGGAACGGGGATGCTCTACGCGTCCATCGCCGCGGTGTATCTGGGTGCCAGCGGGGCGATCCTGGCCCGGCTCGTGCCGCCGTCCGGCCGGATCCGTTATCTCGGCCTGTTCACCCTTGGATTTGCGGGTTACGCCGCCCTCTGGTGCCTCTGCTGGTTCGGCCTGCGTGGGCGTTACCACGCCGATTTCCACGGCTCAGTGCTCGGGCTCGGCTGGCTCGCCTGGCTGCACTGGCGCGCCTTCGCCGCCCGCGGTCCCTGGGTTCCCGCCGCCCTCGTGCTGCTCGCGCTACACACCCTGGGTTACACCCTCGGAGACGACCTGCATGCGCTGGTCGGCGGGGTTCATGGACGACTCCTCTGGGGTCTCGGTCACGGGCTTGGCTTTGGCGCCGGCCTCGGCTGGCTGCTCCACCAAGCTCAAAACGCGGCGCGCCGCCCGGAGGCATTCGTCCGGGAGGGGTAGGGCGGGGCGCTTCGGTTGCGGCGCCCGCTCCTACTCACCGATGCACCAGAGGAAGTCCTGCCGCTCCGGGGTCGTCTTCGCGCTCCGCAGGTAAATCCTCCCCCCGGCGATTGCCGGGGAGGCGAGTGCCTCATCGCCGAGCTTGTTTTGCGCCAGCACCTTCGCGCCCCCCGGCGAGACCTCGACGACAAACGTCACGCCCCGCAGGTTCGTCACGTAGATCCGGTTGTCCAGCATCACGGGTGATCCATAGAAGTCGCGGTCCACCTTCTCGCGCCAGAGCTCCACACCGGTGTCCGAGCGCCAGCAGACGACCTGACCCGCGTCCAGCACCGCGTAGACGTGGCCCGCGCTCACGAGCATCGAAGGGACGTAAACGCGCGTGGAGTTCTGCCACGCGATCCGGCCGGAACCATCCGCCTCCACCGCCGTGACGTTGTTGCGCGGGTAGCCGCCGCTGACGAACACGCGCCGCCCATCGGTCACCGCGGTGGTGACGCACTCCTCGGTCGCCCCCTCGATCTCCCACAGTTTGCGACCGGTCTGGGGATCGAAGGCGGACACCAGGTTGCAGCCGCCGAGGACCACCTGCGTGCGTCCTGCGGCCTGAAGCACCGCCGGGCTGGTGTAGTTGGCGATCTTCGGCCGGTCCTGTGACCAGATGACCCGGCCGGTCCCGCGATCGAGGGCGAGCACCTTCCCGCCGCCCCGATGGTCCGCACTCACCAGCAGGGTGCTGCCGAATACCACCGGAGAGGAACCGAAGCCCTGATGCATCACGAAGTCAGCGATCCGGGTCTGCCAGAGCAATTTTCCTTCCGGGCTCAGCGCCGAGGTATGGATGCCCTTGGCGTTTGGAAAATTCACGAACAACCGCTCGCCATCCCACGCCACTGAGCCGGCCGCGGGATTCGAGAGCCGGTGATTGCCCGCATCGACCTGGCCGCGGTGCACCACCGCGTCCCAGAGGATTAGCCCCGTCGCCCGATCCAGGCATAGCACGGCCTGTTCGTCCGCGGTCGCGGTCGTCAGGTAGATTCGATTTCCCACCACGGTGGGGGAACTGTGACCCCGGCCGCGCAGCGGGGTCTTCCAGCGGATCCCGGCGGATTCGCTCCACTCAAGCGGTGGCTTCTGGCCGGCGGCGGCTTGGCCATCGGCAGTGGGCCCCCGCCACCCGGGCCAGTCACCGGCCATGGACTGCGCGACGGAAGCGAGGAGGACGACCGAGACCAAAAGCATCGAGGAGCGGTGCATCGGGGAGGGGTGGACCAGAGCCTCGGGCGAACCGCAGGCACCGGCAAGCTCGCAGAGGACCGGGGATCCCGCGAACGAACTGGAGTTATTTGCGGGCCGCTTTTGCGGGGTCGGCTCGCAAGCGACCGTGGAGCTCGGCCAATTCCCGCAGGTATCCCGCGGAATCACGCTGCAGGCGTTCGAGTTGCTCCGCCCGGTAGCGCCAGCCCCAGTTGCCCGCCGCCTGGCCGGGCGTGTTGAACCGGCCCTCCGAACCCAGGCTCAGCAAGTCCTGCAGAGGAATCACCGCGAGGCCCGCCACCGAGGCGTACGCGGAGCGGATCAGGTCCCAGCCGATTTCGCGGCCACTCACCCGCAGGTAACGTCGCACGTGGTCGCGGACGGATTCATCTGCCGTCTGGTACCAGCCGAGCGCCGTGTCGTTATCGTGAGTTCCGGGATAGATCACGCAGTTCGGCCGGAGATTATGCGGCAGATAAGGGTTCGTGGCGCTCCCGCCGAAGGCGAACTGTAGCACCGCCATCCCGGGCAGGCCCGTGGCTTCCCGCAGGGCGGTGGTTTCCGGCGTGAGCAGCCCGAGGTCCTCGGCGATCAGTCGCGCCCCGGGGATGGCCGCCTGCACGGCGGAGAAGAAGGGAAGTCCTGGCCCTTGGATCCAGCGCCCCGTCCGCGCGGTGGCCGCGCCGGCGGGAACGGACCAATAGGCTTCGAAGCCGCGGAAGTGATCGATCCGCACCACGTCGGCCAGGACGAAGGCGGCACGCAACCGGTCCAGCCACCACCCGTAGCCGGTCGCCGCGTGGGCGGGCCAATCGTAGAGCGGGTTGCCCCAGAGCTGGCCATCGGCGGAGAAATAGTCCGGCGGGACTCCCGCCACCGCGGTCGGGCGGGACGTACGCGGGTCCAGTTGGAACAATTCGGGGTGGGCCCAGACGTCCGCGCTGTCGAGGGCGGTGAAGATCGGGATATCCCCGATGATCTCGATGCCCGCCGCCGCCGCCTGCGCGCGGACGCGCCGCCATTGGCTGGAGAAGAGGTACTGGAGGAATGCGTGCGCCTCCATCCGCGATTCGAGACGGTGGCGGGCGGAGGTCTCTTGGGCCGCGGCAAAGGAGCGGAGGTCCCGCGGCCATTCCCACCACGGACGCCCCCCTTGGTCCTCCTTCAGCGCCGAGAACAGGACGTAGGCTTCGAGCCAAGAGGCCTGCTGGCGCCGGAAGGACGCAAAGGATCCGCCGGCCAGCGGCGGCCGTCCTTGTTGGCGCCAGCGTTCAAACACCTGGAACAGGAGCGGGAGCTTGCGCTGATAGAGGGCCCCGAAATCAACTGCGGTTTCGGGGAGCTCGCGCAGCGGTTCGAGCTCGGAGTCGGACAGCCAACCCGCGTCACGAAGGGGCAGCAGATCGATCAGGTACGGATTTCCGGCAAAGGAGCTGAAGCACTGATAGGGCGAGTCGCCGAAGCCCGTGGGACCAAGAGGGCACATCTGCCAGTACCGCAGTCCCGAAGCCTGCAGGAAGCGGAGTAAACCCTCGACGGACGCGCCGAGGGTACCGACCCCTTGGGCCCCGGGCAACGAGGTGGGATGGAGCAGAAGCCCAGCCGCACGATGGTCGAGCCAAGTGAGCAAGGGAGCCGGGGAACGGAGAGCCATCGGGGGAAGGACGGAGGGCGGGGACCGGATCCCGGCCGATCCTAGCTTAACATAATATGGATTGTGGCGGGCGACTGCAGTCGGCCACGGAGCTCACTGCGCCGGACCCCAGTGCCGCGTGAACGGGAAATAAACCAAAATCGGGCGCCCAACGACGTCGCGCGCCGGCACCGTGCCCCAGTACCGGCCATCGAGGCTGTTAGCCGAATTATCACCCAAGGCAAAGTACTCCGCGGCGCCCACCTTCACCTGACTCCCGGGCCGCATCAGGCCCTCGTAGCGGTAACCCACGTGGTTTCCCTCCTGTCGCGCGTTACCGGCAAACACCGGTGCACCCGTGATCGGCGCACCGTTCCGATGCAGCTCGAATCCCTTGATTTCCAGCGTGTCCCCCGGAACACCCACCAGTCGTTTGATGTAGTACTGGTCCCCGTAGGATCTCGCGAGACCCTCGATGTTGCCGGTCCGGAACACAAAGCCACTGCCGACCGCCGGGGCCACGAAATGATAACTCATCCGGTCCACAAACAGCTGGTCACCAGTGAGGATATCGAACGCCATCACCCGCTCGCCCGCCTTCACGTTCCGGCCCGTGCGCAGGAAGCGCCCCCGGCCAGTATCCGTCGCGCTCTGCCGTGCGAGCACCCGCGCCAGATCGACGCCACCTGGCTCGTGCGAGGGGCGCTCGTTCGGGAAGAAGCAGTCGCGAACGGCCCACTCAAAGTCGAAATCCTGCGGCACGCGCACGGTGACCGGCCGTTCACCCACGACCAACGTGTATTCCTTGAGGGTCGCCGGCAGGACGAGCCACGACCGACCGGCGACCTCACGGTACGGAAGCGTGAGTCTGCCCCCGCCGTTGCCCGCCACGGGGATCAGGACCTCGCCGCTCGCCGGCGCGTCCACCCGCACGGGTTGGGCGCCGAAGGCGACGAAACGCGCGGCCTTCGCGAGCAGGCCCGGCTCGTCCTCGCTCCGCGTAAACGCCTCGGGCGTCATCCCGTTGTAGGTCGGCCACATCGAGTTCGTCGGAATCTTGAACGGCTGAACGACGTAGGTCCGCAGGCCGAGGATGACCAGGGCCGCCACGAGGAAGAACTCCACGTTGTCCCCGATCGTGGTCTTAGGATAGATCGCGCCCCCGGTGCGGCGCAGGTTCTCCTCCAGGTGCTCAATCCCCAACTGCAGCTTCTCCGCCCCGGCCCGGGCCTTGACCTCCGCCCGCAACGAGGCGGTGCGCGCCTCGAGTTCCGCGAGCTCCGCGGCACCCAGCACATCGCGGCGGTAGTGCCAGACCTTGTCGGCGATCTCAAGCCAGTCGGCCGCGTTCTCGCGCATCTTGCGGTCCGCCGACTTTAGGAATCCGAACATACGGGCGCTATTGGTTGCTTTGCAGGACCTTGATGAACGCGTCCGGGGGGATCGAGACCTTTCCGATCTGCTTCATCTTCTTCTTCCCCTCCTTCTGCTTGTCGAGGAGCTTGCGCTTGCGGCTGATGTCACCGCCGTAGCACTTCGCCGTCACGTCTTTCCGCATCTCCCTGACGTTGTCGCGCGCGATGATCTTCCCGCCGATCGCGGCTTGGATCGCCACCTTGAACATCTGCGGGGGGATGATCTCCGCGAGGCGCTCGCAAAGTTCGCGGCCCTTTGATTCCGCCTTCTCCCGATGGACGATGCTGGCAAAGGCGTCGACCGGGTCCCCGTTGATGAGGATCTCCATCTTCACGAGGTCCGAGGCGCGGTATTCGCCCAGTTCGTAATCCATCGAGCCATAGCCGTGCGTGATGCTCTTCAGCCGGTCATTGAAGTCGACGAGGATCTCGTTGAGCGGAAGCGTGCACTTCAGCATCACGCGGTTCTGGTCCAGGGTGTCGGTGTGGTCGCACGTCCCACGCTTCTCCATCACCAGGGTGAGGATGTCGCCCATGCTGGTATTGGGGATGATGATCGAGGCGGAGATCGTCGGCTCGCGAATCTCCAGGATCGTGCCGGGATCGGGCAGGTTGACGGGGTTGTCGACCTCCAGCACCCCACCCCCGTGCGGGTACACGTGGTAGACGACGCTCGGGTAGGTGGAGATGATCTCGACGTCGTGCTCCCGGCGGATGCGCTCCTGGATAATCTCCATATGGAGCAGCCCGAGGAACCCGCAGCGGAAACCGAAACCGAGCGCCACGGAGCTTTCCGACGAATAGACGAGCGCGGCGTCATTGAGCCGCAGCCGCCCCATCGCCGCCTTCAGTTTCTCGTAGTCGCCGCTCTCCAGCGGATAAAGGCCGCAGAACACCATCGGCCGGACCTCCTTGTAGCCCGGCAACATTTCCCCGGCCGGCCGCGTCGCGTGGGTGATGGTGTCGCCGATCTTGATGTCCGCGGTGCTCTTGATGTTCGAAACCACGTAACCCACGTCGCCCGCCCGCAGCACCTCCACCTTTTCCATCTTGGGCGTGAAGACTCCGACCTCCTTGACCTCGGATTTCACGCCGTTGCTCATCAGCAGCATCTGCTCCCCGGCCTTGATCGAGCCCGAGAAGACGCGGGCGTAGGAAATTACCCCGCGGTACGAATCATAGAGGGAATCGAATACCAACGCTCGCGCCTGCGGGTAATCCGTCCAGCGCGGCGACGGCACCCGGGCGACCACCGCCTCCAGGATGTCCTGGATCCCGATGCCCGCCTTGCCGCTGGCCAGGATCGCCTCCTCGGCGGGAATGGTGAGGATATCCTCCAATTGCCGGAGGCAGAGCTCCAGATTCGCGCTGGGCAGGTCGATCTTGTTGATGACCGGGATGACGCGGAGCTTCTGGGAGAAGGCCAGATGGGCGTTGGCGACGGTCTGGGCCTCCACGCCTTGGGCGGCATCGATCAGGAGCACCGCCCCCTCGCAGGCTGCCAGGCTGCGCGAGACCTCGTAGGAGAAGTCGACGTGTCCGGGCGTGTCCATCAGGTTGAGCTTGTACGCCTGACCGTCCTTCGCCCGGTAGGTCATCGTCACCGGGTGTGACTTGATCGTGATCCCCCGCTCCTTCTCAAGATCCATCGAGTCGAGGTGCTGGTCCGTCATCACCCGCCGCTCAATCGTGTGGGTGAACTCGAGCAGTCGGTCCGACAAGGTCGTCTTGCCGTGGTCGACGTGCGCGATGATGCAAAAATTGCGGGTGTGGCGGTGAGGCATGTCAGGCGGCAAGGTCGGCGGATTCGGCAAAGCTGCAGACCTTCCAGGTCTTGTCCGTCCGGCGGGCGAGGCCCGCCAGGACTCCGCCGGGTCCCAACTCCCACAATTCGGTCGACCCAGCCGCAACCGCGGCGCGGACGCAGTCCTCCCAGAGCACCGGCGAGACGATCTGGCGGATGAGGGCCGATTTGATCGCCGCGGGATCGGAAATCGCCCGGCCCGACGTGTTGGAGTAAAGGGTGCAACGCGGCGCCGCGAAAGCCTGCGGCTCCAGGAACCGGGCAAACGCCTCCCGCGCGGGCTCCATCAGACGGGAATGGTAGGCGCCGGCGACGTTCAGCGGGAGGACCCGCTTCATTCCCTGCGCGCGTCCGGCCTCCACGGCCGCGGCCACCCTGTCCCGCTCCCCGGAGATGATGATCTGCCCCGGGGCGTTGAAGTTCGCCGCCTCAATCCCGCACTCCCGGCAAAGCTCGATCACCCGTTCCCGCTCCTCCCCGATTACCGCCGCCATCGATCCGGCGCTCGCCGCACACGCTTCCTGCATCAGTCGGCCCCGTTCCGCGACGATCCGCAGCCCCGTGGCGAAATCGAACACCCCCGCGGCAGCACACGCCGTGAGTTCCCCGAGGCTGAGGCCGAGCACGGCCGCGGGCTCCTCCGGGGGCAGCCGCCCGGCCTCGCGCAGGGCCGCCAGCATCGCCAGGCCGTGCACGTAAAGCGCCGGCTGGCAGATCCGGGTCTCGGTCAACTCCGCTTCCGGTCCCTCCTCGGAGATCCGTGACAGGTCCCAGCCCAGGATTCCGTCCGCCTCGGCGTAGAGCGCCCGGGCGGCCGGGGATGCGGAGCGCAGGGAGCGGCCCATGCCGACCTTCTGTGCTCCCTGTCCGGCGAAGAGAAGTGCCAGTGCCATAAGGGAAGCCGGTCACACAAACGCCCCCGCGCCGCGAATCCAAGCCCGAAAGCGGGCTCGCCACTCCACGGGCGTCACCCGCGGACGAAAATGCCGCGCAGGTTCATCTCCAACTGGGGCGAATTGGGCGAGAACCGGAGGGCGTCGGCCTTCGCGACCAGACCTTCCTTCCACAAGCGGTAGAGATCGCGATTGAAGCACCAGTTCGCCGCGTCGGCCCCGCCGTCGAGCAGCGCCTGGACCTTGTCCAGATGCCCTTCCGC
>Ga0315905_10009034_pt1 | contig 10094 bp, 10 predicted proteins | sample LakEriMetagenome_5_FD_203522 | JGI IMG/M metagenome (GOLD analysis project Ga0315905, IMG submission 203522) | Freshwater fungal communities from buoy surface, Lake Erie, Ohio, United States - Buoy 4 MA121 | ecosystem: Environmental > Aquatic > Freshwater > Lake | place: USA: Lake Erie, Ohio... | reverse complement strand
TCTCGATATATCACTTTTTACATGAGCAGCCTGTGCGCCGGCAGCGGTGTCCGTGAAGAACACCAAGATGGGTGCACATGGAAAGGCAAGATGCATGGTTGCTCGCGCTCCACACACACACACACACCATGCGCTGCACACACACACACCACGCAGAAGAACTTTGACCCCGCACCCTCGCAGTGTTTCACTGCTGTACATACCCCCAAAAAAATTCAGTGCTGATTGTACTTGCACTGGAGGAAACGACTCGTAGCCACCAGCGCTAAGTGTGCCGTCGTCGCCGCCCCCCCGTCTCGCTCACTTGGCATCAGCCGATGCCAATTGGTACAGTAAATAAAACGCGTTTCCCAAGAAGCCGACGATGGCGACGCGCTGGCCGATTCCCGCGTAGCTCGCCGCGAACCCCAGTGCAGAGGTCCGTGCTGCCTCCCCGCCGCGCGGGGGGGGAAGGGCGCCGGGGTCAGTGCCCTTCTGCTTAGGCTTGTCCTGAACAGACACTATCACAGTCAGAGCCCCGGTGCGCTCATTGACCATTACTGTACTAGAATTCCTGCCTGGGCCGCTTCGCCTATCTCAGGTGGTGGTGTCATCCGCATGGGACGCAGCGCGGCAGCGCGTGCCCGCACGGCCGGGCAGGGCAGGAGAAAGGCGTCTGCGCTAACGGCGCACGCCAGCATGATGGCCGCGGTCATGATGGCCGCGGTCATGCGACACCGCTTAGTGTATGAACTCACTACGCCTCCTTTAGAAGTAGTTCACACTGAATTGAGATTGGGTGCCTGAGAGCACGGCCTGATGCCATGCGGGCGGCCTCCAACAGGCATATGCAACGACGTCGTGCACCCAGGAAATAAGAAGCCGCCCGCACCACACGGCTGGCGAAAGGTAAGTGAGGCGGGAAGGCGAGAGAGGGCGTGCACCTTTTCGCACCGTAACACACCTGCGAACGCCTTGAACATAAGTGCACGGTCAAATGAAACGGCAAACGATCCAAGGAAGCGAGTCTGCGTAAATAAGCAACTCTCTGACTCTGCGGGAGCGCCGGAACTTTCCGGCGCTAGAGTGCGGCGGTGCTCGTTTCGATTCTAACGAGCGCCGGAACTTCCCGTCGGGGGCGCCGGATGTCAGGGGGGTTGGGGAGGGAGGGGGTTGCTTGTTTTTGAAGACTCACTTGTGCCGGCGCTGCCAGCGTGCGCACCTGCTTGCCTGACGTCGGGACGTGGGTCTGTCTGCTGCGTGCACATCTCCAGATCAAGGACCCCAGACGCTCAGATTTGACGACGATGTGGGTGGTCAGCGCCCCCCCGCTCCACCACAGTGTGTGTCGTGCTGCTGCTGGTGCGCGTGCACATGCGCGCACACACCCAGGGGCACGCTTGTCCTGCCAAACCCCAGTGCTTTGTGGAGCGAGAAACGCGCAGCCTCTCAAAGCCTCATGCGCCCCGCTGTTGCCCCGCTTCCCCGGACAGGCTGAGCCCAAGAACGAGGTCGAAGCACTGTCCACTGTTCTGGTATGGGCGGGTGGGCGGGAGGTGGGGGGTTAAAAGGGAGGATTGACAGAGGCGGGGAGATCTGGAGATGACCGCCACGTTCTCCACCCTTAAATACCCAGCGTGACCACAAAAAAACGTGCAATTCCTTAGAATTAATAGGCACGTGCGCCACTAGTTTTGCCTGTTGCCTGTGTGTGTGCGAGCGTATGAGTGAGCAAGCGAATGTGTGGGATGCGACAGGTGGTGGACAAGAATGGGACATCGTCGCGATACATGTGCAAGAAATGCAGGCACATGTTCTGGGGATCGAAGTCGGTCATGGAAGGCCACCTACGCCGCCTGGAATATGCCGAAAATCGCAACACACGGTAACTCCTCTCCTGCAGGACCTCTGAATCTCGCGCAAGGCGGAAGCAGGCGCAACGTATGCTCCAGCAGCCTGGAGTTGCCGAGCAGAAGGGCAGCGCCTGCCCTAGGCGCTGGCTTAGGCTTCAGGGTCCAAGTTAAGGGTTTTGTTACCAGGCCACATGTTAAGGGTTTGGTTACAAGTTAAGGGTTTTGGTTACCAGGCCACAAGGATCGCCCCTTACCAATTTTGGATGTCGGATTTGAGCCCTCCTCTCTGTTCTCACACACGCACACATATACAGGCCGTGCACAGAGGAGATGACCGAAGAGGAGAGCAAGCTTTTCCAGTCCCATGCCGCATCCAAGGTTGAGGATTCAGGGTAGAGGGTTTGGGGTTGAGACAGACGGAAGGGGATAGGGAGCCGACGGAGGGCGGCGGCACATGCAACATGTGGTTGCATCTTGCATGCGCGCACGACAGTGCAACCTTGCATGTGCGCACGCTAGTGCTCGTGCTGGTGCCTGCTTGCACTACGCTCGTGCCTAGTGCTCGTGCCTGCTTGTGCTTGTGCATGCGCACGCATGTGCACGTGTCTGTGTGGGTGCGCGTGAGGCTGCGAGTGCCAGCGTGTGCCGGTGTCAGCGTGCGCGTGCAAGGCAAAGTTGGGGTGGGCATCCGAGTGACCACTTAGCGTCCTCTCCGTCAGTCTAATGCATTACACCCCCCTCATGCTGGGGCAGCTTGGCAGGGGCCGTCCAGCTACAGGAGTCACCATGGCCGGGTCAGGGCTGAAGAAGGCGAGACAAGAGGCTGTTGCATGCAAGAAACAAGAGCCTGGTGCGGCTGGTGTGGGCAAGAAAAGGGCCCTGCCAAGGGCCCGGGGAGCGGGCGATAGTAGCCTCAGGGATGAGCCAGACACGCACGTCAAAAAAGCGCGCGTGGATGGAGGGCAGTTGCGCTCGGCAAAAGCGGGGGCGGGTGGAGACGCGGGGGGCAAAGGGGTCACGAACTCGCAGAAAGGCCTCCCGAATCCGCAGTTGCTCAAGAGTGGAAAGGGGGGTCTGGAAGGTCAAGGGTTCAAGACGTTCGGTGGCAGCCTGCTGTGCCCCAGGGGTAGCAAGTCCACGGACTCGTCCTCGCAGGATTTCTCGGATCTTGATCTCCTGTGTCTGCTGGGCGGGGACGACGGTGTGGAAGTGGGGAGGGAGGACGGGATCCAAGTTGGGAGGGACATGCAGGAAGCAGCCAAGCGCATAATAGAGCAGGAACAAGCCCCTATTCCGTGGCAGACCTGGAAGCTGTTTGTTGGAGAGGAGGAGGCGGAGGAGGAGGCGGAGGAGGAGGCCGAGAGGCAAAAGAGAGCATCTCAAGGAGCTCTTCCAGTCCCACGCCGCATGCAAGGTTTAGGGTTTAGGGTTTAGGGTTCAGGGTTCAAGGTTCAGACAGACGGAAGAGGATAGGGAGCTGATGGAGGGCAGCGGCACATGCAACATGTGGTTGCACCTGGCATGCGCGGACGCTAGTGAGCCAAAGCGCAACATTGGCACATCTCTGTCAACGTGCGAATGTCGCTGTGCCACTAGTCAACGTGCGGCGTCGTGACGTCGTTGCGAGTTGTTGCTTGTCTCGCAAAATTCGGCCGAGTGCCCGTTGCTGTAATGATGCGCTGGCGGAGGTGTGCCCACGTGCGCCGTCACGTGCCGTCAAGTGACGGCGCACGCGCACAGGCGCTTTTGCGTGCAACGTTCAGAGTTTTGCTTGTTTCTGAAGATTCGGTGGCACAGGGAAGGAGCAGCAGGATGCGGGAGGGGGAAAGGAGGGCAAGGCGCCCGACATTGCCCCGGCGCTGCTCTACTGGCATGAAATGAGGATGGCGCGGAGGCGCTTGCTCAATTTGGAGCCGCCGCAAGACGAGGAAGAGCGTGGGTCGGGAGCGCAGCCGCCTTCACCGCACAGTACGCTTTCTACTGAAACCTCACCGGTCTGTGATGCGCCTGGGCCATTTGTTGGGCCATTTAGTGCCCAAGACCTAGTCAAATGCAGGTGCTGTCACAGTTTTGTGCAACACACCGCTGTCGCATCCAAAGGCTTGCATGTAGCAGGCAGTAGCTGTGCGGGTGGAGAGAAGGATGCGGAAGTAAGAGGGATTGGCGCAATTGTTGCAAGTGATGCCAGTGCGGGCCCTCTGAGTGGAGGGCCGGGAGGGAGGGTCATATGCGTGGCGTGCAGCGAAAGACAGCACCTCGAGCAACAACATGAGCGCTATGTCGGGCAGCAGCGCCAGCGGGGCTGGATCTGGCAGGATGTTGCCACGCCTCAGGGGGCCGATGGTGAGGGAGCGGCGGCAGGCACTTGCCGGGGCGGATGGTGGAAAAAGATCATCCCCTTCCAGAAGCGCGCGCGCGGTGTGGAGGACGACAAGGAGCTTGGTGAGGCTGACGCTGGTGATGTTGCCTATGAGATGGACGAGTTGGGCGTGGAAGGAGCTGAGGGCGCCGAGGTGGCCGAGGCCGGTGGCGGTGGAGCAGGACACGGCGATGGCTTACTGTCACTGGTCCCTCCCAAGGGCGGCGACGGCAAACAGGCGCCAGATCTGAGCTGGATTGGCAAGCACATCTTTGATGCTCACGGTGAACAGTGTTGCGAAATCTGCTTCTCAGCGCACCCGGAAACACTAGACGCGCAAGGCAACCTGCTGCCGCCGGAGGATCGAAACGAAATGGTATTCTGTTCACGCTGCGACATATTGGTGCACCAGGCATGCTATGGAGGAGAAATTGCAAACGGTCTGCCAGAGGGCGACTGGATCTGTCAGGCTTGCAAGGCAGGGCTGGAGCAAGTGGAATGCGTTCTGTGTCCGGTGCCACACGGGCCAGTGAAACGCACTGACGGTAGCCAACCCTTCCCTGAGCTCTCAGTTCATTTTTTTTTTGTCAAAATTTTTTATAAAAAATTTCCCAGTTTACTTTCAGTATTTCTTTCTTGTTTTGCATTCAGTGTTCCCGTGTTGTTCTTAAATATTCAAACGAAAACATGCGAAAACAGATGGGCGGTGGGCGCACATCGCTTGCATGCACTTTGTAGCCGAGACTGAGGCTGGTGACGTCTGTGCCCAGGTCTCTGCACCCTAAACCCTCTCTGCACCCTAAACCCTCTCTGCACTCTACACCCTCTCTGCACCCGCCACCCTCCTCCCTCCTCCCTACGCCCTCAGTGTTTCAAATTCAAGCAGGAACTCTGAATTGATTTTTATATATATTTTTTATTTGAGTTTTTTTTGGTATACCAGGATGCTTTCAGATTGCTTAAAACTCACTGAATATACGCTTTAGAACGAAAGCCGAACCCTAAACCCTAAAGCTGAACACGGTGTTATGGTACGCCGAGGTGCGGAGCAAACGGGCGGCGCTGCCGCCCATGTGTTGCGCGCCTGGGCTGGGACGCAGTGTCTGTACTCCTTGCTGGCGTCCCGCTCCCTGTGAACCGCCTCGCCGCTGCCACTCCGCTGCGTCGCGGCGCGCTGCATTTCCTCATGGCTGCTTGCAGACCATCCAAGGACGCAACGGCAAACCATTCAAGGAAGCAGGCGTGCGCGGAGCGGAGGACTGGGCATCGTGCTCAACTCCATTTGTGTGTTTTGAAGACTTTTTTGCTTCATCACAGCATGTACATGCGTGTGGCAGAGGCGGCGAGTTCGGTGGAGTCATGTCCTTCGAATTACCACTTGCTCAGTGGAGACCTTGACACATGCTCATGTCGTGTGTGGGTCTCGGTGTGGGTGTGGGTGTCTGAGCAGGAGCCGGTGATCAACATCAAGGATGTGCCAGACGAGCGCTTTCGCATGGAGTAATATAAAGCCTAAACCCTAATCCCTGTCCTATGAAGTGATCTAAACCCCAACCCCTAAACCTTGTTAAATGAGCAATCTCCGTAAAATCTTAAACGCGTTGGCACAGAGGCATATGCTCACAGGCTCCCCTCTCGCAAAGAGAGGAGCTGGAGGAGCGGGGTCTTCGCGAGAGAGCTCGAAGAGCAGGGCGGTGGCTGGGCGATTCTGTTCAATGGCACACGATGCCGATGGCACTCGAGCACACATGATGTCAATGGCACACGAGCACACATGGGCACCCTTCGGGTGACCATGTGGTTTAGGAGTAGGGGCACACGTGGGCACGCTTCACTCGCTTGGGGTCACAACATGACGCGCTTCGTGTGGCAACGTGTGCGTGCATGTGGGCGCGTGCCTTTCACGGGTGACACGATGTGAGCAGGGCGGGTGGCTTTGAGCTCTCCACTCTCACCTCTCCACTCTCACCTCTCCACTCTCACCTGCCTTTGAGCTCTCGGCTCTCACTGAAAGTGACTGAAAGTGCCTGAAAGCTGGCTCAGAGCTAAAGCTCACTAAGCTGAATGGTCTATGCCCCACACCGCACATCCCACACCCGCGACAGGTGTGTGGTGTGTCGAACGAGTGCAGGAGCGTGTGTACAGTGCGAGCATATGACATCCAAGAAATTGAAAAGGTTGTTGTGTGTACATGTAAAGGTGCGGTAAACGTGTGCGTTTGTCACGGTGATGCGTGAATTGTTTGATACACCCCAGGGATACTTGATGTAAAGACCCCAAAAACATACTGAATGTAAACACAAGGTGGGGGAAAATCCTTTTTTTCCATGGTATATCCCGGACCGCCGTCGAAAGTATTCCTGTGGTATTTGTAAACATTCACATTCACTATTTTTTTTCCCAGTTTTTCATTCCTGTGGTGGAGTGAAAAAGATTCACGTGCGTGCGCGTGCACACACACGCGCGTGTGGATGGGGGAGAGCAGGTCTTTGAATAAGGGCAAGGGCTGCTGCAACCGCCCCTTCCATGTCGCCTGTGCCGCGTACTTGGGTACCGTGACCCCACCCCTACACTGTAGTAGGTCTCTTTTGACACTGGAGTAGGTCTCACACTCTCTTCACCTATCAGATATTGCCCTAGCAACAGAAGATGATATACAACCTGTATTTACATGTAAAGGCGGCAGTGGTGCAGAGGCATTGTCTGGGCTAGTTTTACAAGAGCACTTGTAAAACACGTGTGCACTTACAAGAGAGCAACGTGACTAGAGCTGTGGGGCAACGCGCCAATAGAGCGATAGTATATGCACACACACATGTGCATACACACACACATGTGCATACACACACACATGTGCATACACACACACATGTGCATACACACACACCCAAATATGTATTCAAGACAGTAACTAGAGCTACAGAGCAACGCGCCAACAGAGCAACGCAACTACTAAAGCAATGCGCCAATAGCGACAACAGAGCAACGCAACCAGTATAGAGGCAAAAATGACCTAGTATAGAGGCAAAAGAGACCTAGTATAGCGGCAACAGAGCAACGCAACTAGAGCGAGCAACGCGCAAATAGCGTAACGCAACTAAAGCAACGCGCCACTAAAGCAACGCGCCAATAGAGCAACTAGGAGCAGTGTACCTGGCAACTATTGCTTCACCTGCACCCTGGATGCTGCTCACCCCGACCTCCCCCTCGCTTTCCCTCGCCCTCTTTCTCCTTGCCTCCTTTAGACCCTGCAAAGGCCAACACAGGCCGATTTTTCTTGGACGTGAAAGAGCTGCCCAACAAGCAGGTGCGCGCGCACCTGATAGAGTCTTGCCGAGTGCGCCGGAGTGCGCCGGAGTGCGCTGCGCGCGCGCGTGGCATGCCGCGTGTCCCTTGACCTTGTCACGGACCTTTGACCTTGTCACGGACCTTTGACCGTAACCCGCGTGCCCCTTCATCCTGAACCGCCTGTCTCTCCTTACATAGACCCTCTGCATACCTCATTCTGCCTCTGCCGAGCCGCGTGTCCGTGTGTGCGCGTGCGAGCATGCGTGCGAGCGTGCGGGCATGCGTGCGATCGTGCATGCATGCGTGCGAGCGTGCGGTGTGTTACTGGTACGCGTCACGGTTGCTGTAACCATTTCGGGACGTGTGTCAAATTCTCTTGTCTGCAGATGCATCATATCAAAATTTGCGGGGTGCATTCGGCCGGCTACTTCACACCAAGTGTCGCCTGAAGATTTCTTCATTTGTGTTCATTATTTTATTCATGTTTTTTTGTATTTTTTCGCTCACTTGTCTCCCCGGGGAGACAAGTACCATTTGCAAGTGACTTCTTGGTGGAGCCTGGAGAAATGGAGGGAGAGAGTGATGGAGGAAGCGAGGGAGGCATGGATGGAGGGGAGAGACCGAAAACGAAGGATACTCACTCAGCTTTCAATTAAACAACAAGTACGGAGGTGCAATTACGGAAGTGTGACCGAAGGTCCCGGGCCCACAGCCGCCCCTGCCCACCCTTGCTCGCGGCTTGTCCTCGCGCCACTTACAGCGTCCCCGCAGCGAGGACACACGCGGCGTCAACAGGTAAAACGGCGTCAATTTAAAACCGCTTTAAATGCCGAAGTTGAGGCGCATCTAAATGCCGAAGTTAAGGCGCATCGCGTCGCTGGCGCGCCCCTTGATGTCACCCGAGGACTTGTGCCAGATACCCAGCTTCGAGAGACGGACGGATTTCTTCGAGACAAACTTCGTGCCCACACCGTCGGCCTTGATGACACCCTCGGCGCCTCGCCAGTCGATCTTGCCCTGGGCTGTCATCTGTCGCCCGTCTGTGTACACATCCTTGGGGAAAGGAGTGAAACCCCAGTTGCGAGACACGTACACCAGCTGACGTCCAGGGAACTTGGCCTTGCACTGCTCAAGGAAAGCGGCCCAGCGCCCACCCACGCGCGCACGACACACAACAGACACACACATGAAATAAGACCAAATCAAACAACCACCACCAGATCAACACGTGCGCCACAGTACAAAGAACTCCAGCAGGTCCCAACAACACAGCACACTCGCGACAAAAGCCACATATAAGCTGTCACTGTGAACCAGCCGCCAAAAGTTTCTCGAACGACCAGCGGGCGCAGCCAATCATCCACACGCAGCCCCGTCCGGTCCACCTCGCCCGCAAGAGGAACTGACATGGAGGTACCGGGTACCGGGAGGGAGGAAGCTTGCGGGGGACATTACCTTACGAAGAGCCTCGACAGCGTGCTCCTCACCCTTGAGGGTGGTACGGATCGAGAACATGATCTGGTTGATCGTAACACGCGCCGCCAGACCGTTGGGCTTACCGTACGCACCACGCATACCTGTGTGCGGCCAGGTGGCTCAGTCCCGCGTGATTCTCTCCTTGCATCTCTCTTGCTCTGCAGTGCCATCATCTGCGACCAGCAAGCTCACGCCCCGCACTCGCACGCGTTCAAGGCTCACCAGTCTGCAGACGATCTGCACCAGCGCAGGTAAGCATCTTGTTGATACGGATGATGTTGTAAGGGTGAAGACGCACGCGGATGTGGAAAGAGTCCTTGCCCACGGACTTGATCATGTGCTTGTTGGTGGTGATACGGGCAGCCTCAAGGGACTCGGACGAGATCTGCTCCTTCTCAAGGGAGAGGAGGTGAACGCAAGCAGGGAACGTGTCCACGCCGAGCTTTTTCTTTCCGACATCGAAGATCTTGATCTTGGCCTCAGGTACACCACGGCAGTAGCGCGATTTGATGTAGGGCTTGTTCTTGATGTAACGCGAGCACTTCCATGGACCTGTCCAGTACGTGCGTAAGCGGCTCGCGCGCACACACGGTCCCGCCCGCCGGGCCTGCTCGCGCGCCTGTCTGCCTTACACAGAGTGTGGGATGGCAGCGCACATCGCGAGAGCGGACACGCCGCAGGACGATGCTCCGCTCGGCACTCGCCGCACGGCGCACTCCGCGGCTTTCCGCACGCACAGACGGCTGATCCACATTCATGTGCGCATGACACTGCTAAAACAGAGTGCCAGCGCCCAAACTTTGCCCTGCTGCTCATAAATGCAACAATGCATGCAAAATTCGCAGCACAGCGTGCCGCGCACAAGCCCGTGCAGCGCGACTATGCAGGCGGGAGCCGCTCACGTCTGCCCATCTTGGATGATATGAGCACGAGGGCAAGGAGTTTTTTTTGGGAACGAGTTCGTGGCGTGTTCGCGCCCTAAATTTTTTGTGGCCGTCTCCCAGAGTCGTAGAGGCGGCGGCGGCGTCCTGGCGGGCACACGACGGCCGTCGGCAGCGGGGGACGGCGTGCCCCCATCTCTTCAGATACCACCTCACACACACATACTGCTCGCTCGCTCGCCTGCCCCCTACTCACCC
>Ga0315905_10009033_pt1 | contig 10095 bp, 10 predicted proteins | sample LakEriMetagenome_5_FD_203522 | JGI IMG/M metagenome (GOLD analysis project Ga0315905, IMG submission 203522) | Freshwater fungal communities from buoy surface, Lake Erie, Ohio, United States - Buoy 4 MA121 | ecosystem: Environmental > Aquatic > Freshwater > Lake | place: USA: Lake Erie, Ohio... | reverse complement strand
ACCAGCGAATCCTCTTTAACAACCAAGCCCGCTCCAACCGCAGCCTTCGGACGCAGCGCGCCTCGGGCGAACAATTACTGCCCAATTACCCAGCCGAGTGGCACGGCGTCGAGCAAAATCTTGGCGCCGTGCGTCGCCGCGCCGCAGCACCATTTCGCTCACGGCAAAGGCGTTTCGGACTGCCCCGAACTGACCCGCACGATTCCGGACCATATCTCGGCCATCGCGCGACCCCGGCGCTGCGTTTCGCCTGCTGCAGCGCAGCAGCCAGCTGCAAAAACATGCACACGCCCAACCGGTAGCGATTGTCGCAGTGGGGGCTGACACCGGTTACCTCGAATCGGCGCCTCTAGAGGCTGCAGGCTTCCGCCTTGCGAATCTCGGACGCCACCTGCCGCGCCGTCTTGTCGGTCAGGCTCGTGACCAGGATGGGCAGGCCATCCGCAGACAGCTTGTTGAACTCCGAGCCGTCGTCATCGTCCCAGTAGCGGTAGTCGAGGCCTTCCGCGCGCGAGCCGTTCGTTCCGAAAATGCTCTCGACGCCACGCGCCGCCAGCGCCGACCACAGGTCCGGGCGTGGCTCGACATTGCCTGTCCACGCAAGGAAGCGGTCGGGCTTCACTCCGCGCGAAATCAGGTCTTCGAACTGCGCCACCGAATTCACCGTGGCCGTGATCATCAGCTCGGGCGCGAGCGTGTGAACCTCCACAGCCTGCTCGTCTGTATACGTGATGACGAACACATTGTTCTCGGCCTTCGCCGCGCGCACCGCGGCGATCATCGGCGGGTAGGTCGCAGCCCGCTTCTTGTCGAGTTCGAGGATCGTATTGTTTTTCACCGCCCATTTCAGGGCCGCCTCCAGCGTCGGCGGTGCGAACTCCGTCACCTTGCTGCCGATCTCGAGCTTCAACGCCTGAATCTCGGCCAGCGTATGGTCCGCAACCAGCCCTGTACCCGTCGTGGTCCGCTCCATATCATCATCGTGCATGAGCACGAGCCTGCCGTCCTTCGTCTCGGCAACGTCCACCTCCATCGCCCGCGTCCCTGCCTTCAGGGTCCGCTCAAGCGTCTCGATGGCGTTCTCCGGATAGTCCCGCGTCGGCCCGCCCCGATGCCCGATCAGCAGAAGGCCTCCGGATGTCCGCAGGCAATCGAGCCGCTCATGCAGCGGTCCGTTCGTGGCGAGAGGGGCCGCCGCGGATTCCGCTGGACCGGATCCGGTGTCCGCCGACGGCGCCTCGGTTGAAGCCCCCGCCGCAGGGCCAGAAGGCTGGCCACAGGCGGCGAGAACGAGGGCCGCAGAGCAGAAAACGGCAACGCGCATGGAGGTCCCCAACAGCTTGGTCGGCCTTCGATAGCGCGGACCTGTTCTGGGCGAAACGCCAATCGGCGCTCAACGGAGCGGCGAGACCGCGTCAGTATGCAAAAATCAGCGGCCGGAAGCCGCGTTACACTCGCCGCTCTCAACCTTCTGACCGCGAAAGAATTGCTCCCCAACGTGACGGCGTCTAGAAGGAGCGGCAAAGCCGCAGAACAGGCGCTTACGGGAGGTTGTCAGATGTTTGGAATGGGCAAGAAGAAGCCAGAGCCGGCGAAAGCATCGGCGCCCGCTGCGAAGCCAGCAGCTGCAGCAGCCCCGGTGGCCCCCGGCGTCGCCACAGCCATGCCCGGCGCCAGCACCATCAAGCGCGGGCCGATGAACGGCATGATGCAGGACTGGAAGCTGACCGTCGACAAGGTAATCGAGCACGCCTACCTGAACCATGGCCAGCAGGAAATCGTCACGCGCACGGTCGAGGGACCGATCGTCCGCTCCACCTACACCGACCTCTACCATCGCGCCCGGCAATGCTCGAACGCGCTCCTGGCTGATGGCGTCCAGAAGGGCGACCGGATCGCCACCCTGGCCTGGAACACCACGCGCCACATCGAGACCTGGTATGGCACGATGTGCATCGGGGCCGTGCTGCACACGCTGAACCCGCGCCTGTTTCCCGAGCAGATCGCCTGGATCATCAACCACGCCGAAGACACGCACGTCTTCTACGACATCACCTTCCAGCCGATTATCGAGGCCATCAAGGACAAGGTCCCGACGGTCAAGCACTTCATCGTTCTGACCGACGCCGCGCACAGGCCTCAGTCCGCCATGACAAACTTGCGCACCTACGAGGAATACATCGCGGGCAAATCGACCGACGTTACGTGGGGCGATTTCGACGAGAACACCGCCTGCGGCCTCTGCTACACATCCGGCACGACGGGCGATCCCAAAGGCGTGCTTTACTCTCACCGCTCGAACGTGCTGCACACCCTGATCGGCATGCAGTATGACGCCATCGGGATCGGCGCACGCGACACGGTGCTGCCTGTGGTCCCCATGTTCCACGCCAACGCATGGGGCATCGCCTTTTCCGCGCCGGCAGTCGGCGCCAAGCTCGTCCTGCCGGGCGCGAAGATGGACGGCGAGTCGATCTACGAACTGCTCGACGGTGAAAAGGTATCGTTCACGGCGGCTGTGCCGACCGTATGGCTGATGCTGCTGCAGTACCTCGAAGCGACAGGCAAGCAGTTGCCGATCCTCAACAAGGTCGTCATCGGCGGCTCGGCCGTTCCCGAACGCATTCTCCGCGCCTTCGAGGAAAACTATGGCGTCGAGGTCATCCACGCCTGGGGCATGACCGAGATGAGCCCGCTGGGGTCGCTCGGTGCGATGACCTCTCCAGTGCTGTCCAAGGACCGCGAGACCGTCGTGAAATACAAGCTGAAGCAGGGTCGGACCCCCTTCGGCGTCGAGATGAAGGTCATCGACGACGAGGGCAAGACGCTGCCGCGTGACGGCAAGTCCGCTGGCCGCCTCGTGGTGCGCGGACCAGCCATCGCCAAGTCTTACTTCAAGAACGCGGGCGGCAATATTCTCGACAATGAAGGCTTCTTCGACACGGGCGACGTCGCCCACCTCGACGAGCTTGGCTACATGCAGATCACCGACCGCGCAAAGGACGTGATCAAGTCTGGCGGCGAGTGGATCTCCTCGATCGACATCGAGAACTTCGCTGTCGGCCACCCGGCCGTCGCCAACGCCGCCGCCATCGGCCTGCCGCATCCGAAGTGGGATGAACGCCCGCTCCTGATCGTGCAGCTGAAGCCCGGCGCCACGGCCACGAAGGAAGACATGCTCAACTACCTGAACGGCAAGATCGCCAAATGGTGGATGCCGGACGACGTCGCCTTCGTCGATAACATCCCCCTCGGCGCCACCGGCAAGATCAACAAGCTGGCCCTGCGCGCGACGTTCAAGGACCACAAGCTGCCGACCATCCAGGCGGCTGAATGACCGAACTCTCGAAGGCGCGCCAGCGCGAGCGGTCAGGGCGGATGCTTCGCATCGCCATCCTGACGCTCGCGGTGGTCCTCGTGGCGATCGGCGGCGCGATGCTGTTCGCAGGCCCCATCCTGTTCCGCATGGGACTGATGGACCTGCTGACGGCGCGCGGCTCCTTCATGCTGATGACCATGTGGGTGATGCTGGGCGCCGTCGCGCTCGGCATCATCGGCCTCGTCCTCGCTTTCGTCGGCGGTCGCCACCGCTCCGGCATCGTCGCCATCCTTGTGACCGCCGCAGCCGGCATGTCGGCCGGAGGCATATACAGCCGCGCCGTCGTCAGCCACGACGACCTTCCGCCGATCCACGACGCGCAGACCGACTGGAACCTCCCCATCGCCTTTACCGAAGCGACACTTAAGGACCGCGCAGCCGTCGGCTCCGTCCGCGTCCGCGATGACGCCCTTGTCCCTCAAGGCAATGGCCGCTGGACCGGCATGACCTTCGCCGCCGCGCAGGAAAGCTTCTACGACGACCTCAAGCCGCTGATGCTCGATGCAAAAGCGGAAGCTGTCACGCTAGCCGCCGCCCGCGCCATGGAGCGCCTCGGCTGGCGCGTCACGCGCACAGACGCAGAAGCAGGCGTCGTCGAAGCCGTCTACCGCTCGCCCTGGTACGAACTCATCCACGACGTCGCCGTCCGTGTGGTGATGGAAGGGCAAGGCGCACGTGTCGACATCCGCGCCACCAGCCGCCTCCCCGGGCACGACACCGGCGAGAATGCAGGTCTGATAAAGCAGCTGCGCAACGAGATCGTGCTGGCGCTTTAAGCCCGCCCTCGTCCTTCGAGACGGCCTTCGGCCTCCTCAGGATGAGGGCTCCCCAAATCACGGATGGCCGGCAGCCCTCATCCCGAGGAGTCGCATAGCGGCGTCTCGAAGGACGAGGGCGGGCTTCCTGAAGCCTACTTCCGGCACATGTACCGCGTCCGGTGGACGTCTTCCGGATTGTCCTCGTATCCGGTGATGTTCGGCGACACGATGTCCTGCGTCACGCGCGTCAGCAGTGGCAGCACAGCCGTCTCGCTCAGCATCAGCGCCTCGGCCGACTTCAGCAGCTCCGCACGCTTCGCGCCGTCCACTTCCTTCGTCGCCTGGTCGAGGATCGCGTCATACGCCGGGTTGACGTAGTTGCCGTAATTCATCGGCCCCGTGCGCGAGTCGAGCAGGTACAGGAAATTGTAGGCGTCGTTGTAGTCGGCGACCCAGCCCGTATCGCTGATAACGAAGTTCTTCGCCTTCAGCATGTCATAGAGCGCCTGCGTCTCAACCCGGCGGATCTCCGCCTGCACCCAGGGCGCAATCTCCTTGAAGTTCTGCTGCAGCACCGGCGCCATGCGCGGATTATCGCCCGTTGAACGGTAGAGATATTCGAACGACAGCGGTTTGCCCGGTCCATAGCCGGCTTCTTCCAGCAGCGCCTTCGCTTGCGCCAGACGCTCGGCGCGCGGCAGCGATTTCCACTCGAACTCAGCCGGCGTGTAGTTGGCGATCGCGGCAGGCACAAAGCTGTAGGCCGGTAGCTGCCCGCCCTTCAGCACGTTCTGCGTGATGTGCTCCCGATCCATCGCCAGCGCGATGGCCTTGCGCACGCGCGGGTCGTTGAACGGCTCTTTCTGCGTGTTGGTCACCACATAGGTCGTCGCCATCATCGGCGAGATGCGCGGCCAACCAGGCAGGTTCTTCTGGGTGACTTCCAGCTGTCCCGACGGGAAGGAGTTGTTCATGTCGATCTCGCCGGCCATCGCACGGCGCACCATGGCGTCATGATCGTTGACGGGCAGGTAGATCACCTCCGAAAAACAGAGATCATCCGCCTCGGCAAAGGTTTCGTTCTTCACGACGCGGATGAAATCGTTCTGGCGCATCTCGGCCAGCTTGTACGGGCCGTTGACGACATAGTTCTCCGGGGTCGTCCACTTGTCGCCGAACTTCTCGACCACGTGCCGCGGCAGCGGGAAAACGGTGTAGTGCTTCAGCAGGCCGGGCAGGTGGGGCATCGGATACTCGAGCTGGATCTCGAGCGTGTAGTCGTCGATCGCACGAACGCCCACCTGCTCCTTCGGAACCTGTCCTTCCTTCGCCGCGCGGCCATTCTTGATGCCGTACTGGATGGACGCATAGGCGATCTCGGCCTCGTTCGGGTCGAACAGGCGCTGGAATGAGAACACAAAATCGTCCGCCGTCAGCGGCTCGCCATCCGACCACGTCGTCTGCTTGAGCTTGATCGTCCAGGTCAGCCCGTCCTCGGACACGGTCCATGACTCGGCAACGCCAGGGACGGGAATGGCCTTGGCGTCCTCGGTGAACAGGCCGATGAACATGTCGCCGATCACGTCGTTGGCCCAGGTGCCTTCAACTTTTTGTGGGTCCAGCGATTTCGGCTGCGCGCCGATCCCGCGCGTGAACCGCTCCGATGTCACCTGTCCCGATTCCCCCCCGCAGGCCGTCAACGCGAGTGCAGCGGCGAAAACACTCGCCAGCAAAGGGAACTTCAGGCGCATCAAGAACTCCTCTTTCGTCGCCAACCGATGCACAGGCGTGCACACGGTCAGCTTTTCCGGTAGGAACCTAGCGTCAGACCACGTTGGATTGGAAGGGCTTTGCGCTCTCCAGCCTCAAAGCGGGATGTAAGCATGCGTGTGTTAATCTTGCTGACTGCCGCCGTGCTGGCCGCCGGAGCAGCGTTTGCGCAGGAGCCGCTGGCGAAGGTCTACGCATGCGCCGGCCTTCCGAAGGCGGATGAACGCCTGGCCTGCTACGATGCCGCCGTCGCCGGTCTGAAGCAGGCTGAGGCGACCGGCGGCGTCGCCGTGGTCAGCCGCGAGCAGGTGACCGAGGCGAGCGAGCAGGCGTTCGGCTTCAAGAAGCCCGAAGCTGCTGATATCGCCCGCGCCGCCGGCATCGCCGTGCCGAACGCCCCAGAACAGCCGGACGATGTTCAGGTGACCATCGCCTCCGCCGCAAAGCGAGCGGACGGCAAGTACCGTTTCACGCTTGATAATCGACAGGTGTGGGAACAGATTGAAACCGAGAAGACTGACCGTCTCGGCGCGCTTCCCCTGAAAGCTGAGATCAAGGCGGCGGCGCTTGGCAGCTTCATGATGCGGATCGAAGGCGGCAGGTCCATCCGCGTGCGCCGCTTGAGATAGGGCAGGCGGGGATGTGGCGAACGATCCTCATCTATGGCGGCCTCCTCGGCGTTGCGGCCCTCGGCCTGCAATGGATCGAGTTCCAGCTCCTCGTCCGCGCCCACCCGGGCGAACTCTATGTCGGCCTGCTCGCCGCCGGCTTTCTGGCCCTCGGCATCTGGGTCGGCACGCGCCTGATGCCGCGCAGGCCGGCAGGCGAGGGCTTCGTTCCCAACGAACAGGTGCGCAATACCCTCGGCATCAGCGATCGCGAATTCGAGGTGCTGGAACTGCTGGCCGCCGGCCGCTCCAACAAGGAAATCGCGAGCGCACTGAACGTCTCGCCCAACACGGTGAAGACTCACGTCGCGAAAATCTTCGCCAAACTTGAGGTGACCCGGCGGACCGAGGCGATCCTTCGCGCGCGCGAGCTTGGAATGCTCAGGTAACGTGCGATGTAACGCGTCGATTCTGGGCGATTTTGCGCCAATCACCCCTTCGGGCGATTGCGGGTTGCCGCGGCCTGCCCCTTTTTCGTGTGACCAGGCATGAGAGGGGACCCCACCATGAGCGCCGCGCCAATCGTCTTCTTCGACATCGCCGGGCCAGACCTTGCCAGCCAGCGAAGCTTCTACGCCGAAGTGTTCGGCTGGGAGAGCGCGCCCACCGGCCACGTCTCCGCACCGGTCCAGTCGCCGAGGCTCAACGGCTTCCTCCGCACCGACCCAGCCGACTGCGTGATCTATTTCGGCGTGCCCGATGTGACCGAAACTCTCGCGAAAGTCGTCGCAGCCGGCGGCGCCATCAACGCCCCACGGTTCGAGGTAAAGGGCGTCGTCGTCCTCGGCCTCTTCTCCGACCCCGCCGGCAACCGTCTCGGCCTCGTCGAGATGGACGGCGACCAGCCCAAGAATCCTTAGGAGACCTGGAGATGTTCAGGATCATTCTTCTCTACGGCGTTCCTGGCGCGCTGATCGTCGGGGCCCCCTTGTTCTGGGGCATGGTGAGCGGCCAGCAGAACAACGAGTCAGGCGCGATCATCGGCTACACCACGATGCTCGTGGCGCTGACCGGCGTGTTTCTTGGCGTGAAGCACTATCGCGACCGGGAACTCGGCGGCGTGGTGAAGTTCCTCCCGGCGCTCGGTGTGGGCCTCGCCATCAGCGCCGTCGCCAGCCTCGGTTGGGTAATCGCGTGGGAGGCGGCGCTTGCGGTCACCAAGTTCGATTTCGGCGCGGTGTACAGCCAGATGATGCTGGAGGAAGCGCAGAAGAGCGGCGCCAGCGCCGAAAAACTCGCGCAGGTGGCCAAGGACGGGCAGGGGTTCGCGGAAATGTACCGCAATCCGCTGATGCGCGTGCCGTTGACCTTCATCGAGATGTTCCCCATCGGCGTGGTCGTCTCGCTGATCTCCGCAGCCCTCCTCCGCAACAGCCGCTTCCTGCCGGCGCGGGCGTTGGCTTGAGGGATCATCAGTGAGCATGCCCTCGTCCTTCGAGACGCCCGCTTTGGGGGCTCCTCAGGATGAGGGCGGGCCTCCCGCGCTACCGATCCTTCGGATCAAACGCATCCCGCAGCCCGTCGCCGATGAAGTTCAGCGAGAAGAGCGTTACAACCATCAGCGCCGCAGGCGCAAACAGCAGCCACGGATAGGCAAACTCCTTCTGCCCTGCCGAGATCAGCTGCCCCAGCGACGTCAGCGGCTCGTTCACGCCTAGTCCGATGAACGACAGGAAGCTCTCCTGCAGGATCACCACCGGCATGGTCAGCGTCACATAGACCGCCACCGGCCCCAGCAGGTTCGGCAGGATATGCCGCATGATGATGCCCAGAGGCTTCACGCCCGCCGCCCGCGCCGCCTCGACGAATTCCTTCTGCTTCAGCGCCAGCGTCTGCCCGCGCACAATCCGCGCCATCGTCATCCACTCCACCGCGCCGATGGCGAGGAAGATCAGGAAGATGTGCCGGCCGAACACCACCGTCACCAGTATCACGAAGAAGATGAACGGCACTGCGTAGAGCACGTCGACGATGCGCATCATGAACTGGTCGACGCGCCCGCCCGCAAAACCCGCAATCGCGCCCCATGCCACGCCGATCACCAGCGAGACGAACGTGGCGATGAACCCGACAGCCAGCGAGATCTGCAGCCCGATCAGCAGCCGCGCCACCATGTCCCGCCCGAGAATGTCCGTGCCCAGCCAGTGCATGTTCTCGCCTGTCGGCGCGATCCCGAGTCTGTCCTGGTACTGGTATTCGTAGGAGTGCGGCCACACGAGCGGCCCGATGAACGCGATCAGCGTCAGCAGCGCCAGCAGGATCATCCCCGCCACCGCCGCCTTGTTGGCGAACAGCCGCCGCCGGGAATCGTCCCACAGCGACCGCCCCTTCACGGCGGACTTGTTCAGCACATCGGCGGTTGAGCCCGGAACCACTGCCATCATCATGAGTAGCGCACCCGCGGATCGAGGATCGCATAGAGCACATCGGCGATCAGGTTCAGCGCGATGATCAAGCCGCCATAGAGGATCACGGCGCCCATCACGCGGGTATAGTCACGCGTCATCGCGCCTTCGATAAAGGACGCGCCAACGCCGGGCAGGGTGAACACCGTCTCGATCACCACCGACCCCGTGATCACCCCCACGATCGCCGGCCCCAGATAGCTCACGACCGGCAGGATCGCCGCCGGCGCCGCATGGCGCAGCAGGATGCGTGTCTCGCTGATCCCCTTCGCCCGCGCCGTGCGGATGAAGTTGGACCGCAGCACCTCCACCATCGACGCACGCATCAGCCGCGAGATGATGGCCACCTGCGGAAGCGACAGCGTCAGCACCGGGAGAAAGAGGTTGTGAAAATTCATGCGGCCCAGGTCGAGGCCCCCCGCCGCAAACCAGTTGAGATAAACCCCGAACACCATGGCCAGGAGCGGCCCCGTCACGAAGGTCGGGATCGATATGCCGACCATCGCGATACTCATCACCGAATAGTCCGCCAGCGAGTTCTGCCGTATCGCCGCCAGCACGCCGAGCAGCACGCCAAAGAACAGCGCAATGGTGATGGAAAGCAGCCCGATGGTCAGCGACACCGGCAGGCCCTCGCCCAGCAGCTCGCTCACATCCTTGTCGTAGAACACCATGGAGGGCCCGAGATCGCCCTGAACCACCTTGCCCACATATTCGAAATACTGTTCGTGCAGCGGCTTATCGAGGCCAAGGCTGGCCTTTAGGTTGGCCTCCACGGCCGGCGTCAGCATGCGTTCCGCCGAATATGGGTTCCCCGGCGCCGCCCGCAGCATGAAGAACACCACGGTGATGATCACCAGCATGGTGGGAATGGCCGCCAGCAGCCGCCGCCCCACATACGCCCAGGGAATCCGGGATGCGAGACGCGCCAATGCTGAGGAATCCGGAGAACGGGACGGGTCGGTCGACAGGGGTTACGTCCTCCGCAGGCTCCAGCTTATAAGAGGCGAACAAGAGGTCGTTGCGCAAGCGGACATTTGTCGCGGATCAGAAGAGGGATCGACCAACATGGCTGACATCAAGCAGGTTTCCCAACGGTTTGCCGTCGCGCCACA
>Ga0315905_10009031_pt1 | contig 10096 bp, 13 predicted proteins | sample LakEriMetagenome_5_FD_203522 | JGI IMG/M metagenome (GOLD analysis project Ga0315905, IMG submission 203522) | Freshwater fungal communities from buoy surface, Lake Erie, Ohio, United States - Buoy 4 MA121 | ecosystem: Environmental > Aquatic > Freshwater > Lake | place: USA: Lake Erie, Ohio... | reverse complement strand
AATAAAGTACCCAACAAAAATGACGTCTCCTTGCCTCTGTTTAGTGTTGTTTAGTAAACCTAAACCCTAAAGCCAACAAAAATGACGTCTCCTCGCCTCTGTTGCCCGCTCAGCGACTATCGAAAAAAGTTTCTGTCCATCACTCTTTTGCATATTGAATGTTCGCTCTCGTAGCTCACACCTGCTCTAAGCTGACACCACAACTTCAGCTTCAAGTCTTGTTCCAGCCTTAGGGTTTACGGTTTACGGTTTACGGTTTAGGGAAGCTAGCTAAACCCTTCAAGTCTTGTTCCAGTCTTGCTCGTCTTTTCTGATCTTCTCCCTCTCCTCCGCCTCCACTGCCCGCTAACCCTTTGCTCTCCTGCAGACGTAATTCCGTTGAAATACTCTTGCGTGGGACAGCGTGAACCTGGGACAGTTCGTGAACGGCGGGTCATCGCGGCACAGGTGCTACCAGATACTGAGTATGAGCTCCTGCTGCTATACGGCTGCTCCACGCTGAAGCCATTACACGGAGGGGACCGTTTGCGGCGAAGACTCCAGCTGCAGTTCATAATCAAGCAGTGAGCACATGCATTCTACCCTGTTGGCCGCCACTTCTTCAATCTAACAGCATTTGAATTCACTCATGCATGCTTGGGCCATACTCCGTCACACGCACAAGGCAATACATACCGAGCCTTGTTCCGACGTTCTCCCTTCGCGCAGGCTAGCTACCCGCTCTTTCTTTCCCATAGTCCAAATAGAATTTTCATGCCGCAGGCGTGTCAACCGCTCATGCAGCTTCGCAAGCCTGTGGAGGAGGATACATGTGATATACATGTGATATACATGTCATCAACCGCTCATGCAGCTTCGCAAGCCTGTGCGTGGGAAATGAGCGTCAATATGATGCCTGGCGTCTTCGCGAGGACGTGTATCAGGTACCTTAGAAGTGTGTTTCGAATTGCGCAAATATGTACGTACATCTACCTGGGAAATCACGAACGTGTACACAGCAAGTGCAGGCACGCGTCACCTGTCGGAAAGATCGTTCTCCCAGTTGTAAGCATCCCCCTCCCCCGCTGGGCCCCCATTAGAACTCGGAGTGGATGCTGGTGGCTTGTAGGTGGGAGGGCCCACGCCTGCGAAACCACAGTCAGCGCTCCATTAGCAACACACTAGCCACACATTAGCGACACATTAGGAGGGCTGACGCCTGCGAAACCACAGTCGGCGAAGTATATGCATACGTGTACAGTTTCACAGGTACAGACGTGGCTACAATTTACCGCTGGAGTTGAGATGCATGCATTTGTCAGTGACAAGCACAGACAGAGAGAAATAGGGGTAGACGCATGCAGACTCACCTAGAAATTCTTTTCTGCTGTTGAGATGTGTATTCTCATCTTGAGGGACCATGGAATTTGGTATCGGGCTGTTGACGATTGTTGAAGGGGACATATCTGGAGAATTCATCGTGGTCTTTACGGCACTCGTCAAGTTGCTCAGAATACCAACAACCGAGATGTTGAATCCTGCGTACGTTCGTACAAACACATACAAACATACAAACACATACAAGCACATACAAGCACACTCATGTCAGCCCTTAGTACAGGGCACACGATAATATCTACACATGCATCACCCGCGCACACGCAGCCTACGTCTATTTACAAAGCCACTCGTATCAAATATCTTTGCCCATTGAACTATGAACACCTCGCGTTTAAGGAGCGCACGAAGCGCGCTTATCTCACAGAAATAAACCAGGGATTTGAGGCGAATGCATCCCTGCCGGTGGTGGTGTTTGGAATTGCCTTTCGGGCAATCCCAAATTGCCTTTCGGGGAATCCTTTTCAAACTTGCTTGCCTGTCCAACCTCCCAGTCAGAATTTTGATTCTGCATATCGAGATTTCTCGCCGCCGGTGGCCCAGCAGATCGTTGCAGAACCTGCAGGTGGTGCAGAGTTATCTCAGGACGTCGGGAAATATGCATACTTGCATGTTTATGAATTTGTCCGCGTATCTATCTGTCTGTCTGTGCCTGCTTGTCTGCCAACCTGTCTGGATGGCGTGGGTATCTGTCCATAGGGCGAATGAGCGCCTCCACCTTCCGCAGGTATATCCACGGGCTGTGTTTATATTCCGCAACGGAAAGACGTCATGTCCAGCACATGCCATGTGCTCGCTCGCACGAATGGCCATCACCGGTCGGCGATCGCCCTCTCGCTCGCGCTATTAGCACCGTGATGCAAGTTGTTGTGCGAATGTCTGAGCGTGCGTATGAGTGCACACGTACACATACCTGCAGCATGGGGCTGACGTACGGATTCCTCAATTTCTCAGAAGACAGCGACAGATTGGCCCGCACATCTTGAGATGACACTTCTTCTGGGCCAAAGAGGGGGCTGATAAATTGGCTTTTGTGTGCTGGTGTTGGCATGCTTACCCTCCCATCATTGAGCGAAGATGTGGGCACATTCTTCTGCAGATCAGCGCCTGCAGAAGTGTATGGGTATGCGTGTAACCTCATGTGCGATACCGCACATAACGCGCAAACATTCACAAACAAGGTCATTGAAGTACACGCACCTTTCGAAGAAAGGAGTTGCGGAGGCTTGGTAGGCGTCGGAGGCTTGGAAGGCGTCGATGGCATAGATGACGGGCGGGCATGCACTGGCTCTTGAAGTTTCGTCACAGCTTTGTTCAGTTGCTGGTGGTGGGGGGACCCTGGCAACCGTTTTGGCACCGAGGGCAGATTTCGAAGCGGCGGTGCACCCTAGCATTGAAAACAGCACACAATACGCAAACACGTACACACACATTTGTAATGTGTGTCTTCCGTGCATGCATCCACACTCTATGTGCATTCAGAATGCACATAGGGTGTGGATGCATGCACGGAAGACACGAGGGCACTCTCTTTTTTCGTGCACAAACGCCAGCGGTAACTTTGACTTCGGACCCCTGTTCTCCCTCCAATATACGCCTCTTTTCACACTCACAGTCTGACGCGTACCAATGTGGTTTGTTCATCCTGTTTGGAGGGGGCGCTGCACGAGGTGTCCCCTCCCATCTTCATCGCTGGAGGGGGCGCCGCACGAGTCGCCTTGACATGCTCTCTCTGCGATTTTTTTTTGAAAAAAAGCAGTATCAACCATCGTGTGTTTGCGCTGTCCTGCTCGCGAGGGTGTGGATCTGACAAAATATTGTGACTAGCATGTTTCTAACATATTCAAATCTTTCTCGATGATTACAAATCGTGTGAACCTGTGTGGGAAAATCGAGTGATTTTCCCGAGAGCTCTCTTTTGTCGAGAGCACGAGTGAGGGGCTTTGGTGCTTCGGGAGGAAGGCGCACAGGTGGTGGTGCATCTGCTTGCGATTGAGCTTGAGCTGAGCTGTTTGAGCTGTTGCTTTGAATGATGTCCTACACACCACACACACGCACACACAAACACACACACACACACATTGTCATGAACCCTAGATTGTATGTGAAGCGATACACAGAAGCATGCTGAGAAAATCATCCTGGAGCACGCAGTCCCTCTTTACCTGCACGTCCTCGTCTTCCACTTCGTCTTCCATTTCGTTGGGCACAAATTTGTAGTCGGAGATACCTCCCAGGGGCAGGGATCCCGCATCCACCTTTGCAGACAGAGAAACAGAGATGGAAGCCAAGGCAACGAGAGTGAGAAAAAGAGGGGCGCAGAACCCCGCGCATGCGCTGCTGCTGCGGCAGCAACAACAATGGCAGAATGCAGCAAGCACAGCAGCAGCCTGCTGCGGCGGCGTCTGCCGAGGCACAGCAGTGGGGAGCGGATGCGGCGGGCACAGGATGGGGGATGAAACGGAGACAAGAGACGAAGAAGAAAGTAAAGAACGTGACCAAAGCATTGGGATCAAGCGCACCATTGGAGCCTGCTTGCGTGCTCTGTACCCCCCACTTCCTTTATGATCCTTTATGATCCGAATCTATTTCTCTCAGAAATTACCTGCGTGTTGTTTTTGGGTTCGTACTTGGTGGGACAGGATTCGACACCATCTGTGTCGTCTTCGTCCGGTACACGCGCCTGCAGGCAGAAGGTTTCGTCCACTTTGGATACATCGAAGGTCGACCGCTTGAAGAAAGCATGCTCCTTAGCAGCTCCCGCTGAACACGCACACGCACACACACGCACAAATTGATGTACGTGCACACATGACTCACATGCATTGAATTGTGTGGGTTGCGTATGCGTGCATCGAACGTGTGTCTTTGTGTTGTGGCTGCACACCTTCCAAGCGAAGAGCAGGATCAATCGCCAACAGACCCTTGCAGAGATCCAAGAGCTCAGCATCCTTGATCACAACACCAAGCTTTTTAACAGGATGCTGCAGCACGCATAGAGTAGTCATTCAGACGGCGCGATCGTCTATCAATCATAAATAACATCAAAGAGACCAGTATTAGGCCTCTTTTGACATGCATTAGGTCTCTTTTGAATAGTCATTCAGACAGCGCGATCGTCTATCAATCATAAACAACATCATCATAAATCAGAAAGCAGTGACGAAGTGACGATAACGCACAGACGCAAACGCATACAGAGAGAGAGGGTTGAGGGCAGGAGGCGGGGGAGAGAAGGGGTGCTCGCGAGAGTGAAGGGGGTGGGATGAAGGTGCCGGCGATTCCAATGCCCGCAAACACATTTTCCTCTCTTTCGTCCCTCCCTCTCCCACGTGCCTGAAGCACCACATCAGGGATCGAATATAGAGTAGAGCCTGTCCGCTTCACGATTAGCCTCTGGTTGTATTGGTTCATGTTTTGCCTCCCCAGGTTCAGCAGGTTCTGGATCAGCAGGACGGACAAACCCAAGGTCAATCAGCGAACACACACACACACATACACACACACACACACATCTCCACTCGTATTCGTTAGCAAGTGAGCGAGTGTCTAGATAAATCCGCCGGCTGGGACATCTGCAATGCAACCTCGTATGGATGCACTGCCACTTGTTCGGATACCCCTTAGGCCATCATCTACAAACAAGCGCGGGCGCGCAAAAGAGAACCTGGGGGATGCACTCTCCCAGACAAATTTCAATCCCTTTGAGGTGCTCTTCCTCACGCATGCCCGGCAGCAAGTACTCGCCGCTGCATAGCTCTGCGAAAACACATCCGGTGGCGAAGGTGTCCACCGGGCATGACCATCCCGCCTGCATTTTCCGCACATACATACGAATTTGCTACTCAAAATTGCATCGACACAGCATCGTGTGTGTGCGCATGCGTGCATGTGTACGTGTACGTGCGCAGCATGAGACAGATCGCTTGCACACTCGGAAGTTCTTCGGTGTGCTATGCACACCCTATGCGCACCTGTAGCAGGGTCTCAGGTGCGCGGTACTCCATGGTGCCAATAATGGGAGGATGCCACCATGACTTGAAGAGAGACGACCCCATATCGACGAGCTTGATTGTAAAGGACCCCTCCGGTCCGGCCGCCAGCAAGATGTTTTCACATTTGATGTCTGCAATCAGATTTTGGGGATTGAAGGGTTGCTCGGATATTTGCTTCAATAATTGTATGTGTGGGGAAGACGGTCCATGGGCTTGCGAAAGCACGCCTGAAAGTTTGCACTCTCTCCCTCCCCTCCCCACACTCCCTTCACTCTCATTCACACGCACATACGTACATACATATACACACCTGTGTGTATTATTTGCTTGGAATGCATGTACTCGCAGGCGTGCACGAGCTGTAGTCCGATGTTGGCCACTGCTGGCAGCTCGAAGGGCTTCAAACGTATCGTCCATGGGGTGTTTGAATGGGCAGAAGGGGGAGGCAGGAAGGTCAGAGCGCAGCATTTGTTATGACAATCATCACGATATCTCACGTTCTTCGCAACCGCGCGTTCCGCGTGGAGATAAAAAGGTTGTTCGGGCACTTGGTTCGTTCCCAAAGTGTGTGTGTGTTGCTCTCTCTTTAACCATTTCTACCATTAGGACCCAGCAGATACAGGAATTCACCTTGCCCTTGCGTTTCATGAAGGACTGCAGGTTTTCGCCGTACATCTCCATCGAAATGCACAAATGTCCGTCATGCTCAAAATCTCGCAGCAGACGCAGGCATCCGTGTGTTCCTCCAAGATGCCGCAGAACTGAGCACAAGCAGAAGAACACGGGTTTAGTTTAGGTAACTAAATTCTAAACGCCATGACAACCTGCACAGGCACTCATGCACAAAGTACATTTTATGTCAGAGAAAGAACTGAACAGAACTTGCACCATAAATCGCAAAAAAAAAAAAACTTATCACAACCCTGCAATCATGCACCGCAAAACGGCACATCAAAACAGAGAGGTGGTGAAAAACGTGTACAATGTTGCCACACTCGTCCCACCCGCAATTTCCTTCTTGGCCGCCTCCTTATATATGGGCGGGTCCTTGCGAACAATCTTGATGGCCACAGGCAGGTTGTACTTTTTGTCCGTACACGCCAGCACCTTTCCATACGTGCCCGAGCCCAGCTTGGCTGTGATCACGTATCTGCCCTGAGGATACTGCTGGTTTCTGTCCACGGCATCGCCAATGAACCCGGCAAACACGCCGGGCTCCTCCTTTGTGGAAGAGCGGACCGGATTCCCGGCAGCAATCGGCAGCTTGCCACTCGGACGTTGCTGCACTGGCCCTGATTGTTCTGAAGTCGACGACGAGAAGCTAAAGCTGGGCGATGGATGCCGCCCTGGCACTAGCGCTGCACGTCACGGATAGGGGCCAGAGACGTGGAATGGAGGGGCGGGGGATGGCACGGGGGCCGCAGTGAGACGCGCGGTCGTCCTCGCTCGGGGTGGCGGTCTACTCCGCTCCGGTGCCCCCGCCGCGAGACGCATCACGAAGCGAGGCGCGTGCAGGCCTGGCCCGCCGTCGCCCGGGAGCGCACGCAGGCAGCACGCAGAGCACGCCGGCAACAGAAGTCGACGGCGCTGGCAGGCGCGCATGGTGCAGAGCGGCCAGGGCACAGAGGGGCGCGCGAGACGAACCGCTCTGGTGTCCTCGGAACATGGCGCCGCTATCAATAACACTTCCCGCTGTCTGTGGTAGCTGCTGTAGGCCTCCCCTGCTGCACAGCACGCGTGCGCGGCTCCCGCCCCAGATGGTGGCGCGGCGGGCGCGGCCTCCTTCACACCTTCACGGGTGCATGCAGCACTCCACACGCCGCAGGTTTGACGCCTTGCTGGTCGCTATCCCATTTCCCCTTCGTTCACGCCCCCCCCAGGGCCCTCTCCCCTCTAAGTCCACCGTAAGTTTTAAATTTATCAAAAAAAAAAGACTGAAATATTTTTACTGCTAACGTGCAACGGTTAGTGTCGGATGCAGTAAAGACTACCGGCGCGGGTTCCGAACAAGTGTAAAATCAAAAGTGCATGTTCTCTCCGGTGACCCATGTTGCCGTTTAGCTGAAAGGGAAACGCTTTTGTACAGTTTAGGCTGCGAGTTAAATCGCACCGTTCTGAATTCTTGTGGAAACCCCGTAGCGGAAAAACACGTGTGTGTGTTCCGTTTATTATCAACCCCAGCCGGGGGGATCATGTCACGGCCCCCAGCGGACTGAGTTGTCGGGTCTCTTTTGCGCAGCTAGGTTTTTTTCGAACCATAAAAAAGAAGCCAAAAAAGGAAGTTGACTACTTTTGGAAACACCAAACAAGTAATTCAAGACTACGACACAGTATTTGACAATTCGATTCCCTTCCGCAAAAATGACCTACTACGGATTACTATTTCAGAATTCAAGAATAAGATATACCGCACGAAAAACCATTATCTTTCACGTTGGGCAGACTGAGATGGAAGACCGGCGTGCGACAGTGACAGACGGTACAGTCAACAACATTCAGGTTATACTCGTCTGCGGCCGCCCACCTGGTGACCGAGATACCCCAAGGCACAAAGTTCAATAAAAGAATTTTTTTTTTATTTCCCGATTCTGAAGTCAGAAACCATGGTGATTTTTGAAGACTCGGCCGCGGTGATGCGCTGCGCCACCACGCCGCCTGGTGCCGGGCGCGCGCGGAAGCGCCCTCTGCGCGCGCAAGGCCCTCGGTGTGCCGAGCTTGTGCTCCTCGTGGCGATGCTGTCGAGCGCCGAGACCGGGGAGGACCGCGCGGAGCCGCTCATCGCCGAGACCGGCATCGAGTCCGTCCTGATCGTCAGCGACTGCTTTCCGCCGCCGGCCTATGACATGGCGCTGTGTCTGGCGTATCAGTATAAGCTGGCGATGGATCGCGTGGGCATTGCGACGTTTCACGACTGGAGGGGCAGCCAAGCGGGCGCAAGCGACACGAAGGAGCTTGCCGAGTTCGTGTGGGCGCTCAGACCGGATCTGGTGCTGTACATCCCAGAGCTGGAGCTTCCCAACCGGCTGCCCAACATCTCGCACCTGTGGCAGGCCTCGCAGGAGTTTGGCATTCCCACGGCTGTGATGCTCACGCATCTCCACCCGGGCTTGACGATCAACCTCGCCGAGCCCCTCTGGCATGCGCGCTACGTGATTTCGGCAGACCCCGCTGCTCTCGCACACTGGACTAGCGGTTCGTGTCCAAAGGAACAAGTTCTATGGCCAAAGCTAAGGCCCACATCCTGGCCCAAGGAGGTAACGAACTTACTAAGTACTCATTTTGTTACATTGTAAGCATAAAGCAAAATAGATAGCCATTAATATTAGGTACAAAGCAAAGTATATAACCATTGATAAGTATAAAGCAAAATCTATAACCATGATTACCATTATATATAACCATTATTTCCATTGATATAAAACATCTAACCACTATGACCATGAATGCAAGGAGCTGGCTTCTCTCCCTCACCGGACCACCGAGGGGCAACTAAGCAGCTCGTCTCACCCAAAACTGTGGTACCAAAAAAATCGGAAAACAAAATGAAACCTAGAAATGGACATTTGAAAGAGCAAAAGAGACATTTTACTAACGCTGCCATGCACCTGCCTGCCAGTGCAAAAAAAAGAAACCCTAAACACTAAACCCTAAACCCTAAACCCCGAAACCTGAACCCTAAAAGCTAAGCCCTAACACTACCGTGCACCTGCCTGCCAGTGCCCAGCACATCTGGCTCCCTCCAGCCGCCATCGTCTCGCAGGTATTATACATATGCGTGTGTGTGTGTGTGTGTGTGTGTGTGTGTGTGTGTGTGTGTGTGTGTGTGTGTATGTGTGTATACATACATACATGTATATACATACACACAACAGCACGCGCCCAACGACAGCAGTGCCGGCTTCATGTATGAGTCCGGCGAGTTGGTGCACGAACTCGACTTCATGTATGACGTCGTTGTGTTAAGGTATATGATATGTTAAGGTACACTATGGTTGTTGACTTGGAGAGTCGATCTCGCAGGGTGCACGAACTCGACTTCAAGTATGACGTTGTGATGCTGGCTCCTCACACGCGGCAAGAGTTCGTGGGAAGGTACGGTGCACCTAATGTGTACCTAACTACAGTGTACCTAACGTGTACCTTACTTGGAGTTCGTGGGAAGGGGGAGTTTAAGGAGGCGCGTGGCCAAGTATTTGGAAAGACGTTTTGGCGCCAGGTCTGGCGCTGTATGCCCATGTTAATAGGTCTCTTTTGCTCCTTAATAGGTCTATTTCTAGGTCTCTTCTGACACCTGAAAGACGCTTTGGCGCCAGATTCCATCACGAACTTGCGGTTTTGCATCCCGTTGGTCTCCAGATTCTTGTGCGCCGCGCCAAGGTGACAGTGGTGATCGGAGAGTGTCTAATCACGTGTCCCACTTCCGGGTACTGGGGTGACGGTGTGTACTCGGCGTTGCGGCATGGTGCTTTTGTCCTGCACAATAGCGTTGAAGGCTTGGAGGCGCACTTCACGAACAACACGCACCTTGTGTACTTCGACGCTGTAGCAGGTCTCTTTTGACACTGTAGTAGGCCTCTTTTGTACCGTTGACTGACGCTTGATGAACAACGCGCACCTTGTGTACTTTGACGGCGCAAACTCCAGACCTTGATCACACGCTCGGAGCTCAGGTGTCAAAAGAGACCTAGAAATAGACCTATTAAGGAGCAAAAGAGACCTATTAA
>Ga0315905_10009030_pt1 | contig 10097 bp, 7 predicted proteins | sample LakEriMetagenome_5_FD_203522 | JGI IMG/M metagenome (GOLD analysis project Ga0315905, IMG submission 203522) | Freshwater fungal communities from buoy surface, Lake Erie, Ohio, United States - Buoy 4 MA121 | ecosystem: Environmental > Aquatic > Freshwater > Lake | place: USA: Lake Erie, Ohio... | reverse complement strand
AACATCCTCGGGTCGAACGTCTCGGTCGACATCGTGCTGCACTGGGGGGCCGGTGCCTATGTCGTCGGTGAGGAGACGGCTCTCATCGAGAGCCTCGAGGGCAATCGCGGCATGCCGCGGTTGAAGCCGCCGTATTTCCCCGCTGCAATCGGTCTCTACGGTCAGCCCACGATCGTCAACAACGTCGAGACTCTCGCGAACCTGCCGTGGATCACGCGCAATGGTGCCGAGGCGTACACGGCGATCGGCACCAAGACCTCGCCGGGCACCCGAATGGTGGCCGTGTCGGGGCACGTGAAGAGGCCGGGTGTCTACGAAATCGTGAACGGAATCACGACGTTCCGTGACCTTCTCTATGGCGACGACTTCTGCCAAGGCATCCGCAACGACAACAAGTTGAAGGCGTTCGTACCCGGAGGCGGTTCGGCGCCGTGGTTCCTGCCCGACCAGCTCGACCTTCCTTTCGAGGCGAGTCAGATTGGTCCCGCGGGTTCGATGCTCGGGTCCGGCGCGATCATGGTGATGGACGAAACAACCGACATCCCGTACGCGGCACTCACTCTGACCCGCTTCTACGCACACGAGTCGTGCGGAAAGTGCACGCCGTGTCGCGAGGGTGGCACGTGGCTCGAACGAATCCTCACGCGCATCGTCGAGGGCAACGGCACCGACGCCGACCTCGAACAACTCGTCGAAGTCGGTACGTCGATCTGCCCGGGGGACTTCCCGCACGCCTCGAGCGAGCGTCTCGGTCTGACGTCGGTTCCCTTTCCGTACAAGATGACCACGATCTGCTTCGTCGGACCGTCGGCATACGCACCGGTGAACTCGGCACTCACGCTGTTCCCCGAGGAATTCGAGGCTCGGGTGACGAAGCGCAATCGGATCCCCGTCACCGCAGTGGGGGGTGAGTGATGAGCACCACCGAGTCGAACGAAACCGGCGAGACCCAGGAAGTAATCGTCGATCCCAATGCGATCACGATCAACCTGAACGGTCGCGACGTCGCAGCGCGCAAGGGCGAGTTCATCATCGCGGCGGCCGATCGCGCCGGCGACTTCATTCCGCGCTTTTGCTACCACCCGCGCATGAAGTCGGTCGGCATGTGTCGGCAGTGCATGGTCGAGGTCGAAGGACCGCGGGGGCCGATGATGGTGGTGTCGTGCATGACCCCCGTCGCCGAGGGGCAGGTCGTTCGTACCGAAACCGACCAGGTGAAGCGGGCTCAAGAGGGCATGCTCGAACTTCTTCTCGCGAACCACCCACTCGACTGTCCGGTCTGCGACAAGGGCGGAGAATGCCCGCTCCAAGACCAGGCGTTCTCGCACGGGCCCGGTGAGAGCCGCTACGTCGAGGAAAAGCGCCACTACGAAAAGCCCATCGCGATCAGCGAGCTCGTCTACCTCGACCGTGAGCGTTGCATTCTCTGCGACCGGTGTACGCGTTTCGCAAGCGATGTGGCGGGGGATCCGTTGATCTCGTTCACGCATCGTGGCAACAACACCCAGGTTCTCACCTTCCCCGACGAGCCCTTTGCTTCGTACTTCTCGGGTAACACCGTGCAGATCTGTCCGGTCGGTGCGCTCACGGCGAAGCCGTACCGATTCAAGGCCCGACCATGGGACCTCGAAGAGACCGAGAGCACGTGCACCACGTGCGCGGTCGGATGTCGTGTGTCGGTTCAATCGAGCCGCGACCACATCGTTCGATTGCAGGGAATCGACAACCCCGACGATCCGTCTTCGGGAACCATCAACTGGGGTTGGCTCTGCGACCGCGGTCGCTTCAATTTCGAGTCGATCGGCAGTGACGAGCGACTGACTGCACCGATGCTGAAGGGCGACAAGGGTCTCGCTCCCACATCGTGGGCGAATGCTCTCGAAGTTGCCGCGCGCACGATTCGCCTCGCCGTGTCGTCGCGCGGGGCCGACAGCGTCGCAATTCTCGGTGGTTCGCGACTTGCGAACGAAGACGTGCGTGCATGGTCGATGTTGGCGGACGCTTTGGGGATCACCATGCGCGACCCGCAGATCGACGACGGTTTGCCCGCGGAGATTTTCGAACTTGCACAGGCCGGTATCGACGAGGCCGCGTCGGCCAGCACGATCATCCTTCTCGCCCCCGACCTCAAGGAAGAACTCCCCGTTCTTCATCTGCGCTTGCGCGACGCCGCCACGAAGCGCGGTGCGCGAATCGTCGAAATCGCGCCGAAGGCATCGGGTCTCACACGTCACGCGTGGAAGTTCGTGCCCTACGAACCGGGAACGCAGGTGACCGCGGTGAAGGCTGCACTTGCCGACCCCGCGATCTCCGCGCAACTCGCCGGCGGGAACGTCGTTGTCGTGTTGGGTCGTGCGAATCTCGCCGAGGCGGCCGACTTCACCCTGCAGGCATTCAACGCGATCGCAGCTGCCGTACCGGGTGTGCGCGTTCTGCCGGTCTTGCGTCGCGGGAACGTTCGCGGAGCGCTTCAACAGGGTCTTGCCCCCACGTCGACAGCCGATGCACGAGAAATTCTGCGCGCATCGGCCGACGGCCGAGTCGAATGTCTCGTTCTTCTCGGAGCCGATCCGTTGTCGGATGCACCCGATGCCGACCTTGCGCGTCGTGCAATGGCGAACGCACGCAACATCATCGCTCTCGACACTTTCCCGACGGCGTCTTCGATTCTCGCCGACGTCTTGCTGCCGGTGGCCGCATACGCCGAGCGAACCGGAAGCGTCACCAACATCGAGGGCACGATCAGTTGCTTGTCGCAGCGCATCACCGCACGTGGAACCAGCCGACCCGATTGGATGATCGCGATCGAACTGGCCGAGAGGTTGGGTCACGACCTCGGAGTGTCCTCGCTCACCGATCTGGCCGCACAGCACGTCGAAGTTGAGGGTCGTACGACGTTGAACACGGAGAATCTCGTTGCGCCCGATCGCAATTCGTACGATCTGCGTCTGGTGGTGTCACGAAAGATGTACGACCGTGCCGTCGGAACCGTGGCGAGCACGTCGCTCGCGAATCTCGCCGTCGGTGCGGCGGTTTATCTCAATCCTCGGGATGCCGAGGCGATCGGAACCGCTGCCGGCCGCGACGTTCGCGTGTCGACGTCGCGTACCTCGATCGTTTTGCCGGTGCGCATCGATCCGGGTGTCACGAAGGGAACCGCTTGGGTGCCGTTCAACCAGCCCGGTGCAGACGTCCGTGAACTCATCAGCAACGAACAGCCGGTCGTCGACGTACGGGTGGAGAACCTGAAGTGAACGTTCTCTCATTCCTCGCAATCGATCCACTGCTCGAAGGCGATCTCACGTGGACCCCGCTCCTCATCGTGCTGGTCAAGGTTCTCGTCGTGTTCGTCGTCGGTCTCGTGGCCACGATGTTGATGGTGTGGTTCGAACGCAAGGCGATCGCCGGCATGCAGAATCGCATCGGACCCAACAAGGCCGGCCCCTTTGGTTTGCTCCAGACACTCGCCGACGGAACGAAGCTGTTCTTCAAGGAAGACCTGCTTCCGGAGAAGGCCGACAAGTTCGTGTTCCGCCTCGCGCCTTACCTGTCCTTCGTCCCCGCGTTTCTTGCGTTTGCCATCATTCCGCTCGGTGGCGACTTCCGCGACGGGAATGGCGGATTCGTGACGTGGTTCGGCGAGACCACGCGAGTGCAGCTCGCCGATCCACCCATCGGCGTTTTGTTCGCACTCGCCATCTCGTCGATCGCGGTCTACGGCATCATGCTCGCCGGCTGGTCGAGTGGCTCGAAGTATCCACTCCTCGGGTCCGTTCGCGCATCCGCTCAGATGGTGAGCTACGAGGCATCCCTCGGACTGTCGCTCGCTGCGGTGATCCTCGTGTGCGGAACGTTGTCGACGAGCGGAATCGTCGATGCACAGTCGTCGCTCGGATCATGGAACCTCGTCGCCACCGGCGTCGTGCCGTTCCTCATCTTCCTCGTGTCGGCCACGGCCGAACTGAACCGTCCACCGTTCGACCTCGTCGAGGCCGAACAGGAGCTCGTCGGCGGATTCAACACCGAGTATTCCTCGATTCGCTTTGCATTGTTCTTCCTCGCCGAATTCATGAACACGATCACCATGTCGGCGTTCATCGTGACGCTCTTCTTCGGTGGACCCCAGCCGATCACCATCGGCGACACAACCCTCGACATACCGCTCGTACCGAACGGTCTCGAGGGGACCGTGTGGTTGTTGCTCAAGGTGCTCGTCTTCCTCTACATCTACGTGTGGTTCCGTGGCACGTTGCCGCGTTTCCGATACGACCAACTGATGGACATCGGCTGGAAGTTCCTCATTCCCGCATCGCTCGGCTGGTTCATGCTCCTCGCCGCACAGCGTTTGGCCGACGACAGGGGATGGGACCAGTGGGTGGTCGTCCCGCTGTCGCTCGCGGTGATCATCGTCGCTTTCATCATGATGCAGCTCGCGTTCCGTGCAAGTGACCGGAACCGCGAAGCCGAGGGGGTGCAGTTCTAGATGGGTTACCTCGGAGGGTTCCTCGTCACGGTTCGCCAGCACGGCAAGCGCAACCGTGTGACCACCGAATACTCGGGTGGGCGTATGTTCCGTCGCGGCAAGAGCGAGAAGCGCGACGAAAAGATCGAAAAGCCGGAACGTCTGCACGGTCGGCATGTCCTCAACCGTTACGAGGACGGGATGGAGAAGTGCATCGGTTGCGAACTCTGCGCCGGTGTGTGCCCCGCGAAGTGCATCTACGTTCGCGGCAAGGACAACGATCCCGCCAATCCCACTTCACCCGGTGAGCGTTTCGGTTTCGTCTACGAAATCAACTACCTGCGTTGCATCCACTGCGACATGTGTGTCGAGGCCTGTCCCACCGAGGCCATCACCGAAACGAAGTTGTTCGAATTCTCGTTCACCAACCGGCGTGACGCGATCTACACGAAGAGCGAACTTCTCGTCGATGACGAGGGCAAGCCACGTCATCTCCCCTGGGAGGACTGGCGACCGGGTGAAGACCAGAACACCTCAGGCTGGATGCGTGCAACGTCCCCCGGTGGTGACGCCGATTTCGAGGGAGTCGTCGCGTGGAGCGGCGAACTCGGCTACGGAGTCCGCGCCGCCGAACCCGGCCAGGCCGAGAGGGACGGCCGGTAGATGGAACTGTTCGTATTCGTCTGTGCCGCAATCATGGTCTTGGTCGGTGCGCTCGGGGTCGTGATTCGTTCGAATCCGGTGCATGCAGCGCTCAGCATGATCCTCACGCTTTTCGGTGTGGCGGTTCTCTTCGTCTCACGCGAGGCGAACTTCCTCGCGGCGGTACAGGTCATCGTGTACGCAGGCGCGATCGTCGTGCTCTTTCTCTTCGTCATCATGTTGTTGGGCGTCGACCGAGCCGAGGATCTGCGCACCGAACCGCTCGGCAAGATTCAGCGTCCGCTCGCCCTCATTCTCGGGCTCGGCATGTTCGCGGTGCTCACCACTGCTGTTGTGCGCGCGCGCGACACGCTGAAGTTCAAGGGTGAGGGTCTGTCGACCGCGACACTCGAGCAGCCCGACGGAAACATTCGCCAAATCGCCAGGTCGATCTTCGGCGACTACGTGGTCGCCTTCGAACTCACGTCGGTCCTGCTGATCGTCGCCGTCGTCGGCACGGTCGTTCTGGCCCGTCGCCGCAAATCCGACAGGACTCCCTCGTGATCGCCGCCGCCGTCGTTCCCACCACCACGTGGTATCTCGTTCTCGCTGCCGGGCTCTTTGCGATCGGCATGATCGGTGTTCTCGTACGGCGCAACCCCCTGATCATGTTCATGTGCATCGAGCTGATGTTGAATGCCGTCAATCTCACCTTCGTGGCGCTCGCGACGGAGCTGTCCGACATCAACGGGCAAACCGCGGTCTTCTTCGTTCTCGTCGTTGCCGCAGCCGAGGTCGTGGTCGGCCTCGGCATCATCGTTGCCATCATGCGTCGTCGCCAGCAGGTGACGGCCGACGATCTCGCGGCACTGAAGGGTTGATCGAATGCTCGACATCGTCTGGTTGATTCCCGCCCTGCCACTCGCAGGTTTCATCGTTCTCGTTCTCTTCGGGCGTCGACTGGGAGAGCCGAGGGCCGGCTACCTGGCAGCGGCGATGTGCGGTGGTGCGTTCGTCGTCACTGCCCTCACGTTCTTCGACATGCTTTCGAAGAACGCGGAAGAGCGTTCACACGTCGTCGACCTGTTCTCGTGGATCCCCGTCGGCTCCCTCGAAGTGAAGATGGCGTTCCTGGCCGATCCCTTGTCGATCACGATGGCCCTCTTCATCACGGGTATCGGCACTCTGATCCACTTGTACGCCGTTGGGTACATGCACGGTGATCCGAAGTTCTCGAAGTTCTTCATCTATCTGAACCTCTTTGCGTTCTCGATGCTGATGCTCGTGCTCGGCGAGAATCTCCTCGTCACGTTCCTCGGATGGGAAGGCGTGGGCACCTGTTCGTACTTCCTCATCTCGTTCTGGCACACCCGGGAAAGCGCCGCGACGGCCGGCAAGAAGGCCTTCGTCACGAACCGCGTCGGTGACTGGGGAGTCATGACCGCGATGTTTCTCGCGTTCGCATCGGTCGGCACGCTGTCCTACAAGGGCATCAACGATGCGGCAATCGGTGGTTCGCTGAGCCACGTCACCGCAACGGCGATCGCGCTCATGCTCTTCGTCGGTGCCTGTGGCAAGAGTGCCCAGCTGCCGTTGTATCTGTGGCTACCCGACGCGATGGAGGGCCCGACCCCCGTGTCCGCTCTCATCCACGCCGCCACGATGGTCACGGCAGGCGTGTTCCTCATGACCCGCATGAATCCCGTGATCCACGAGGCATACACGTGGGCGCCGATGATCATCGCCGTGATCGGAGCCGCAACGGCGCTGTTCGCCGCAACCATCGCCGTCGCACAGAACGACATCAAGAAGGTGCTCGCGTACTCGACCGTGTCGCAACTGGGTTACATGTTCCTCGCCGTCGGGTCCGGTGCCTACATCGCGGCCATCTTCCACATGGTGACGCATGCGTTCTTCAAGGCCCTCCTCTTCCTTGGTTCGGGTTCGGTCATCCACGGCATGCACCACGAACAGGACATGCGTCGCATGGGTGCGCTCCGCAAGTTGATGCCCGTCACCGCGGTCACGTTCATCATCGGCTGGCTGGCCATCGCGGGCGTGCCGCCGTTCGCGGGTTTCTGGTCGAAGGACGAAATTCTTCTCTACGTGTACGCGAACAACCGTGGCCTCTACGTCGTTGGCCTCGTCACCGCGCTGCTCACCGCCTACTACATGACCCGCCAAGTGATCATGGTGTTCTTCGGCCAGGCACGTTGGCACGATCACAGCGAGGAGCACGGCGCACACGGCGACTTCAAGCCGCACGAGAGCCCGCGCATCATGTTGCTTCCCCTCGTGGTCCTCGCGGGTCTCTCGATCGTCGGTGGTGCTCTGCAGCTTCCGTTCACGAAGGATCTCCACTTCCTCGAGAAGTGGCTCGAGCCCATCGTCGAGCACGGCGAGGCGCACATCACGGGATCCTGGGCCTATGACAACAAGTACCTCTTGATGGCTGTCGCGATCGTCGTCGCCCTCGCCGGTATCGCGGCAGCGGTCGCTGTGTACGGCAAGAAGAAGGTCAAGGCGATCGAACCCGGACTTCTCGCCGATGGTTGGTTCTACGACCGCCTCGTGTCGAACTTCATGGGTGGCCCGGGCCGTCGTGCCTTCGATGCAATCGCCTGGACCGATGCCAATGTGATCGATGGTGCGGTGCGCGGTACCGGAACCGCCGTTCGTTCGACGAGCGGAGTCGCGCGCCGTCTGCAGAGTGGATTCGTACGGGCGTACGCCGCAGTGATCGCGATCGCGGTGCTCGTCATGCTTGTCTGGTTCGTCTACAGGGGGATCGCCTGATGCTCGCCGCCGAAGCCGTCCACGGCGCCTCCCTTTCGTTCCCCATCCTCACGGCGCTCGTACTCGTGCCGGCGATCGGTGGAATTCTCACGATCCTCACCAGCAATCGGCGACCGGAGTCGACGAAGTTCGTCGCGCTCGTGGCCAGCGTCGTGACCGCGGGTCTCAGCATTTGGTTGTTGTCATCGTTCGAAACCGCCGAGTCCGGATTTCAATTCGTGTCGCAGCACCCATGGGTGCGCGACTGGGGAATCGGTTGGCACGTCGGTGTCGACGGCATTTCTCTCTTCCTCGTCGTGCTGACCGGATTGCTCTTCCCGCTCGTCATCGCCGGCGTGGACCCGCACCACGATCACAAGCGCTACCTCGGCTGGATGCTCGTGCTCGAGGCCGGTGTCATGGGCAGTTTCATCAGCCTCGACCTCTTCCTCTTCTTCTTGTTCTTCGAAATCGTGCTCGTGCCGATGTACTTCCTCATCGGCGGCTGGGGATACGACCAGCGCATCTATGCCGCAACGAAGTTCTTCCTCTACACCATGTTCGGTTCTGCGTTCATGCTCGTCGGCATCATCACCACGGCGGTGCTGGCGAAGAACAGTCTCGGCTACGTCACCTTCGACCTCGTGAAGTTGGCCGAGGGTGCAGACTTTGCGACGTCGACGGGTCGCTGGCTGTTCATGGCGTTCGCCATTGCATTTGCCGTGAAGGTTCCGCTCTTCCCCTTGCACACCTGGTTGCCCGATGCGCACACACAGGCACCCACGGGCGGCTCGGTGATCCTGGCCGGTGTCCTTCTGAAGCTCGGAACGTACGGCTTCCTTCGCTTCGGCCTCTATCTCTTCCCCGAAGCATCCGTGTGGGCCCGTCCACTGTTCCTCACACTCGCCGTCATCGGCATCCTGTGGGGCGCAATCGCTGCGACGATGCAGAAGGACCTCAAGCGACTCGTTGCGTATTCGTCGGTCGCACACCTTGGTTTCATCGTCCTCGGTACGTTCGCCTTCACGACACAGGCCATCAGCGGCGGCGTCATGCAGATGGTCAACCACGGCATTTCGACCGGTGCACTCTTCCTCCTCGTGGGGATGATCTACGAACGCCGCCACACGCGCCAGATCGCGGAACTGAAGGGCCTCCAGAGCGTTGCGCCGATCTTTGCCGCGGCCTTCATGGTCGTCATGTTGTCGTCGATCGGCGTGCCCGGGCTGAACGGTTTCGTTGGCGAGTTCCTGATCCTCATCGGTTCATTCGGCAACGCGCGGTGGTGGGTCGTCGTCGGCGCCACGGGTGTCATCCTCGCCGCGCTCTATCTGCTGTGGGCCTACCAACGCGTCTTCCATGGCGAGCCCGACGAGGACAACAAGTCGTTCGCCGAGCTTCGTCCGCGCGAGGGACTGCTGCTGCTCGCATTCATCGTGCCGATCGTGTTCACCGGAATCTTCCCGAAGCCGATGCTCGACCGCATCGAGCCCAGCGTCAAGGCGCTCGTCGCGCACGTGGAAGATCGTGCCGAACGCGAGCTCGAGTTCACAGAGAAGGAAATTGCACCCGTCGAACACTCGGGTGAGAAGTCCGAATCCGAAGGGCACGGAGGCTGACGATGTTCGCTGCTGAAACACTCGTCGGTCCCTCGATCCCGTGGTTCACGCTCAGCCCGTTGCTCGCGCTTCTGGCCGGGGCATGCGTGCTCATGCTGTTCGGGTCGCTCTTGCCGCAGTGGCCGCGCGGTCTCTACGGAATCGTCAGCGCTGCAACCGCCGCAACGGCGATCGTTCTTTGCTTCTTTCTCTGGGACAACCTCTCGGACGGAAAACCCGAGACGATCATCGCCGACGCACTCGCGTTCGATCACTTCGCAGTGCTCGGCACCATCACGATCTGTGTCGCCGTGCTGTTGGCGAGCCTGACCACGAGCGACTATCTCGTTCGCGAAGGTGACGACGGGCCTGAACTCTTCGTTCTCTACCTGGCGGCGGCGATCGGTGGCATCGTCATGGTGGCGGCACAAGATCTCATCGTTCTCTTCCTCGGCCTCGAGACCTTGAGCCTTGCGTTGTACGTTCTCGCTGCCAGCAATCGGCGTCGCGAAGAGAGCCACGAAGCCGGCCTCAAGTACTTCATCCTCGGCGGCTTCTCGTCGGCCTTCTTCCTGTACGGCATTGCTCTCATCTACGGCGCCACGAAAGAGACCAACCTC
>Ga0315905_10009029_pt1 | contig 10098 bp, 11 predicted proteins | sample LakEriMetagenome_5_FD_203522 | JGI IMG/M metagenome (GOLD analysis project Ga0315905, IMG submission 203522) | Freshwater fungal communities from buoy surface, Lake Erie, Ohio, United States - Buoy 4 MA121 | ecosystem: Environmental > Aquatic > Freshwater > Lake | place: USA: Lake Erie, Ohio... | reverse complement strand
AGCTCCCAAAATACCAAAAATACAGAAACCCCTAAATACCAAAAGAGTAAGGTACCTAACACATTAATATTCGTGACTAGGTTCTAGACGGGCTAAGGGTGGAGGCATATCACTTGGATACACCTCAGGATACACCGCAGCTATTACCTGCAAAGGTGTGTACGCGCATAAGAATGTGTCTATGCAGGCAAATTCATGGGTCGGATCCACGCAGTCGGATGCGCTTGCCACCAGGAGGTCGAAGCCTATCACGCGCGAACTCATCCTTGAGAAACTCCACCACAACCTCGGCACAGGTTTCTACCTCGAGCATCTTGTTCTTTGCCTCCTCGCGCGAAACTTCGCCAAGAAGCTCCTCAAGGTTATTCAGATTTGCGCGCCCCTCGGCGAGATTCCGAAGATCGGGGGTGTTTGCCGTCACGTGCGAACCCGGCAGGCGCTTGAGGTCTAGCCGTCCGCCCGAGCCCTTCGGGCCGGTGAATTTCTCGCGCAGGCTTTCACACAGGGGGATACTCTGGTCAATAGCGTCATCGAGAAACTTGATTACCAGGTTGCGGCTCACAGTATACTCTTCTGCCAGCAGCCGCATTGTGTCCTCAGGGGCAGGGCTGAACTCCTCCAGAATCTCACTGCCCGCATTTGCCGCAGCCGCTTTCCCTATCCCTGCCAGGTTCTCTAGAAACGAAAACGCCTGGTTAGCCTCCGATGTCCCGAGCACGTCTTTGAAGGCACTGGTGCTTTTTAGGTCCGATGCCAGGGACGAAATCTGCTCGAAGATTGGTGAGGCTGCTGCCAGGCCCCGCGACAGGTCCTTTTGGAGCTTGTTGAGTTCTTTTATGATCGGCACACTCTCGCTCGCAGCAAAGTTGTTGAAAGCAAGATGCACATTTGCGGCGCGCTCTCGTCCTGCGCACGCCAGAAATTACACACTTGCTCACAGGACACACTTGCCCCCAGTAGTATAGATATGTCAAATAACGATGTCGGTACGATGTGTTCACATAGCAAAAAAAATATTTTTATTTTTTTGCTTCATAAGCTTCATGATCACACACTCCCCCCTTACCGACATCGTTATTGGACATATCGTTTATATTAATGAATCCAACCCTTACTCCCCCCTTGTGTCCATTTCTCAAATCATAAATCAATCAAAACCTGTACTCCCCCCTTGTGTCCATTTCTCAAATCATAAATCAATCAAAACAGTGTTGGCCTATCATGCGATACCTGCAGCGTCGCGCGTGTCCTGAATGGAGTTCATGAGAACCTGAACTTTGCAGCCCAGCGAGTGAGCCACCCCAATCGTGGGCAGCTCGTCCGCATCAAAGATATCGGCGCCTAGGTCGGTGCGCAGCACGGAGCACGCCGTCTGGAACTTGAAGGCGGACTCGTAAGCCGCCTTGTAGTGGTCCATGCCCGCCAGTCCACTGCAAGGCGTTGCCACCACTACCAGCCGTCCCTTTGCCACGAGGCTCTCGATCAGGACACCGTAGGCCTGTCGAGGCAACGTGCCCACGAAGGCGCCGCCGGTGAAGTGCACCAGGCCGGTGAAGCGCGGGCCGTCGATTGGTTTTGTACGCTCCTTGGGGAGACAGACATCGCAGCCTGCAATGCGCAGCCATTCAACGCGGGGGTCCGTGCCCTGGCGCTGGTCTTTCTCACGCTCACTCACGTCCATAGACATGCCTTGCTGCGGGCCCCCGGACTGCGACTTCCTCTCCTTCTCATCATTGCGCTCGCGGGTGCCAGACACCCGCGCTCCCGACTTCCGGAATGACTCCCACTTTTCGCTGTCGTACCAGTCGTCCTCGTCGGCTGCCATGCCGCCCTGCATGAACACAAACTGCAATGCTGTACTGCGCGCTGACGTGGGGAGTTGGGGCGCGCGGCGCAGGCACACCGGGCAAAGTGAAGCACGCCGCGCCGCGGAGAGCCCGGCCGGCGTTCCCGCAAGGGTGTCTCGGCGCGTCAGCGGGACCACAAACGCCGCGGCCGACGAAGCCATGGCCGCGAGCACTGTTTTGTTTTGCAAAACAGTGGTGGGGTCAATGCCAGCGTGGGGTCACTGCAAGCCCGCAGCCGCCGGGCTCGCGCGCACACACAAGCAGGGGTGGCGCGCTATGGAGACCAACGCCGGGCGATCACCGACGCACAGCAATGGAGGCGAGCCGGGTCTCCTCGTCGCGTCCCTCTGCATTATATTGCTCTTATGTGCTCTACTGCGCGAACTGCAGGTCGGGCTGCTTGCTTCTCCGTCGGCAAGAAAGTCGCATCATGCCAACCGCCGAAAGCGGGGCAGTGGCATTCACTCTGCCGGCGCTGCGGCAGCGTCCGGCAGTCGAATGGGCGTCGACCGCCAGAACGTTGCGTATGGCGATGTGGCAGCCAGCGCGCCTGGACGACGTCCCGCGCGTGCCCGACGCGCGTGCTATAGGCAGGGTGCTTAGAAAAAGCGCCGTGGTGGCGGCCGCCTGCTTGCTGGCGCTGAGTGTGGGAGGCAGTATAAGCGCATGCGCGACTACGGGCATGGGCATGGACATCGACCTGGCGGGCCAGCGGCCATCCGACCTCGGGCCCACCGCAGACGGGCGTTATCTGCGGCTCTGCAATGCGTTTGAGCCGTGCGTTTCGTCGAGCGAGACAGTAGGCACGAAGAAATACGTCGCCCCGTGGACCTTCAACGACGACGGGAGGGCGCCCGTGCCCCAAATACAGGCCATGTCCGAGCTCGTTGCGGCCATCGAGGAGCAGCCTGAGATCACCGTGGTTTCGCGCTCCTCGGACTACATGTATTCTCTGTCGCTCTCTTTCTCGCGAGCGCGAAAATGAGATGAGCGTGGCAAACCACGCCCATCTAATTTTCGCAACTCGCCGCAGGATTTTGTTGTGTAAGGCTGTGCGTGTCTGTGCGCAGACTATGCGAAGCGAGCCGAGGGCTATCCATGGTGGACGACGTAGAGTTCCTGTTCAGTCCTAATCAACGAGATGTTGAGATCCGATCGTCGTCCCGTAAGTACGAGTTACGTTGCGCGCGTGCCTTGCGCGCTTGAGTCAGTGCATTGTGTGCGTCATTGCGAGCAAAGGTGTCAGTGCTGAGGGGGGCATGCAGGTCTAAACCCTAAACCGTAAACCCTAAACCCAGGTGTCGCCTTTCCGCCAGACCGCAACCAAGGCCGCCTCACCAAGATCCTGGCGGGTTCTGATGTGTTTGTGTATACACACACACGCACACATGTATATATGTATCACACACACGCACTCGCACACACAGACCTTCTCTCTCTCTCTCTCTCTCTCTCTCTCTCTCTATCTCTCTCTCTCGCTCGCTCGCTCGCTCTATATATATCACAGGACTTTCTGCCAAGTACCCACGCTGGCATGCACAGGAGAAAAAGTGTGCGGTAATCATGCGGGAGAGGGAGGAGGAGGAGGAGGAGGCGGAGGCATGCAAACGAGGAGGCACACAAAATTTCCCTCACATTTGCTCATGCACGTATGTACCCTCATACTTCTCTCTCTCTCTCTTTCTCTCTTTCTCTCTTTCTCTTTCTCTCTTTCTCTCTTTCTCTCTCTCTCTCTCTCTCTTTCTCTCTCTCTCGCGCGCGCTCTCTCCCCTCTCTAGGTTTTTCTCTATAACGACAGAGGTGAGTTCGAGTACTGTGACACCCCAGACAGCACAGTCTTTTCGGCACCCACGGGCGCTGCGCAGGTCCCATTTTATTATTATTATCTATTAAACGCATCTCGATCGTATATTATATATACGTATTGTTTACACGTATACAATACGTATGCAATAAGTACATATACACACACGTTGAGCGCATCTTGGATAATAGGTATATAATACGTGCATATTTAGTCTATATACGTATTGTTTACACGTATATAATAAGTATATAATACGTACGCACACACACGTTGAGCGCATCTTGGACGCATTCCGCTCGGAAACACTTACACGCATGCACGCACGCACACGCACACACCTTCTACAGGTAACGCGCCCATTTGGACGTTAAGATTTCTAGGCCCACGACAAGAAAGAAAAGAAGGAAGGAAAGAAAAAGCCCATTTGGACTTGATCAGGAGGAAGAAACCCAGTTGCATGCGCCCATGTGGACGGACAGAGTTCTAGGTCCACGACAAGAAAGAGGGCGGGGGTACGAAAGTGAGCGTTTCGAACTTTTCGGTTATTTTCGCGGGGTTTCTCTCTGGTGTGGATTATGGTGAAGCCTCCGAGCTCCGCCCGCAGTGAGAGCGGGAGAGAGAAATGTTTTTAACCCTCACGGTCACGGCCGAGATCCACCGTCGGTCACCTCACCGTTCCCCGCGGCGGCACTCAGTCGGGTCTATCTGACCACGCACATCACACAGCAGCCATGGCGGCGCCGGAGAAGGAGGAGAGGACGAGGGAAGGGCGGGAGGAGGCGGTACGATTGTTTTGTCTTCCTACTTTGCGCGGTCGTTTACTGCGTGTGCTCTCAAAAAAAATTCCCCCTCCTCCATCAGCTCAGGTACCTCTCGTCCTCTTACGCTATCAAGTGTTATATCAAACGACCAATGAATATACAAACAGCCAATGAATAATCTAGCAAATAAAAAAATAAACCTCGAGCCACTTGCGCCTCCGTTCCACCTCCGCCGCCTCTTCACATCTGCAATCTGTAGAGAGCTGAGACATGCGTACGGCCAGAGTCACTGCGCCTCCCCTCAGAGGTTGCCCTCTCTGGCGGTTGGGTCTGAGCTGGCCGACGCACTAGAGGTTGGATCTCCAGCTTCCTTGGCAAATCACTTGGCGTATGTGGCGTGCTGCGCTCTGTGCATGTGCCCGTGCGCAAATTCACCATTAGACCATGAGCGTCCACTCATAATCTATCAATGAATCTATCTAACTCATAATCTATCAATGCATCGATCCATCAATCTATCTCATCCTATCCACGAATCTGTCGATCTATCAATCTATCCCATCCTCGGGATCTCAAAATTCCGCTGTGATTACTAAGCTGCTGTCACCATGCTCTGTCCTCAAGCATGCCGTTGGAGCAGAACACCAACAATTCATGGGTCTAGGGGCAAGAGCGCAACTTACGGGAATGAAGACTCCATCTTGCCGTCTCAAGCGCGTGATCCGTCTCCGTTACCGTGTCACAGAGCGACTCGGTGGGGTCAGGCAACGTGGCGAGCAGAATCGCGGCGAGGGTGCAACAGATTGTCAAGATCAAGTAGGGCACACTGACCAGCATTACACCCTTTTGTTGTCCCGCCAAAGGATCCGCCTCTTGTTGTCCCACCAGAGGATCCGCCTCAATAATGGGCTGCCCTTCCTCCCCCAAGGGTATTGCACCGTTGGCATCTTCGTCCGAGGAGGCGTTCAGCGCCAACTCCTGCAGGCCAAATCTCGACGAACGCAGCAAAGCGTGGGCGCTGCGCATGGTCTGAAGGATGCCGCCGCTGCGCAGAACGTCTTGCGACAGGGATGTGCCAAAAAGCTGATGCATACCATCGATCCCTCCGCCGAACCGAGGCGGGTGCACCACGAGCGGGAGGAGGAGGAGCGGGAGGAGGCAGCCAACGACCTTGGACGCGCCTTGCCCCAGCGAGATGCCCGTGTTGCGATGTGATGTTGGAAGGATTTCCGCCGCATAAACATACATGATCTCGTACGGGACTAGCCCCGCGCAGCGCATGAACACATTTCCAGCAAACAAAACGCTTGGTCCCATGTACCAGGTGAAGGTGAGCACAAGACCAAAAACAATAGTAACCACTGTGAAATAGAGCATCGTTTTTCTCCGTCCCACTGTAGGTGACTCCATCATACCCGTCGCAAATACCAGCAAGATACACACGATTTCTAACAGACTGGTTGCACACATGAGCCAATAGTTCTGCTCCCGCGATAGCGCCACGAACTGTTCCAGGTAGATCGGCAAGAGGAAGGAGCCGCCAAAGACACATACTGACAGACTGCACCAAACCATCACAACCAAGGGCATCAATCGTGAAAGAGGCGGCCGCATCATATCTTTGCTGAAAAGCGGCGAAGAAAACAGCCCTCTGGAATCGGTCGTATGCTGCTCCTCGATAGGACGCGTGTGTCCGTCGGCAATAAGCCTGTCCCTGGCGTTGTTGAACGTCGCAATACGCACCAGAGCCTCCCGAACCTGATCAGCAAACAAGAAGTCACACCGTGCCCTAGAAACTGAGCTATTGACAATTAGGTCCAAACGATAATGCGTGTAGCGGAATCAGCCATTTGTGCGGCTATCCCTGTCCCGCTTGCGCGCGCTCTCGCTCTTTCTCCACCTCCAACCCACCTCGCCCCCCCCTGTTGTCACCAAGAAATGCACGGTTTTACCTCTTCTGTCCTGCCTTGGAGATGCAAGTAGCGCGGTGATTCAGGCAAGAACATATAGACGATCGCGACCGCGATGAGGTCGGGGACGACGCCCACCACAAGCATTAATCGCCACCATGCACAACGCATAAAATCATCCTCGTTTTCTGCACGCTTGCAATATTCGCGCACACTGGGCTCCCCGGCGGGCAGCAGAGTCTTCGAGTGTCTCACGAGGATGATGCCCGTAATGAGCACTAGCACTTGCCCCAGGCTGTGCATTTGCGTATGGGGAGGGTGTTCGCACGGAGTGTCGTCATGTTTCGTGTTTCGAAGAAGCAGCAAACGCACACGTGCGCGCGAGAACACACGTGAGGTGAGCGTGGACCTGTATCCGATGCCGGGCAATGCAATTATGCAGCGCGCACGCCACTTGTGCGGAGTGTACTCGGCCATCATGGAGCATACGCACGGGAGCACTATGCCCATGGACACGCCGACGAAAAAGCGTGTGAATGCCAGCTGCTCAAGGCTCTCGGCTGCAGCCGAAAACAGGCTCATCGGGATGAAGAGCCCGCTGTGGACGAAAATGAGCGGGCGCCGCCCGACGAGGTCGCCGAGCACCGCGGAGATGACCGTCCCGAGCACAAAGCCACAAAAGGCAAGGCTGACGAGCAGGGCTCGTGAGCCCGAGCCGGAAACGAGCCCCCACGCTTTGGCGGGCAGCTGCGGCCAGATGATATTGGTCACAACAAGCTCCATGCCGTCGCTCATGATTATTAGCGAAAAGGCGAATAGAGCCAACGCCTGCATCCGCCCGAAGCCGACCAGTTCCAGCTGCTCGTCGACTGTGAGCCGCGGCGCTGTTTTTGTGTGTACCCCGAGTGCCGGCGTGCATGAGAGCAGGCGGCACGCGGGGGGGGAGGGTGTATCCCTATCATAACGCCTCTCCTCCATTCCTCTCCCCCCCGCCTGCGCCGTTCTAAAAGAAGCTACGGAAAAATCTTTTTCTCCCCGTGTGGAAGAGTATTTACTACAGAGGCCAACACGTGGCCTATGATGAAATGGCCTGATTTCATTTTTAGACCAACAGGGGTTGTTTTTTTCGAAATTTCGATTTTTAGAACCCTGTTGTTTTTTTTTCAGAGTACAACAGTACTCGATCGAGTATTGCCTTTCGAATGATTATTTGTACTTATTTTGAATTTAGTTAGGATATAGAGGCCAAGAAAAACAAATAAATGAATTTGGCCAAGCGCAGTATACATTAGAACTCAAATCATGGAAGTTTGACGGTAAAGTAACACTGTACTTTGCCGATGAGAACTGTACTTACAGTGGAAACAAGACCCATGTGTTTGTACATCGTCCTCCTGTTTGTTCTTTGGCCGAGGACAGGGAAGGGGGTCAAGGAGAGCCCGCTACTGGGCGGTGCCGAGCGGCAGGGAGGTCCGGGTAAGCCCGCTACTGGGCGGTGCTGAGCGGCGGGGCGCCGCCGGCCCGGGGCACTGACGCCGGACGAAGGCATCGCCCTGCCTTGCATCCCTTTGGGGGCCGAAGCAGGACGTTGGGCCGGAGAGGAAAATGGTCCGGACGGGCGCTTCCCCCGCCTGCAGGTAGCCCTGCTTTTGGCCGGGCAGTGCGCGAATATTGGCGTGCGTCGAGCCGCCGATGTCAACGTCGAGACTGGTGTCATCGTCATGGCTGACTGTCCGGCCGCGGACGCTGCTCCTCCTTACCCTCCTGGGCTTGAGCGCAATCGGCGCGAATCCAGTGCCGAGCGACGTCATCGTGCCGCCTGTGAACTCTGACCGGCGTGGACTGCCCGCCAGGAGTACGGACAGGTAGTGCTGCCTACCGAGATTTGCGCATGTTTGGGTTGTTCAGGCGCCTAACTCTGGTTGAGCGTGGCAGACCGGTGGTGATTGTCAGCACCATAGACGGGGGCATTCATGCGCTGGAGGTGAAGACGGGCGTGCTGCGGTGGACTGTGCCCTCTGGAGACCCGGTGGTGAATTTTCAGAAGCCAGATGAGGGAAAGTATGAGCGCAAAGAGCGGGACGGTGCCCACCCCCCGCAACGGGCGGGAGGCGGGGAGGATGGCAGCAACGTCAATGGCGAGAGCGGTGCCACATCCGAGTCGACGGACGTGGCACCAATCTTTAGCTCGAGCCCGTGGGAAAAGGAGACGCTAGGCCCGAGAAGCGATGACTTCGAGGGATTCATCCCGATATATTCGGGCATCCCGGGCGGGGGATTTTTGCACAAACCCGAGGGCGGGCAGTGGCAGGTGTTTGAGAGGACCGCGGAAGACTTGGTGAGCCAGTCCCCTTGGTACGACAAGGCATCTCGGGGAATCATCGTGGGCGCAAAGTCTACAAAAGTGTACGCGCTTGACCCTGAGAACGGAAACCTATCTTGGGAAGAGGAGGACGTAGGCGGACACGCAAGGTGTGAGCAATCGAGAACAGACACGCTCATCATCACGCGGTCAATGTACAGTATCAAGGTGCGCAATGCCGAGACAGGAGCCTTCTTCTGGAACGTGTCCATCTCCGAGTTCCATGCGCATGCGACAGACCCGCAGGCCTTGCCAGGTGTGCAGCCCCTTCAGGATGGGATCCGCGACAGCTATTTTGTGTGTGTGAGTGCGTGCGTACGTGCGTGCCGCCAACCCGTGTGCGCTGGGGCTGCGCGAAGGTATGGACTGATGACTCTGGGCATAAGCAGGTGAGCCTATGTTGGAGACACCGCTGTTGGTGACAAGCGCCGAGGGGAATGAGGTGCAGTGCTTTGAGAGGTCTTCTGGAAATCTCCAGTGGACGCACAAGCTGCCCGCAGCTGCCGTATCAGCTCATCTTTGGGAGCGCAAGAGGGCCGCCGAAATAGAGTTGCACTCGCAAGATCAGGCGGAGCTGGTAGTGGCGTCAGATTCCAAAGCGCTGGATGTGGCGAGAGCTGTGGGGACCGTGCACGTGCACAGGCATGATGGCGGTATGTTTGCGCGCCTGCACCCACCCTTGCGGGTGCCGACGCACGTGGCACGCAACATGGCAGGCAAGACAGCCAAAAGCAGCGCTCTGCAGGCGTCGCGGGAGACGCAACTGTCGACGCATTTCGAGGGCCTTGCCTCCGTCACGGATAAAGAGGTGCTGGTGAAGCGCGAGCCAAATGTGATACCGTGCAAGCCCGACATGCCCGGGTACCCAGAGTGCCTGATTGGCACTTACGACATTTCGTTCTCAAATCACGAGGTGCCCGTGGTGCCAGTCCAAGAGGCGGGGGGCGAACGGGTGTTGGGCAATGGCGGTGGCCGCGTGTGGGACGCGGAATTCCTCGATATTTTAGACCACCAGACGAACCGCCATGTGATGAAGCTGTTGCTGCAGTTGGCCTCCCAGTCACCTGTGCTCTTTCTGGGTCTCGCGACTTTTATTCTTTTGATGGGCTGGATGCTGGGGCGCAGCGGTGCCAAGGGCGGGGATGCCGTGGAACGCCGCATTTCCTTAGCTTCAGTGGGATCGAGCAACAGCATACCTGACCTTGGGTCTGGTTTGCACATGCTTACCAACGGGACGGCTGACGAGCAGTGCTTTGTCGAGGACAAGGACAGTGGATCTTTATCTACGGCCACGACAGGCGAGCCCGGCATGGTGATGGCGCCGGAGACCAGTTTGGACGCGAGCTCGGGATCGTGGAGCGACAAGTGGCATGAGAAGTCGTCGGAAAACGCGCTGGGGAATACCTGGCTC
>Ga0315905_10009028_pt1 | contig 10099 bp, 8 predicted proteins | sample LakEriMetagenome_5_FD_203522 | JGI IMG/M metagenome (GOLD analysis project Ga0315905, IMG submission 203522) | Freshwater fungal communities from buoy surface, Lake Erie, Ohio, United States - Buoy 4 MA121 | ecosystem: Environmental > Aquatic > Freshwater > Lake | place: USA: Lake Erie, Ohio... | reverse complement strand
GGCTAATAACAGGCTTATCGTTCATTATTTGATTTTGACCAGTTGTTTTTCCGAGTACCGGCAAAGTAATAACTGAGGCAATTCCTAACCCCAGTTTTTCGAGAAAGTTTTTGCGTGGTAGTTTTTCAGACATAATTTTAAAATAAACTCTAAGAACATGTGTTTGGTTTTGCATCTTTAATGATCGGCAAACCAGTTTGCCCTTTTACCTTTGCCGCAGCAGCCTCAATTGGTTGTTTACTCATTATAAAAATACACCAGATAAGAGCCATGGCATATGTAGAGTCAAAAATAATTCATCCTTCGGTTTGTGAGATCAGCTTTTTTCACGAAGCGCAGAACTCCCTTCCTTCCTACATTTTATCAGGGATAGCTGATGCGGTCCGAAAGGCCGGAACAGATCCGGAAGTGTTGGTCATCATTTTGAAAAGCGGCGGTGACCGGACTTTTTGTGCCGGAGCCAGTTTTACTGAACTGGTTGCCATCCACGATTTTGAGGCTGGAAAAACATTTTTTTCGGGTTTTGCTCATGTCATTAACGCCATACGCAGCTGCGGAAAAATCGTCATTGGTCGGGTGCAGGGCAAAGCCATCGGCGGCGGAGTTGGATTGGCAGCCGCAGTAGATTATTGCTTTGCAACCCAGCAGGCACAGGTGAAACTCAGCGAGCTTGCTGTGGGGATTGGTCCGTTTGTGGTTGGACCGGCAGTGCAGCGGAAGGTTGGTCTTTCGGCATTCACTCAGTTGACATTGAATGCAACGGAACTGTACTCTGCCGAATGGGCAAAGGAAAAAGGACTTTTCGCCGAGGTATTCAATACTACCGAAGAAATGGACGAAGCCATTTCTGCCTTCGCACTGAAACTGGCAGCTTCCAACCCGGAGGCATTGGCATTGCTGAAAAAAATATTCTGGGAAGGTACAGAGCAATGGGACAATTTGTTGTTCGAAAGAGCAGGCATGAGCGGCCGTCTGGTACTATCCGATTTTACCAGGGAAGCTCTTGCCAGATTTGCCAGATAAGAAATTACTTTCCTTGCAAAATATTGAAATTCAATCAATTTATCTTGAATTATGAAAAGCATTATTCCGGTTTCGTCAGATTCTGATTTTTCCATTTACAATCTGCCGCTGGGTATTTTTTCCAGCGCCGGTCTGAGTCCAAGGCCGGGAATGGCGCTTGGGGATTCCATCATTCACCTTGCAGCCCTGCAGGAATCCGGTCTTATTGAAGTCAGCGACGAAGTTATTAAACCAGCCCTTCATGCGGCATCGCTGAACGCTCTGATGGACTGTGGTCCATCAGTATGGAAAGCGTTGAGGCTTCGGGTGCAGGAGCTTTTTTCAGAAGGAAATCAGGCTTTGTGGAATGGAATAAATCCGGAATCGGTACTGGTTGCAATGAAGGAGGCTACGATGCATCTGCCTGTTCATATTGGAGATTACACAGACTTTTATTCCAGCGAATACCATGCGGCCAATGTTGGTGCCATGTTCCGTGATCCGCAAAACCCACTGCTTCCCAACTGGAAACATCTTCCGGTTGCCTACCATGGACGCAGCTCTTCCATTGTGGTTTCTGGTACTGATTTTCATCGTCCATACGGGCAGTTCAAGGCTCCTGCCGATGAGCTTCCGTCTTTCGGACCTTCCCGGCAGATCGATCTGGAGCTGGAAACTGCTTTCATTGTTGCGCGAAATACGCAGCCCGGAAGCCGGATTCCGGTAGATGAAGGGGAGGATTGGATTTTCGGAATGCTCTTGTTCAATGACTGGTCGGCCCGTGATTTGCAGTCCTGGGAATATGTTCCGCTTGGTCCCTTTCTGGGAAAGAATTTCTGCTCCTCCGTTTCTCCCTGGGTAGTGAGCATGGATGCGCTGAAACCATTCCGGGTGCCAATGACGGAAATTCAGCAACCTGCTGTGCTGCCCTATCTGCAGCAGAAAAACCGCTGGACCTATGATATCTCCCTGGAAGCTGAGTTCGAAACGGCGGGTGGACAGAAAAAAAACATCTGCCGCACCAATCAGAAATACCTCTACTGGAGTATGAATCAGCAGCTTGCCCACCATTCCATCAATGGTTGTCCCATGCGTTCTGGTGATTTGCTTGCCAGCGGTACCATTTCCGGACCGGATCCTGATAGCCTTGGCTGTCTGCTGGAGATTACCCGCCGGGGTCAAAACCCGGTACATTTTGAGGACGGTTCCCAAAGGAATTTCCTGCAGGATGGTGACCGGATTACTCTTCGGGGGTATGCCAAAAAGGATGGAATCAGAGTTGGATTCGGTGAGGTTACCGGGAAGGTCCTGCCAGCACTGAGTTTCTGAACCGGATTTGCTGCCTGCAAATAGTCTCTAACAGGAGGCCCTTATGCCCTTTCTGCTGAATACCATTTTCTGAGGAAATCAGGATGCTGATTTTTTTCTTCCCGCTGCCGGAATATTCCCTTACAATTGCGTTCAGAACCTGCTGGCAATAAGGTGAATGTTTTTCTTGCCTGTACGGGGAATTTCTGAAGGTAAACATTATGGTATTTTCCAGTCTCACCTTTCTGTATGTATTTCTTCCGCTCAGTCTTCTGGCGCATTATATTTTCAGAAATAATTTTGTCCGGAACGCGGGTTTAACAGCATTTTCTCTCTTCTTCTATGCATGGGGAGAGCCTATGTGGATTTTTCTCCTCCTGTTTACTTCCCTTTTTGATTACGCTTGCGGTTTGCTGATTGGCCGATTTCGTGGTTCCCTGAAAGGAAGTGTTTTCTTGTGGACTGGCGTTCTGGTAAATCTTGCACTGCTCATCGGATTTAAATACGGTGCATTCCTTTGGGATAATCTGAGTCTGTTCTTTTCCATGCCCTTTGCCAGGCCGGAAAATACCCTGCCCATCGGCATCTCTTTTTATACATTTCAAACCATTTCGTATCTGGTAGATGTGCATCGGGGAGATGTGCAGGCGCAAAAAAATCCGGTGTATTTTCTGCTCTTCGTTTCACTGTTTCATCAGTTGGTAGCAGGTCCAATTGTTCGCTACCAAACCATTGCGGAGGAAATTGAAGGGCGTTCCGTAAGCTGGGACCTCATCAGCTCCGGCATCAACAGGTTTTGCCTCGGCCTTTTTAAAAAAGTAATCCTTGCCAATACAGCTTATGAGTTGGTAAGCAAATACCTGGAAACCGGTTTTCAAAATTTATCAGCTCCCGAAGCCTGGTTTGGAATTACTATGTTTTCCATTCAGATATACTTTGATTTTTCCGGCTATTCGGACATGGCCATTGGCCTTGGACGGCTGTTCGGATTTCATTATGAGGAGAATTTCCGGCATCCTTATGCGGCCATTTCGGTAGGAGATTTTTACCGGAGGTGGCATATTTCCCTGGGTAAATTTTTCCGTGATTATGTATACATTCCTATGGGCGGGAACCGGAAATTTCAGATGCGAAACATCATGGTGGTCTGGTTGCTTACCGGTACCTGGCACGGCGCAAGCTGGAATTTTGTGCTCTGGGGCTTTTACTTCGGCTGCTTTATGCTGCTGGAAAAGCTTCTGGAAGATTTCCTGCCACGAATTCCACGGATTCTACGCCATTCATATACACTGCTGATCATCGTTTTCAGCCGCGCCATATTTTATTTTGTTGATTTTGAAAGGCTTAAATCCTTCTGTATTACATTGTTTACAGGAGGTGTCCGGGTAGGTGAGGGCTTTATTACCGATTTGTGGGAATACTCCATCTGGTTTGTGGTTGTGGTTTTGTTCTGCATTCCCTGGAATGAAATTTTTCTGGAGAATTCAAAAGTTTCTCTTCGTTCTTCTGCCGGGCTGAAATATTTTATGCCGGTAATTAATCTGGTATTTTTGCTTTCCTCCACTGTTATGCTGGTGGATTCCACCTATAATCCATTCATCTATTTCCGCTTCTGAGCATGGTGTCGAAGATCAATGGCATTCTTTTTTTTCTGCTGCTGTCTGCAGGACTGTGTTCCTTTTTCTTTCTGAAGCCCGAAGTAGTTTCGATGGATGAAAAACGAACACTTGCAGCCATGCCCGGTTTTAACTGGGAAAGTTATGCGAGCGGTCAATGGGCTGACAGTATCGGCCGGTACATAAATGACCATTTTCCTGCCCGGAGTAATCTTGTAAACATGGCCGGTATTCTCCGCCATTCGCGCGGTATTCACTTTGAAAATGAAGAAAAGGTGGTTGTGCTGGAAGGTACAGGTAATTTGCAATCTGATCCGGATACGGAAGCCGAACTCACCGACACAGCTGCAATTTTTGAGGATTTTGGGGATGGTGCTTCCATCGATTCTATTCCGCTGGTTGAAATTGATTTCAATGAGCATATGTGGCGCAGCCTACTTATATTAAACGGCAGAGTTTATCCCCTCATGGGAGGAAGCCCCAAAATGGGTGCAGCCTTTGGTCGGATGCTCAATGAATATGCCACCCGATTCAATGGTGGAGTAAGGGTTTTTTCAGCAGTTCCGCCTTTATCCTGTTCGTTCATTCCTTCTGAAAAGTACCGGAAATACAATCAGCAAAATCACAGCACGGTGGAAGGTATCAGAAACAGCCTCGGCCCCGGCGCATATTATTGCGATGTTTTCAGTGCCCTCAACAGCCATACCAATGAAAAGCTGTTTTATGGTACAGATCACCACTGGACAGCCAATGGGGCCTATCACGGTTACACGGCTTTCTGCCGTGCAGCTGGTTTTGAACCCGTTTCGCGGGATAGAATGGAATACCGGGTGAAGTATAATTTCCTCGGATCTTTTTACACCCTGATCCGGGATAAATCCATCGCCGAGCATCCGGACACTTTCGAATACTACATTCCTCCGGTAAAATCCACAGCGGTAGAATTCGGACCCAATGATTACCGGCCTAAAAAATCCAATACCTTCTGCCACGGCAGTTCGGGAGGAAACTGTTATTCAACCTTTATCTGCGGAGATCATCCGCTGATGAAGATTACCACGGGCAACAAAAACGGAAAGAAAGCCATGGTCATCAAGAACTCCATGGGCAATGCCTTTTCGGTTTATCTTATTTCGCATTATGAAGAAGTCTGGGTAATGGATTTCCGTTACTCCAAACATAATCTCAGCGATATTATCAAAAGGAACAAAATCAACGACCTGATTTTTGCAGTGGGCATGCACGCTGCCATGAGCAGCGGTACCATCCGTATGATGCGCAATCTGGCTGTGCAGAAAGGTGCTGCGCTTCCTCCCTTGCCTGCAACACCATCGGTCAGCCTTGATTCTGTAAGTCATACCAAACCAGTTTCTGCAAGCCCTGATAGCGCTAAATGAAAAAGGGATTTCAGCAACTGATTGCAGGTTGTTTTTGGGTAATTTCAGTTATAACAGATTCTGCTGCACAGGTTTCTGATTATCCGGCTGCGCTTGGAATCGATAGTTCCTATGCCTGGCTTCAGTTTTACCACAGGGAAACAGGCGAACGCTTTCTGAAGCATTTTCAAAATGCCGGAAATGAAAAGGTCGTCATCTTTCATTTCGGAGCCAGCCACATTCAGGCAGAAAGGCCAACCACATTTGCCAGAGCAATTCTGCAACGAGAATTTGGAGACGGCGGCAGGGGAATGATGTTTAACTACGGAGCTGCAAATACCTATAGTTCTGTTAATTATACATCTACAGTAAAAGGGAAGTGGGTCTATGCGAAAAGCTTTCAGGGGCCTTCTAAATTGTCGCTTGGGGTTTGCGGGATGACGGTGGAAACCAATGAAAAATACGCGGAACTTAATTTTCAGTTTAAAAAGCCACTTGAGGCCGATGATTACCTGCTTCAGCTGTTCATCGAAAACGATTCTGCAACCATGGGTTTTGAAGTCCTCCTGGACAGCAGCCTGTATCGTTTTGAACGGAATGCACTGGCTGGAATTTCGGGTCATACCATTAGTCTGAGCCATCAGGGCGGGATAAAGAAAGTCAGTATCCGGACACTTGGAGCTAATTCCGGAGGAGGATACTTTCGTTTTTATGGGATGAACATTGAACGGAATGTTTCCAATGGACTGGTGTATCATTCCCTGGGTGTGGGCGCGGCAGCTATGCGCTCGGTAACTTACCTCAATAAAATGCCGGAACAAGCTCAGATTCTGAAGCCTGACATTGCCCTGCTTGATTTCGGCACCAATGATATTCTGTACACCGATAAAATCGACCCCGGATTGCCGGGGCAAATCCGAAAGGCAATTCAGCTATGCAGAAAGGCCAATCCGGAAATGATTGTGGTTCTCACTTCGGTGCAGGATTTATTCTACAAGGGAAAGTTTATTACCGCTGGCCCGGCCTTCCGGAATCTGATTGATTCCATTGCGAGGGCTGAAAAATGCATGTTTTGGAACTGGTATGACCTTTCCGGCGGTTTGGGCACCATTCGAAACTGGAATCAACTGGGGTTTGCACAGAATGATCATATTCATCTCAGTCAGGAAGGATATAAAATCAAAGGGTCTTTTCTTGCCAATTCCTTTCTCAATACCATTCACCGCCTGCAAAGGGAACCTGGTCTGAATGAGATTTTGCTTCCCTTGAAGCAGTATTCAATGGTTTCCCTGAATGTAAATCCGGTAAAAAAAGACAGCCTTTCCAATGGAGCGGAATCAGAAACACGCCTGACGGGGGGAGCTATTGAAGAATTTCCTCAAGCCGGTAAGCAGGAAAAAAAGCCTGAAATGTCGGCCACGAAAAAAAATCCGGCAGATAATCCATCGAAAAGAAAGCCCAAAACGAATTTTAAGACCTACGCGGTAGCTTCAGGCATGACACTTTCCCACATTGCGGAAAAATTTCATGTGAGCGTGGCTGAAATCAAAAAAGCCAATGGACTTAAATCCGACCTGATCCGAATAGGGCAGGTTTTGAAAATTCCTGTAAGAAAGTGAATTCCGGTACCGGGCAGTGATTCAGGCCTACCTTCCGGTGCTTCCGTATCCACCTGAACCCCTTGCAGTTTCGCTGAGGTATGAACTTTCCATCCACTGAACCCTTTCATGTTTCGCCACAACAAGCTGAGCAATTCGTTCCCCGGGTGCAATCAGGAACGGTTCAGAAGAAAGATTTACCAATAAAACCTTAATCTCACCCCGGTAATCGGCATCAACTGTGCCCGGAGAATTCAGTACCGTAAGGCCGTGTTTGAAGGCCAGCCCGGATCGGGGTCTTACCTGTGCCTCATATCCGGAAGGCAATTCTATAAACAATCCGGTGGGGACAAGCTGGCGCTGCAGTGGTCCAAGTTGGATGGCTTCACTGATAGCGGCCCGAAGATCCATACCTGCCGAGAGTTCGGTCTGATAGGCCGGGAGTTCCAGGCCTGACTCGTTTCGTACTTTTACTTGCAGCATGGTTTATTTTTTCATCAGTTTCTCAATGTCATCGGCTTCCACAGGAATGTATGCCATCAGGTCTACAGGTGTGCCTTCGGTTACCAGATAATTGTTTTCAATGCGGATACCCAGGCCTTCCTCCGGAATGTAAATACCAGGCTCACAGGTAAACACCATGCCGGCTTCCAGAAAGCGGTACTTCGAACCAAGGTCATGCACATCCAGACCAAGGTGGTGGCTGGTACCGTGCATAAAATACTTTTTGTAAAGCGGTTTTTCGGGGTTTTGAGCTGCTACATCTTCGGCTTTCAGCAGGCCAAGCCCTATGAGCTCCCGCTCCATCATTACACCAACTTTTTTCTCGTATTCCAGCAGGGTAATGCCTGGCCGGAGCAGTGATGATGCCTCCCGCATAATCCGGAGCACGGCTTCGTAGACCTGACGCTGCCGGGCAGAAAATTTTCCGTTCACCGGAATGCAGCGGGTCATATCGGCATTGTAATTTCCATACTCGGCGCCCACATCCAGAAGGAGAAGATCTCCGTCTTTACAGGCCTGATTATTATCCCCGTAGTGAAGAATATTGGCATTGGCGCCGGAGGCAATAATTGGACCATAGGCAAAACCTTTGGAAGCCCTTTTCAGAAACTGATAGGAAAATTCAGCTTCCACCTCATATTCCATCATGCCTGGCTTCAGACTGTTAAGCACTGCAAGAAAGCCCTCTCGGGTAATGTCGATGGCTTTGGCAATCTGCTGTACCTCATCCTCCAGTTTCACGGCACGGATGATTTCCATAAGCGGAGACAGCCGCTCGTAGCGATGCAGCGGGAAACGGCCCATCAGTTCCTGGATCAGGCGTTCGTTGCGGGTCTGAGTCTCCACCACTGCTCTGGGGTGTTCATTGGTACTGAGGTACACATGCTCTGCCAAATTGAAAAGAGGCTGAAGCATTCCCTGGAATTCAGAATTCCATCGGATCTGGCTGATTCCGGAACGCTCTTTGGCCTGTTCCTTGGTGAGTTTATATCCTTCCCAGACTCTGATCAGATCGCTGGTTTCTTTCACAAACAGGATCTCCTTCCATTCCGGCAGAGGTGCATCCGGAAAAAGAATCAGGATGCTGTCTTCCTGATCTATTCCGCTGAGATAGAACAGATCATTGTTTTGGCGGAAGGCCATGTGGCCGTCGGCATTGGTTGGCAGAATGTCGTTCGACTGCAGGATCACCAGGGAATTTGGCTTGAGCAGACGGCACAGATTTTTTCTGGTTTTCTGGTAGAAAGAAGCGGGAAGCGGAGTATATCGCATATGGAATTTCCGGAAATCCGGTGTTTACCGGGCAAAGATAAACGCGGCAGGGAATTTTATCCGGGAAATGCCGGAACAGCGGAAATCGCGGCTGAAATGTTCAGCGGAAATTTACCCATGCCCTTACAAGCAACCTGGGGGGCTTGCCCGGAGCGGAATCCATAAATGCGGTGCGGTTGTGGCAGATAAAGGTATTATTCAGCAAAAGAACTTCACCCCGTTCCATCCGGAATTCGAGCATATTCGCTTCCTCATGAAAAAAAGCATCGGTCAGGTCCAGTGCTTCCTTCAAGCCGGTTGGTGGAGTTTGATTTGTTTTTTCATAGGCCCGCTCTGTCCAGAAGCGCATGTACCGGAAAAGGAACTTGCCGTTTCTTTCATCAAATACCGGAACCCGGTTCTGCAGGATAGCCTCCGTATTCTGTTCCGATCCGGGCGTAATTACATCACGGAGAAGGGGAGAAGAAAGCAGTTTTACAGCTTCCGGTTGATGCTCTGAAAGATGTTCATACAGATTTGCGGCATTTACCAGAAGAGAGTCACCACCTTGCTCAGCAGGATGCAGGCACAGAAGGCCTACCAGATCAGGGTAATATTCTGCTGCGGTGCTGTCGGTATGAAAACCGGTGCTGTCGCGGGTTTTAGAAACCGGGATGGCCTCTTTGCGATAATCCAGGCCCTGATCGCGGACATCAAAAAACCAGCCATAACGATCATTCAGCTGTCCAAATGCCCTGCAAAGCAGTGCATAGGCATAGCGCAGTCTCAGGTCTTCCCAGCTGGAAGGGAATCCCGGTAGCACAAATCCGGGAGCTTCCATGATTCCGGATTTCCATTCGGAAATCCATTTGCTCATCATTCGGAAATCTTCCTCTGCAGCCGGAGACAGATTTTCTGAAATTGCCTCCGTCATACTTGCGTGATCCCTTGCACCCAAAGCCATCTGGAGTTTTGATGGAGCTTGCAATCTTTGGCTAGCCGGTTCAGGCAACTTATGCCAGCGCAGAGCCTCAGTGTTCATGATTTTTCAACTTTGAAGGCCATATGAAGAGGAAGGTCGCACAGGGGTGTGAAAAAATTCGGATCCATCTCAATATGTTCATCGGTAATGTGCAGTTCATAAACTTCCGGCATTGTGCGGAAACCGGCACTTCTCAGGCAACTGAAATAGTCTTCAACGGTTTTATGAACGCATTGTACACCTACCGAAATACCGTCACGCCGCCAGATTTCGCCGGGAAACAGAGCGTTTCTGCCGCTGAAATAGCCGCCTCTGGTTTCAAAATAGAAAGGAAACTTATCTTTTTTCAGGTAAGCGAGGGAAGGATGCGGAACAGAAAATATGAAATGGCCTCCTGGTTTCAGGCAGTGAAAAAAACGTTGCATCACTTGTGCGGTAGCCTCTGCATCCAGGTAATTAAAT
>Ga0315905_10009027_pt1 | contig 10099 bp, 8 predicted proteins | sample LakEriMetagenome_5_FD_203522 | JGI IMG/M metagenome (GOLD analysis project Ga0315905, IMG submission 203522) | Freshwater fungal communities from buoy surface, Lake Erie, Ohio, United States - Buoy 4 MA121 | ecosystem: Environmental > Aquatic > Freshwater > Lake | place: USA: Lake Erie, Ohio... | reverse complement strand
TGGGCGCCCTTTGTCGGCATGTTCATGGCGCGTATCTCATTGGGCCGCACGGTGCGTGAATTTATTGCTGGCGCTATGATTTCGCCAAGTTTGCTCGGCATATTGTGGCTGACCATTTTTGGCGATGCCAGCATTGCACAGATTGTTGCCGGCAATGGTGCTGACTTGGCCAAAGCATCGCTCGACACGCAATTGTTTGTACTGCTGGGGGCTTTGCCTTGGGCGCAATTCACCTCCTTTGTGGCGATTGGCCTCATCCTTATCTTTTTCGTAACAGGATGGGATTCTGGAACATTGGTAATCGACACAATGACGTCGGGCGGGCGTACCGATACGTTGCTGAGGCAAAAGACTATCTGGTTGGTTGCGGTTGGTGGTATCGGCGTCCTTCTCCTCCTCAATGGCGGCCTAACCTCGCTTCAGGCGGGCGCCATCGCCACGGGATTGCCCTTGGCCCTGATCTTGCTCGGCATGTGCTTCGGCACGTTAAAGGGCTTGCTGGCCTTGCATCGGCATCCTGTCAGCGCCAATGATCCCGCAAAGTGATGCAAGCGTGCAACGCCGCTAAAGCATAATCCGTCTATGTCGAAAATGCATGGCATTATTACGTAAAGTCTCGAATAGCCATTAGCGCAGTTAATATTAGCCATTGGCTATGCCTGAGCACTTGGAGGGGCTGTTGTATGAAATTGCCACAGGAATTCGATCTGCACGCATTGGAAGTGTTCATCATGACCGTTGAACTTGGCGGCATGTCGCAATGCGCCGCGCATCTGCAGGTGACGCAATCCGCGGTTTCACAGACAATTGCCCGGCTGGAAACTGGCATTGGCGCGTCCTTATTTGACCGTACGATGCGCCCATTGGGCTTAACGGGAAGCGGAAAATCTCTGTTTGCGCGCGGTCACAAACTGATCGCGCATGCCCGCCTTGCGTATGATGAGGTCCGCGAAGGGGCAAACCTACCTGTTTCGAGCGTCACGGTTGCGATGTCCTTCAGCCTGGCCAACGAACTTACCGCGCCACTTCTGCAGCATCTTGGACCCCGTGCCGACCGTTGGAACATCAGGTCGGGCATTTCCATGGAGCATCAAGGCGAATTTCTGGCGCGGGACATCGACATGATGGTTACCGGCAGCTTCAGCCTTGAACATCGCGACACGGTGGAACTGCACCCTGTGTTCGAGGAGAGCTTCATCATGGTTTTTCCGAAAGACTTTCGCGAGCCATTGGACATTAGCGGTGTGCCGTCGTCATCCTTGCCGTTCATCCGTTTTTCCCGCCTGACGGGCACAGGCCAGCAAATCGAACGCCAGATTGTCCGGATGAAGTTGAAACTGCCGCAGATGGTCGAAGTGGAATCCTCGCATCAGCAATTGGCGCTGGTGGCCGCAGGCATTGGGTGGACCATCACGACGCCGGTATGCCTAGCGGCGGTGCCCGAATTGCTGCCCGAGCTGCGCGCCGAGCCGATGACGCGTGGGCGCTTCTCCCGCGCGGTTCAGGTTGTGGCGCGGATAGATGAACTCGGCAATATTCCGCAACGCACAGCCACTTTATGCCAGCAGGTGTTGCAAGAGAAAACCTTCCCGCCGTTGATTGCGGAATATCCCTGGATGGCGCAGCAATTGTCATGGCCCGCACCAACGCACGGCGTTGAAGAGATGATCGCATGATCCGCAGCATTTGGCTTGCTGGCTTGGCCCTGCTCGCCGCGCCCGTCCACGCTGGCGTCCCGAGTGTCCCGGGCGTTGACGCGCCGGAACTTGCCGCTTTGGGTCCAGAAGGGGTTGGTTTCCGTTCGGTTCTGTTGACTCATCAAAATCAACCTGATGTCGAAAACGGCAATTTGAATGGCACAGCAGTGCCGCTTGTGGATCGCAGTTTGCGGGTAGATATTTGGTATCCTGCGTTGCCGACCAAAGGGGCGAAACCCGTTCTCTATCGCGGAAGTCTTTGGGCCGAACCACCGTTCCCGCCGGTAAACTTCTCGCAACAGGGTATTGCTGTGGCTGACGCGAAGGCAGCAGGGGGCAAGCACCCTCTGGTGATCATCAGCCATGGCTACAGCAACAATCCCGCCATGATGACGTGGCTGACCGAGAATTTGGCGTCCAAGGGATATGTCGTTGCAGCGATCCATCACCGCGATCCGAACCCCTATGTCGTATCGCCCAGCACCCGCGCCGCGCCGAATTTTAACCGACCGCGCGACATCGTTTTTGTTGCCAACGCAATGCAGGACAGTTTGGGGGAATTGATCGACGCAGATAATGTGGCGCTGATTGGCTATTCACAAGGCGGCTATGGCGTGCTGACCGCTGGCGGGGCATCGCTGGATCCGGCGGGGCCAAATATGGATCTGGTCGCGGGCGGATCGCTCAAGACATTCGCGCGCGGCACGCTACAGGCCGATGCCATGGCCCTAAAAGGCGTAAAGGCCGTGGTGGCATTGGCACCTGCTGGCGGCGCACCGCGCAGCGCATGGGGCGCAGAAGGGCTTGCCGCGCTCACCGCGCCTTTGCTGTTGATCCACGGTGATAGCGACCCTGTGGTGGATTATGAAAGCGGCGCGCGCGCGGTCTTTAACGGCGCGGTGAACAGTGATCGTTATTTGCTGACATATAAGCAGGCCGGCCATTCGATTGCGCTCAATCCGGCCCCGTCCGAAATGCGCGGGACAGTCTGGGATATCGACTGGTTTGAAGACCCGATCTGGCGGCAAGACCGGATTAACGCGATCAACCTGCATTTCATCACCGCATTTCTGGCCGTGCATCTTCGGAAAGACAGCAACAAGTCGGCGTATCTGCATATGGCGGTTGAAGATTCGGATGACGGCACATGGGACGCTCCCGCCGGAACATCATGGGGCGCCTATAGCCCCGGCGGCGAAGGCGTGACTTTATGGAAGGGCTTCCAACGCCGCCATGCACGGGGAATGACTTTGCAGCATCAGGCCGCTGCGAAGTAAGGATAGGTTCGCGATACCGGCCAAAGGACAAAACTTTCTAGCGGCGGGGTGGATGCGCGAAAAGCGCGTGTTTGGATACAGAGCTCCGCGAAACCCGCAGAATTGCTTGCAAGTTCTCACCAAAATCGCCTCTGACCAAATTGCACACTATGTCGTGCGCGCAATAAAGTTTCCTACAAGATTGGGGTAGGCGAGAAACTTGTTTGAACGAGAGTATTCTATGTCGCATTCGGCTGTCGAAAAACCCTATTATATTACAACAACCTAGGGCATAATTCAAGTGCGGTGTTAGCCGATGGGACGGTGACGCTACGCCGGAGCGGGCAACGGACGGGCCACCACAAAGAGTAACTACTAAAAGCAGACTATCCGGACACGATCCAATTGCGGTCGTTACCCCAACTGATTGGGGGCGGGGTCCCCTCGTTCTGCAATCAGTTGCCGGCGCGCTTCGCCGAGGCATTGTTCATAAACTGTGGCTATTTCATCTCTGGAGCGAGAGGTATTTTTAGCAACCAAATCAAGCAAGTCATCGCTGCCTCGCAAAGCAATCTCGCCCACTAACGACGCTTCATTTAAGCCGACCTTTCGAGCAAAGAGGCGCGTCGCGCGGACACGCTGCGAAAATTCGAAGTTCATGAGCCGTTCCGACTCGAACTCCTCCTTTTTTCGCATTGCCAGTCCAAGGTCCCAAACCATGACGGCAATATAGTAAGATATCTGTGAGCCTCAACTGAATATCCGATCTCCGCCCAATCCCGGCGATACAGACAACAATGCTCCGAGGTCGGCAACTGCCGTTCCTTTTCACTAATAAAAGAAGAGCAACTATTTACGAGATACGAAAGTACTGAACTACCCTGCCAGACTCCCAGCAGCTTGCTTCCAAAAGTGCAGCAGGCCCTGACTGAAGCTCAACGGCACATAGGCGTCACAGGTGGTTTCATCGATCACATGCAGGCGGACGTTGACATGGTCGATGATTGTCGCTGCACTGCATCCTGCGGCAAAAGCTGGGCTTTCAGCGTCGAATACGCCGCCTTCCATCAAGAGGGTGCGCCAACCGTGGCCTGAAAGGCGTATACGGACGATCCCGCCGCTTATCGCGGTGAGAGCACCATCCTCTGCCAGAACATCGCCAAGGGCGCTGATATCGCCTTCTACCAACCACACAGTGGGTTCAAAGCGGATCAAGCGGAGCGCGTCATTTCCGCCCGACCGTCCGATCGCCGGCAGTGCAAGTCCAGTCGCCGCTTTGAAGCGTTTCGCGACAGAAGCTGCGTTGTCCCAAATCTCAAAGACGTGCAGCGGGGCTGCGGGCAGGGTCGTGATCGTCACTTCAGTCACGGTAACGCTCTCCTGCTGAATCATAAAAATGAGGCGCCACGACGCGGACACGCGCTTTTTGGCCGCGTGTGGGGGACGAGGCGATGAGGATTTCGCCATGACGGCTAAAGCCATCGACCAATTGGCCTAGCGCAACCGACCCGCCCTCGATGATGCGGAAAGCCGCCGCACTGACATGGCCCTGCGGTGAGGCTCCTTCGCTGGGGATGAGCATCGACCCCTCTGGGATATCGCCCTCCAGCGCCTCCAACCCAACCAACTGTCGTCGCCCGGCTTCGGACAAAGCGGGACGGGCAAGGCCCGAAGCGCCAATATATCCACCCGCCTTGTTGAGCATCTTGTCGAGCGCCAGATCATGCGGCGTCATGCGCCCATCGACTTCACCGCCAACGACCAAATGGCCCTTTTCAATGCGCAGAAATTCCATCGCTTCGAGCCCGTATAAGGCGCCGCCGACTTTCATCACTTGCCCCTCGCACGCAGCCCAGACCGTTGCGGCGTCGCTGGCGGTGATATAGATTTCGAACGCACGTTCGCCGCTATAGCTGGCGGCCAAGATGATGACCGGAATGCCCGCGATGACCGCTGGAACGGTCGACATGTGGCGTGGTGGCTCTTCACCGATTAACGTAGCGAGCACAGCTTTCGCCATTGGTCCGGCGATTGCAATGCCGGCATAATGTTCCTGCACATTGACGGCAGATACGCGCAAATGCGGGCACAGATATTGCCGGACATAAGAGATATGCATCGCCATGCGGTCCGCGCCACCAGTCGAGCTGGTGAGGAGATAGCGGTTCTCGTCCAATCGCCACACGGTGCCGTCATCAAAGACAAACCCGTCCTCACGCAGCATGAAGGTGTAGCGGCCACGCCCGACGGCGAGTTTGCTAACGGTCGTGGCGCAGATGATCTCTAGGAACGCGGCAGCATCGGGGCCGCTGACTTCAAATTTGGCCAAGGTTGACACATCGGTCATCCCGACATTGTTACGCACGGCCTTAGCTTCACGCAGCGCGGCTTGCGCCAAACTCTCGCCGTTTATGGGGTAAGCGCGCGGGCGGAACCAATAGCCCAATGGTTGCCAGATTGGGTTCTTCGCCGCGTGCAGGTCATATAATGCAAGGCGGCGAACATGCGCGCCTGCATCTTTCGCGCCAGCACCCGCGATCAAGCCCATCGTGACGGGCGTGTAGGGCGGACGGAATGTGGTCAAACCGGCTTCGGGAATGGCGACGCCCTGTTTCTCCGCCAAACGCCCCAAGGCGGCCATGTTGCTGAGCTTGCCCTGATCGGTGGCCATGCCCAAAGTGGTGTAACGTTTGAGATGCTCAACCGAGCGATAGCCTTCGGCCCAAGCGAGATCGACATCAGCCAGCGTCACGTCATTTTGGAAATCGATGAAGCTTTTCTTAGGGCTGGAAACGGGCACCATTTTGAATATCGGTTGCGGATCGGCGGCCCCGCCGATGGTTGTCACATTCTGACGCGAACTGGCAGGAATGAAGGCTTGCGCATCTTCATTCCAGTCAAGCGTCCCGCCCGCTTGCATATGCAGGTGCACGACCGGCGTAAATCCACCGGAAACGGCAAGCAGATCGGCATCCCAATCCATCGTCTTGCCATCAACCAGCGCGCTGACGCTTTTCAAGCAATGCCGCGCGCCTTTGGTCGAAAGCGGAACGGCATCATTATAGACGCGATACCCGCTGTTTGCACCCGCAGGGGCTGGCCGTGCGTCGAGGATCGCAACAATTTGCGCGCCTGCGTCTTTGAGCGCCTGCGCGGTTTTATAGGCATCGTCATTGTTGGTGGCGATTACGAGGCGCTTGCCGGGAACGACGCCGAAACGCCGGACATAGCTGCGCAATGCTTGCGACAGCATGACACCGGGCCGATCATTATGGGCAAAGGCCATGGGCCGTTCAATGCTTCCATTGGCCAAAATCACTTGGCCTGCGCGGACATGCCATAGACGTTGCGCCACCCCATTAGCAGGGGTTTGTCCCGGCTCCGATAGGCGCTGGGTCAGGGTGACGAGGTCATGTTCCCAATAGCCTGATGCCGTTGTCCGGGTCAGGATACGCCCACCTGCGCCGCGAATGCGTGCGGCTGTCGCTTCAATCCATGCGGCGCCCAGTTCTTGCGGGTCGCGGATGAGCGAGGCGCCAAGGATGCTATCCTGTTCGACCAAGATAACGCGCTTGCCGGCCTCGGCAGCGTCGAGCGCCGCCTGCAAACCCGCGGGGCCAGCGCCGACAACGAGAACGTCACAAAAGGCGGCACGATGGCTGAACCGATCCGGATCCGCCTGTGTCGGTGCATTGCCAAGGCCGGCGGCTTTGCGGATGAAATATTCATAAAACATCCATTTTTTGGCCGAGCCGAAAAAGGTTTTGTAATAAAATCCGGCGGACAAAGCAGGTGCAGCGAGGCCCAGAACCGACCCGACATCGAACGACAAATTAGGCCAACGGTTTTGGCTACGGGCGACCAAGCCGTCATAGACGAACAGATCAGTCGCACGGGTATTGGGTTCTGCCCTGCCACCTTCGCCGACAGTGACCAGTGCATTTGGTTCTTCCACGCCTGCGGTCATGATGCCGCGCGGGCGGTGATATTTGAAGCTGCGGCCAACAAGGCCAATGCCATTGCGCAACAAGGCCGCCGCCAGCGTGTCGCCTTCCTGTGCGGTATAGGCTTTCCCATCAAAGCTGAAGGTGATCATGGCAACGCCTCCGGCCCGATGGCGCGGCACCCCGAAATCTCATTGGTCACGCGGTGGCGGGTCAGGATCATCCATGCCCGGCAGCCATAAGTGTGACGCCAAATTTCGTCATCGACGCCGCGCGGATTATTGCGGGTGAAGAGCTTGGTCATCGCTTCTTGTGATGGTGCATCCAGTGGCACGACGGAATCGACCGTGCGCTCGTAAATGAATTCGGATTGCGCCCGTGGGCCGCAATGGGGGCAGGGGATGAGCATCATTAGCGGCTATTCGGCATTGGGCCGCTCCCGGTTTCATCAATAGTTGCGCCGCGTTCAAAGCGGTCGAGCGAGAAAGGCGCATTCAGCGCATGCGGCTTTCCGGTCGCAAGCGTATGGGCATAGGTCCAACCGGATGCAGGTGTCGCCTTAAAGCCGCCATAGCACCAGCCGCCGTTGAGAAAGAGGTTGCGAACCGGCGTTTCGCCAATGATAGGCGCGCCGTCGAAACTCATGTCGGTCACGCCGCTCCACGTCCGCACCATGCGAAGGCGGGACAAAGCCGGGACAAGCGCGAGGCCTTGCGCCACAGCGCCTTCCATCACCATCGGGTGGCCACGTTGGGCATAGCTGGGCCAATTGTCAGGGTCACCGCCAAAAACGACGCCGCCCTTGTCCGACTGGCTGATATAGCAATGCAAGGATTGCGACATGATCACGCTGTTGATCATCGGCTTGACGCCTTCGGTCACCATGGCTTGCAGGGTTTGGGATTCAACCGGCAACTTCAGTCCAGCCAAGCCCGCGACATGGCCGCTATGGCCCGCCACGCAAATGCCGACGCGGCCTGCGCCAATGCGTCCGCGTGTTGTCTCCACGCCGACCACAAAGTCGCCATCGCGCACAAAGCCGGTGACTTCGCATTTTTGAATGATATCGACGCCCAGGCTATCCGCGCCGCGGGCATAGCCCCAAGCGACGGCATCATGCCGTGCGGTACCGCCACGGCGTTGGATCAGACCACCTTGAATGGGGAAACGCGCATCGCGCGACATATCCAAAAGCGGCTCAAGTTTTGCCACCTGATCCCGCGTCAACAGATCGGCATCAATCCCATCGCAGCGCATCGCATCGCCGCGTTCGGCCAGCTTGACCATATCGGCGTCGCTATGGCCAAGGAACATCGCGCCCCGCGGGCTGAACATGACATTATAATTCAACTCATCGCTCAGGCCGTGCCACAGCTTCAGGCCAAATTCGAAAAGATTATGCAAGGGTTCCAGGCGATAATTGGACCGCACAATCGTCGTGTTGCGGCCGGTATTTCCGCCACCAATCCAGCCTTTTTCCAGAACGGCAATATTCTTCAGGCCATGCACCTTGGCCAAATAATATGCCGTCGCGAGTCCGTGGCCACCACCGCCGATGATGATGATATCATAATGCGATTTGGGCTCTGGGTCGCGCCATGCTGGCTGCCAGTGGCGATGCCCCGTAAGAGCGCCGCGCAACAGGCTGAAGGCTGAATATCGGCTCATGCGATGGGCATCCACCCGCGCTTTTCACGCCAATCCTTTTCAAGCCCGTCAAAACGCGACAGCTTAAGAAGGTCGATATTGGTAAAGGAGCACGCACCATCGATCACCAGATCGCGGATCGCATGGCCCGATGCGGGCGACAGGCCAAAGCCGACGCTCGACATGGAGGCGACAACGAGATTGTCGGGGCTAGTGAGGCGATCAATGATGGGACGGCCATCGGGTGAGTTTTCAATCACGCCCGCCCAGCTGCGGATGACGTTCAGATGCGCGGCCTTGGGCAGCAATTCGGCCAAACGCTTCGCCAGATTGCGCGCCAGCGGTGTCGATGGACGGGCAGCAGGGCCTGTCGCATCCACGTCAAGCCATTCATGCGGCCCGCCGCCATAAGCGAGGTTCCCGCGCAACGTCTGGCGCCCATAAATTTTGTGCCCATCGACGCCGCCGAGCGGCATCATCGGGGCAGGCTCGGTAATGATCATTTCCGCGCGCGCGGCTGCAAGCGGAACGTCAACGCCCAATTGCGCCATCAGCTGTGGGATTTGCGGTCCAGCCGCGACCACAACAGCATCGCAGCCATAGGTCGCATTGGCGGTCTTCACCGCCGTCACCTTGCCGCCAGCGGTTTCAAAGCCTGTGACGGGGCTGTGCTGAATGATTTTGCCGCCCAGATCTTGCAGCGCCCAAGCATAAGCCTGCACCGTGCGTTGCGGGTTGGCATGGCCGCCAAATTTATAATGTACGCCGCCAAAGCAATTGTCGCCCGCCAGCGGGACAGCCTCTTGCACTTGCTTGACGTCAAGCACCTCGACCGGGTGGTTGAGGCGGGTGTGGCGTTCCGCAATGAAGCGATATTGGTCCCACTGACGTTCGGTCATCGCAATCAGGATGCGGCCCTTTTGATGTTCTGTCGGATAGCCGAGCAGTTCATCCATTTGCGGCCACAGCCTTTGTTCTTCATCAAACAAGGGGCTGGAATAATGCGACGCGCCGCCGCCATTGCGTCCGGAGGCTTCCCAGCCGACAATGAACTTGTCGAGTATAGTGACCTTCACACCCGAACGCGCCAGCCACCAGCCTGCGCTAAGACCAGTGACACCACCGCCAACGATGACTACTTCAGAGCCGCTCATTTATACATCCCCGTGTAGAGCATCTCGCGATGCGCATCCTGATATTCTGTACCGATATCTTCAACTGGTACCCATTGGGTCGGAATCCCGAACCAGACATCCCAAGCCGCATCCATCGCCGCTGGTTCATCCCATTCCGCCAAAATCTTAAGCGGCAGGGGGCGCACAGGTGCACGGTGCGTTGCGAGCGGAATGGTGCCGAATGGCTTATCCGATTCAATCGCCAGCATCATCGCCACCTGATCGCGGCAGCGACGACCCTGACATACACCCATGCCAGAGCGCGTCAGGCGCTTGATCTGATCTGGGTTGGCTGGGCCATCGTCGAGCAGCGTGCCAAGCGAGCGCGCTTGAATCGCAGCAGGACGCGGCAAATAATTGGGTGGCTGAATGCCGATTAG
>Ga0315905_10009025_pt1 | contig 10099 bp, 12 predicted proteins | sample LakEriMetagenome_5_FD_203522 | JGI IMG/M metagenome (GOLD analysis project Ga0315905, IMG submission 203522) | Freshwater fungal communities from buoy surface, Lake Erie, Ohio, United States - Buoy 4 MA121 | ecosystem: Environmental > Aquatic > Freshwater > Lake | place: USA: Lake Erie, Ohio... | reverse complement strand
CCTCGACCCTCCAAGCATCTCTCACTCGGAGGGCTCCGGCGACTGTGACCTGCAGCTACATTGTGGCTGGCACAGATGTATTCCTGGCAGGGGCAATTTGGTACACGACACGATGACGACGATGCCAGGCCCCTGCTCTGGCAAGAGCACGTCACCCAGAGAGGGGAGGGGGCACTGCATCGCAGGCGTTTCGCCGTGCGCCGCAGGCGTTCCGCCGTGGGGAACACGAATCTTGAAAAATTCCCCAACCCCCTCTCTCCCCAACCCAGTCGCGTGTTAAATTTCCCAACCCCTCCAAATACCCTAAATTCCTTTTTTAATAAAAATCCACTGGCATTCCCTTTGGAAGGCGGTAGGCGTGTTTAAAGACTTGGCGTGCGAGGCTTGAAAATTTCCCAACCCCCCCTCTATTCCTTTTGTGGCGGTCGCGTGTTATGAAGGCAATAGCTTGCCCCGCAGGGCCCCCGGATGTGTGTGTTTTATTACTGCAGGTGAGATACCAGCATCTCCGAGATATCGGTATTTGAGATACCGGGAAGATACCGGCCCGGTAGGTTTCGATCCCCTTAGTGTTTTCCCCTGTGATTTCAGGTCACCCGTCTCCCATCCTACGTGTGACGTCCCTTTCCCTCCAAGGAGACCCGGCGAATATTGGGAGGGGGTGTTCCGGCCCGCCAGTTGTACCAGGGGGTCAGGGGATCCGAGTCAGTTCAGGATCTCGAGAGAGTGGGTCGGTGATTGGGGCGGACCGGAAACGGTCTGGGCCCTCTTGTGTGTCACAGTGTTGTCGAAAGGCGTGCCACACGGCCAAACGGAGAGTTTGCGTGTTATTAAGAAATGGGTGGGCCAGTTTTGCGTGTTATCAAGAAATGGGTGGGGCAAGGAGGAAAAGCGACGTTAGCCACAGCGCCAGACGCTGACATCCTACGAGAGATAGTTTGCCTGCTAACTCAACGCGTACGAGCAGGGAGAGCTACGTTTCTGATAAAGGTGAAGTCGCATCGTGGAGAACCGATCAACGAGCGAGCAGCTTGAGTGACTGACAAATTCCCTTGCGGACAGCAAATGGTGAAGTATGGCTAAAAGGAAAAAGCAGAGAGCACACTGTGTAAGAAGGCACATGAGGTGAGCGGAAGCAGCTGGAACGGAGAGCTGCCAAAGGAGACAATTGGCCATATTCAAAGTGCGGGATGCCTTGGACAAAAGGAGGTAGTCACTGCAGCACACAATGCGTGCATCCGGGAGCTGCTACAGGAAGTTAATGTGCATGGGAAAGCGGACAGGCAAATGAAATTCCTCACGGTTGAGACGGAAAGCAGATTGGGTACACTCTGGGATCAAGAACACTGTACACAGTTTTGCTCGAAGGGCGAATTGTGGGAAGCATCGAAAGAGGAGGAAATGAAAATCCCGTGGAAGGAAGCGAAAGAGGGGTCGTCAGTATCAGAAGAGCAGTATCAAGAAAGATTCTGGCGGCAAAGACTGGACGGAATTGGATTGGATACGGTAAATAAAGAATTTCTGGCCATCGAATTCAAACGAACGCGAGATGCGAGAAGCCTGAGCAACTATGTGGAAGAGGCGACAGAAGTTGCTCAGGAGCAGTACACAAGCTTGCTAACGGGTCTCCAAGCGGTCGGTCAAGTCAAGGGGTGGAAGGTACAACAAATTGTGTTTGTAGGCAGGACGTGTGTGGATCTGCTCATCTTGAGATATTCAATAAGAACATGAAGTCATTTGAGAGTAAGTGGGACCCTATTCGTCAGAAGCTAGTGAGGCGCCTACTTGAGGAGCAGGACAAGGTGTTACGGTCCTAGTTCGCACAGAAGGGGGGGGAGTCACGGCAAGGGTCGGGAGATATTATTGACTGCCTCCGGCAGGTGGTCGCATTCGCTCCCAAGGTAATAAATGCGCCGTAGGCGCAATCAAAGGTAATTAATGCGCCGTAGGCGCAGTCATGAATGGGCGGAGGGATGGTCGGAGGGATTGCAAACGATATGTACAATAATGATGTCGGTAAGGGGGTAGTATATGCCTATGAAGCTTATGAAGCAAAATAAAGGGTGGCGGCCTTTAGGGCGCCTGTTTGCTTCATGAATTTTTGGGCTGATTCCTTACCGACATCGTTATTGAACATATCTATACTACTGGGGCAGCTGCTTAACTTGAGTGCCTTGCAAAGTCTCATGGCAAGCCAAAAAAAGTCCCTGCCCTTTCAAAATCTCCTGCAGCAGCATCGTGGGCCGACGCAAGTTGCCATGGTCCAGATCACCCAGATTTTCTGCAGCAGCAGCAGCAGCAGCAGCAGCAAGTGCAGAGCCAGTTGCAACAGCTGGGTGTTGCTCCTCTCTTTGCCTTGGGAGGCGTCTCAGGCTTGATGTCGCAGTTGCAGCAGCACTAACAGCAGCAGCAGCAGCAGATGCAAGTGCAAGTGCAACAGCTATTGCAACAACAAGCGGGAGTTGCTGCTTTAACAGGTGGGTTTTTGGGTACAGTGGCGGGCAATATGCAATTTCAACACATGGATCATCTGCAGCTGCAACAGTTCCAACAGCAACTCCAGCAGCAGCAGCAGCAGCAGGGGGGGGCGAGCCTCTGCCAGCACCAGCGCCGGAGGAGCAGATGCAATGAGTGCGGGGGGGCGAGCATCTGCCAGCACCAGCGCCTGAGAAGAGAATGCAAGGAGTGCGGGGGGGCGAGAATCTGCCAGCACAAACGCCAAAGGAGCCAATGCAAGGAGTGCGGGGGGGCGAGCATCTGCCAGCACCAGCGAGTCAGGAGCCAATGGAAAGAGTGCGGGCCCGGGGGGCGAGCATCTGCCAGAACCAGTGCCAAAGGAGCCAATGCAAGGAGTGCGGGGGGGCGGGCCTGTGCCAGCACCAACCGGAGGAGCCGATGCAATGAGTGCGGGGGGGCGAGCATCTGCGAGCACCAGAGCTGGAGAAGAGAATGCAAGGAGTGCGGGGGGGCGAGCATCTGCCAGCACCAACGCCAAAGGAGCCAATGCAAGGAGTGCGGGGTGGCGAGCATCTGCCAGCACCAGCGAATCAGGAGCCAATACAAGGAGTGCGGGGGGGCGGGCCTGTGCCAGCACCAGCGCCGGAGGAGCAGATGCAAGGAGTGGGGGGGGGCGAGCATCTGCGAGCACCAGCGCCAAAGGAACACATGCAAGGAGTGCGGGGGCTCGAGTATCTGCGAGCACCAGCGCATCCGGAGCCAATGCAAGGAGTGCCGCTAGGAGGCAGGCACGTCGACACCGGCAGGCCTGGAAGAGCTCGCGGGGGCAGCGCATGCTGCCTGGAAAGACCTGTCACCTGTCACATGACCCGCATGAGAAATGAAACACAGTTTTCCAGAGCAACGCACGGTGAGGACAAGTGAAGCGTCGTGGCCAGGGAGGAAACCGAGGTGGAAACAAGGTGTTAGTTTAAAGCTTTCATTCGAGGGTTCAGTTGAAGGGTATAGGCGACACGAGTGAGGGTCATGGGCAGGGAGGTGGAGGAGGGAAGGAGGAAAAGGAACAGGAGGAGGAGCAGGAGGAGATGAAGACCTTCCTGCTGCCAGCCCATGTGGACCGAGCACAACAGGCCCTTGCGTCCTGCTCTGTCCCCGGGCGGCAGCTCAGCCTGATGATCATCCTTTTATTGTTCTTCCAGAAACAAAATTTAGCATCCGCTATCGCCTCTCCGGACCAGGGTTGAAGCACATGCGATAACGCTCTCACCATGACCCTACTGGTGCACTGGTGATTCCCCTACTTCTGGCACCGCAGCTGAGTGTCCCGGAGAGGTGTCACAGTGAACCTCTCCGGGACATTCAGCTGCGGCTGTTCCAGCGGGGCTACTGAATAGCCCCCCCCCATTCAAAATATGGAACTCTGTAGCAGGCCCGGGGAGGACCCCAAAGCCTGGTAACAATTCGGGCCGACCTGGGCCATAGCGATGGATTCTGGATGAGGGACTACGGGGGGAGGGTCCGAGTAGGCTGCCCTTTTGGTGCACGCTGAAGGAGTCCTGTAAGGGGCTCGGCTCGATGTCCTTAAAGATAAACACTCAACACACACACACACACGCCGGAGGAGTCCTGTAAGGGGCTCCGAGTGGGCTCAGTGAGAGACTCGGAGAGACAGAGAGAGAGAGAGCCTCGGAGCTTTATTAGGAACTACAGTCCATAACCGGGGGTCTAGGGCGGCGCCCGCAGCACGGACTCTGCATCACCACGCGCTATCCTGCTTTCCCACCCACAATGGTGGGGTAGCATCCGACATGGCGAAGACTTGCCCCGGACTCTGATGAGAGCTCGCCGGATGGTGCCGTTGAGCCTGTTTTCGCCACCGCCAGTGACCTTCAAAAATAAACACTCAACACACACTACGTATTGCCGATTGCACAAATCGTGACCCTTGTTTCATGGAATATTAGTCGCCGCAGGCAATCCGCTGTTGGGAATACATTGGCCGGGTGGGGTTCGATTCCCGTAGTTTTTTTCCCTGGGATGGCAGGCCCTCCCGTCCCCACGCAGCCACAGTGAGTCGTGTCAGTCGGCCACAACGCAAAAAGGTTCGTGGTGGCGATTGGGTGCGCCGGTGGAGAAGGCTTACCGGGAAAAGGAGGCAGCGCAAAGACTCAGAGCCAGGAGAGAGGGGGGATATTGTAAGGAAGAGGCCAAACGGAGAGTGGAGGTGTAGTACTCGTCGCCATATGCTGGGCCCCGAGCGCTCAGAGGCGGTGTCACTCGACAGGGCATTGTACTTACCGACCTTCAGTCATCTATTGTCTAAATTTTGTTTCTGTAAGAACAATAAAAGGATCATCATCATTGTCAATAAAGTGCTCCCTCTCTCTCTCTCTCTCTTTGTGTCTCATTTATTGCTCATGAATGACAGGGGTCAAAGGAAAACACTAAACCCTAATTAAACCTTAACTATACCCTAACTGTACCTTAACAAGGGTCACCAGGAGGTTTGCTTCTCACCTCCTAACTAAACCCTGAACAAAACCTTAACCAAACCCTAATTGAACCACAACACGGGTCACCAGAAGCCGCTTCAAAATCCGAAAAAATCGGATTTCGGAAATCCGGGTTTTTCGGATTTTGAACTATTTTTCAGTATTTTCTTGGCCTTCATTTCGAAGGAAAGTTTTGCCTTTTCTCGCTCCACCTGTCTGTGGAGAGTTGACTGGGCATCCAGTTGCATGAATTTGTTGCGCTTTACCTGCGTTTCGTCCCCTGATGTGTGTGTGTGTGTGTGTGTATGTGTGTGTGTGTGTGTGTGTGTGTTTGTGTGTGTGTGTGTGTGTGTGTGTGTGTACGTGCATGCAAACATATATGGCATCTAGTTCCATGAATGCACTTTACCAGAAGTTCGTGACCCGTTTTTTGGCGCACCAGGCACATCGCACACGTGCGATGTGCCAGATGCCGTAATGATGTGTCAAAAGCCCTCACAAAAGAGACCAAGTATAGAGGCAAAAGAGACCTGCTACAAAAAGAATCCCGCACAAAAGAGACCAACTATAGAGGCAAAAGAGACCTACTGATACCTGTGATCCCGCGCGACAGGACAGGCACATGGCACTGCAGATAACAAATCCTAAAAGAGACCTAATACAGAAACCTACTAATACAAAAGAGACCTACTAATACAGGCAAAAGAGACTTACTAATACAGCCATACCTGTGATCTCGCGCGCCAGGCACATGGCACTGCAGATAACAAATCCCTCCACACAGCAGAGCACTCCAAAGGCGCTAGACACAGCAGTTCGTGACTCTTCGAACAGCTCTGCAATGGTCGAACTCTGGGGGGGAAAGGAAAAAACCAGATGCGGACGTCATACGCATATGTTGTATTTCATTGTTATTTTTTTTTGTCGGACTGTGCGGAAAAGGAAATGTGGGCTTGATACGCATATGTTTCACTAATGTATAATTGTTAAAAAAGGAACGCATAACCCGAAAAAGAAAAAATAAAAAAAACCAAATGTGGACATATGCACTTCACAAATACACGCGCACCACATATATAATAAAAAAAATGTTGACGTGATACGCATATGTTTCACCAATCCATATACATTTCGAAAATACACGCGCACCACATATATACTCCAACTATACAAATATGTGGTTTGAGCCTCACCGTCCAACTCTGCGCACCACATATGTATAATTCACATAATCACAAGTTCATAACACCTAAACCCTAAACCTAAACCCTAAATCATATAACCCCTGAACACTAGGGCCGGGCGACAGAGTATCACAAGTTTAGTCCGGATGTATGATTAGTTCTAGTTTATGAGCTAAACAGACCTGCTGGTCGACAAGGCCCAGCCCGTGCGCGAGATCGGCAGGATCGAAGAAGAGAATCATGAGGAGGATGAATTGTGTGAAAAAGACTGACGCCACCAGGCCTACGTACACCAAAATCAACGGTTTGTTGTAATACTTGGCGCCTAGAAAACCTGTTTTTTTTTAATAAAAAAAATTAACGGTTTGCTGTAGCACTTGGCGCCCAGAACCCTGCTTTTTTTGGTTTTACCTAACCCCTAAACCCTAAATTGTGTGGAAAAGACCGACGCCACCACTACTTATACCAAAATGGTGTACGTAGAAAGTGTAAACCCAAAAAACAAAGCACTTTGCATGATTAATTGGCGCCCAGAAAAGCTATTTTAGGGTTTGGAGTGTAGGGTTTAGCGAGCTTCCTTGTCGCACTGCGTTCATACATAGTGTCACATCATCATACATAGTGTCACATCATCATACATAGTGTCACATCATCATACAGTGTCACATCATCATACAGCGAGCTTCCTTGTCGCACTGCGTCATTCGCAAGAAGGCATGCACTAGTACATTTAAATAGTACCTATCAGGGCCGCCACCATTAAAAAGATGCCAAGCACAACCGGCAAGTACACGTAGGGGGGCATTTTGGAGAATCGAGAGGGCGGCTCGGCTGTCGCGCTCTGGTTGGCGCTTTGTGCAACAAAATCGAACGCCGTGCTGGGTTGCGCGTTTCTGTGTCCTTCCGTGTTGCCACACCAGCCGATTTCCTCATTGCAATATATGGCATTGGCAGGATGCGCTGTGGCGCCTGTCCCCCCACACCTGATGTTGTTAAAGAGAGGGCCGCACCTCCCAACAGGTTCAACGTTGCCGGGGGCCGCGGCGGGGTCGTTGATGAAATTGTGCGGCAGCTGCAGCACCGCAGAAGGACGGGTATTCGTCAGACGGGATGCCGAGCAGAGGGCGACAGCGCTCGCGGTGGACCACCCGCCCGCCTCGTCGGCGGGCGGGTAGCTGCAGGGGCGCGGGGCTCGGGCCGGATGGGATAGGCAGCTGCAGACCTCGCGGGTGAAGACTGCGACAAAGTAGATGCCGATGATAAAGAGCACAACCCCGCTCAGGAGCATGGCCACGCTCGTCACATACGTCGTGAGGCGGCACACCTGAAAGTATAGGTGGTTGGGGGGGGAGGGTGAGTGGATGGTTGTGTGTTCATGTGTGTGTGTGTGCTTGCTTTTCTCAGCTTGGTGTTCAGCGAGGATGCTGAACACCAAGCTGAGAAAAGCAAGCACACAACAATCCACCCACTGTGCATGTGTGTGTGTGTGTGCTTGCTTTTCTCAGCTTGGTGTTCAGCATCCTCGGCATTTACAAAAACTGAAGTTCCTCTCAGGACTCAAACTGCTGAGTCCGACGGCCCCAGGTCCCATTTTTCTCACAATCACTGGGCATCATGGCAGTGACAGTGACTAGGATCACTGGCAGCTGAGCGGCCGCCGCTGCCAGTGCCAGTGCGCCTAAGGCAAGCTGCCATCTTGATCGCCCAGTGATTGCGCAAATGCCCGAGTTGGGCATGCGATATGCTCCACTGAATCTCGTATTACAAAAGCACACACGCAAGCAGTACACCTTCTTCGTCCATGTGTTGGTCTTGCGATGCGCAGACAACATCTTATCACAGGCGATCGCCTTTAGTGATAAATTGCATTGCCGTACGGCAAATTTTGACGGGCCACGTTCGTGGCTCCCGCGCAGCGAGGAGCCATGGTTGTCAAGACGGTCCTCCTCGTTGTTCTGATGGGGGCAAACGGTACGGCAGTCACGCGCACACTGTGGTGCGGCGCGCCGCACTCTGTATCCGCGCTGATGCGGCGCTCCCGGGCTGACTTGCAATGCGTCAAACAGTCGCCGGGGCGAGCAAGCTCGGGTGGATGGGCGAAATTGAAGACCAGGACAAGGCGAACGCGCACGCGGTGGGAGAGCTAGGGCGCCTGGATCCGTCATATGAGAGAGCGGAGCGCGTGCGGGTGCAGGCAAGGTCGGTGGCGCGGGGTGCCGAAAAGATGGAGGCGGTGTTTGAGAAGGTGCGCAAATCCGCAGCTATCCGCCGGCCACAGCATGCACGCCGCGAGTGTGCTAGTGCGATGACTGCGCTCATGTGTGCGTTTGTGCGTTGGTGCATGGATGCTGATGTTGCTAACGTGTGGGAGTTTGGTGTTTGTGTCTCGATGAGCGCGCGTGCTTGCGTGGTGTGGTGTCCGCACAGCGCCTGGCAGGGCTGCTCGCGCGCTGCGCGACCACCCACTGCGACACAGCGGCGGAGACCAACAGCAGAAGACAGGCCCATATCTCTGGCTTGCGGGCGCAGCCGGAGGTGGCTTCCACCGCCATCGCTACTGCCGCAGCGGCTGCTCGCAAGCCGCGTGTCGAACACGGGTCCAACTTCCTGTTCAGACTGCTCACATCAGCCACGCACCCGCTCTCGGTCCCACCTTCGCCCACTGCCGCCGCGGCCCCGGCGAAGCGGCGCTCGACGGGTGGAGCGTGGCTCCAACACGCTGCTCGACGGGTGGAGCATGGCTCCAACACGCTGCTGAGAACGCTCACCGGCCACACGGGCGCGCCAATGCATTCAAAGCACCACAACACGCTCCTGTACCACGCCAGTGGCTCAGGGCCCAGCAAGGCCCCGCGGGCGCACGCGGCAGCGCTGCACTCTGGCGCCAGTGCGAGGAAAGCGGCCGTGGCTCGCGGCAGTGGATTGGCTGGGGTTGCAGGGTCTGTTGCGACGGATGCACGCGCTCAGTTGCAGGATAAGCTGAAAAAGAAAGCGCAGAGCTGGTTCTGGCCATTCGTCTAGCCTGCAGATTTGGAGGGGAAGGTTCATTTTTTGTATGTGCGTGCATATGAATGAATTATAGGACTTGCAGTCTTGCGGGCGATAGCTGGCTGAACGAGCGCGCGTGTCGAGCGTTTATCACCGGGTCCAGCCCCTTACGGCGTGCGCCGTCGCAATGTCTTTTGTAATTTAAGGCTCACGGGGTTGGTTCTATTCTTGTTTTAATGAAAAGTTCACACATCTTCCGACCCGGACCAGTGGTATTTCGGACAGATACGCACAATCAGCCCAACCAGACCCTTACTTTAAATTTCCGACCACTGCGGACGTATTCTGAGGAGGAGGCGGCGACTTCACCGCTACTTCCACCACGAGTGTAACACACCAGTTGAACGCCCTCATAGAGGCCAAATTTGGAGCACCATTTTGTGACACATTTTCACGTCTGCAGATAAAAACGTAAATGTGGTTTGTCACTGCACTGAAATCCTGGTAGCGAAATATTCTGTCCGCCTCCACCCCCTTGACACACCAGGTTGACCAAAAAAAAAAGTCGGCGTCACGTGCGTTGCTTACGGCAACGCACCGGCTTTTTGAAGATTCGCTTTGTCGCCATTGTGCCACTTGCACTGTCTCGTGCCGTCCACGGCCCACGAATGTGTACCGTCGCCGACGCCCTCGCTGACGCTCCGAGCAATGCGGCAAAACCAGGACCCACTGACCCATACTCGATCGATCGTCCTTTTATTGTTCTTACAGAAACAAAATCTAGCAACCGCCATATACCTGTTTGGGCTCGGTACTCTCCTCAATGCGAAGCTAGGTCATCCCGCTTGAGTATCTCGATCTCGTAGGATCCCTTGCCTCCCAGTGGGCACCGCTGCGCCGAGCGCAAACTCGCGGCTGCGCTCCGCGTCATCCTTGCAGCTGATCGCGCATCAGCGCGTGCGGAATCGCAGTTGCCTG
>Ga0315905_10009024_pt1 | contig 10099 bp, 8 predicted proteins | sample LakEriMetagenome_5_FD_203522 | JGI IMG/M metagenome (GOLD analysis project Ga0315905, IMG submission 203522) | Freshwater fungal communities from buoy surface, Lake Erie, Ohio, United States - Buoy 4 MA121 | ecosystem: Environmental > Aquatic > Freshwater > Lake | place: USA: Lake Erie, Ohio... | reverse complement strand
GCGTGTGTGTGTATAACACAGGAGGAAATGAGCCTGTGGACGCAAGCAGCGTGGACAGATGGGAGGCTGCTTCAGCCTGTGCTGTCCCGCGAAAGACCCGGGTGTGTACCTATGCTCAATTTTTTTTTTGTATTTTCTTAAACTTTCTCGCTGATGGGCGGCAGCTTCAGCGAGCAAAGTCCCTGTGTGTACCTATCCTAAAAAAAAATGTATTTATGTTGACTTTTTTCGCCGATGGGCGGCTGCTTCAGCCTTTGCTGTCCATTGCAAGGGCCCGGTGTGTACCTATCCTATATTTTTTTTGTATTTATATTCTTAACTTTTTTCGTCTCCTTCAACGTGCATCGCACACACAGCTCACTGGTGTGCAGAATTTTTTTTTCTCAGCCTCTGACCCATAATGGGATTCTGCACTTTGCACCCATTGATTTATTTTACCCTTGCATAGATGAATACTAATACTGCCCTGACCCACTTTATTACTTTACCCTGACCCACTTTACTACATTACCCTGACCCACTTTACTGCTTTACCCTGGCCCACTTTACTGCTTTACCCTGACCCACTTTACCGTTGCCCTAATCTATTTAACTGTCCTACTTTACTGCTTTACCCTGACCTACTTTACTGCTTTACCCTGACCCACTTTACTAATTTACCCTTATCTGCTTTACATCTGGTCTAATAGATGCGCGAAGCCATGGCTGTATCCCGTTTTACTGCTTTACCCTGACCTACTTTACTGCTTCACCCTGACCCACTTCACTGCTTTACCCTAATAGATGCGCGAAGCCATGGCTGTATCCCGCCTCCTCACGCCGGCCAGCACAGGTGTGCTTGGTGTTTTGTGTGTGTGCGGGCAGCGTGTGAGAGAGTCCCAATTTGTGTGCATGCGATTGCGTGTGAGCGCTCTCCGTTTCCCCCGCACACTCTCCGTTTCCCCCGCACACTCACGCCTGCCTGCACACGCCAGGGCTTGACAGCCGCGGCCGCACCGGCCGCCGAAGCCAAGGACGCCACCCCAGGCGCATCAGCGCAGTCCGTCTCGGGATGTGCAGGCATCGAGTCCTTGGCACTGGCAGAACAGACACGGCCTGTTGCGCTGCAGGGGGAGGTTGAGGAGGAGGCACAGGCGAAGAGCCGAGCGGTAGGGGAGCACGGGGCAGGGGCAGCGAGGGCTGGGGGCCAGGGTGGGGGCGAGGAGGCGCGCGCGAACGGAGAGGGGTGCGATGGAGATGATGCGAAGAAGTTGGTGCTTGATCTGCTCCCTTTGAGGTACTTCGAGGTTACTGTGCTCAAGAATGTGCAGGAGATGGAGGAGGTGTGTGCTGCTGGGGAAGCGGATGCGGTTGAGACACCGACCGGAGGGGGGCAGGGAGGGGCTTCAGCGTCTGCAGGTGGTGCTGCAGGGGGAGGTCCAGGGACGCAGGGGTGGCAGGGGTTGCCAGCGATGGGGTCAGTGAACGAGTGGTGTTTGTCCGTGGGGGTTTCGCTCGAGTGTTTCCCCACTGTAGGAAAGCAGCCAGGGTGGGACTCGCACTCAGCCGCCGTGCACTCTGATGACGGCCGCTTCTATTTTGCCAACGTTCACGAGGCAGCAAACCTCAGATTTGGCCCTGGCGACACCGTTGGCTGTGGACTGCGCCTGGACCTGGCCCGGCCAGTGATGTTCTACACGCTAAATGGCAAATTCCATTCGTTTGTGAGCGCCGTGTCTCTCAGCAAGCAGGCCCAGAGGGCCGTCGAGGGGTCAGACTCGGCCTACGGATACATGTACCCCACTCTCGGCATCGACTCCTTGTGCCCCGTCAAAATCAACACTGGAACTGAGCCGTTTGTGTGTGATCTTACCCTCCAGTCCATCTGGGCACACTTGCGTCTGGGGCGGCGAGCACGTCACGCGTATGCGCCTCCGTCCACGAACACTGTGTTTGTCGAACGCTGGATTCAACTGACAGGCAACGACGAAGACTCAGACGTCATGGAGGATGGGCATGGGCCCCCATTTGCTTATTTGTTGCCGACGACTGGCGGGGGGGGTCCTCCGAACCACCCTTTTGGGCCTTTTGGGGGGGGGCAACAAACTGCTCTTGCTCAGTGGGCACAGACTCTCCTCGAGCAGGTGGTCTATAGAGAACACATTCTATATGCTCTTGTTCAGTGAGCTCAGACTCTCCTCGAGCTGGTGCGAGAGAGGGTTCAAAAGGGGGATAGGTCTGCGCGTGCTGGTTGGTGAGAGAGAGACGAAGAGTGAGAGAGAGAGAGAGAGAGAGCGAGCGAGCGAGCGAGCGAGCGAGAGAGCGCGCGCGAGTGTGTGTATTGGAGAGGGATTTGAGCCCTGTGCAATGGCGGTTGGCTACTGACAGGCGCGCATTTGTAAACGTGCAGGCGCAGGCGCAGGGATTCAACCCAGATGAAGAGGAGGATGAGGAGCACGAGAGTGAGCCTGAGGACGATGGCGAAGACTCGGTGACTGCCGCACCCACACGCACACAAAGGCCCCCGCAGGCAAGCATGTATGTCTTGTGTGAAAGAGATGGTGGTGTGCAGGTTGAGGAGGAGGATGATGAGGAGGAGGACGACGATGATGACGAGGAGTTTGAGGACGAGGATGGGGATGGATCAGACGGATCTTTCATTGATCATCCCCTTGCCCACGAGGTGTTAAACTAAACCCTAAACCCCAAATCATAAACTCTAAACCCAACCCCTAAACCCCAAACCCTAAACTTTTTTGATTGGTCGCAGTCGGGGTCGGAGTCGGACGACAGTGATGAAGATGAGGATGGCTACGATGATGCATCTGATGATGCTCTAGCATCCATGGTAAAGCAGAGAACGCATTGTATTGAGAACGCATTCTATAGAGAGAACACATTCTATAGTCTATAGAGAACGTATTCTATAAATGCTCTAGCCTTCATGGTAAAGCACGCGCCCCGACACACTTTCCTCTAAAGCACGCGCGCCGACAGACTTTCCTCTGTATATAGAGAGAACGCATTCTTTATATATCGGTGCGCGTGCATTATATATATATTTCTACATATATCGGTGTGCGTGCGTTACCATATCGCGCACCGATATATATATAAATATATATATATTACACACTTTCCTCGTTCCGCGTTAACCTCCACCCGTTTTCAGTCATACACGGATGCAAGCAAGTGCATGCGAGCGAGGGAGAGAGATAGAATTGATGATCGCGGCCATCTGCAGGAGGAGAACGGGGAAACAGGTGCGAATGAGAACGATCTGGAAATCGAAGATGCTGTTTGAGGCAGATTTAGAGCACCTTCCACGAACCACATTCCACGATACACAACCCGTGCGACGGCTGAGAATTACCGCAGGCAGGGGCAGGGGACAGTAACCAGGTGAAAAGGGAGGGCAGCGTCTGCAAGACGGCGGCAACAACAAAATAATCCAGTGGGGGCGGCGCGAGGGAAGCGCTGCGCACGGGAAGCGCTGCGCAATGGGCGTAGAGACAATTTCAGACTCATCTGGCAGCGATAGAACAACTAAAATGGGTTTTAAAAATGGGTTTTTGAATCTCGCTCTCTCGGGCACGTACTGTACATCACACTGGTCCCGTCAGCGTGTAATAATATTATTTGAACAACAAAGCCCGTTTTTGCGATCTCAGTGCCCAGCCTCCAGGTGTCTGTGCTTGAAGGCATGGGCGGTCGTCGCAAGGCGTTGTCGGCGTAAGCGTGCAAAGCAATGTCGTCAACGTCATCAAAACGTATGTCAGCAGACGTGAGGTGGAGCCAGCCACTTCTAGGGGCCCTGATTAGCACTGATGCAAGAAGGGCGGGTGAGGATCAGTGCGAGGGAGTGTGGGGGTGATTTGTGGAAAAAAGGCGTTGTTAAAGGACGTGCGGCAGTGTAGATAGGATGTCACAAATATCTGTAGAGAGTGTGTGTTGTTTATTGGTACTCGATTCAGTAACCTTATCCACTGCGCTGTTCACAGCGCAGTGGATACGCCAGCCGAAGCCGCGTCATAGGATGTCACAAATCTCTGAAGAGAAATGTTAATGGCTGTGGATGTAAAAGGATCCATGTTTCCGTATGTAGAAGTAGATATGCAGATATAGATATAGATGTGCCAACGATATGCAAAGGCGACTGAGCGATCCTCCAATATCACCCCCCCACCACGCGAGCAGCTTTGTAATAGGTCCTGCAGTAATAAACACACACACTGAGCGATCGCTTCAGCGGCGAGCTGCCGAGCCGCTTCGTTACTCATCCGCTCCATCCCCCTTTGCCATTGCTGTACACGCCACAATCGTGCGAGGAGGTATGTCAGGGGGTGCGAGGGATATAGCAACGGCAGATCCAGGCAGGTCCAGACGCACGCGGGCTCGCGCGCAAATCGCGAGCAGGTGAGAACCCGCACTCCTTCTTTCTCCTTCTCTACTTTCCTCTCCCTTTCTCCGCGCCGCGGTCATGGAGGAGCGTGAGGGCAGATGCGACTTGGTTTCCGTTTTCGAGCTGGTGGGGTAGGGGGGTTGCAACAGTCAGATTTTTTTGAGAAGGTCAATTACTCACAAAGAGAGCCGTAGGGTCTAAGAATGCATTAGGCACTTAGATCTGATGCACAGGAGAGGCAAATCGGTTACTGGGTTTAGACCCCAGAGAGGCAAATCGGTTACTGGGTTTAGACCCCAGAGAGCCGGCCTACGGGCACGCTTGTCCACTGAGTACAGCAACCCCCATAAAAAGATCGGAAGAATGAGCTCGCGTGCTTGCTTCGCGACTGATAAGTGTTACACACCTGTTTGCTCGCACGGAAGCGGAAGATGACCCCGCATTCCAATCCTTCTTGCACCACTTGCTCCAATCATGAATCGACATTGAGGATCCCTGCCCTTTGGGGCGAGAAGTAGAGGGGACGAGGTGAAGATGGGGGACAGCGGTGGCAAGGGGGAGGGAGACCAAGGGTAGAGGGAGCAAGCAAACGAAGCAGAGAGACAGAGGATTAGAGGGGGAAAAGGCGTAAGACTTCCAGAGAAAAGGTTAGATCTAAATAAGCGCACAATTGCGGCACGTGTCACAGGCAAACTGGCACAAGCCTTACCAGCAGCGGCGCGCTTGCGCTCCTCCTTGTCTTCCCTCCTCGATTGCCTCTTCTCTGCACTCGCATTCTCCCTTTCCTGCCTATTGCTCGTGTCTTCTCCTCCGTGCAGCGCGCCGGTGGTGGCGCCATGCACGCCCGCCCTAAACGCCGATTTAGACGCGGGTGCCATATCGCTGTCGGGAAGGCTCGACGTGCGAGAAATCTTAATCCTCTCGCTTGCCCCCTCTTCCCCCGCCTCAACGCCCCCCGGCCCGATGGTGGTGGCCCGCAGCCCCCGCTCACGGGTAGCCGTCCTCTCCTGGACGCCTCCAACATCCCTTCGCCGTGAAGAACCCTCAACTGCCCCTCCTCCACCTCCCCTCTCTAGTTGCTTCCCATCCGAATCTTCCCCCTTTCCAATCTGGTGACGGTGCTCCCTGACAGCACGGGTCGCGCACAAGATCAGTGACATGACAGAGGCTCAAGCAGTGTCGCGCACGTGCAACTGCTTGCAGTATCTGACATTTCAAATCACGCCAACGCACCTGAGTTCGCGCTCATGTCGCCGCCGACGCCTTTCTTCGTCCTGCGTGGGGTCGCAAAAGTCAACAAACTGCGTTGCATGTCTGTATGCAAGCCCGGGGGGGGCGGTTTAGTCGGGTTGTTAGTAAGGTTTTACACACAACCTTGGCCCTCCTCTCTTCCGTTGTGGAATCCATGTCCGATTTCGACCTCTCCAGTTTGGTCGCTGGCATATTGATGGAAGCGTCTTGCTGGCGTTCAATTTTCTCCAGACTCCTGTTTGCGAAGGATTCAGCTTTCTTTCAGCGTGCACGCGCTATGGAATTACGTTTTGGTGTGATTTTTGCCACACGCCGCACCTTGTTCATGTACAGTAGACTCAAACAAAAGACATGGGAGCATAGCTAATTACATCACTATATCATCAGGTAAGAGAGAAGACTTTCCCAATGGGAATCTCCTGAGCAAGAGATCGTACCCAGCGAGAGATTGTACCCTGCGTACCGACGACCGAGCTCTTGATTGCCCCCGCCTTTCCCGGCGAGCCTCGTCGCATGCTACTTGATCAGCCGCTCCCTTGCCGGCGTCGGTCTGCGAGGAACTGATATTCGACACCCGCCGGCTCTCTCGGCGAGAATCTCTTCTGCCAGATACTGACTGCCCACGAACTTCCGTTTTGTCTTCATTTTCGCGCGAAGGCCTCGTTGTTGACGCCCCTCGCCTCTGATGACGAGACTCACGACGAGAATCAGCAGCCCCAACCTTCATACTTCCCACGGAGTTCGTGCAAGCCATCTGCCCCCACATCTGAGCACTCTCAGAATTGAGAACAGCAGGGGCAGTCTGAGGCACGATCTTCGTCGAACCTCGCTCTGCCTCCACCCTACTGCCTCCCTCCTCCATCCCTCCCCTCCCCATCACTTCACCTCTTGCGCCTCCGCTGCTGTGGCCTACTGACACGCCCCTGCCACCCCCGCCGTCTCTCTCCCTGCGAGACTCAAGACGAGCCTGAGCAGCCCCACCCTGCAAACTCCCTGCAGCATTCGTCGTCAACATGCGGTCACGGCTCCTCTCATGACGCGACTCACGGCGAGACGCCGCTGTCGCATCCTTGTCAGCCTCGCGCACCGGATTGTCCCTAGATGAGCTCCCCTTCACAGGCAAAGACTGAAGGGATGACTCTGGTTGTCTTGCCTCGTCCATGACCTCAGGCACCTTCTCGCTGTCCTGGCCGTTGCTTCGCGGAAGGTCACTGTAGTTACACCTCGCGCGGCGCGATGAGCTTCGCTTCTGTTCATCAGGACGTGCATCACGCGATGTCCTTGCTCCGTCGCCGCCGCCGCTGCTGCGTTCAGCCACGCCCGCGCTCCTCTGATTTTCCATGCTCTCTGCCAGTGTAGGCGTTGGGGGGGATGGGTACCAAATGGAATATAGAGAGATGGAGCGACGAAGAGATGCGCGGGGGATGGATACACAGGACTCAGACGTACAAACGTATGCAAGCGCACACATAAATAATAAAAAAGGCCATGATTTTGGACATGGACATGTACAGAGCAGAGCAAAAAAGAAACTGGGCTAAGGACGTCAGTCTCCATGCGGGAAAAGTTGCGAGCACCTGCGCTGTAAATAGTGTGACACACATAGTGTCACATCATCACGCATAGTGTCACATCATCATACACAGTGTCCCATCATCATGCATAGCACCTGTGCTGTGAGTTGTGGTCATTGAGCTGGTGTGGCTGACGGAGATCGAACGTTGTGAACGTTTTCTCTTTTCATCCAGCCGACGTTGTCTCTCTTCAACCTGGCCAACAGATTGCACTTAGAAAAGCATGCAACGTGACAAAGAATTTTGAATAGTATCCAAGGCTATGAGGGGGGGAATCAAATCTCTGTCAGCCGCTTGGCGGCCCTTGACGCGGAGAAGCAGAAGCAGGGAATCAAGTTAGCAAAAGGCGCGCTGGCGGGTGCCGAGGACATGATAAGTCACGCAGCGCACCTGTTGTACCAGCAGCTCGCTAGCCCGTTTGAGCGCAACCTCAGGTGACTCATCACTCAGATGATCGTCTTCCTGAACTCGGTGGTGTTGATTGGTAGGCTGCCTTGCAAGCCGCTGAAAAGATTCACCGCGATCCTTGTCCACGGTCCTGGAGTCTGTGGGTCTTCTTTCGCGAGCCGTCTGGGACCTCTCAGCCTCGGCTGTGAGAGATTGCATTCTGGGTGGGTATGTGTGTGTTCTGGGCAGCAAGTTGCGCACACTCTTGGGCTGCTCCCTTTCCGTGGCTTGCTCGGTCAGGTCGCGCAAAGAAGAGAGGTTTCGCGTGCTTTGTCGGCCTTCCTGCCGTGCGGCGGCAGGCCGAAGAGAATTACCGAGTCCGACGCCGACTCCCTAGTGCCAACCGTGCAGAATGAGGCATCAGTCAGTCCAGGTCTACCATACAGTTTGAGACGACGTCTGACGCCCCGCACGCAGAATGGGGAAGGAAAGGGAGGAGGGGAAGGGGAGGGAGAGGGGAAAGGGAAGGGAGAGGGAGGGGGAGCCGGGAGCCTGAGGGGAGGGAGAGGCGGGAGAGAACGAGAGAGAGAGGGAGAGAGGGGGGGGGGGGAAGGGGGAGGAAGCGAGGGAGAGGGGCAGGGGCAGGGAAAGAGGGGAAGGAGAGAGGGCAGGGAGAGACGGGAAAGTTGAAACACAGGGCCCTGGCACAATGACAATCTGCAAAACACTCACCGGTGGCGCACTGACTTTCCACGACGCGCGGCGTGCCGCCTCAGCGGCAGCCTCCCCAGCATCCATTGCACCTCCAGCACGCCTGTTGATCCTCTCGGGCGACTGGAGATTCTCGCTGACGGTGGACACGATGAAGTCGAGAGCCCCCCTCCCCTACAGAGCCGCGTAGACTCTCGCGTTAGAGCCTCTGTGCAGTGGCTCGCGCGGCAGTATGTGGCGCCGCCATTCACTGAGCACCAAGCCCCGAGAGCAGCCGCTTCAACAAGCCCCTACTCTTTGCACCACTGTGATCTAGGAATGGGCAGCGGTAGCACGAGTGCGCGCTCAGCGCACCTGTGGCTCCGGCAGCAGCGAGTAGAAAGGCGCTGACTGCGTGCGCGAGCCTCCTCCTTTCGTGTTGCCGATCCAGTCGCGCACTTTGAGACGCGAGGCCCGGATCTCGGCTTCCTCCGAGTCTTCTGCACGCATGGCTGTCACAGTCGGACAGGCTTCTCCGACACGTCAGAAGCCTCGAGTTCCTCTGTCTCGGTGGTTTTAAAAAAACATGCACATGAATACAACGTGTATTCTTTTAAATTTACCTGAGCCATTCATGCACACTCATGTGCTGAATGGTAGCATAAAACCGTGAGTTCAAAGAACTCACGTTAACTTATTTTCTCAAACGAGTAATTCGGACGTGTTCACCATCGACGTGTTATTCACGGACATATATATTCCGCACCTGTTCGGACCCGGTACTCCTGTTTTGGTACCAGGATTTCAGTGGAGCGGGTGCCCAAATTCAGATATTCCGAATGGCTTCTGCTGTTCGGTTTAGGGGTGCCCAAATTTCGAGCCTCACAAGGGCTTTCCACTGATGTATTACACTTGGGGTGGAAGTTGCCGCCTCCTTCTCAAAATACGTCCGCAGTAGTCGGAAATTTAAAATATGTCTAAGTTTTCAGTCAGTTTTGGGGTTCTTTCCGGAATATCCCGATCGGTTTGGTCGAACTGATCCAAAAAACCCAAAAAACCACCGATCAACTGACGTACCATCTATCCTAAACAGTTGCGAAATATGTCCGCAACGTGGAAATCAAAAGATTAAAAAAAAACTGATCCCGCCAAAAAATTGAGGTAATGTGTCCACCTTAAGTGGCAGGCATCGTCCCTGAATTCCACACCAACAAATGGATTTTTTTTTTTCACAATCCTTCACTACCACGCGTAGTCGATAGCCAGTGGCAGGCATAAGCCTGAATTCCACAATTTGTATGTCGGAAATCCGTGAAAACATACCCAATGGCTCCTACACATGCAAATACCCACAAAAGGAGGACATTTCCCCTTACGCGGACTGCCCACGCAAAACCCCACCAGTGCGTAGCATCATGATGAAACACAACCTCCAAAACTAACCCTCCGCTACCATCTGCAATATCACATGCGGACGGGTTCCTCAATAACGCACATAACTCCTCATATCTTACAGGTCGGCTCCTAAAAGTGAGTACCCAATACCCCACCAAAGGCCAAACGAGCCAGTACAACTGCTACATGCTCACTCATAGATTGCAAACCACACCGGGTAGCCATTTCGCTATAGTGGATAGCGGAACACCTATCCACATTGTATTCGACCACCTCTTCGTGTCCAACACAAGAGACGATCATACACCGGTGACCGGCTTCAGCGGTAACCCAAGCCGAACAACGCACAAAGGAGATATGACCGCCAGAGTGCGTACCAACAACAATGAGTACATCAACCTTGTCGATGTCAACTCTACCC
>Ga0315905_10009022_pt1 | contig 10100 bp, 4 predicted proteins | sample LakEriMetagenome_5_FD_203522 | JGI IMG/M metagenome (GOLD analysis project Ga0315905, IMG submission 203522) | Freshwater fungal communities from buoy surface, Lake Erie, Ohio, United States - Buoy 4 MA121 | ecosystem: Environmental > Aquatic > Freshwater > Lake | place: USA: Lake Erie, Ohio... | reverse complement strand
CGCCGCCGCCGACGCCGACGCCGACGCCGACGCGTTGCCGCCGCCCCCGCCTGCTGCTGCTGCTGCTGCTGCTCCTCCTCCTCCGGCCGCCGCCGAAGCCGCAGGCAGGAGGGGGGCGCGCCGCTCGCGACGCGCGGCAATCGGCCACGAGGCGGCCGTCGGCGAAGGGACGGCGCCGCCGCGTGCGGAAGAAGAAGCAGGAGAAGCGAGGGCACGCGGGCATGCCGACAGCGCACTCGCCGAGGATCGCCGCGGCGCCCGCCACGCGCGCGCGCCCGGTAGCCGCATGGTGGCGCAGCCGGCGGCGCTGGCCGGCATGTCAGCGGTAGGGTGTGCGGCTCTGGGGCAGAAGTCGCGCCGGGAAAACCAAAAGCGCAAACGAAAAAAGAGGGGGGTCGCTCCCTCAAGCGCCGGCGCAGCAAAAGAAGGGGTGCGGCGTGTGCGGCGGAGTTGGACGGGCTCGTCGTGTGTGGTACGGCGCGCTCGTTGGCCGTGCGTGCCTCGCTCAAGGGTGGACAGAAAAGCAAGTGTGGACAGAAAAAGGAGGCCGAATAGCCGGCGCGCCGCGGCCAAGAAGGCGCCGCCGCCGCCGTCGCGCGCGCGCGCGCTCTCCCCACAACGACGAAAAAAAAAACGAAAAAAAAACACCAAAGAAAAGAAAACTCACCAACATTCGGCCGCCCGATGATCGCCACGGCCAAGGGCTTGGCGTCCGGCTCGTCCTCCGCAGGCCCGTCGGGAGGCGGCAGCGTCCCCACCGCCGCGTCCAGCATCTCCCCCGTGCCCGCGCCGCTGATCGCCGAGACGGCGTGCGGCACGCCGCCGCCGCCCTTCCCGCCGCCCGCCAGCGGCCAAAACTCGGCCGCCTGCAGGTCGGCTTTCGCGGGCGACTCGCACTTGTTGACCGCCAGCGTCACGGGCTTGGTCGGGTGCGCGCGGCGCAGCCACGCCAGGATCTCCTCGTCGCCCGGCTGGGGGCCGGCCTGCCCGTCCACGACGAGCAGCACCGCGTCGGCCTCCGCCACCCCGGCCGCCGCCTGCGCCTCGATCGCGCGCGGCAGGCCCTCTGCCGAGATGGCGCGCATCCCGGCCTCGCGCTCGGGCCCCGCGGGCAGGCGCGCGGCGTCCGACATCAGGCCGCCGGTGTCCACGAGCAGGAACTCGCGGTCGCCCCAGAAGGCGCGCGCGTACAGGCGGTCGCGGGTGACCCCGGGGGTGTCGTACACCACCGCCAGCGCCCTGCCGGCGAGGCGGTTGAACATGGCCGACTTGCCCACGTTCGGGCGGCCGACGATCGCCAGCTTTGGCAGGGCGTCGTCGGGCACGCGCTTGGCGCGGCGGCGGGCGCGCGGGACGGCCGCGGCGAGGGCGAGGGGCGGGGGGAGGGGGGCGGCGTCGCCGTCCCCTTGCTGCTGCTGCTGCTGCTGCTGCTGCTGGAGGAGGCGCTCCTCGCGCTCAGCGGCGTCGGCGCGCTCGGCGGCCTCGGCGAGCGCGAGAGCGCCCGCCAGGAAGGGTTTGGGCGTTGATGGGGCCGAGGTGGGCTGCTTGCGAAGCCCGCCTCCCGCCGCCGCCTCGGCGGACCGCAGCAGCTCGGCGTCGCTGACGCCGGCGAGCGCGGTGGCGCCGCCGCCCTCCGCGCCGCCGCCCTCGCCGTCGATGTCAAAGGCGCCGTCGTCGGGGCCTGCCAGCTCGCCCATGGCCTCCATGCGCGCGACGAGGGCCGCAGCGACGCGCTCGAAGCGCTCGGCGTCAGCGGCCGAGGGGGGAGCGTTGGCTTCATCGTCGTCGTCGTCGTTGTCGTCGTTGCCGTCGTTGCTGTTGGCGGCGGGCGCAGGGCGCTCTTGCTGCTGCTGCTGCTGCTGCTGCTGCTGCTGCTGCTGCTTGGAGGCGCTGCCGCCGCGGCCGCCGCGGCCGCCGCGGCCACCACGGCCGCCACCGTTCTGGGTCCTCGTGCTGCCGCCGCCGCTGCTGCCACTGCTGCCACCGCGGCCGCGCCCGGCCGCCGCCGCGACGACGACGGCACGCGGCGGCGGCGGCGGCGCGATGGCGGCGAGGAGCGGCGACGGCGCCGCACCAGCAACAGCAGAGCAGGGGCGCGCGGCGCGCGCGCCAATGGCCGAGCGCATTGGAGGGAGTACTAGCGCTCCGTCGGTTCACGTCGTGTGCCTGCGGAGGGGGCGGGGGGGAGCACCGTGGAGCGTGTCGACGAAAAGGGAGCGCGCCGCCTCCGGAGCGCGATGAATTGGAGCCCCGCGGCAACGGGTGGAGCGCCCGTTCAATGACCGAGAGCGCGTGGGGTGATAGGTGTGGAGCAATAGCTGCGGTGGGTCAGGGTTTGGGAGTGTGGTCGTGGCGGGACCGACGGCGATGGGTGCGTTTTTGGGGAGGGAGACGAGGAAGCAGGGGGGGGGACAAGGCAGGAGGGGGCAAGCACCAGCTCGCCCAAAACGCCCCCTGCGGTTGCCTCGACCGCAACGCCACATCACACTCGAACGCCACAGCAGCACAGCTCCTTCCGAACTCGACATCCCCAGTACCTCCTTCCTGCGCCGCGCCGACGCCCGCGCCCGTACGCGCGACGACGCGCGCAAAACCAACCTCCGTTGCACCCCCCATCGTCGTCCCGCTCGCCGCCCCCGACGCGCGCCAGCCCGCCCCCCGAGAGCAGCCAATTTCACCGCCTGCGTAGCGACCGGCGCCCCTGCCTCGTCACGCGGCGCGTCCACGGGTCCTTGCGACAGGGGACGCCCCGAACGAGCCAAGCAGCGGCAGCAGCAGCAGAGAGACCAGCTTGCCCTCCCCGCGCGCGCCCCCGCTTCCCAGCTCCCACCACCCGCCACGAGCATGGCGCCCGCGGAGGTGGCCGACGCCGAGAAGGCGGCACTGCAGGTGGACACGATCAAGAATGACGCCAACACCAAGTTTCGCGGTACGTTTTTGCCGCCGCGCGCACGCGCGTGCGCGCGCGCTTCCGGTGGCGGCGGCGGCGGCGCTCCCATGGCGCGCGCTGCTCTGCTGTTCTCGACCGCGTGCGCCCTCCGCGGGCAGTCGCATCCCGACGCGCGTCACGCCTCACGGCCCCACCACCCCCCATCGACCCGGTAAAAAAACAACAACAAAAAACGACAGAAAAGCACTACCAGGCGGCCATCGACGGCTACACGCGCGCGATCGAGCTCGGCGGCTCCCTGTCGCCGCCGAGCTCGCCGCCCGCCCCCTCCTCCGTCGCCGCGCTCTTCGGCAACCGCGCCTTTGCGCACATCCGCCTCGAGGAGTACGGCTCGGCCATCGCCGACGCCACGGACGCCATCGCCCTCGACCCGGCCTACGTCAAGGCCTACTACCGCCGCGGCGACGCCAACTTTGCCCTGGGAAAGTTCAAGGAGGCGCTGCGCGACCTGCGCGCGGCGGCCAAGGTGGCGCCGCGCGACCCCGACCTGCGGCGCAAGCTGGCCGAGTGCGAGCGCGCCGTCAAGCGCATCCGCTTCGAGGAGGCCCTCGCGACGCCCGAGGGGGAGGTCGCGCACGCGTCCGACTCGGTCGACCTGGGCAGCATGGCGGTCGAGGACGCGTACGACGGCCCGCGCATGGACGAGGTGACGGCGGAGGAGGCGCTCGCGGCGCACGGCACGGCGGGCGCGGCCGCCGTCGCGACGGCGCAGCCCGCGGGCTCGCCGCCCCTTCCCGCCGACGCCAAGGTGTGCGTCGTGACGCGCCCCTTTGTCGAGGCGATGATCGAGCGCTTCAAGGCGCAAAAGCTCGTGCACCGCAAGTACGCCCTGGCCCTGGTCCTGGCCGCGCGCCACCTGCTCAAGCAGCTGCCGTCGCTCGTCGACGTGCCCGTGGCGCCGCGGACGCACATCACGGTGTGCGGCGACGTGCACGGCCAGTTCTTCGACCTGCTCAACATCTTTGCCCTCAACGGCCCCCCCGCCGAGGACAACCCCTACCTGTTCAACGGCGACTTTGTCGACCGCGGCAGCTGGTCCGTCGAGGTCGCCCTGACGCTCTTTGCGTACAAGGCGCTCGGGCCCGGCTCGCTCCACCTGACGCGCGGCAACCACGAGGCCCACTCGATGAACAAGCTGTACGGCTTCGACGGCGAGGTGCGCGCCAAGTACGGCGGCTCGGGCGTCCTCCTCGACTGCTTCCGCGAGGCCTTCAACTGGCTCCCCCTCGGGTACGTCCTGGGGGGGAAGGTCCTCGTCGTGCACGGCGGCCTGTTCTCGCGCGACGGCGTCACGCTCGACGACCTGCGCAACGTCGACCGCAACCGCGAGCCGCCGGACGAGGGGCTCATGTGCGAGGCCCTGTGGTCCGACCCGGCGCCCGGGAGGGGGCGCATGCCGTCCAAGCGCGGGGTGGGCCTGCAGTTTGGCGAGGACGTCACGGCGGCGTTCCTCGAGGCCAACGGCCTGGAGCTCGTCGTGCGGTCGCACGAGGTCAAGGAGGAGGGGTACGAGGTCGCGCACGGCGGCAAGCTCGTGACCGTCTTCTCGGCGCCCAACTACTGCGACGCCATGGGCAACCGGGGGGCGTTCATCCGGTTCAACGGGGACGACATGGTGCCGCACTTCACGACGTTTGAGGCGGCGCCGCACCCGGACGTCAAGCCGATGGCGTACGCGTCGTCATTCCTGTCGCAGTTTTGATCGACGCTTGTTTGGGCGGGGGGGGGGGGGAGGTCGAGGGCGGCGGCGCGTGAAAGGCGGCGAGCCAAGGCGCCAGGGAGGCAAGACGCCCGTGCGGGGGCTCCTTGTGATATCTCGCGCGCGAACGCGTCGGGGCGCGCGCGACACAGCACTCATAGCAAGCAGGTGTAACCAGACGACGACGGAAGGAACAACAACACAAAGCGGCATCGCGCCTCGTCTGCCCGTGTGTTTGTGCGCCGGCGCCGCCGCCGCCAGACGCGCCCCCCCGCCCTCTCTTTTCTCGCGACGCTCGAGAGATGAAGCCCATTCGGTTTAAAGAGGATGATAGGTGGGTTGCGATAGATCGATTCGCCGGGGGGGGGGTGGGGGGGGTCAAGGGGAGCGCATGAAGTGGAAAGGAATGGAGCAGTGTGCTTTTGGTGGGCGGTGGTGGTGGTGGTGTTTGAACGGGGCGGCGCGCTCGGTCCCTCCGGCCCCCTCTCACGCCGACTTGTCCCCCTCGTCGCTCTCGTCGCCGCCGCCGCCGCCGCCGCGCAGCAGCAGCGCCGTCCCGGCCTCCATCGCGTCCGACGCGCCGCGCTTGTCACCGCCGGCGCCGCTGCCGTTGAGACCCGCCGCCGCGCCCCCGGCCGCCGCCGCCGCGCCGCCGCCGCCGCCTGCCCCCGCCCCCCCGCCGGCCGACCCCGCCGCCGCCGCCGCGGCCGGCGGCGCGCCCGAGCCCGACGACATCTTGATCTGCGAGTACCACACGATCCCGGCCATCGCCACGCCCAGCCCCAGGAGCTTGCTCCCCGTCATCTGGTCCCCGAACAGCACGCACCCCCCCGTCAGGATGATGACCGTCTTGAGGTGGCCGACGACGTTGTACGTGAGGCTGCTGGTCGCGCCGATGACGAGGAACGTCGACAGCGACACGAGCAGGCCCAGCCCCGCCGAGAACAGGATGGCGCTCACGGCCGCCGGGGTGTAGCGGTAGCCGAGCAGGGTGCCGTCGCCACGGGAGCCGGGAGCGGGCGGGGGGAGGGAGGCGGCGGCGGCGGCGGCCGCGCCGCCGGCGGCGTCGGGCGGCGGCAGCAGGTGCCGCCAGCCGATGGGCTCCATCAGCGGGACCAGGGCGCCCATCATGAGCGTCGCCTGCGGCGTGTACTGGTGCAGCAGCTGCATGGAGGACGCCCCGAGCTCGCGCTGCTTCGTCCCGACCCACAGCTGGTACAGGGCCGTCACCAGGGTCGCGGCCACGCCCACCGCCGCGCCCGCCGCGTTGGCCTTGACCTGGGCGTCGGTGAGCGTGGCGACGGCGATGCCCAGGCACACGACGCCGACGGACGCCGCGACGCGCCGCTCGGGCCGCCGGCGGAACGCGACGCTCTCCATCGCCAGGACGGTCGGGGCCACGGCGATCTTCATGATCTGGTAGAACCCGACCGTGTTGAGGTTGAGCGACAGGTTGCACAGGACGATGTAGCCGACAAAGGCCGCCGCGAGCGGCGCGACGCGCGCCGCGGGCAGCGCCTTTGCCGGGAACAGGCCCGCGCGCAGCATCGCGCGCATGCCGAGCCACGTGACGGCGGTGTGGACCCACGTGAGGGCGACGGTGAAGCGGAAGCCAAAGGTCTGGAAGACCATCTTGTTGGCGAAGACGATGCCCGAGGCCGACGCGATGTTGAGCGCCGCGTAGGTCAGCGGCTTGGCCCAGGCCGCGGGGGTCGTGGTGGCGGCCGAGGGGGGCGAGGGGGGCGGCGCGGTCGGCGCGCCGCCGGGCGCGCCGCCGGGCACGGGAGAGGCGCGGGCCGTCGCCATCTTGGACGGCGGCGCGTCGTCGTCCGCGTCGCCGGGCCGCCGCGCGACGACGAGCGGGGTCTTCTCGGTTGCTGGTGCTGCCTCGGCGGTGCCTGGGCCCATACGAGAGAGAGAGGGGGTGGCGGGCGGGCGCAAGGAAGACGAGGCTTGGGACCTGCTTTCTTGTGTTTGCTCTCCCCGCGCCCTCTCTCTCTCTCTCTTTCTCTCTCTTTCTCTTGAGTCCTCGGTCCCGGTCCTCTCTGCTGGCGACGGTTGAACGGGAGTGGAGTGGGGATGCGCCGTGTCACGCGGCGCCGCACAAGGCTATTGCCGCTGGCGTGCTGGCGGGCGCGTCGGTCCGGCTGGTGACTGTCTGTCGCGGAGTGTGTCGCGTCCGCGCTGCGGGGCTCGACGGCGCCCGTGACGACCCTGTTTCAACGGTTCTAGCTGGTGATGCTGACAGGTGTAGAGGGCGGCTCGCTAGCGTGGCGTGAGGTTGGAGTTGGGGAGGAGGAGGGGCGCTCTTGTTTGGACGGGCCAACAAAGCGACGCCCGGCGCCGTTGGCGGTCTTCCCGCCCCCCCCCTCGCTCTCTCACGCCCGCTCAACCCCCGCAGCAGCAGCAGCAGCGGCAGCAGCTGCTGGCGCTGGTGCCGCTGCCCCACCACCCTCCACGGCGTCCAGCAGCGCGTGGTAGTAGGCGTCCTCCTCCTCCTCCTCCTCCTCCTTCCGCCCCTGGTGGTGTTTCTCCTCCTCCTCCTCCGCTTGCTCCGCCACTTGTTCTTCGCCCCCCGCCGCCTGCGCCCTTGCCGCCTCGGCCGCGCCCCGCCACACCTCGGCCGGCAGCGGCAGCGCGGGCGACCGCCAGCCCGCGCAGTCCGGGTCGTAGCAGCGCATGTACCACACGCCCGCCTCGACGTCGGCGACGGCAAAGACGCCGTTGGAGCGGTGGTGGCGCCCGACGTTGCCGCACCACCTGAAGGGCGCGCGGAACGGCGCGAGGACGATGCCGGCGCGCGGCGCGTGCGCCCACCCGCGCGCGGCAGCCCTCGTTGCTGCTGCTGCTGCTGTTGTTGCCGACGACGACGGCAACGACGACACGGCCAGGCGCGTGGCCGCGTCCTCCAGGAACGCAAGCAGGGGGGCGTACGGCGAGGGCCCCACGTGCAGGACGGCCAGGCTGTTGCCGTCGTCGTCGTCGTTGCCGCCGGGACCGCGCGGCTGCCGCAGCTGCCGCCCCGCCGGCGCCGCGCCCGTCCCCGCGCCCGCGCCGACCGCCCCGGGCACGCGCACGCGCGCAAAGGCCGTGCTCGCCGAGAGCGAGGGGGTCAGCAAGCGGCGCGCCAGGGGCTCGGCCTCGCGCTCCGCGGCGGCCTCGAGCTCGCGCGCGCGGGGCGTGTCCATGCGCAGCAGGCGCAGCTGCGGCTGCGTTTGCCGCGCGGCGGCGCGCGCGCCGGCGGCGGCGGCAGCGGCTGCTGGCGAGGAGGCCTCTTGCCCCATCCCACCACCGCCTTGGGCGACGACGACGCGGGTGACGAGGGCGTCGAAGAAGAGCTCGCCGGGCGTGCGCACGGCGAGGCGCCCGCCAAAGCGGCGCGTCGGGAGGAGCGGGGGCGGTGCCTTGGCGGCGGCGGCGGCGGCGGCGGCGGCGGCAGCGGGCGCCGCTCCTCCTCCTCCTCCAGGCGCCTTGGACGACAGGTACATGCGGAAGGCACGGTTGCGCGTGTAGACGCCCGTGTCGACAAAGAGCTGCAGCGCCGGCTGGTGATGCTGCGACGACGACGCGGCGGCTGCGCCGCCGCCGCCGCCGCGGGGCGCCACCAAAAACCCGGCGTGCTCGGACGCATAAGGCGTCGCCGCCCGCGCGGCCTTGGCCAGCAGGCGCGCGCACACCAGCCGCACGAGCGCGCCCGCGTGCGCGTTGTCGGCGAACGCGGCCCCGGGCACCCGCACGATCAGGTGGCGCGAGAACTTGGCCTTGCTGGCGGGGGGCGGTGGCGAGGAGGAGGAGGAGGAGGAGGCGCCGGCGGCCGGTGCTGCCGCGGGAGCCGGCGGGCGCGTCGAGTCCAGCTCGATGACGTCGCGCGCGCGGTCGATGGCGGCGGCGCCCTGGCCAAACACGTCCTTGAGAGTGGCCTCGACCTCGTCGAGCAGCAGCTCGACCAGCCGCGCGCCGTCCACCGCCATAGGGGACGGAGGGGAGAGCTGCTGGGCGCGGACGTTGCCACCGCTGCTGCCGTCGCCGCCGCCGCCACCTCGGACGCTGCCTCCTGCCCCCGAGGCGCCGCAGTAGTAGTGCTCGAGATCAAAGTACAGGTGGCACGGTCGCCCCTCGCGGATGATCTCGTAGTAGTGGCGCGCGGGCAGGCCGCGGTACTCGCGCCACAGCCGCTCGTCGGTCGTGACCAGAAAGGAACGGCTGCCGCGGCCAGCGGTCGCGGTCGCGGCCGCGGTCGCTGCTCCCCCGTCCGCTGCCGCTGCTGCTGCTGATGCTGCTGCGCCGGCTCCCGGGTGCTCGACCGCAAAGCAGCGCAGGTGCGCGCGCAACGGGTGCGCGTCCCAGAACTCGAAGGCGCGGCGCTGCGTCGGAAAGGTGGCGCGAGGGTGGCGCGACGGGCTGGCGGGGGCGGGAGGAGGAGGAGCGGGAGGAGGAGGAGCGGGAACGGGCGGCGGCGGCGGCGGCGGCGCCCGCTCGCCTGCTTCCGACACGTTCTCCTGCTGCTGCTGCTTCTCCTCCTCGTCAAGCATGTCAAACTCGCATCCGCGCGGCGGCGCCGAGGCCAGGTAGCGCTGCGCGTCGGCCGCCGCGGCCGCGGCCTTGGGGTCGGTGCGCATCAGCGGTGGTGGCGGCGGCCGGCGCTTGCCCCCCCCCGCTCCTCCGCCCTCGCGGCCGTCCTCGTCCGCGCCGCCTGGTTGCCGCCACCGCTGCTTCTTGGTCCACCGCTGCTGCTGGTCCCACGCGTGATCGCCGACTGCGCCGGCGCGCGCGGGCAAGGGCGCAGTGTGGAACGCGACGGCGGGCATGGGCGCTGGCGGCTGAGGAGGAGCAGGGGTGGGGGCAGACGGCGGCGGCCTCGGCCGTCCCGCGGCGGCGACGGCAGAAGCGGCGGCGCCATCCTCGCCTGGATGCTGCTGCTGGCGCGCGGCCGCGAGCTGCTGGCGCAGCGCGAGGATGCTGTCCAGCAGGGACGAGGCCGCGCCGCGCGGCGGCGCCATCGCTGCTGCCGCTCCTGCGCGCGCTCTGACCTGGCACGATTTGAACTCTGATGGCTGGGCGAGAGCAAGACTGAACGAGCGGTGATTTAAGAGAGAGAGTACACAGGCGAGAGAAAGTAGACAGTACTAAGTGCATTGAAATTGAGCGAGGGGGGGGGCGAGCACCCGCGACCAGACGGATCGGAGGTCTTGATGTGCTTCTGCGAATCGCGGCGGCGGCGACGTCGAGACGCCCCGCCGATGCGCTTGGCTCCCCTGTGTTCGACGTGATTTTACACGCGCGCGCGCGCGCGCCTTCTTCTGTACGATAATAGATACGTGTGTGTGTGTGTGTGTGTGTGGATGTATCTCTCGAAATCTGCGCGCTCGGGTACACAAAAGGGCACGGCAGCAAGGAATCTCTCTCGGGGGGGGGGGGGGGGGGGGGGGGGGGGGGGGGGGGGGCGCGCGG
>Ga0315905_10009020_pt1 | contig 10101 bp, 9 predicted proteins | sample LakEriMetagenome_5_FD_203522 | JGI IMG/M metagenome (GOLD analysis project Ga0315905, IMG submission 203522) | Freshwater fungal communities from buoy surface, Lake Erie, Ohio, United States - Buoy 4 MA121 | ecosystem: Environmental > Aquatic > Freshwater > Lake | place: USA: Lake Erie, Ohio... | reverse complement strand
CGCAACGCCATAAGATGGGCCTTTGCGTCCAGCAGCTGTTTTTCAAACGCCGCAAAGGAGACACTCGATGGGTCTGGCGGAGTGCAGAGTGCTTGGAAAGAGACCTTGCCTGAACCGCCTCGTTTTGTTATCACAGTAAAGATGTCTATAATTAGTTGAATGCATGTAAGAGGGATGATGCGCGTCGCGTAACTGGCCGGGAACTTGTTTAGGGCGTCAATCTCAGTCTGGACGTACTCCTTATTCTTGATGTGGCTGAGAAGGGTTTTGTCTTTGACTGCCTCAAGTAACCCATCACGCATGAGCGTGTTGATCCTCATCAGCAGCGTATACTTCTTCCTTGCCCTCTTAGCGGCGCGTTGTGCAGCTCTTGCGTCGCGTCGTCTGGTGGTACGTATGCTCCGCCGGCCGCATGCGCTGCTCGGTGATCACGAAGAAACTCGAGTAATTTGAGCGCAATGCATACAAGCGGCTGTGCTAAATTCGACAGCATCTGGTCAGGAATGTCCGCTGCTGCGGCAAAAAACAGTTTGCGAAGGTTTCGCTCGTTCTCTTCGTCCTTCCAGCGTACCGTATAGGCCGGTTTGGTTGTTGTCGCGGCCATGGTCAGATGCGCGCCTGCCTTCAACGGCGAGCTTCGTCGGCCTCTTGCCGGGGAACGCGACGCGAGCGCCCTGCCCTCAACGGCGAGCGTCAGCCTCCTGCCGGGGAACGCGAGGCGCCCTGCGAAGTTGCAGTGTGGAGCGACTCAGGTCGCTTATAACCACCGATTTCTCCTAATGGAGAGATCCTTCTGCGCCGATACACGCGCAGGAATGGCACACGCTCATTGACTCATGACGTGGTGTAATGTCAACGGAACGCGGCAAGTCTCACCTCGCTTCCCCAACCTTGAAATCCCGAAACACGTGCAGGCTGGAAAAACGGCTAAATTTTGCTTTAAAAAAAGCTAAGAGACTTATCACCCTCAAAAGGTTTCCAATTCGTTTCCCTAAGTTTCTCTAAAGTCGGGAAACCCACGCTTTCTGTTTTAAGGTCCCCGAGAAACCCTTAAAAACCCCACGCCTCGATCGCTAAGAATCGCTTCAATCACGGAAGATCTGCTCGACACCTGTGTGCCTGTCAGCGCGGTCGCACCTCGCACACCAGTGCTGTAGGAACATCACACTCTCGTCCCGAAATCCCTCGCCAACTGGGGGTTGCTACAGAAATTCTTAAAAAAGCTGCACCATTCGTGCTCTCTCTCTCGCTCTCTCGCTCTCTCGCGCGCTCTCTCTCTCTCTCTGTGCGTGTGTAGCGTGTGTTGTGTGTATGGGTGTGTTATGTGTGCGATTGAAGACTCCAGCACAGGCAGGCAAAGACTAGCTGTATAAGTGAGACCTCGGTGCTCCAGGCGCGAGCACGCGGCTCAATGCCGGCTGCCCATACCCCAAGTGGCACGCAACACACTGATGAGCGCATCGTCGCCCAAGCCGTATCCGGCAACCACATCCGAGTAGTGCTCGAGCATGTCCTTGGCCATCACGGCGCCTTGCTTCACATTCTCCAGCCCATCCTGCAGCTCTCGGAGGGCTTCACTCTCAGAAATCTCGCCCGTGGCCACTCGAGGGTGCCGTCCCGGGCGGTAGCGCGCAATCACGTCGTTGAGGTCTACAGCGCCTGTCTTGAAGGTGGGATCCTCAAGAGCGTCAAAGACTTCGAGCACTGCCTGCTCCTGCACGCGCGAGAGCGGTGGTCGCAGCGTCGCAATAAGCTCGAGGTTGTCAACGGTGCCCTGGCCCCTGTCGAGCGCGTTGAAGATGGTCGAGACTTCCTTGTCGCCAATCGTGATTCCGCAGAAGCCCAGGACGGAGTCCAGATCTGCCCGATCAACAGCCCCGGAACCCCGCGAAACATGCTCCAGCGCTCGCTGCAGGCCCCGCACCCCCATGGGCCCTCTGCGGTACAAGAGCGACTGCAGCTTCTCCACCGCATCGTCATAGGACGAGGCACCGCCAGCATTGTCGCCGGAGGACGGGCCACGTGGCGCTTGCGACTCGTTAATGGACTGATTCAGCCCATGTATCAGTGATTCATAGTCGATCTGGCCCCCTTTGACCGCCAACCGACGTGCTAGCGTGTGAACCTCCTGGTCCAGGATGTTGGCAGTGTTGGAGATGACGGCGTGCTTGAAATCTTGCTCCGACACAAGCCCGCTGCCGGTACGGTCGATGGACCGCAGGTGTTGGTCGATGGCAGCCATCTCGTCCGGTTGAATGCGCGCCTGGATGGTTTCAAAGTCTGACATCGGGAAGGTTTCAAGATTCTGCTCCATGTACTTGAGGGTGTATTCGTCGGCATCAACCAGGACGAAACGGCGCGAGTAAACTGAGATGCGGGCGCCCAGATACAGGTCGGCCTCCGTGTAATGATCAGACGAACGCGGCTTGCGCACCTTGCAGCGCTCCATGAACTTGCCGCCGGTGCGCCCGGAGTTTTTGACGGGCGGCTCGAAAATAGCAAGCTCATCCGTGTCAAGAAAATACGTGAGCGTAAAGACGCGCTCCACATCAAAGCCCACGGCGTGCTCGAGCTTGGCAACAAAACGGAGCATCTTGCCCTTGTTCTCCAGCAGGCGCACCACATTGATTCGCGGCGGCTTGGGATGTAATGACAAGCAGTTTTGCCGGCTGTCCTCCTCCTTTCCAAACCCATTGTGCGGGGGCACCAGCAGGGCGCTGCGCGGGCGCGAGGCCGCACTGGCGTTGGCGCCGCTTCCGTGCGCAGATGCGGCAGACGCGCGCGACGTCGCAGAAACCCCGCGCACCATGGCTCCCGCCTCCACGTCGATCCCCATGTGTTCTTTGTAATACCGAACCGTGGCGCCGTCTGCTTGGTTCAGAACCAGCTGCCGCCCAAAGACAGAGACCACGCCGCCCACGCGAAGATCATGAGCCGTGTAGAAGCCCATGGGCCCTGTTCCTCCCCCAGACTGGATGCCGCGCGACGAGGACGCCTTTGGCAACTTGATCCTCTTGAGCAGTGCTGGGAACGGGTCACGACCAGAGTTGGGCGTCGCCACCTCGAGGATCTCCACCGTGTCATCGCACAGGAAGAAGTGCAGCACGAAAGGGCGTTTCTCGACTTTGCCGTCCTCACCGGATTCATCCCAGGTGCAGTAGAAGCGGAGCACCTTGCCATCGTTCTGCAAGAACTTTGTGATGAGCTCCTTTTGGTCCTGGCACTTGCCGAGCCGCGCCTCGGCGAACTCAGACATGTCATTCTTTTGGCGCCCGTGGAAGGGCGCATAGCCGCCAGTTCGCTCCGCCTTTTGCTGGTATGACGACGACGGACGAGCTTGCTGTTCCTTCCTCTCGTCAGACGGAACCTCCTCCTCACTACCCACCACGATGCCTGCGCGCTTGAGGAATTCCTTGGTGACACTATCGCACTTGGTGACGCGGAAGGTGCGCTGGTAGAGGACGAGGTCTCCCGGAACAGGCAAGTCCCTCCACGTCAGGAAGCCAGGGCCGCCGCCAGGGCGAGGCGCCTTGTGGCGTTTGAGAAAGATGCCCTGCGGAATCCCCGAATTCTCTTCGCGCGGCTCCATAATCGCAATAGTGTCGTCCTCAAGGTAGTATTTGATGATGCAGATGCGCACGCGCCCGCGCTCGATACGCGACTCCTCGACTGCCTCTTTGAAGTATGCCTGATACGAGAGCACCTTCTTGTCCAACGAAATCCACTTGGGAATGGACGACAGCGGCAGCCCCGAGCCCGGGCGCATGCGCGCCGAGCTTGGGCGTACCTTCTGGTTCTCCACGGTCTTGGCGAAGCTGGGCGCCACGAGCTGATCGCGAGCCCAGGCAGGCAGCTCCTCGATATTCACCTCCCTGCTGCGGGTCACCGGCGCAGACTGCGGCCGAAACAACCTGCCGCTGCTGTGCGCGGTCTCGGGACGCCCCGACGGCGGGCGAGAGCCATCGTAGCGCGCCGAGAAAATGGGCTGCTGCGAGCGGCCAGACGCCTGACGCCCCGACTGCGGGCGGAATGAGCTGCCCCCCCCCGGGGCGTCCGTCAGGCCGGGGCCGCGCAAACTTGCCACGATGTCCTGCTGCGTGCGCCCCGCGGAGCTGCTCGGGCGCTGTCCCATCGCCGAGCCCGGGCGCGAGTCCACCGCCTGCCCCTGGACGAAGCCGTCGAAGTTGGCAATGCCCTTAGAGAACGTGAGGCCCTTGCCGCGGCGCAGGTTCGTACCCAGCATGTCCGTCGGGTGAGGCGCCACGTTTGCCGTCGTCTCCGAGATGTCCTTCATACCTACGTGGCCGTTGGCGTACTGCAGCGACTGCGACTTTGTAAAGTTGGACCGGCGCACATCCTGGAATGAGGACCCGATGCCGGTGGGGTACATTTTGGCAGGTGCCGCGCGGGTGCAGCGGCTGCCGCGTCGACCGCTGCTCCTATGTTCCTGTTCCTGCCGCTGCCGCTACGCGGCGTGGGCTCGCTCTCCCAGCTACTCTCACAACCGATCCTGGAGTCCGAGTCCGTTACTTTGAAGTAAAAAAAAGGCTGTGAGCCTGAAAAAAAAGACTCCAGGGCAAACGGGAATATCGGCAATACCGGACCTGGGTTGAGTTGGGAAGTAAGTGGGGTAGGCAAATAGCTCTAGCGGGGTCACGGTTGCGTCCGGTACATACCGAACGTATGTTGTAGAGGTACCAGCCTAGCGGCGGCGCTCCCCGAGGCCCTACCAAAACGTGCCACCTATCGGAGTCCCCCTCCGTGACACCCACTCCGGTATTGCCGATATTCCATTTCCAAATTAGGTGCAAGATGGCAATGGTACAGGCGGCGGTAGGATTGGTGGCCCTGTGCTCGAGCATAGCTCTCATGCTGAGGGAAGTGGACAAGACGACATGCTCTGTGAGTGTGCCCCCGCGCCGATCTCTTGTCTTCTCGATGCTGCCCTGCGCTCGCCCCGGCTCGCTGCGCAAATGCGGTCCCGCCCTGACAACGCGCCTGTGCGCGCTGCAGTCGCCATATGAGCGGGACAGGATGCTGAATGAACGGGACAGACTCGAAACGGATTACCAGGGGGGCGGACAGAAGGGCATAGCAGCGGGTGCGTGTGTTCATGCTGTGTGTGTTTCGTGGCTGAGGGTTTAGAACGTGTTTGTAAATGCTGTGTGTTGCATGCGTGTTTTGTGTTTTGTGTTTTGTGGCTTGGGGGTTTCAACGCACCGAGGTGCAGGCCATGGCCATTATTTTACTATTCTGTGCTCAAGTGTGAACTACTCTTACCGTTCTGCAAAAACACACACACACATACACACACACCCACCCACCTCTCACAAAAACAGGCCGCAAGGCCTTCGAAGTGCGCGACTACCTTGCAAAGCTGTCGCCGGAGATTGCGATGCAGCTGCCGGAGCGGAAAAGTAGCAGCAAGAAACGGTGATCTCGCGGCTGGGGCGGGGGGAAAGTGGCTCTCTTTATCACCCCCTGCATTGTGTGTAAAGTCGTGCAACGTGGCCTGCTGCTGCGGTGCAGTTGTCCTCTCAGCTCCACAGTTGGAAGCACCTCAGTGCAAGCAGGACTGGAGGACGAATATCGTGCGCTTTGCTTGAGTTGGGTTGGGTATGGCGGTGCAGGAACTGGGGATGTGAGTGGCCGCCATAGTAGGTCTCTGTTGCCTCCATAGTAGGTCTCTTTTGCCAGGCATGGACGTGATTCTTCAGACAATCCCGAAGATTTATTCTTTTTTGAGACAATTTCCCAACACTCATGGGGGGGTGCGCTGGCACTAGGATCAGTGCGTTTTGTGAATAGAAGTAGGAGGGGACTGCGAGAGGTAGTTGTGCACAATCGTACAACGGCCATTGTTATCTGTTACTCGGAGCTGGCACCCTGGCCCCTTTTGATCGTGTGGACAGTTGGGCGAGGGCACGGGGGAAGGGTTCGCGAAGGAAGTGGCGATGTTGGGGGCTGCTGGGTTATCCGCACGTGTATTATTATTTATTTCTTCAATCAAATTAAAGTGAGTGAGAGAGGGACACTGAGCACTTGATAGAGAGCAGTAGCTCTTTGTTTTCAGTGAACGAATGTCACAGAGAACTTTGTTCGGCGGCGTGGTAGGAGCGACGCCGGCAGGTGGCACCTAACGCCTTTGCCAGTCCCTGCCGCAATTCAAGTCCACAGGTCAAGCTCCAGGGCGGAAAGCCTAATAATGTACGTGCGAGCTCACGCGTGCAAACACCGCTCAAACTAGACCAAGCGTAGACATGCGGATCAATTGCACATTGGCAGACTACCGCTAGAGCAACTCACGAACACAGAGGACTAGTGATGCACACATGCACGCTGCAGGGTGGGCCGCCACCCTGGCGGTGAGATGGGCAGCAGGGTTGACATGATGGCTACTCTGGAGGAAGAGATGGGGTGGTGGAGGAAGGGCGGGGTTGGATGAGAGGGACCTGAGGGTGGTGGAGTGTGAACAACAGGAAAAGTGGGTATGGGATGGTGAAAGAGAGGATCTGCGGAGACCTCTGCGGCGGCAACATCTACGCGCGGATGTTCGACGACAGTGCACTGAGGACGATGAAGAGAATGAGTCTCAAAGCCACAGACATTGCTAGAGAGTCCGAAGCGGGACGCGCATGCAGGGCTGGGCACCTCACCTCCACCTCCAGCTTTCCGCAACCGACGCACGCGCGTACGAAGTCACAAACGGCCTCCAGCGAGCTTCCCGGCGTCTCCGGTCGCATGAGATCGAGGTACTGCTGAGGACAAGCTACCAAAAAAACAAGAAAGCAGCCCTGGCGCTCTCATCAGGCTACTCAGGCGGCGCACACCCAGCGTTCTTGCGATGCGCGTGGATGCCCTGATGGCGCGGGGAGCGTAGAATGGCGCGGGGAGCGTAGATGCACGGGGAAAGGGCGCGCAAAGAGGAACGCCCTCGTGCACTGAGAGACTGAAGGAGCACAACCGTTGGCACATTGCACCATAGCAGGACTTGACGTTCTCACGGACCTGTGTTCAAGGCCACGGTGACACCTGAGATACCAACGGCAGCAAGGTCTGGGGCAATGTCGCGGCCATGCATGACGCTGCCGATGCCGTTTGTGCTCAGGCGCAAGGGGAGGTCCGCTGCAACACCTGCCTTGAGGACCTGCGACTCGCGCCCCACGGGGCGGGCGGGCAGCGCTCACTCTGCCGTCGCAAGGCAAATGTGATGTGTGCGTTCAGGGCGTGCACGCCCATCTCCTTTTCTCCCTCAGGGCCAGCACGCCCGGAACTCACCTTGGAAATTTCCAGCATGTCGTGCAGCCTCAAGGTCGGCTCGCCGAGACCCGCAAACACGATGCTGTCGAAGTGCTTGGTGCAAGCTGCCAGAGTTCCTTCCACCTCTGCGACAACACGGTGCGGCTCGGGCTCAAAGCCGGCGGGCAGAGGCTCGAAGTGGGTAGACGTGATCGAGAAGCCGGGGCCCCGCGTGTTGAAGAGGGGCGTCGCATTGCTGCGGTTCGTCAGCGCCACGTACAACCCACGACCCATCACATAGGTGATCATTTTTTTCCGAATTCGTGCATCATTGCGTCACAGGTTTCCATGCTCTCGACACGAAGGGTAGATGACAGGACGGCCGCCGGAGCGTGCTGGCGCCGTGCAGTGGCGCGATGTGGCCTAGTGGCATGCATCCTGACAGCTCTGTGCGGCGGGGTGCTCGGGGAAAAGCGGAGCAAGGTGGAGATGGTGACAAAGGAGACGCCGCGCTACATGGACCGGTACCTGAAGGCCAAGGAGGGCATCAATGCCGAGGAGCGGGCCATGCGAAAGCGGTTGCAGGCCGAGATTGAGGGCGAAGACGCCCGATTGCGGACGGTTGCCGACGTGCTCTCGAAGGCGCCGGCCAAGGCTCACGGGGCGCGCCTGCCCGCGGCCGTGGCGGCCACGGCCGACCACACCAAGGCCCGTGATTTCAAGACGCCAACGGCAAAGCCGAGGATGGCCGCGGCGCACGCGGCCAAGGTCCAGCAGGCGCTCGCCCGCATCGCGGCAAAGAGGAGAGCGCACCTTAAGCACCTGCTCGGCTTCGCGATGCATGGTGGGAAAAGAGGTGGAGCCAGTACCGTTGCGGCCCAGCCTGTCCGGCGGCAGGCCGTGGTCACGCACATCGCGCCCGCAAGCAGAGCTCACAAGGCGCTCGCTGCGATAAAGCGCAAACCCAGTGGGCTCGGGGCAGCCGCCTTTGATATTCATACTGTGCGGCGTTTCGACCCTGGGCAGTCGTTGTCCTTTGCGCGAGAGCTATTTGCGACGTTTGCACTGTCATATGCAGACACGTCGCTGCTCACGGGCTATGTCGGGCGCGACATCGTGCAGCTGGGGCACTACTACGCCATGACGCGCTTCGGGTGTGCGCTGGACTGCAACGACGCGCACTTCAACGGGGTGGACGGCATCCTGGGTCTGGGCATGCCTGACGCTGCTCTGCAGTCGATCCCGACGCCGCTTATTTTTGCGCTCTCCAACGACAGAGGAGGGCTGGAGGGGCAAAACTACGTGAATGAGCGCGCGATGCACCAGCGCAAGTTCGCGTTCCTTTCAACGGCCGAGTCTGGCGAGCTGCAGCTAGGTGGCTACGACCGCGCCTCCACGAATGCGGATATGGTCTACGTGCCCACCACTTCGACGACAGAGTACTCTGTGAACGTGCAGTCGCTTACATTCGGCGGCATCGAGCTTCTGAATTGGCGCGATAAGTCCACGCCCAACGCCATCCCCGCCATCCTCGACACCGGCACCACCTGCCTCGTGATTCCCGACACGCTGTTGGGAGGCCGGGTGACGAGCAAGCCCTACTCCAAGTTTAATGACATCATGACCAAGGGCATGTCGTTTTACATCACGATCGACGGGCACCTCTTTGAGATTCCCTTCCAGTTCTGGTGGCAAAAAATCAACGACGCCCCCTGTGTGGAGAAGACGCCCGCATCGTACGACGGCATCCTGCTCGGCGACGTTGTCTTCCAGTCTCTTGTCATCGAGTTCGATCTGTCCAAGCCCAAGAAGCCCCTCATTGGCGTTGCGCCGCGCAATCCCCTCTACATCCCCACGGCGCCTGGGCAGTTGGACGCGCTCAAAATCCCGCTCATCAAGCGAAGGCCAACATTCTGAAAAGTCTCTGTGGAATGAGTTTCATTTAGTAAATATAATAGGGCACTGACTTTTGAGAATTTGGCACAGCGCTCGCGGCGTCTACGTCGAGGACCCGAAGAGCGACAAGTACAGGCACGGGGTCGACCACGTGCCTGTGGTGCTCAGCGGCTCTAGGACTGCATTCCTAGCAAACATATCCATCGGCTCGCCGCGCCAACCCTTCACAGTGTTGCTCGACACGGGGTCCAGCACTCTAGCGGTCTTTGCGCGCATGCCCGCGTCGCATGGCAACCTCCAGGTCCCCAGTTCGCAACATTCCAGTTGGCGTGAGGAGGCCACTGGCCAACGACTCCCAGGCAGTAGGGGCCGTGATAGTGGCCCTGACTCTAGTCGACGAGCAATGCGTTTGCAGGTCCTCCCGCGTTCAACATTGACTGTGAGGCAGCACTTCGTGTCACGCTTGTGTGTGAGAGAGAGTTTGTGAGTGTGTGTGTGTGTGTGTGTGCTTGGTTTTCTTAGGGCGAGAGCAATGGCGGTACTCGTTTGCTTGACGCAGGTCATGTGCAAGCGTCAAGTGCAAGCGTCAAGTGCAAGCGTCACTTTGCTCACTTCACTTGCTGACTGCTGCTGCTGCCCCGACTCCCTTACCCCCTCCCACCCCTCTCCCACCTCTCCTACCCTCCCCTCTCGTCGGCAGGAACCTGATCTAGATGCAGGTTCTGCGCGGGCTGTGGGGGTGCAGTCCACGGCTGCAGGCAAAGTGTCGATGGCTACAGGCAACGTGTGGCACTTGGATCAGGCCCCCACGCCCCACGATGCGGTGCGTGTCTCTTGCCCCGACCGTTCGCTCTATCCGCTCGAACCCCATATAGAGAGAGAGAGTGAGGGTGTGTGTGTGTGTGTGTGTGTGTGAGGGGGGGGGGGGGGGGGGGGGGGGTGGTTGTGTAGGGGTTGGAGTGTGTG
>Ga0315905_10009019_pt1 | contig 10101 bp, 3 predicted proteins | sample LakEriMetagenome_5_FD_203522 | JGI IMG/M metagenome (GOLD analysis project Ga0315905, IMG submission 203522) | Freshwater fungal communities from buoy surface, Lake Erie, Ohio, United States - Buoy 4 MA121 | ecosystem: Environmental > Aquatic > Freshwater > Lake | place: USA: Lake Erie, Ohio... | reverse complement strand
GGCGGCGGCGGCGGCGGCGGCGGCGGCGGCGGCGGCGGCGGCGACGACGACGCCGAGGCGGCCCGCCTGAGCGCGCTGTTCTGGGGCAGCGACGCGGGAAGGGCGCTGCGGCGCGAGGCGGCGGAGGCGGCGGCGGACGAGGGGGGGGAGGGTGCTGGCGGCGGCGGTCGGGAGCAGGGGCGAGGCGGCGGCGGCGACGCGGAGGAGGGTCGGGGGCAGGGCGCCGCCGCAACAGCCGCCCCCCTCGCGCTGCCCAAGCGCCCGCACGCCCCCCTCTCGCAGGTCGTGCGCGCCACCTTTCGGCGCACCTACACGCTCGAGGTCGCGCGCAACTGGGAGGCCTACGCCGTGCGCGCGGGACTCGCCCTCCTCATGACGGCCGTCATGGGCACGCTCTTCCTGCGCCTGCCGACCACCGCGCTCGGCGGCGCCGCCGTGTTCGGCGCGCTCGTCTCGGCGCTCGACTTTTTCGCCGTCCTGTCCATCCCGACGGCCCAGACGACCCTGCTGCAGATGCCGCTGCTCCTGCGGCAGCGCGACGCCCGCTACCACCCGGCCTGGGCCCTGCTCCTGCCGCAGCAGCTCGTCGCCATGGCCGCCCTCGCCGCCGACGTCGCGTGCTTCGCGGCGCCGCTCTACTTCCTGGTCGGCCTCGCCCCCGCCGCGGGCGCCTTTTTCAGGTACGCCCTCGTCTGCTACGCCTTTGCCCTGTGCCTCGACGCCATGTACCGCGCCTTTGGCGCCCTGTCGCCCTCGGTGGCCGTCGCCGTCTCGGGCATGACGGTCCTCTTCCTGCTGTTCAACGCGCTCGCGGGCCTCACGATCGCCGCGCGCTCTGTCCCGGCCTGGTGGCGGTGGTTCTACTGGATCAACCCTTTCTCGTGGGCGCTCCGGGCCCTCGCCGTCAACGAGCTCACGCAGCCGCGCTGGCAGCAGCCGCCGCCACAGCAGCAGCAAGGAGAGGCGGCGGGCGCCGCCCCCGGGACGGCGGTCACGCTGGGGGACGGCCTGCTGGAGCTCTACGACATGCCCCGGGGCGCTGGGGCGGGCGCGTGGGTGTGGGCGGGCGCGGGCGTGCTCGCGGGCGAGGCGCTCGTGTTCCTGGCGCTCGCGTGGTGGGGGTACGCGTCGCGGCGGGCGCCCGTGCCCCCTGTCGACGTGGTGATGGGCGGCAAGGGCAGCAAGGCCAAGGCGACCGAGGCCGGGGCGGCGACGCCCTCGGCGGCCGCGGCCGCCGCCGCCGCCGCCGCCAACGGCGCCAGCGGCGGCAAACAGGACGACGGCGACAGGGCGTCCCTGACCCTCCCGCCCGTCTCCGTGGCGTTCCGCGACCTCTGCTACTACGTGCGCCACCCCAACCCGTCGGCGGCGGCGGCGGCAGCGGCAGCGGCAGCGGCAGCGGCAGCGGCAGCGGCAGCGGCAGCGGCCGCCCCCGTCTGCGCAGACGAGCCGCCGGGCGGCGGCCGCCGCAGCAGCAAGGAAACGGCGGCGGCGGCGGCCGTGGAGCTCCAGCTCCTGCGCGACGTGACGGGCCACTTCCGCCCGGGGCGCGTTGCCGCGCTCATGGGCGCGTCGGGCGCGGGCAAGACCACCCTGCTCGACGTCCTCGCGCTGCGCAAGACGTCCGGGCGCGTCACGGGCGACGTGGCCGTCGGCGGCGGGGTGGGGGACCCGCGCCGCGCGCCCGCACGCTTCCGCGCGGTCAGCGGCTACTGCGAGCAGAGCAGCGACCTGCACGTGGGGCTGGCGACCGTGCGGGAGAGCGTGGTGTTCTCGGCCGCCCTGAGGCTGCGCGATGCCGCGGCGGGGCCGGCGAAGGCGCAAAAGACGAAGCAGCAGCAGCGCCGCGGGCGCGTCGAGGCCGCGGCCGACGCCGCGCTCGCCGTCGTGGGGCTGGCCCCGCAGTCGGGCGTGCTCGTCCAGGGGCTGTCGAGCGAGCAGAAGAAGCGCCTGACCATCGCGGTCGAGCTCGCCGGGCGGCCCTCGGTGCTCTTCTTGGACGAGCCCACCAGCGGCCTCGACTCGGGCGGCGCCTGGGCCGTCGCGCGCGCGCTGCGCGCCGTGGCGTCGCGCGGCGGCACGGTCGTGTGCACGGTGCACCAGCCGGGCGACGCGCTCTTCCGCCACGCCTTCGACGACCTCCTGCTGCTTCGGCGCGGCGGGGCCGTCGTCTACTTTGGCCCGCTCAGCGAGGCCGCCGCCGCTGCTGCTGCCGCTCCTGCGACGCTGCCCTCTTTGGCGGCGGCAGAGACGCGGCGAGACGGCGAGGCGGGCGGCGCCCTCGCCGCTGCCGCCCTTCCGACCACCACCACCGCCGCCGAAAAATCTACCTCGTGCTCCGTCCTTGCTGCCTACTTCGAGGGCGTCGAGGCGCGCCTCGGCACGGGCGCCCCAGAGTGCATCCCCCCGCTCCTGCCGGGCCAAAACCCCGCGGCGTGGGTCGTCGGGGTGGTCGGCGCGGCGTCCCGGGGCGGTCACGACGCGCCGGACCTGGCGCGCGCGTGGCGTGAGTCGGCCGAGGCGCGCTCCGCGCGCGAGACAGCCGGAGCACTGATCGGCGAGGAGGAGGAGGCGGCGGCGGCAGCAGCAGCAGCAGCAGCATCAGCAGCAGCAGCAGCGGGAACGGCGACGACGACGACGGCGCCCGCCCCCCGCAGCACCTTTGCCGTCTCCTCCTTTGCCCAGTGGCGCGCCCTGACCGCGCGCAACCTCCGCGCCCACTGGCGCCACCCGGCCCGCAACCTCACGCGCGTGCTGTACGCCGTCGTCGCCGCTCTGCTTATTGGATCGATCTACTTCGGGCGCGGGTCGCTGCAGCGCCAGAGCGCCGCCATCGCCGCCGCCGCCCCCGCCGCCGGGCCGGGCGCCCCCGTCGGCGTCGTGCAGACCAAGGACGTGCTCAACGCGGCCGGGTGCTTCTTCCTCGTCGTCGTCGCCCTGTGCATGGAGTCGGCCTACGCCGCGCAGGAGGGGCTCGCGGCCGAGCGCCCGGCCATGTACCGCGAGCGCGCGGCGGGGCTGTACGCGCCGCTGCCCTACCTGCTTGCGCAGACGGCGGCCGAGCTCCCGTGGTGCCTCGCGGCCGTCTTGCTGTTCGTGGGCGTCGCGTACGGCCTGCTCGGGTGCCTCGCCACCCCCCTGGCGTTCTTCTACTTCGTCGCGGTCGGGTTCATGGGCGTCGTCGCCGTCTTCGCCGTCGCGCAGCTGCTCGTGCACGCGTCGCCCGCGCTGTTTGTCGCGACGCTCGCGCTGAGCGTGGCCGCCACCGCGCAGCAGGCGCTCGCGGGCCTGTACCGCGCGCGCCCGACCAGCCCCCCGTGGTTCGCGTGGGCCTACTGGGTCAACCCCCTGTGGTACACGTTTGCGGGCCTGGTCGGGTCGCAGCTGGGCGGCGAGGAGTCGCTGCGCGTCGCCGACGCGGGCTTGGTGCTAGGCGGAGGCGGGCCCTACGGGGGGGACGCCGCGCCGCCGCCGCCGCCGACGGTCGCCGCGTTTGTCGACGCCTACTTTGGCGTGGCCGGGGGCGGGCTGACGTCCCCGGGGGCCTGCCTGGGGATGCTCGGGGTGCTGTGCCTGGGCGCGACGACGCTGTCGTACGTGGCGCTGCGGGCGCTGAATTTCCAGAACCGGTGAAGCGGACAAGGCGAGCGCGATCACGAGAAAAAAAATGAAAATGAAAATGGCTCGAGAGGGCGCCGGCGTGGCCGCGGGCTAAAGGCGAGGGCGGGGCGGCGCGAGCACGTCAGCCGACACAAGGCTCTCGCGCTCCCATTTTAGCCACCTAGTCTTTAGCAGCACCGACGCACAGAATCGCCCACATAACGTAATCAATCGAGCGCGCGCGCGCGCAGGGAGAGGTCGCGAAAGAGCCCCGGAACCAACAAGTCGATCCGATCCGCGCCGATGTCGCCGGGCCCGCCCTCAGGGGCCGTGCGGCGGCGCGTCGCCGATGCGGAAGGGGCAGATGCAGCGCCACCACCACCGCGCCCAGACGCAGCCGACGGACGACCCAGCAATGGCGACGCCGGCCAGCGCGGCGCCGCCGCCGCCGCCGACGCCGCTCCGTCGACGACGACGCCTCGTGCCGGCCGCGCCTGCTCCCCGACCCCCGACCCCATCTCCTCCTACCTCCCGCTCCTCTTCCCGGCGCTCCTCCTCGCCCTCAGCGCCGTCTCGGCCCTGGTCGTCTCGCGCGGCGCCCCGCAGGCCTACATGGACGAGGTCTTCCACGTCCCGCAGACGCGGCGGCTGTGCGAGCGCGGGTTCCCCGCGGGCGTCCGCGGCGGCAGCTGGGACCCGAAAATCACGACCCCGCCGGGCCTGTACGTGCTGGGCGCGCTGTACGCCTTGCTGCAGGCCGGGGTGATGCGACTGATGCGCCTGCCGATTGGCGGCGAAGCCGCCGTGTCGTCCGGCCTGTCGCCGCCGCCGCCGCCGCCGCTTGCGGCCCTCCACCTCTGCGGCGAGGCCGGCGCGCTCCGCGGCCTCAACGGCGTGCTGCTGGCCCTGTGCTTCTTCCCGGCCTACGCCGTGCGCGTCGGCGTGCTGCTGCGCCGCGGGCGCAGCAGCAACAGGAGGAGAGACGTGGGGGGAGAGGGGCAGGAGGAAGAGGGCGGCGGCGGCGACGCCGGCGACGACGAGGCCGCCTCTGCCCGACGCGACGCGCTCGGCACGGCGCTCGCGGCGGCCGTGCTGCTGCCGACTCACTTTTTCTTTGGCTTTCTCTATTACACGGACGTCGGGGCGCTGCTCTTCCTGCTCCTGTCCGCGGCGGCTCTGCAGGCGTGGGCCGAGGAGTCGCTGCAGGCAGCGGCAAAAAGCTCGGGCGTCCGAGCCGTCCCGCCCGCGCCGTCGGCCGCGCTGCCGTCCGCCCTGGCCGCCGCCGCGTGCGGCGCCGCCGCGGTCGCCATGCGCCAGACGAACGCGGTCTGGTACGCTTTTCTGGTCGGCGCGGCGCTGCTGCGGGTGGCGTACGCGCGCCTGCGCCTCGAGAGGGCGCGGACCGACGACGACAGACGGCGCAGCGTCCCCGGGCCCCCCGTGCTGCTGCGCGCCCTCTGCGCGCTGGCGCGGCACGGCCGCGACGCGGCGTCCCCGCGCTTTTTTGCCGCCCACCTGGCCGTCCTGCTGCTCCCTCCCGCGGCCTTTGTCGCCTTTGTGCTCCTGTTCAACGATGGCCGCGTCGCCCTGGGCGACCACGAGGCGCACGACGCCGCGACCACGCGCCACTGGGCGCACCCGCTCTACGCGGGCCTCTTTGCCGCGCTCGGCGCCGGCGCACCCTTTTTCGCGCGCCCCGCAGCGCTGCGGCGGCTGGCGGGGCGGTTTGTGGTGTTGCGGGGCGGCGGTGGCGGCGGCGGCAGCGGCGGCGGCGGCGGTGTCAGAAGAGGCGGGGCCCCCTCGCGGCGCCCGAGGAGGAGAGGGGACAAGGGGGGGGTGGGCGGACGGCCGCGGCGACCGCGGGCCGCCACCGCTCTCGCCGCCGCCGCCGCCGTCGTCGTCGTCGCCGCGTCGCTGGCCGCCGCGCACTGGGGCACGGTCGCGCACCCGTACCTGCTCGCCGACAACCGCCACTACACGTTTTACGCGTGGCGGCGCACCCTCGGCCGCCACCCGGCCGCCCGCTACGCGCTCGCGCCCGTGTGCGCGGCGGCGTGGCTGCTGCTGGCGAGCGAGCTGGCTGCTGGGGTGGTCGGGGGCGGCGGCGGCGGCGGCGGCGGCGGCGGCGGCGGCGCCGAGGAGGAGGAGGGCGACGACGGCGACGGCGCCGAGGAGGAGGAGGGCGCGCTGTGGGTGCTGGGCTTTGCGGCCGCGTGCGTCGTCACACTAGTCCCCGCGGGCCTGATTGAGCCGCGGTACTACACCGTCCCGACGGTGCTCGCAATCCTCCACGCGCCCAGGAGGCTCGGCGGCGGCGGCGGCGGCGCGGGTGGGGGTGGTGCGGGCAGCAGCGGAGGCTCTGCGGGCGGGCGCGCTGCCGCCGCCGCCGCCGCCGCCGCCGCCGCCGCCTGGGACTGGGACTGGTCCGCGCTGCTGGCGTGCGCGGCCTTTTCGGCGGTCAACGCCGTCACGCTGTACGTGTTTGCGTTCCGCCCCTTTGCGTGGCCGGACGGCAGCACGGCGAGGTTCATGTGGTGAATTCGAGGGGGATCGGGGGGGCCGGGGGGGGCGGTTCTGCGAGCGCTCGGGCGCGCGCGCGCGTGGCGCCTTGCCGGTGGGCCGCCGCTTCGCCGCCGTCTCTCTCTCCGTTCGCGCGTGTTAAGGCTGCTCGCACGCACGACGCCCGCGCGCCACAGAGAACCACTGACGACACGCTCGCCCACTTCTGCCCACACCGCACACGCACGCGCGCTCTCGAAGAACAAACCGTCCCCTGCCAACCGACTTTTGGCCGAGACGCGACAGTACACACCAACGCACGCCTACGCAGCTCCCACACTCGCCAATCCCGCAGCAGCCACACCGCAGCAGGAATGGACCCGTACCTGTGGGGCGCGGTGCTGGCCGTCGCGGCCGTGCTCGTCCTGCAGATCGTGCGCGCGGCGCTCGAGCTGCGGCGGGGAGGAGGAGCAGGAGGAGCCTCGGGCAACGCGCCCGCCTCGATCGGCGACATCACGGCGCACTCGCTCGCGTTCCACAACGGCGTCGACTGGACGCGCCCGAGCCTCGTGGCCGTCCGCGGCAAGGTGTACGACGTGACGGGCCTCCCCGAGTACGGCCCGGGCAAGCCGCTGCAGGCGCTCACGGGGCGCGAGGCGGCGCGCGCGTTTGCGCGCGGCGCGGGCGACCGCGCGGCGACGGCGCTCGCGGCGCTCAAGGCGGCGGCCGACGCGGCCGCCAAGGAGGGCAAGCCCGCCCCGCGCCCGCAGAGCGCCCTCCCGATCGACGCGGCCGACTGCACCGACGACCTCGGCGGCCTCACCGACGTCGAGCTCGCGCGCCTCGAGGCCGCCGAGGCCGAGCTCCTGCGCCGCGCGGGCGGGCGCCCCGCGGGCCGCGTCGTCCCGCCCCGCCCCTTTAGCGAGGAGGAGGTCGCGCGCCACGACGGCACCGACCCGGCCCTGCCGCTCATGCTGTCCATCGGGGGGACCGTGTACGACATCACGCCCGGGCGCAACTTTTACGGCCCGCAGGGCGTCTACCCCTTTGCCGGGCGCGAGGTCGCGCGCGCCTTTGCGCTGCTGTCCACGGAGCAGTCCGACTGCCGCGACGACCTCGAGGGCCTGTCCTACCTGGAGCTGGAGAACCTGCGCGAGTGGACGGCCAAGTTCGACTACAAGTACCGCGTGCTCGGCTACGTGAAGGGCACGCGCGGGGAGACGGCGGCGCTCAAGCGCGAGGCCGTGGCGGCGGCGGCCAGGATCAAGGGCGCGGCGTCGCCCGTCGGCAAGGCCGGGGCTCCGGCGGGGGCGCCCGTCGTGGCCAAGGCTTGAACTCGAGCGCGCTTCTCGCTCCGCTTGCTGGTTTCTTTTTTTTGTTCCTGTCGCCCCGATCCTTTGCTTACGACCACCTGGCGCTCAACCACGCGCGCACACACCCACCCACCCACACACCAACACACCCACACACCCAATAAATCGCTTCCGCCCGCCTGCAGAATCGGGGCGTCTGTAAACACGCGCGCGCGTCACGGCACTGGCGGCAAGGCGGTCGGATATTTAACACAACACACATACCCGAACACCGCCGCAGATGCGCAGCGTCGCAGAGGGCGACCGAGAGAGCGAAAAAAAGAAGCACGCATCCTCCCCCGCCCGCCCCACCAAAAAATCACGCAAAGTGGATCCCCGCGGCGTTGAACGCGGCGAGCAGGCGCAAAAAGTCCTCCTGCGCCATCTTGGCCGGGCGGCGCGCCTCGAAGCCGCCCGAGGCGAGGACGCGCTCGACGAGGGCCTTGAACTCGGGCGAGGCGCGGTGGCCGCGCGGCAGCAGGTGGGCGCCCGCGGACGAGACCAACTTGCCGCCCGCCTTGCCCTTGGCCGCCGCCCCGGTGCCGTCCGCCGCCGCTGCCATGGCGACGTCGTCCTCCTCCTCATCGTCCTCCTCCGCCTTGTCCTCGTCGTCCTCCTCATCATCATCGCTCACGTCCATCATCATCACGCCCTGCTGCATCGCCCCGCCCGCGCGCGCCCCGCCGCCGCCCTCGCGAGCCATCGCCGCCACCGCCGCCGCCGGCTCGGCGGCGGCGGCGCCGCCACCGGCCGCCGCCCCCGCCGCCCGCCGCAGCGCCTGCGCCGTGCGGTAGTTGGCCTCGAGCGCCGCGAGCGTGCGCGGCGTGCGGAACGACGCCCCCAGGGTCTTGTTCTTGCGCCCGAACGCCAGGCGCACGAGGCCGTCCCACTCGAGCAGCGGCACGGCCGGCGGCGGGCGCCGCGGCTCGATGCGCACGACCGACGAGTCGACCTTTGGCGGGGGGCGGAAGTTGTTGCGCGAGACCTTGAGGAGGTGCGAGACGCGTGCGAGGAGCTGCACGTTGACGGCGAGGCGGGAGTAGAGGGCGTCGCCCGCGCGCGCGACGAGGCGCATGGCGAACTCGTGCTGGTACATGATGATGGCCGCGCGGAACCCCGCCGCCTTGTGCGGCGGCTGTTGCGGCGGCGCGCCGGCGCCCTGCTGCTTCTCCTGCTGCTGCTGCTGCTGCTGCTGCTGCTTGCTCTGCGCCCCGCCCGCCGCCGCCGCCAGGAGCTTGAACGTCAGGGGCGACGAGATGTTGTAGGGGATGTTGGCGACGACCAGGTCAAAGTAGGGCAGCGGGTCGAGGCGCATAAAGTCCGCGTGGATGATCTCGAGCTTGCCGCCCGCGGCCGCGCTGCGCCCGCCCGCCGCGCCGCCGCCGCCGCCGCCGCCTCCGCCCCCCGCCGCGCCCCCGTCGAACCGCCGCCGCAGCTCGAGCACCATGCGCGGGTCGAGCTCGACCGCGACGACCCTCTTCGCGCGCTCGAGCAGGCGGGCGGTCAGGTTGCCCGTCCCCGGCCCGATCTCCAGGACGACGTCGGTCGGCTTGACGCCGGCCTTGTCGACGATGGCCTGGACGCACAGGGGGTTGCGGAGGATGTGCTGGCCCTTGGACTTGTGGAACTCGATCTGCTGGCCTGTAAGTGGTGGTGGTTTGTCGTCGTGTCGTTTGTGTTGTTTGTGTTGTTTGTGTGTGTGCGCGCGTGGGTTGGGTGCGCGGGAAGAGGGAGCCGTGAGCGGGGGGGCGAGTGAGGCGGGGGTGGGGACGGCGGCGGCAAGGACGAGCAGAGGGGGGCGCGCGCGCGTCGCGCTGCACTGCACTGCCGGCAGTGCTCTCGACATGAGGACGCGCACGACGAGCGTCTACTGCGGTTTGGGCGGCCATTGGGGTCGCCGTGGGCGCAGCGCCGGTGCCAACGGACGGCAGCGCGGCCCCCCGCGCGCGCGGGAGCGGGGGGCAAGCTGGTGTGCGCCGCCTCGCCATCGTCTCTCTCACCTCCGCCCTTGCGCTCGTCCTTGCGCCCCTTCTTCTTGGCCACGCCGCCGGCCGCGCGCAGGCCGATGGACGACATCGGTCTGAGGCGCGTCGCTGTCGCTGGTTGCGTTGCCGCTGCTGCTGTGCGGGCGTTTGCGATTGGATGTCTCGGCGTTGTGCGTTGGTGCTCGTCGTCGGCGCGCACGCGCAGACAAAAAGAAGGGGATGCGTGCGGATCGAACGCGCGGTGGTCGCTTGATATGACGTCCGATGAAGTGGGTACTGTTTCACATAGAGGGACTGCGGCGCGTGATGGCCGAACGTCACAGCACGTTTTCTGAGCCGCCGCCGCCGCTCCCGCTCCCGCTCCCGCTCCCGCTCCCGCCGCCGCCGCCGCCGCTGCCGCTGCCGCTCGACGGCGGCGGCTTGATCGTCGCCGCCGCGGCCGCCGCCAGCGCCGCCGCGGCCGCCTCCTCCCGCTCGCCGCCGCCCCCCTTGGTCGGCGTCAGGCCCTTGCCCGGGGGCTCCTCCTCGGCCGCGCGCGTCGTCGCGACGGTGTTGGCGGCGTCGACGTGGTGGTGGTGGTGGTGGTGCTGGTGCGGGGGCGCGGGCGCCGGGGGGGCGGGGCGCGGCGCCCCGCCCGACCCCGTCGCCGCCGCGCCCAGCGCCGT
>Ga0315905_10009018_pt1 | contig 10102 bp, 10 predicted proteins | sample LakEriMetagenome_5_FD_203522 | JGI IMG/M metagenome (GOLD analysis project Ga0315905, IMG submission 203522) | Freshwater fungal communities from buoy surface, Lake Erie, Ohio, United States - Buoy 4 MA121 | ecosystem: Environmental > Aquatic > Freshwater > Lake | place: USA: Lake Erie, Ohio... | reverse complement strand
ATAGATTCTGAATTATTCGGAAAAGTGTGGCCCAACGTCAAGCCTTGGTTTAACGCAAAACCTGAAGCGTGGAGTTTAGATACGTATTTTGAGCAATTTGAGTAAAGACTTTACCATTTTGATTGTTTTATTTTAATAATTATCTTTGATTTAGCTTGTTAGATCAACAAAGCATATTAAAATTTTTAAGTGAAAACAATTCGTTTTTTCTTGAACGATATCATGTTGAGAAAATTGGCATTTTTGGTTCTTTTGCCCGAAATGAAGAAGGGCCTGAAATTGACATTGATATTTTGATTGAATTAGAAAGTAATGACACTAATGTTTTTGATTTAAAATGGTCCTTGCATGAGTTTTTGAAAAATAAATTTCAACGTGACGTAGATATTTGCAACACGAAACATATCAAGCCATTCGCAAAAGAATATATTCTAAAAGACGCCATCTATGTCTAGCACTAACAAATTGGCATTATTGGCAATTCTCGAAGCAATTGAAAAAATTGAACGATTTACATCTGATTTATCCTCATGGCAAGTAAAAAAATGATGAAGAAACTTTTGACGCTTGCCTTATGAATTTTGTCATTGTCTGCGAATCAGTTTTGCGATTAGATTCTGATTTTATCGAAAATAATTCTCAAATTGAATGGTATAAAATCATAGGATTTCAAAATTCAATTTCACATGATTATTTTGGTATGGACGTGGAGGAAGTTTGGGATATTATCCAATCTAAAATTCCTGAATTAAAGGTGTTTATTAAAGGAGTAAGCTAACTATCTAGACTTCTTTTGTTAATAAAGCGTTAATGTTTCAATGTGAATCAACTTGTCTTTTACATTTGACAAAAACTAAACTATGAAACAGTTATTTTTCTCCTTGTTTTTCGTGTTTTCTGCAAGCTTTTCGTTTGCTCAAACGGAACCAAAATTAAAATTCACAACCTTAACAATTGAAAATAACACAATTCCTTATGGGTCTGATTTTTCATTCGAATTTCCCTTTAAAAATACAACGAAGGAATTTGTGAAAATCGAGGATGTGAAACGTTCATGCGGTTGTACAACTCCCTATTTCCCAACGGATAGTATCAAACCCGGTAAAAAAGATAAAATCGTTGCGAAATACGATACTAAACGCGTAGGTGGTTTCACCAAAACACTTACGGTTGTAATCAAAGATTCAGATCCCGTTGTATTAACAATCAAAGGTATTGTTCTACCTGAAGCCCAACTGCTTGAAATCACTCCAAAGAAAGACTAATTTTTTATGCCAATTTTGAGTTCAAAGTAAGCGCTATTGAAGTATTTTAGCTAAATTTATTCATATTGTTGAAGTTTTTTAGCTTAATTCATTTAATTTATTGAAGTATTTTAGCTAAATTTGTTCAATTATAGTTTGATTTAATTTGAACAAAGGATATGAAAATCATCAATAGAGCAATTTTCAACGAAATTAAAGCACAGATAAAAACGGGTAGAGTTCTACTCTTACTTGGAGCGCGACGAGTAGGAAAAAGTCATTTGTTACGACAAGTAATATCTGAATTAAACCCAAGTGATTTATTACTATTAAACGGAGAAGATCAAACTACAATTGATCGAATGGCCGTGCGCTCCGTTGAAAATTTCAAGTTACTACTTGGGAATGCAAAATTTCTATTCATTGATGAAGCTCAGAACATTCCCGATATTGGAACAAAACTCAAACTCCTCGTGGATGAAATACCTAATGTTCACGTGATTGTAACCGGATCATCTATGTTTGAATTAACCAACAAATTAGGCGAACCACTTGTAGGAAGATCTCATATAATTCAACTATTTCCATTTGCCCAATTAGAATATCAGCCCTACGAAAATATTATAGAAACCGATTCGAGATTGGAACAACGGTTAATCTATGGTTCTTATCCAGAGCTCATTCATTTACCAGATATCGAAGAAAAAAAAGATTATTTGGAAGGATTAGTAAACAGCTATCTTTTGAAGGATATTTTGGCATACGAAGGAATAAAAAAAGCCGATAAAATAATTGATTTATTACGTTTAATTGCTTTTCAAATCGGCAATGAAGTCAGTATTGATGAGCTTTCTATAAACTTAAAAGGAATAAGTCGCAACACAATTGAATCCTACTTAGACTTACTTTCAAAAGTGTTTGTCATCTATCCAGTTAAAGGATTTAGCCGAAATTTACGCAAAGAAATTAGCAAATCAAATCGTTGGTATTTCTATGACAACGGCATACGGAATGCGTTAATTAGAAACTACAACCCGCTCAATTTACGAAACGATATTGGACAATTGTGGGAAAATTACCTGATGTCGGAGCGAATGAAAATCAATGCTTATTTAAAAAGAAGGGTAAACACCTATTTTTGGCGTACGTATGACCAACAAGAAATTGATTTGGTAGAAGAATCCGGAACAGATTTATCCGCTTTTGAATTCAAATGGAATAAGAGCAAGGTTAAAATACCAACTGCTTGGAAAAACAATTACGCAGAAGCGACATTTGAGGTGATTTGCAAGGATGTTTACCTAAATTTTGTTTTGGGGAAATAAACCAAATTGATCTGTTTGGGTTTTAATTAAGCATTCCAAACAACCATAGCGGGACTTTATTTCCAGCGCTGTTCTGAATATCGATGGCAAGATACGAATTTGGAACACCTTTGATTTTCTGAAAGTTTTTGTTAGGACCTCCTACTTCAAAAGTGTATTTTTCATCTACCATAAAATCGCCAAATTTGGAAGCAGTAACTCGATGACTTTGACTTAATTGATTGAAGAAAAATGTTTCCCGAACAGAACCTATGTTTGCTTTTCCTTCGGCAAATAGATACGCGAAATTGGTGTTTTCTAAAAATATCTTTTCTGGTTTTTTTAAATAACTTAATTTCTCATTCTCCGAATTTAATAGCTTGATAATCTTGGCTTGATCCAACAAATCTAAAAGTCGTAAAATTGTATTTCGAGGTGCCTCCAAATTTTCCGATAATTTGGTAATATTAGGTGTAAATGGAACCGATTGACTAATTACAAAAAGTAATTTTTTCATTGTACGAACGGTGCTGAAATTCAATTCCTCATAAGGCGCAATATCAATATCAATTACCAAATTGATGGTTTCAGAAAGTTTTTGATAGTAAACCGCTTTATTTTCCTTATAAAATAGGAAGTAACCGTTTTTTAAGTAGTTGTAAAAATCCCTTTCAAAAGAAAATTGTTCCAATAAATCCGCTGAAATTTCATGATGACGCTCCAGTAAGGTTTCTAATCTAATAGGATTTATCTTTATTTTATTTTCAAATTGCAAATATTCTCGAAAAGTCAGTCCTTGAAGCGGTAAACAGTTGCCCTTCGAGATAAATCTGATTGACCTTTGGATACTTCGAGAATGGACGAACCTGTTGCTATGAGATAAATGTCTTCAAAATCATCGTATAACTGTTTTAAATCTTTTGACCAATATTGGTAACGATGTACTTCGTCCATAAAAAATGCCCGAAAACCTACTGCGTATAAGTTTTCTACAACCGTAACGAGACGATTACTTTCAAAATACAAATCATCAAGGCTAAAATAAACACCTTTATCCCCAAATTCTTCCACACGTTGCAGCAACATAGTTGTTTTTCCCACTCCTCTGTATCCCAACAATAAAATTAATCGGTCATTCCAATGAATTTCATGATAAATTAACCGTTTAACTTTTCCCGTTACAGAAGTTACTTTTATAGCTGATTTTATTAATAAAGCTTTCATTTATTGCTTTTTAAAAAAAGCAAATAACAAAATGCTTTTTTAGAAAATTAAAATGTGAAAATAATTTTTACAGAGAGCATTTTTTTAGAAAAATTGATTTTTGTTTTGGGAAAGATTTAATTTAATTTAATTTTCAATCGATTTATCAAAAATAGGAAATTGCACCTAAGTAGAATCTAAAACTTACCCCTTAACCTCCAAGCCCAACTCCTTCCCTATCCGCATCATTTCAGCGAAGGCAGCATCGTAATCGTTTGGAATTGTTCCTTCTAAAATAGATTCCTTTATTTGAGATTTGATAATCCCAATTTCAGCGCAAGGACCAACGCCAAAAGTTTGCATGATTAATTCGCCTGTAACGGGTGGCTGGAAATTGCGAATTTTGTCCTTTTCCTCTACATCGCGCAGTTTCTGAGCGACAATTTCAAAGTTTTTCTTAAACTTCTTTACTTTGAATTCATTTTTGGAAGTAATGTCCGCATTACATAAAGTCATTAAATCATCGATATCATCTCCTGCTTCATTCAACAACCTACGAATGGCTGAATCTGTAACCGTTCCTTTTACCAAGGCTATGGGACGCAAATGCAAACGCACCAATTTCTGTACGTATTTCATTTTATGATCCAAAGGCAAGCGCATCCGGGTAAAAATTCGCGGTACCATACGCGCACCCAAATCTTCGTGTCCATGAAAGGTCCAACCAACTTCCTTGTCAAATCTTTTTGTCGGTGGTTTTGCGATATCGTGCATGATTGCCGCCCAACGCAACCATAATGAATCAGACATTCCGGCCACATTGTCCAGAACTTCTAAGGTATGGTAAAAATTATCCTTATGCGATTTTCCGTCAATGGTTTCAATGCCCAGTAATGCAATCATTTCCGGAAAAAACTGATGTAATAACTGAGTTGATTTTAGCAACACAAAACCGCGTGAAGGTTGATCTGCCAAAATTATTTTATTCAGTTCTTCATTGATTCGTTCCTGAGAAATAATTTTCAAGCGATCTGATTGTTTAAGAATGGATTCTAAACTTTTAGTTTCAATTTTAAAATTGAGTTGGGTAGCAAAACGAATCGCACGCAACATACGCAAAGGGTCATCGCTATACGTAACATCCGAATCTAGAGGTGTACGAATAATTCCTTTTTCCAAATCTGTAACTCCATCGAATGGATCAATCAATTCACCAAACGTTTCTTTGTTCAAACTTAACGCCAACGCATTAATCGTAAAATCACGGCGATTTTGATCGTCTTGGAGTGTTCCATCCTCAACAATTGGTTTTCGAGAATCTGACCTATAAGATTCTTTACGAGCTCCTACAAACTCTATATCCAAATCTTTGTATTTGAAATGAGCTGTTCCAAAATTTTTAAAAAGACTTATTTTCTTGACCCGCAATTTTTCAGCAGATAACTGAGCTAATTCCAAGCCATTCCCTAAAACAACAATGTCGATGTCTTTGGATGGTCGTTCTAAAATTAGATCACGCACAAATCCACCAATTACAAATGCTTTTATACCATTCTCCTCAGCCACTTGAGAAACAACTTTAAAAACCGGATGAGTAAGTGATGATTTGAAATTTGACGACATCTATGGAAAATCAATTAATAAATTCCGTTGATTCTTCTTCCAAACCATTCCAAGGTTAAGAAAAACAAGAGTAGGAAAAACAACCATTTATAATCAATCAAATCCAAATAATTGGTCTCCTTGTAGGAAACAGACGAAATATCTTCACGCTTTGCAATGGCATCCAACAATTTATCGTAATTGGCTAATTGCTCAAATTTCCCTTTCGATTTGTCTGACATTTCAATCAAAAGATTGTGATTGGCGTAGGTATCCAATCCTTCCAGCGTAATATTTTCAACCACAAAAGCTCCCGTTTTACTATACGTTTTTCCCGCGTGGGAGGTCGTTGCTGTCCATTCGTATTTACCTGGTTTTAATTTACCTAACGAAAGTTTGTAGCCCTCGCCATAGGTTGCAAATTCCATTTTTGATGCTTTTTTCTCTTCATCTTTTAGCACAAATTGAATCTTTGGAGTTGTAATCGGCGCCATTGATTCATTGTAAAAGGATGCATTTACGATTACTTCCTCATTTTTTGTAAAGCGATTTGGCAACGTAACGCGCAATGCAGAGGTGTTTTGTTTAACAGTTAGAAAAGAGGAAGTCTTTTGTAAAAATTCGCGGTAGCCGACAATATCTTTGGTTCGAACAAACTCATTCATTTTCCAGCGCCACATCCCTTCACCATAAATAACTCCAATTTTCGTTTCACCTTTTTTCAAGAAGAAAACTAATGGATCTTTTTTCACAACTGAGCCAATTCGTTGATACACTAAAACATCTGAAAGATTCGAACTAGATAAGCTTCCAAATTTGGATTTTAGTGGAGGAAAGTACTCAAATGCTTTACTCATTTCATCTGAAACTTCAAAAGGCTGAAAACCTTTATTTACAGTTCCTTGAATTTCATCCGTTTTACTTCCGGTAGGCGTTGATAAACCAATGTTTAATGAATTTACTACATTCGATGGCGTATTTGGGCCAAGCACATATAGCATTGGCTTATTTTGATCGTTGACAAATTTTATCAAATTGGCATCCGCATTCACGCCTGGTTCATGCCAGACAATTAAATCTACATTACGCATGTCTTTGTCCCAATCTTTTGCGAGAACACTTTTCACTTCAAAATTGGCATTTTCTTCTAAAACGTCCTTAATTGCCGCAATATCAGGATGAGGAGCTCCAGCTAGAATAACTACCTTGCTTTTCGAGTCTAATACTTCAATATAGAAATTACGAGTGTTATTCTCATAATTGTATTCATTTTCAGCTTTAGCAATTGAAACAGAATAAGTATTGAATCCCATTTGATCGGCTTCCAATTCAAAGGCTACTTGTTTGAATTCTCGTTGGCCTTTTTCATACGTAATACTTTTTGAAGCAACCGTTTTCCCCCCTTTAGAAATAATCACCGTATAAGTTCCTTTACCTAATTTGATAGCATCAATATCTACTTCTACTGGAAATTTATTTTTAAAAAATGCCACTTCATTCACTGAAATATTTTTTATGTAATGATCGCGTTTAGGTATAGAATCACCTGCACCGAGCGTAAAAATCGGTGTTAAATTTAATTTTGAAGACGTATATAAAGGATTAGATCCCGTATTAAAATTTCCATCTGACACGAATAAAACTCCTCCCAAATTACGGTTATAATAGTCCATCATGATTTTCTCAAATCCTTTTTCCAAGGCTGAATTAGGATCTTTAAAATCTACAGAACCATTGTATTTTGCTTGACTTCCTACGGTCATCTCCACCAATTCAAATCGATCTCCAAAACGTTCTTTGAGTTTTTTTCTAAGCTCAAATACTTGTTTCAATACACGATTACTATCCGCGTAATTTCGAATGGAAGCTGAGTTATCTACAAGGGTTACGAAAACAGGTTTTTCCTTTTTGTAATTAAACGATTGAAAAATAATTCCCAGTAATAATAATCCAATTAAAAAGATAGAAGCAGCCCGAGCAATTCTCAATAACCATTTCCACGAAAAATGAAGCTCTTGGTACCACTCTGATTTTGAATAAAGGAAATACGACAAAAAAGCTGCAATTACAGCCCATGGGATTAACCAAAATAGTGAAATATCAGAAGTGTAGATCATTTTAATTTACAAATGCAAATCTACTAAGTAAAAACGTATTGCGTAAAATTTTAATGGATTATTGCAAATCTATCTACTTTTTTCAGCAAACCAAACTGAACTACGATTTCTTTTTACGCTTCTTTTTTTTCTTTTTAGGTTTTTCTGCTTCTTCATCAGTAGATTCGTCTGCACCATCGCTAGTTACTTCAGTTGAATCATCAGAATTTGTGGTATTTGGCATATTATAATAATAAGATTGCTGTCCTTTTGCACATCTCACAAAATGACCATTCGCATCAAAATTATTGTCGCTTGTAAAATCTGATTTATCGAATTTAAAAACAATATAATGGGTAGAATATGAATCCCCTAAATTGTAAGCTGCATTTTCAGGCGAACATGTCCAATAAGAGACTTGCATCCCTTTTCCTTCAAATCTGCCATCATTCCTCACGTATCCACCGGGTAAAATATTCATATTAAATAAATTGTCACCTTTCAACTCACCTTTCCATTGGGTAGTACTTTTCAATTTATCAGCAGATCGAGTTAGAGGAGGAAAACATCTACAATTTGTATCATAATTTAGGTGTTTTTTCAAATCCATCCAATCTAGTATGGAAGGGACCATAAAACCTTCAGGTGCGAGACCTCTCAGATCTACAACAGCCCACCAATTATAGACCTTACCATAAATGCTATCATATTTTGGATTGTAATACATACTGCAATAAGCAGGAATGCCTTGTTTAAACAAATTCTCCCATTCTTCTGAGTTTTTGGCTTGGCTTAACGAATCGCCATTTGAAAAAGTAGTTGTATTCAAATTATGATCTGCCCAATAAGTTTTTCCTATCTTGACATAGTTTTGAGCAAATGAATTAGAATCAATTATAACAAATACGAATAAAAACAATGTTAACTTCATAAAATGACTTTTTAGATAGATGTTATAATACAATGTCTTAACAAAGTTATAATATTTATCTTTGTCGCTCTTGAAAAACTATGGAATACAATTTTAGAACAATCGAACAGAAATGGAGGGAATTTTGGGCCAAGAATCAAACGTACAAGGTAACTGAAGATCTAAACAAACCAAAATTCTATATTCTTGACATGTTTCCTTATCCGTCTGGAGCTGGATTACACGTTGGTCACCCCCTCGGTTACATTGCCTCTGACATCTATGCACGTTACAAAAAATTACAAGGTTTTAATGTTCTACATCCCATGGGATATGATTCATTTGGTCTTCCTGCAGAGCAATACGCCATACAAACAGGTCAACATCCAGTAATAACTACTGAACAAAATATCGCTCGCTATAGAGATCAGTTGGATAAAATTGGATTTTGCTTTGACTGGAGTCGCGAAGTAAGAACCTCATCTCCTGAATATTACAAATGGACTCAACAAATTTTCATTGAATTATTTAATTCATGGTATAACCCAAAAAGTAATAAAGCTGAACATATTGACACACTCATTACAATATTTGAAAAAGAAGGTTTGAATGGGGTAAATCTCAATATGTTAACAGGGGATATCGAAAAAGAAGTACTTCCCTTTGACGCTGAAACTTGGAAATCATTTGATGAACCAAAAAAACGCGAAATTTTGATGCATTTTCGTTTGGCATACTTGGGCGAGTCTTTTGTGAATTGGTGTCCAGCAATGGGAACTGTACTAGCAAACGACGAAGTTGTAAATGGCGTTTCAGAAAGAGGTGGCCATCCAGTTGAACGAAAATTAATGAAGCAATGGAGCATGCGAATAACAGCGTATGCGCAGCGTTTACTGGATGGATTAAACACCATTGATTGGTCTGAAAGCATCAAAGAAACACAACGAAATTGGATAGGAAGAAGCGAGGGATGTTCAATTTACTTCCCACTTGATCTCACCCCGATGGGAGAGAGTTTATATAAAATCGAAGTTTTTACTACTCGACCCGATACGGTTTTTGGGGTTTCTTTTGTTACGCTAGCACCTGAGCACGAATTAGTTGCAAAAATCACAACGCTAGAACGACAAAAAGCAGTTGAAGAATACGTTGAAAAGGCCAAAAATCGAAGTGAACGTGAACGTCAAGCTGATGTAAATACAATTAGTGGTGTATTCACCGGTGCATTTGTTCAGCATCCTTTCACAAAAGAACCAATTCCGGTTTGGGTAGGTGATTATGTGCTTGTAGGTTACGGAACTGGCGCGGTGATGGCTGTTCCAGCGCACGATGAACGTGACTATAAATTTGCGAAGCATTTCGATTTACCTATCAAACAAGTAATCAATCCTTCAAATTCCGAACATGATATTTATCAAGCCGCTTGGACAGATAAGGAAGGAGAAATTATCAATTCTGATTTCTTAAATGGTTTGCAAGTTAAAGCTGCTGTTAAACGATCAATCGAAGAAATTGATAAAAATGGATTTGGTAAAGGGCGTGTAAATTACCGATTGAGAGACGCTGTTTTTGGACGCCAACGTTATTGGGGAGAACCTATTCCAATTTTTTATACAGACGATGTTCCCTATGCATTAAATTTTGAAGAATTACCATTGAATTTACCGGAGGTAGATAAATATTTACCAACTGAAGATGGCGAACCACCTTTAGCAAGAGCTAATGGTTGGAAATACAAAAATA
>Ga0315905_10009016_pt1 | contig 10102 bp, 6 predicted proteins | sample LakEriMetagenome_5_FD_203522 | JGI IMG/M metagenome (GOLD analysis project Ga0315905, IMG submission 203522) | Freshwater fungal communities from buoy surface, Lake Erie, Ohio, United States - Buoy 4 MA121 | ecosystem: Environmental > Aquatic > Freshwater > Lake | place: USA: Lake Erie, Ohio... | reverse complement strand
CCTGGAACGCTAAGGTCGCTGCCGCTATTTCATACACGGCTTCAAATACTGCTGACGTAACAACAGACTTCTCTGCTCCTGTTACTAGCCAGACTTTCACGCTCACTACTAGTGTGGACGAAGTAAAAGGCGGCGCTGGTGATGACACAATCTCCGGAATTATTGGTTCTTCAGGCACTTACGCTGGTGGCGACAACATTTTGGGCGGCGCAGGCACTGACCTGTTGAAGTTGATTGACGACGATGCTACAGCTGCAGGTGTTGTGACTTTGGAAGGCGTCGAGCAAGTTAACGTCCGTATGCTTTCAGCAGCCACAACACAAGTTGATGCTTCTGACTGGAATGGCGTTGCAACACTTTCTAACTACTCTTCAACAGCCGACTCAACATTGAGCGTGTCTGGTTTGACTATTGCAACTGACATCAGTGTTTATGACGAGTCTGACGTTACGATTGAGTTCGCTGACGTAGCTACAGGTTCAGATACGGCTACGGTTCAGCTGAATTCAGTTGGCTCTGGCGCTACTACAGCGATGACTTTTGCTGCTGCTGGAACAGCAACAGTAAACATCGACGCTACAGCAGCAGACACAATTGCTGCAGTGAACGTTGAAGTTCGTGGCAACAACTTTGTTAAGTTGGAAGCTGGCGACGGCCTAGAAACAGTTACCTTGACAGGTACTGGTCAGGTTGCTTTCATTACAGACGATTTGGTTGCAACTGTTGATGCATCTGCTTTGACAGGTGTAAACCGTTTCACCTTTAATGGCGTGTCTGATGTTGCATTCGCTGGTGGCGCTGGTAATGACACTATCGTTTTAGGTACAACTTTTAGCAATGGTGATTCCATTGACGGCAACGGTGGTACAGACGTAGTTTCCTTGACTATGGGCGCATTCAATCGCAGTTTGACTGCTCCTAATGTTGAGACAATAACTGCAACTTTCGCTGACTCACAAGGTGCGACTCTTGGCCTTACAGGCGCAGCTTCACTCACCACAGTAAGTTTGCAAGGAAGTTCTTCCGGTGCAGATGGCTCAATTGCTGGCCTTGCTGACAATGCAGTCGTAAACCTCACTACAGCTTCTGATGCGTTTGATACAGTCACTATTGACACAGTATCTGCTGCATTGGCACTTACAGTAAATGTAGGCACTGCTTCTGGTGGCGTAACTTTGGGTGGCATTGCGATCACAGACGTAGCCTCAGTTGCAATCAATGTGGCTGCAGGTCAATCTGGTGCAACGGTTGCACTCGGCACTGCTACGTTCGACGCAGATGCTAAGTCAATCACAATCACGAACCCCGGTGATGCTCACTTGACAGTTGATGATCTGCACGCTGCAGGCTTAACAACTCTGACCATCAACAATAATGGTTCTGGCGACATTACCTTTACTTCCGGTATTGATGGTTCTAGCGTAGCTCTGACAACAATCAACGTTGTTGCTAACGGTGGTACTGGTGCTGATGTAACTTTGGCATCATTGAACGGTGCCTCTGGTAGTGCTCATGCATTTACAACGTTGTCACTCGTTGGCTCTGGTGGTTCTGACATCACTGTTGGTGCATTGATATTAGGCGGTGGCGCCACAGCAGCAGCAGCTGGAACTGTTACTTTGGCTGCTAATGGTGGCGGTTCAATTGTTGGTACGACTGCTTTGGATATCACATCCACAGGCGACTACGATTTAACTTTGAACCTGTCTGCTGGTGCAGTTAGCACAATCAATGTTGGCGACGTCACATTGAATGCTGGTACAGCTGCTTCTGGCGCGTCTTTGACTGTCAACGCAAGCGTTGGTAATTCTGCTGACTTGTTGGTTGAAGAAATCAATTTCGCTAACTCTGGTGGACAAATCATCGTTTCTCCAGTTGTCGTTGGTAGCTCTGCTTCATTTAAGCTTGCTTCTGGCGGTTTCTCTGGTGGTAACACTGACAACGTTGATATTCAAGGCATCAACTTGACAGTTGGCACAGCCTCTGAAGCTGTATTGGGCGCAATTACTTTGACTGCTGGCGCAATTGGCTCAGTAGTTTTGAGTGCAGCACAAGATGCTGAAATTACATTGGGAGCAATTGACGCTTCTGCTGTTAGCACTTTCTCTGTAACAGTTGGCGCTTCTGCTGGTGTCAATGTCGGCGCAATCAGTGCTTCTGCATCTATCGACAATATCTCAATTTCAGTCACAGCTGGTGCTACTGCTGAATTTGAAGGCTTGAATGCTCGTGCAATTGGCGATATCTCTGTTTCTGGCGCTGCTGGTACAGTGAATGTAACCGTCGCATCCGCTACAAGCGTTGGCACAATCAGCACACTGGGCTTCTCTGGTACATTCTCTGCTGACTTGTCAGGAGTGATTAACGCTGCTGAGATTTATTTGGGCGGTGGTACTAACAGCATTATTTCTGGTTTAGGTAACGACATCGTTTACATGAAGACTGGTCTTGGAACTGACACGATCGTATTCTCTGCAACTGGTCAGAAAGTAGATAGCATTTACCGCTTTGAAGTTGGTACTGCTGACGATAAGATTGCAATTGATGATGCAAGCATTGTTCTAGCCATGGGTTCTTCAATTGCAACGGCAGGTGCAGGCATCAACATTGTTACTGTCTCTGCAGCCGCCACTTCAACTATCGGCGCTACTACAGCTTCAGGTATTGACGTCATCATGCTCCAGTACACTGCATTTGCTAACGTTACAGCTGTTGCAACAGTTCTGATGTCGGGCGCTGCTGCAACTCTGGAAAATGCCGCTGGCGCTTCTGCTGCAGGAAACGTACTTGTAGCTTGGACCGATGGCACTGACTCCTATGTCACGATGTTCGAGGTTGGCATCGGTGGTTCTGGTATCGGTGATGCAGTTGGTTCTGCGATCTCTGCAGCTGAGACATTGGCCGTACTCATGGGCGTTGACTTGCGAGTGACGGCTTCTGCCTTAGTTGCTGCAAACTTTGACATCATCTAATTAAAAACCAGCACCCCAAGGCTTCGGTCTTGGGGTTTTCTCCAGCCTCGCGCAGACTACCGAACCCCTAAGTTGTATCGACTTAGGGGTTTTTTTTATGATTAAATGCCATTGGATTTCAAGTAATAGTGATATTGCCAATATCAGTAAAGATCGCACAGCCAGCGTCCGTTTAAGATTAGGTGCTGCATTACATTCAAAAGATTTGCATATTACTACCGGTATGGTAATTCCAAAAAATATCGACGTAGTTGTATGGCCAAAATTTAGTTGGTTAGATGCAAGATCTTCAATACAACTAGAAAATAATATCAATGTCGCTAATGCATTAAAAAAAACAGGCATTATTCAAATAGTTGACTATACAGACCATCATTTGGATAAAACAATACCATCATCAGATGGTCGTTCTGATAAATTAAATGATAGTTTTTTAAAAAAATCGATAGAAAATAGAAAATATTATTTTGAATTACTTTCAATTGTTGATTTTATTACCTCACCTACAAAATATATTGCAGATGCATTGAAAACAGAGGGAATATTAAAACCGGTATGGGTGGTACAAGATGCAATAGACCCAGCACCAAACCCATTCCCTGAAAAAGAAAAAAATAATCAAAATAGGGCATTATGGTACGGGGCCCATTTCAGTTTTCAACAATTAGTTAATAATATTAAAAAACTAGATGATTCTTTGAATGAACCATTAATTTTGGAGTGTCTAGTGGGAAAGGCAACATTAAATGACGCTAAAAATGGACATTATAAGTTCCCTGATAGAAAAAAATTAAAAATAATAATAAATGAATGGTCATTAGAAAAAATGATACCGGCGGCAATTAAATCAGATGTGATTTTTCTGCCATCATCTATTACTGATTCTAAAAGAAAACTTGCCAGTCCAAATAGGTTAATAAGTGCATTTTCATTCTCTAGGCCAGTAATAGCAACAAGAATACCTTCATATTCGGACTTTTCATCATATTTTATAGATTTCGACTCACTTGAATTGAATGAAAAAATACAAAATATAAATGAGTTAATGAATAAAAGTTTAATTCAAAATGCAAAAGAAATATCACTGAAATTTGAACCAGCAGAAATAGCAAATGAATGGTCCACCGCTTTTAAAGAAATGACAAGTTAATTTAAAATGAAAAAATCTGAAAATAATGAAGATTATATTAAATTAAACTTAGGTTGCGGGGATAAAATACTACCAGGCTTTATTAATGTGGATCTTGTTAATGAGCGTGCCGGCAATAAACCAGACATAATCTGTGATGTTAGTAAGCTAGATATTTTCACAAATGACTATGCAGATGAAATTCTTGCGGTCCATGTAGTGGAACATTTTTGGCGATGGGAAGTGGTAAATATACTAAAGGAATGGTTAAGAGTACTCAAACCCGGTGGAAAATTAATTTTAGAATTGCCTAATTTAGAAAGTGCATGCAAGGAATTTTTAAAAGATCCAGATAAATTTGCTAGTCCAAGTAAAGATGGGCAAAGAACAATGTGGGTATTTTATGGAGATCCGTCTTGGAGAGATCCATTGATGATTCATCGTTGGGGCTATACACCGCGATCTTTAGCCAGAGTAATGCATGAAGCTGGATTTATAAACTTAAAACAAGAGCCAGCACAATTTAAATTGCGAGAGCCTAGGGATATGAGGATAACTGGTAGAAAGGCTGCGTCGGACAAATGAAAAAGATAGAATTATCAAAAGTTTTAGTTAATGCATCAAAATTAAAATTTCAAGTTTTTAAAAATACGGCAAATAAATTTAGTGCCGGAAATCGTATTGCCAATAATAATTTTGTAAATATTTACAAAGAACCAAAATTCAAGATAAGCAAAGAAACTAAAATTTTTACTTTAGGTAGTTGCTTTGCACGTGAAATTGAAGAAAAACTACATTCGAGTGGCTTAATAATCATGAATATGAATTATTCTTTGCCTGAAAAATATCGTATTACTGGAAGGTGGGTTAATAATGAAGAATATCGTAAACATGGTCTCACGACGGAAAGTGAAAGAAGTATATTAAACAAATACTCAATACGATCAATGATTGATGCTATACAGATAGCTGCTAGACTTGAAAAAATCGATATTGAAAAGTATTTAATTGAATATAATGGTAAATTTTTGAATCCTTATCAGCATTTACCTTTGCCACTAGATAAGAATGAGGCAATTGAACTATTTTTAACCTCTATGGAGCAATTTAAAAAAGTTTCAGATTCTGATTTATTTATAATTACACTTGGTCAAACAGAATTATGGTACGACAATAATACCCGTAAATATATCAATGGAACACCACCTACACTTGGATATGATAAAAATTATTCAAGATTTGAACTCCATATTCCGAGTATGAGTGAAGTGATGGAAGATCTTCGAGAGCTTATATGCATATTAAAGGATAGATCTGCAGCAGCTCAGATCATTCTTACGGTTTCTCCTGTTCCATTCTCTAGAACATTTTCACCGGAAGATGCCATTACATCAAATTCACTGTCAAAATCTATGCTATTGATCGCTGCAAGAGATCTTGCAGATAAATTAGACTATGTTGACTACTACCCGAGTTTTGAAATGGTGACAAGTTCAAATCGTTCATGGGCTTACGAGCCAGATATGGTCCATGTAATGCCTCGCTGTGTTGAACAGGTTGTAAGTCACTTTATTGAGGATTATATAATATAATATAATATTATAAAATTTTACTATTTTCTATATGTTTGGGCAAATATTAAATCTTATTAATTTTTTTAGTTTATTTTTAGTTAATAAATTTTAATATTATAAAATGAAAAAAGATAATAAAATACTGATGCAGAGTTTATATTCCTGCTGGGAGAATTCTCCTTTCCCCAGTGTGAAAGTCACCTCTTATTTTCCAGCATATGTTGAGTTATTTGGTCATTTAGTAGATCAAAAATGTACATTTATTGAAACTGGAATATTGGATGGTGGTTCTTTATTTATGTGGCGAAATTGGTTGGGAAAAAATGCTCGAATTATTGGAGTAGATTTAAACCCAGAAGCCCTTAAGTGGAAGGCTGAAGGCTTTGAAATTTTTATCGGAGACCAGGCTGACTCTGAGTTTTGGAAAACAACACACAAAAATATTGGTGATTTTGATGCATTACTTGATGATGGAGGGCATCAATCATTTCAGCAAATAATTACAACTCTAGAATCGATAAGAGCATGTAATTCTAAATGTGTTGTTGTAGTAGAAGACACAGCAACAAGTTTCATGAAAGATTTTGCATCACACGGCGAAAGATCGTTTATTGAGTATTCAAAATCAATAACTGATATTTTGACAGCTCGAATTTCTAATTTATTTCCGGATAGGTTTACTTACAATGTGAATAAAGATTTAATTGATGAATTCAGGAAAGTTTATAGTGTTCAATTTTATAGTGGAGTAGTAGCGTTTCACTTAAATGAGGATTTCGCTCAAACACCGAAATTAATTAGAAATAAGCCAAAAAATGGAGCGAAAGATTTCAGGTATGAAGGGTTAAACTCAGCAAAAGTAAATTGGCCAAATATCTTCGAAGAGTCAAAAATTGTCGAAATAAAAGGTTCCTAAAAATAATGAAAAAGTTGCATATTGTTACTGACTAATTACCTTGCTGGTCACAAGCCTGAGGGCCATTTTATTTGCCTAACTCCAAACTAGCAACTTTTGCACTGAACTGTCCCCTCCCTGCCGTACCAAAGTAATGGAACAAAGTTCATTAATTTCGGAAAATAGTGACGTTGAGAGAATTCAGAATTACCGGTGAGCAAATCATCGGCTTCCTCAAACAGGCCGAACATTTAGAAGTATTTGCCTCTGGTAAATTTATAGATCAAACAATATCGGCCTTTGTTTTGCACACCATTCGTGAAAAGTAGGCAAATCAATTTGGTCTGAGTGATGCCAAGCGCAAAGAGCGCGTTAGACACAATGTGGGTAAAACCAATTGGGGACCATTAGGTACTTCTTTGTGTTTCAAAAAGGCTCCTTTAACTGGTTGGCAAGTAATCAAGTTGAAACCAGTGTTTTTTGCTTCCAAAAGGTCAGATGGCAAAGCTTAATAAACTCAACCTCAAGAATACAGACGTGATAAAAGCGAACCCGGAGCGCGTTACTGAGCGTGTAATACGGAATAAGTATTCAGGTCTTAATGGAGAGCTGGGGGCTTCAAAAGCGGAAGTTAAGCGAGCGCTACAAAGCTTGTCACACATCGTGAAAACTATCCTTGATGTGCATGAAGTTTCGAATTAAGTAAGTGTCGTAGCTATGCGGGGCGGAAAACACTTGACCTCGAATTTTCCATATATATATCAATAAGTTACATTGATTCAGTTGTGGTGCAATTTTAAAATCACAAAACATCACATAAAGCTCAATGAAATCGATGATTTATGCGGTGTTAGAGCTCACCGTCACTTTCAGTACGATTAAGTCGGCCCCGCAAGACGGGACTAGCCGAAGGTAGAGAGGACACAACTTGGGAAATTAAATAAGTTGGAGGCTGGCAGCCCCCTTGTTTCAGTGCAGCGACTTGTAAAACGTAACAATACGAAAGGCTTTTATGAAAACCATCGAGCATCTAAACGCTAAGCAATACAAAACTTGTGCTGTTGTATTTATAGCCACAAGTCAACAATGCACTGATACTCCTTTAGAAACGAGAAGAACGTGCCTTCATCACGGAGGCGCAATCACTTGGCCACGCTCTATTGAATGAAGAAGAGGGTGTCCCGCCGTTCGTACAGTACTCCGGTGAGGAACGATCTCAATGAGACAAGAATGGTCACTTTCTTCATCACGAATTGCTGATTGGGAATCAACTCGATTGGCTATTGTTTTAATGACTGGACAGCGGACTCGCAGTTGCAGTCAGGATAGCATAGCAGAGGTTTATTCAGATCTTCAGTTAATGCAAATAAGTCGCATTAAAAGTCATTTTCGTAGTGGATGAATAGTCTTAATTCTTGTAATATTTAAACAATAATTATTATATGCATTGTTTCTAAAAGATGTCTTAGAATGAATTATGAGACGTCAGATTAAGCAATTTACAAATCCCTTTTTCAAGGCAAAGGAGGCATTTGTAGTCTCTGCCTCTCAAGTGCCTCCAAGTATCCAAGAAGGTTTATCACTACATCAAAAGGGACAACTTGGCCAAGCAGAGGCTATGTATAAAAAAATTCTAGGGATTGACCCCGCTAACGCAGACGCGCTTCATCTGCTGGGTGTGATTGCTCATCAAACCGGCAATCATATAAGTGCAATTGACATGATTGGTAACGCCATTGAAATTAACCCCAATGTTGCGACTTACTATTGCAACCGAGGTAATGCGCTGAGAGAAGACAAGCAATTTGATGCTGCAGTTGCCAGTTACGACAAGGCCATTGCTCTTCAGCCTGACTTTGCCGAGGCCTATCTGAATCGAGGCAATACACAAAAAAAACTCAGTCAATTAGAGGCTGCAGTTGCCAGTTACGACAAGGCCATCTCTCTTAAACCTGACTTTGCCAAGGCCTATTCAAACCGAGGCAATGCGCTGAGAGAACTCAAGCAATTTGATGCTGCAGTTGCCAGTTTCGACAAAGCCATTTCTCTTAAACCAAACTATGCCGAGGCCTATTCAAACCGAGGCGTTGCGCTGCAAGAACTCAAGCAATTTGATGCTGCAGTTGCCAGTTTCGACAAGGCCATTACTCTTCAACCTGACTTCGCCAAGGCCTATTCAAACCGAGGCGTTGCACTGCAAGAACTCAAGCAATTTGATGCTGCTGTTACCAGTTTTAAGAAGGCAATTGATCTAAATCCTAAAAAAATTAAATTTCATATACATTTAGGTTTACTTTACAAATTTCTACGCAACGAAGAGGAGGCAACCTCCTGCTTCACAAAGTGTCTATCTTTACGTCCAAACAACGCAGAAGAAATTCGAGCTAAATCTGTTGCATTTCTAATGTTGGGTCGGCACCAAGAAGCTTTCAACTTTTGCAGTGAAGTAATCTCATCTTGTCCATTTACACTGCATGATGGCTTCGATTCAATAGAAAATGCAAAGTCATACATCAAAAAGTTGCCAGCAATGCATTTCACTGCAAGCAAGCAATGGGCAGCAACCCGAACAATCATGTTTGCTGGAGACGAAATTTATATTGAGAAATTTTTTAAGCAAGTGCTCGATAGTGTTGAGGAGTCTAACTATGGGGTCAATGTGCATCTTCATGCAATGCTGTCTCCAAATACCGATCCGAAACTGTATCATGACCTATTGAAAAATAACGTTTCTTTTTCTCATGAAGTCTACAGGCCAGAACATAAAACTGGATATACAACTAGGCGATTTATTCGAATGTATCAACTTTTAAAGCATTTCAAGCATTCAATTTTATGCTTAGATATTGATTCAAAAGTGGTTGGAAATCTAGACACCTTTTATAAAACTTTTTCTAAAGCTGATGTAGGCCTCTATCGTCGTGATTTGGAAACTGTGATCAATCAGCTTATTCATGCGGGCATGCTTTATGTATCTCCAACACAAGCATCATTAAGATTTCTAGGATTTTTTATCAATTACATCAATCACCTGGAAGAGACGCATAACCTTAAATGGTTTGCAGATCAGATGGCACTGCTGGCAGCAGATCAATGGTCACAGCGTAATTCAAGTTTGGTCCACATTAAAAAAATTCCTGAAAATTTGATGAGTTGGGGAGAATCAACGCATGGAACATTGGTAATCACCTACAAGGGCGAGCAAAAGTATTTCTTGAAAAATTAATATTACTTTACCTTCAGTTAATTTTTTTAATAATACTTAATATTTCTGATCCTCTTCAAACTTTTTAAAACCCCAATTGTTTGAGCAAATATACGTGTAAAGGTACACGGGTGGAACCAACCCCGCATTTCCTTCAAGTAGTTAGATGGTTGTCGAATTGTTAGATCGCATACTTTAAGTACTTGCAAATAATTCCTCTAATTCCAATGCTTCTGGATTAGTAGATTTGATAACACCAACTCGATGACTTGGTGTCAAACCTAGTTCCTTCATCAATTGCACGATTCGATTTAAAGCCTTATCAGC
>Ga0315905_10009015_pt1 | contig 10103 bp, 10 predicted proteins | sample LakEriMetagenome_5_FD_203522 | JGI IMG/M metagenome (GOLD analysis project Ga0315905, IMG submission 203522) | Freshwater fungal communities from buoy surface, Lake Erie, Ohio, United States - Buoy 4 MA121 | ecosystem: Environmental > Aquatic > Freshwater > Lake | place: USA: Lake Erie, Ohio... | reverse complement strand
TTAGCTGCAATTTTAATTCAATCTTCTTATGCTGAAGATAAAATCAAAATATCAATCAACAAAGATAAAAATGGCAAGATAACTTTAGTTAGTTCTGGACATTCAGTTCCAATATCTTTTGATATTATGGGTAAAAGCTATGATGTTCCATCTGGTGGTGGATCAGTAGAAGTTGAATCAAAAGGATTTGAATCTAAAACAGAGGTTGATCCTGCTTTAGATGTTAATGCTGAGAGTGGATCTGAAAATCGTAGCAGCAATATCTCGCAGCCATTTGGATCTCAACAATTTAACCCTCTACTTATACCGCCAGTAAATTCTAATCCAAATCCACTAGAAGCAACCCCAATTTAATCTGGTGTAAGCCTATGTATGGCGAGCAAAATAAAAAATTGGTGGGCTAATTTAAAAACTTATGATAAGTTCTTTTTTATCTCATTTACTTCGGGCATGCTTTTAACGCTTTGGGGGCTAAGTGACCTTTATATTAATTACTTTGATTTATTAAGTAGAGAAGATCACCTTCAATTTTTTCTTAGAGTATTCTTTCCAGTATCATTAGCTACTTTAGTAACAGTTTTAGAAATAAATAATAGAAAAAAGCTAATTAAAGACATAAAAACCTATTTAAATGAGTAGTGTAATATAATTTATGGCTTTTATAGTTAAAAGAGATCTTATTGCAATTCCAGCTTTTGGCTTACCAGCTTATATTACAATCGCTGGAGCAGTTGGGGGCTCAGCTGCTGTGAACAAAACTTATAGCAAAACGAATCAATTGCTTGGTTACTTGGCCGAATCTACAAATGGTTCATTTAATTATTATAGTGCCCTATACCCAGAGATATATATTACATCGCCAAACAACACCAACTCCAATGGAGACTACAACTATCTAGGATGGGTAATTGCAGCAAGTGCTGATGGTGCATACTTTTTCATGGCAAATCCAAGCACAGATAAATTTAATTTTCCTACAACTGGATGGGTGTATTCAAGTGGGCCGTATAGTGGCCCAAATAGCGCAGGGCAATCTGGGCCAGCATCACTCACCATCACCGCCTTCCCAAATGTTTATATTGATGGCGCATTGTATTTAAAATACGATTCCCCATATTTTCCAGCCAGCATATATTTTTCAGCTGAAAACGCTAATACATATTATGTAAATGTAAGTAATCCTGGCGACGAATACCCAAACCATAATTGGTTAGTCTTTTCATCTATTGCTGGAGATGCAGGTGGCGGAACTGGAGGCCCAATAAATCTTGAAGCAAATAAATGGTACATACTAGGTGGAGGCTGTGGTGACGGAGGCTGTTCTATATACATAGTTTCTGTTAACACCTCTGCTAACCAAACTTCAGCTAATATTCCGTTACAAAATTGGTCTAATGGCGCAACAATAGTAACAACATTTTAATGAAAATACCAGACCTTTTAACTCAAGCTTTGCAGACCATTTTTCAAGAAGGAGAGATGCACGAAAAAAGAAAAGGAGAAGAAACTCCAGATTTTTATTTATCAGAGAATTTTCTAGAACAGAGCGAATTGATAAGTTATTGTGATCATAAATTTTTGAATAGCATTACTCCAAATAATGAGAATGCATCAGATATTCATGGTTTAAATGAGTTTATACATGAGCTAGGATTTAAGCTAGCTACCAATAAGATTGCTGGATGTTTTTTTTATCCCTTAAATGGTTTTATGGGATGGCACACTAATTATAGCGACAAAGATTGGAGAATTTATATAGTCAACAGTCTTAAAGGCGACAGTTTTTTTAGATATAAAAAAGATGACAAAATTGTAACTGAGTATGATCCTGTTGGATGGTCGTACAGAGCTTTTTATGTTGGAGATGCTTCTGATCCTTATTGGCACTGTGTAAATGGAGGATCAGGAAGATATAGTATTGGATTTAGATTAAAAAAATTAAAAGATACCTTAAAATAATATGAGCTTAATAATTAAAAAAAATACAACCTTCAAAATTCCAAGAACAGCAAGAACAGGAATTACCATTTCTAATGTGGACAATATAATTATTATATCTAACGCTGGTGGAGCCAATGGTATTTATCTAAAAAAAGCGGGTAATTTTAATAGTAGCGGTTGCGGAGGTGGTTTAAATATATTGGATTATGAAGGTAATGCGAGTAGATGTTATTTTCAAGGTCCAAGAGTTTACGATGATTATGGTTGCACTATTTATTATTTACTTGGGCCTTTTACGTCTGGATCTGGTTATGGTGGAGGCAATTCAGTTTCTCCTCAAGGAGTTTGGAAAATCTATAGTATATATCAAGATGCTGAAACGGGTTATACTCAGTATACCTCAGAATATGTTAGCACCGAAACAAATCCTAGCGTTATACCAACAGAAGGTTGGTCGCAAAATATCGAAATAACTATTGGACCGAGAGGAATTCCTGTAAATATAATAGGCGTAATACAAATTGTAGACAATCCTACAAATTTTACAGGCACTTATTATAAAACTACTCCTGATATTTGGGATGGACCATCAGATAATATATTAATCTGGACTGGATTAAGATGGGAGTTCAGAGGTGACAATGATTATCTTTGGACATATAATAATTCATTAAATCAAAGCGCAGATTATATACCTACTTCAAATTGGGTTGTAGGAGATAATCCATTTTTTATATCAGTAACTATAACTGCTCTAAATTAAAATAATAATTAATATTTCTACTTAACTCTCTCTACTAAATAATATATATAAACTAACACAGCAAAACAAATTAAAGTGGTAGATAAGGTCATATTCTTTTTTACACTAGATTAAATATGTGTAATGCTATACATGCCCATACCCCAAAAGAAAGATAAAGAAAAACAAAATGATTATATGGGTCGCTGCATGGAGTTCATGAAAGATGAAAAATATCCTCAAAAACAAAAAGTCGCAATTTGCTTAAATACTTATAGTAACCCAAAAAAGAAGAGCAAAGCAGCAGACAGAAATGGCATTGAAATTGATTTCTCAGACAAGATCAAAGAAATTAAAGAGAAAAAAGCTCAAGAAAAAACCGATAAACAAGCTAAAATAGAACCAATAATTGAACAAAAAATTGAAACTCCAGCTCCAGTAGCTGAAATTAAAGTAGAAGCTCCACTTTCCGAACCAATCAATACAGAAGCTGTGGGCCCAGCATCAGAAGCAAAAGTAAAATAAAGTATCTATTAATATTATATAATTTTAAATAATTATTTTAATTAGATTTAAATTAATATTTATTGTATAATAATGTTAAATGAAAAGATATTGCATTGATTGTGGCGCGCCAACAGAATATAGTTTAAAAAAACCAATATTTTGCACTAATTGCGGAAAACCTTTTGAAAAAAATACTCAAGTTTCTCAACCAGTAGTTCAAAAAGTACAAATTCAAAAACCAACTATAATTAAAAAAATAAACGCTCAAGAATTAGAGCTAGATAACGATATCGATATAGATTATGACGATCAAGACGTTAAACAAGTGCCAAATATATCTAATTTACAAATAGAAACTTCATCAGAAGATCCAATTAGAGGTATAAAGCTTAAAGATTTAATGGGTACATCCACGAATGTAAAAAAAGAAAGAAAAAAAGAAAAATCAAAAAAAGTCTCAAAAAAACAAACATTAGAAGACTTTGCAAGAGAAGCAGGTTCTTTAAGAAAAAATAAGAGATAATTAATTAATGAATGATCCGAAATCTAGTTTCGAAAGTAGAATTTCGGAGATTGACCAAGAGATTAGTAAAAGAAGACACAAATGGAGTCTTACTACTCTTGCATGGATGGATTTTAGTGACGTTGCTCAAATATTAAGAATACATATTTTTAAAAAATGGAAAATGTACGATCAAAAGCAACCTCTTGCCCCATGGATAAATAGGATTGTTAGTAATCAAATAAAAAATTTAATAAGAAATAACTACGGCAATTATTCAAGACCATGTTTAAAATGTGCTGCGGCAGAAAATGAAGATGGATGTAATATATACGGTAATCAATGCAACAAATGCCCACTATATGCAAAATGGGAAAAGAGTAAGAAGTCAGCTCATGATATTAAATTAGCAGTAACCCTAGAAAATCACACCCAAGAAGTTCATAATATTATTGAAGATGATATTGATATAGATAAAGCTGCAAAAAATATTCATGCAAAAATGCAAAAAATACTTAAACCTATAGAATGGAGATTTTATAGTTTATATTATATTCAACATAAATCAGAAGAAGAATCAGCTTCTTTAATGGGTTATAAAACAACTGAAAAAAATCGAAAAATAGGATACAAGCAAGTTAAAAATTTAAAAAAATCCATTATGATTAAAGTTAAAAAGCATTTATATAATGGAGACATTGATTTAAATTGATATGAGTGACGATTTACCACAATTAACAGAAGATCAACAATTAAAATTATTAGAAGAGTGGAATAACAGACCAGATAATCCACCATCATTAACAGAATTAGTTAAACTAGCGTTTAATAGAGATGATCTAGACGGAAGAAGCAAAGAGGGAAAAGCTGTTAAACAATTTTTAGCAGCAAGGCAAATTAAACCACGAAAGAGTCATGAATACCAAGCAAAAGGCCTTATAGAATTAACAGAAGATCAAAAAGAATATATTAGCAATAATTGCGCTACAATGACAGGAATTGAAATAGCTAAAATTTTATTTAAAAATGAATCATTAACAAATCTTTGTCAAGAAACTAGAAGCATTCTTGATTATATGAAAACTATACCTAGCAATATTAAATATCTTAATGATGTAAATGAAAATACTGCTACAGAAGTTTACAAAGCTCCACGAAGCGAAGAAAGAATGGTTGTTAAAATTAATAAATATATATTAGATGGAATTGACAAAGAAAAAATTACTCCAAGGCAAAAAAAAGAAGTAAATTCTTTAATTGGCTATATGAATACTTATAGGTTTACTCATCAAATTAATCTTTATAGCGATGAAAATGATAGAGATCTTTTTGAAAGCAGTTTCGTTAGATATACTTATGATAAAAGCGATTTAACTCAAGAAGAAGTAGATCAGTATATCGTATTAGCTACAGAAGTAGTAATATCCTCTAGTATTCAACAAACAATTACGGCACTCCAAGATCAAATAGACATAGCAACTCAAGAAGATGGTAAAATTCCAATGGCAGTAGTGGAAGCTAGTAGTACAGCTAGAAAAGAATACAATGATTGCGTTAATCGTCAACAAAAACTACTACAAGATCTTAAAGTTAAAAGAAGCGAAAGACTTAGTAAACAAGTCAAAGAAAACGCCAGCATTTTAAATCTTGTTGAAATGTGGAAGCAAGAAGAATCAAGACAAAAACTATTAAAAATAGCAGAGCTCAGAAAAAATAGCATCAAAAAAGAAATCGAGCGGCTTGGCACAATGGATGAATTAAAAGCTAGAATACTTGGAATATCAGAAGACGATATTTTAAACGGATAATTTTATGTCAGTTATATGTAAAGTAGACGGAAAAGAGTTTACAAGTGAAAAGGCGTTACACATGTCTCTCAAGGGTTACGGTTTGAATAAAGTTAAATATTACCAAACGTACTTTGAAAGACGGGATTTATTAACAAATGAACTCATTAATTTTAAAACCAAAGATCAGTATTTAAATAGTGATTTTAATGATAAGAATAATATGAAAAAATGGCTTAAGCAACAGCCGATTGAAAAAGCCCAAGAATATTGCAAGCAACTATTATCCAAAAGAAAAGAAGAAAAAAATTTAACTTATAGTCCTTCTCAAGTAGAGTTAAGAACAATTATGGCACCATCTATACTTTTCTACAATAAAATATTTGATGATTATTATGATGTTTGCTCAACTTTAGGGCTAGAAAATAGATTCATTCATCCAAATAATATAACAGATCAATTTAAAAACAAATTAAACAAGAAATCAATAATATATGTTGATACAAGAGAACAAAGCTGGTTGAAATTTGATACAAAGTTTGAGATCAAGACCTTACCGTTTGGAGACTACTCTTGCAGTAATGATAATTGTAAATGCTTTATAGAAAGAAAAAGCTTAAGTGATTTTATTAGCACATTGAGTGTTAAAAACTTTGATAGATTTAAAAATGAAATAGATCGAGCGAAGAAAAGTGGAGCATATTTGATTGTTGTAGTTGAAGAAAAACTATCTAACGCACTTAGCTTTCAATATCTTCCGCATATCAGTAAAAAAATTAAAGCAACTCCAGAATATATATTTCATAACGTTAGAGAGCTATTACAAAATTATGATAATCTACAATTTCTTTTTGTAGATGGAAGAGTAGAAATGACAAGAGTGATTGAGTCTATTTTTACATCAAATTGCTTCTATAGGCAAATAGATCTTCAATTAGCTTACGATTTAAAACTATTATGATATACTCTCCAGATAAATATAAAAAAGATTATCCAGACATTAACACAGAATTAATGAATCTTAAAGGTATTCTTAATGATAAAGATGCAAAAATTTCTCTTGCTAAATTTTTAAGAGCTAACTTAGGCTTTACTACTGAACTTATAAGTGGAATTAAATTAGCACCATACCAAGAAATTCATCTTAAAGGTTTATTAAATAGAAATTTTAGTATGTGCGTATTTGGTCGGGGTTGTGGTAAAAGTTTTATCGCAAGCGTATTTTGTTTTCTTCAATGTGTTTTTGAACCTAATACTAAAATTTTAATTGCAGGACCAACTTTTAGAACAGCTAGATTCATATTTAATAATCTAGAAAAAATTGTAAATAGTAAAGGCGCAGAGCTTCTTCAACAAGCTTTTGGTTCAAAAAGCAAAAGAAATGATCAATATGAATGGTCAATTAATGGTGGAAGTATTGTCGCCATTCCATTAAGCGGAGAAAAAATTCGAGGATTTCGAGCTAATGTATTAGTCCTCGATGAGTTTCTTTTGCTATCAGAAGATATTGTTAAAACTGTATTGATGCCATTCTTGGTTGCCCCACAGAACATGAAAGAACGAATGGAAATTAGAGAAATGGAAGATACTTTAATTAGAGAAGGAGCAATGAAAGAAGAAGATAGGATGGTTTTTGAAAATAATAGTAAAATGATAGCTCTTTCTTCTGCAAGTTATACATTTGAAAACCTTTATAAAACATATAACGAATGGATAGAAAAAATTTATTCAAAAGAAAATACAGAAGCATCTTATTTTGTATCTCAATTAAGTTATGAAGCTTTACCGCTAGAGATGATAGATAAAACAATTATTGAAGAAGCTCAAAATGGTGGATCAAGTCATAGTAGTTTTTTGAGAGAATATTGCGCGAGATTCATCGATGGTAGCGATAGTTATTTTAGTGCAAAAAAAATGGAAGATTGCACTATTCCAAACGGTCAAACTCCACATACTTTGATGAAAGGAACTCCTGGAAAAAAATATATCCTTGGGATCGATCCCAATATGAGTGATAGTCCTAATGCAGATTATTTTGCTATGGCGGTAATAGAGATTGACGAAGAAACTAAAACAGGCACATTAGTTCATACTTATGCTGGATTAGGAAATTTAAAAAATCATGTAAATTATTTATACTATATCATGACTAATTTTAATATTGTATTTATGATTTTAGATAATGCTGGAGCAGACGTATTTCTCTCTGCTTGTAATCAATCTGAATTATTTAAAAGCAATAAGCTGATACTTAATACTTTTGAATTTAATTCTGATTTAGAAGGAACAGATTACGATCAAGAAGTTAGAAAAGTTAGGAATAGTTATAATTTAGAATCTAAGAAAATAGCCTTTAATCAAGTATTCACTAGTAATTTCATTCGTAAAGCAAACGAACATCTGCAAGCCTCTATTGATTATAAGAAAATATGGTTTGCTAGCAAAACCTGTGCCAACGATAACTTCTTTGAAACTGTATTTTCTCAAAGTATTCCATTAGAATTAATGAAAACAGAAGAAAAAAAAGACTGGTCTACTCTAGATTTTATTGAAAATCAAGATGATTTTATATACCAAACTAAAAAACAATGTACACTAGTAGAGCATTCATCTACAGCTAGAGGTACTCAATCATTTGACTTACCGCAACATTTAAAAAGAAGTTCTTCAGCAAATAAAGCGAGAAAAGACAATTATTCTGCACTTTTATTAGTAAATTGGGGTTTAAAGTGTTATAATGATATAATAAATGCACCAAAAGAAGAAATATCCCAGACTTTCTCTCCAATAATGATAAAATAAGTGTAATATCCAAGTTAAATGAGCAAAAAAACAAAAAAAATTCAAGAAATCAAGGCTTCTATAGGAATACCAGTATCAGAGGCAACACCACTTATGGTATATGGTAGCGATGTAAATAAAACAAAAATTAAAATGTCAGAAATAAGAGCAGCAACAACTGGCATGCGTAGAAACGCTTCTTCTAGTATAGAAAAAACTAATAGATTCACTAATATTGACACTGGAATAATTCCTTTTAGATATTCAAATTATGTTAAGAATCTTTCTACTCTAGATGTTCGTGATGCAATTGTTCTTTGCCAAAAAGCTTATTATAATGTTGCAGTTTTCAGAAATACTATTGATTTAATGACAGAATTTTCTAGTAGCCCAATATATTTGAGTGGTGGCAGTCAAAAAGCTAGAGAATTTTTTGAAGCTTATTTTAAGAAAATTAATCTTGCTAGTTTTCAAGATCAATTCTTTCGCGAATATTATCGAGGGGGGAATGTATTTATTTATAGATTTGATACTTCTTTAAGTCCAGAGCAGTTGCTTAGAGTTACTCAAACATTTGGTTCTAAATTAAAATCAATTGCTCAAGATGGAGCAGTTAAACTTCCAGCGAGATACACTATTATTAATCCAGCTGATGTTTATGTTGGTGGTACAGTGAATTATGCATTTAATACTTATTATAAACTCTTAAGTGATTATGAATTAGAAAGATTAAGAGATCCTAAAACAGATGAAGACAAAGAAGTTTATGAATCTCTACCTCAACAAACTAAGGATCAAGTTAAGAGTAAAAATAATTCTTATATTTTACTACCAATTGATCCAAAGAGACTTGCAGCCGTTTTTTATAAAAAACAAGATTATGAACCACTATCTATCCCGATGGGATTTCCAGTACTTGATGATATTAATTGGAAACTCGAAATGAAAAAAATGGACATGGCAGTAACAAGAACAATGCAGCAAGCTGTCCTACTTGTAACAATGGGAACTGATCCAGATAAAGGCGGAGTAAATCAAAAAAATCTTCAGGCCATGCAAAATCTTTTTGAAAATCAAAGTATTGGCAGAGTTCTTATTGCAGATTATACAACAAAAGCAGAATTTGTAATTCCAGATATTGGAAATCTTATTGGACCACAGAAATACGAAGTTGTTGATAGAGATATCCAAATTGGATTAAATAATGTGCTTATTGGCAGTGAAAAATTTGCTAATCAAAGTATTAAAATACAAGTATTCGTTGAAAGATTAAAACAAGCCAGAGAAGTATTTATAAATGAATTTTTAACACCAGAAATACGTAGAATGAGTAAAGATCTTGGATTTAAAAATTTTCCAACACCAGCTTTTGAAGATATTAGCTTAAAAGATGACGTTCAGTATTCAAGAATATATAATCGTCTTATTGAACTTGGAATTCTTACGCCAGAAGAAGGGGTTCAAGCGATTCAAACTGGTAGACTTCCAACAACTCAAGAATCTATTGAATCTCAGAATAAACTTAGAGAATTAAAAGATCAAGGACTGTATCAACCAGTAATTGGTGGAGGAGCAAATCAAGCTGGAAGACCATCAGGCTCTAGTGGTATACCTCAATCCACAAAAAACGTAAAACCAATTGGTTCTAAAGCTAATTTTTCCGTAACTAAAATTAAAGAAAATATATTAGCAGCTCAAAATCTTGAAGAAGAAGTGAAATCTTCTATTAGAAAGAAATTTAATGTTAAAAAATTAAGCAATCAACAAAAAGAAGATGCAGAAAAAATATCTGAAATAATTGTAGCTAATGAAAACCCACAAGATTGGGCTTCTAAAATTGAAG
>Ga0315905_10009014_pt1 | contig 10103 bp, 12 predicted proteins | sample LakEriMetagenome_5_FD_203522 | JGI IMG/M metagenome (GOLD analysis project Ga0315905, IMG submission 203522) | Freshwater fungal communities from buoy surface, Lake Erie, Ohio, United States - Buoy 4 MA121 | ecosystem: Environmental > Aquatic > Freshwater > Lake | place: USA: Lake Erie, Ohio... | reverse complement strand
GGTCGCAATTACATCAGTGCCGCGGAGAGCGAAGCCCAGGACATACTCTCGCAAGCAACGGCAGATGCCGAAGCTCTCTTTGAAGAGAAGCGTCGCGAAGTCACTGCGCTCGCACTAGCTGCACGTCGCGAGGGTGAGCGAATCATCTCTGAAGCCCAGAACGAAGTAGTTGAGTACCGCCAGTGGTTGAGCCAGGAGATGTCTGAAGCTGAACGACTTAATCGCATTCAGACTCAATCCCTCACTGCAGCAGAAAATGCTATTGCGCAAGGTCGCTCGAGCCTTGAGACTGCATTTGCTCGCCTCAATGACTTGCAGAAGAAAGTCAGCGAGAATTTATCGACTGATGGTGGATTACTGCCACAAGTACCGAAGAAAATTGTCAGTCAGCGAACTAAGCCAGCACTTGAAGCGCCAGCGAAAGCTCGCACAGCAAGGAAAAGCGCACCAAAGAAGAGCGCGAAGAAAACTCCACCTAAGCGACGTTAATTCTTATGGCTACCAAGCGCGGTATCCAACATATTCCTGCCATTGATGGATTGCGTGCAGTCGCAGTTACTGCAGTTGTTTTCTATCACTTAGGTTTTCCTTGGATACCTGGCGGTTTTCTCGGGGTAGATCTTTTCTTTGTCATCTCCGGTTATGTAATCACTCGATTGTTGCTGGATTCAATCGCGCGAAGCGGTGGTTTAGATCTGCGTGGTTTCTATAAAGCTCGTGCGCGACGATTACTCCCTCCCATGATCTTTATGATTGTAGTAACCACCTTCTACGTCAGTATTTGGGCGCAAGATTCGGTGAAGAGATTCCTTACGGATATCCCTTTTTCGCTCACTGGCGCTATGAATTGGTGGCTCGTTTTTAAGCAGCAGGATTACTTCGAAGCGATCGGGCGACCTCCGCTTTTGCAACACACGTGGTCGCTCGCTGTTGAGTCTCAGTTCTATCTCATCTGGCCAGTCCTGCTTCTACTTATTCTCAAGCGCTTTGGCAAGAAAGTGATCCCAATTGCTGCACTGGTTATTGCACTTATTTCAGGTATGGCACTCTTCTTAGTTTCGTTACAACTAGATGCATCAAGCTCGGTCAGTCATGTTTACTTTGGTACTGATACCCACAGCATCGGCCTCTTCCTCGGGGCAGCACTTGCGGTGAGTTGGATTCCGCAGAATTTCAAGAGCGAAGTGAGCAATAAGGCGCAAAACTTTATTGATTTCATCGGAGTCTTCGGTCTAGTCGGCATCCTCGGGTCATTCCTTCTTATTGATGCGAGCTCTCCTACTGCTTACAAAATTGCATTTCCGTTAGCAGCAATTTTTGGCGCAGCAATCATCACTTCAATCGTTCACCCTGCTTCGCGTTTTGCTCCAATCTTGCAGAACCGAGTGCTTCTTTGGATTGGTGAAAGATCATATGCAATCTATTTATGGCACTGGGTTGTCTTTCAAATTACACGGCCTCGGGTAGATATCGATGGGCAAGATTGGGCACTTATTGCTCTTCGAATCCTGGTTGTCCTTGCCCTGGCTGATATCTCTCTCAAACTTGTTGAGTTACCTATTCGTAGTGGCAGAGTTGAATACTGGTTTAAGGGAATGAAGTACCGAACAGCCTCTGTACGTAAGAGACAGAAGATTGCGGTCATCTCTTCTATCTCAGTACTTCTTCTATCACTGACTGCGCTCTCTTCCGTTGCAGTTGTATCAAGCAATCGCGTCACGCAAGCATTTCAAGAAACGCTGCAAAGTGAACCAGAATTCACTCCCCCGGTTTCAGAAGCTGTAGATCGCGCTGAGACGATTTGGCTAACTGGAGACTCAGTAATTCTTGGTATCCGTTCGGCGCTTGCAGAGATACGCACATTACTTGTAGTAAATGCTCGTGTTGGTAGAGCCGCCCCCGAGCTCCTCGAGGAAATGTCTCGTGATCTAGAAAAAGCTGCAGGGTCTACCGTTGTTTTGGATTTGGGAAATAACGATCTACTCAAAGAAGAGACTGTGCGAGCAATCTTTGAACTTGTAAAAGAGAGCCCCAAGGTTGTTGTCGTGAACACTGCAGTGCCGAGAGCTTATCGCGATGCAAATAATGAGCTCATTGCCAGCCTTGCAACGCAATACTCAAATGTACGAGTCGTGGATTGGAGCGCTATTTCAGATGGCCATCCTGAGTACTTTGCACCGGACGGAGTGCACTTAGTGCCTACCGGAGTGAGTGCTTACGTCATTGCAATTGATGAGGCGCTCAAATAAAAAACCCGCACCATATTTGGTGCGGGTTTTTATTTAATGCTTTTTACTCAAAGACACCTGAGAAGCCGAAAGTGTTTCCGACTGCTTCTTGTCCATCAGAGTAAACTGATGAAACGCGGAATGCTGTCTCACCCATTGAATCTGTCTTTGAGAAGTCAATTGAAAGTTGATCAGCAGGAACTTCAGACTTAACTGCCCACTCGCCGCGATTAACGCGAACTTCAACTTTATATCCTGTAAGTCCGGCAGATGCTGCTGGAGCTTTCCAAGTAATTGACATCACGGACTTGGCTGAATCTTTCCAATTTCCGATCGTCTTAGGACCTTCAACTGCAGCAACAGGTGCTGATGTCTCTTCACTTGTCGGTTCCGCAGTTGGTTCTTCCATCGCGCCTTCACTTGGCTCTTCAGATGCCATTGGTGATTCTGTTGCAGCTGGTGCAGGTGCTGCATCATCGCTTCCGCTATCTGGGCGAGTAACAACGACAACTGCAAGAAGAATGATTCCTACGATGATCGCTGCAAGTACCTTGCCGGAAGCACCTTGCTTTGGAGCAGATGCTGACGTTGAAGGTTTTGCAGGAGCGCTAGCGCTTGTTGTTGCAGGCTTTGGTGTTGATGAGACATCCACACGAGAAGCACCTAGAGATGTTGATGAAGGGACTGGTGGAATAACTATCGAAGAGGCAGATGTTGCACGCTTCTTAGCAGTGGACTTCTTTACACTCTTTTTGGCAGCAGATTTTTTAACTGCAGAATTCTTCACTGTCTTCTTTGCAGCGCTCTTCTTTACCGCTGACTTCTTAACACTCTTCTTTGCAACAGCCTTCTTCGCTGTTGACTTTTTGGCGACAGACTTCTTCGCTGCGCTCTTCTTTACGGCTGCCTTCTTGACAGCAGGTTTCTTCTTTACGGCCACAATTACTCCTTGCTTCGGGTAAGCCCAGTTTAGCCTAGCTCGGCCACCATTTTTCTTACATGCGGGGCGATTGCGCGAAGAGCTTTTCCGCGATGGCTAATTGCATCCTTATCGGCAGCACTCATCTGCGCACTTGAGATGGAATATCCAACTGGGGCAAATATCGGGTCATAACCAAAACCATTCTCACCCACTGGGTGATGCAGAAGACGGCCATGGAATCTTCCTTCTTCACAGTGGCTACGCCCGTCGACAAGTACGAGAGCTGCTACGCAGATGAAATATGCAGTGCGATCAACATCAGGAATATCTCTTACTTGATCTAATACTTTGAGCAAATTTGCGCGATCGTCTCCGTGAACGCCAGACCAACGGGCAGAGAATATTCCTGGATCTCCACCCAGAGCATCGACGCACAAACCGCTGTCATCGGCGATAGCAGGAAGACCTGTTGCTGCAGACATTTGATGGGCTTTAAGAAGAGCGTTCTCTTGGAATGTAGCGCCTGTCTCTTCCACATCTGCAAGATCAGGGAATTGATCGAGACCAACTAGCTCGATTTCACCAGGGGCGATCTCTTCGAGAATGCGATGAAACTCCTCGATCTTTCCCTTATTGCGAGTGGCGAGGAGCAGTTTTTTCATTACTTCTACGCTTACTTTGCGAGAGCGTTAATCTGAAGCGCTGTGAGATCGGCACAACCAGCGAGTGCAAGATCCAAAAGCGAATCCAAAAGTGCGCGATCAAAAGGTGCGCCTTCGGCAGTGCCCTGTACTTCAATAAATCGTCCATCACCACTGCAGACGACATTCATATCTGTCTCTGCGCGCACATCTTCTTCGTAGCAAAGATCGAGCATAGGAACACCATCAACAATTCCAACACTCACCGCAGCTACTGAATCTGATAGTGGTTTTGCACCAGCCTTAATATGGCCCTGCTTCTGTGCCCAATTAATTGCATCTGCGAGTGCAACATATGCACCAGTGATCGCGGCAGTACGTGTTCCACCATCAGCCTGCAGAACATCACAGTCGATAACAATTGTATTTTCACCAAGTTGTGCAACGTCTACGATTCCGCGAAGTGATCGGCCAATGAGACGTGAAATTTCTTGCGTACGGCCGCCAAGCTTTCCCTTCACTGACTCTCGATCAGAGCGAGTGTGTGTTGCACGTGGCAGCATTGAATATTCTGAAGTAACCCAACCTTTTCCTGAATCCTTAAGCCAACGAGGAACTCCAGGAGTAAATGAAGCGACGCAGAGAACGCGAGTCTTTCCGAATTCGACGAGCACTGAACCTTCTGCATGATCTAACCATCCACGAGTGATCTTGATGTCACGTAGATCTTTATTGGTTCTTCCGTCGATGCGTGTCATGTATTCCTCTTTGTCGTTATCTATCAGTTTTATGGTTGGTGGATGTTAAAGATCTTGATGTCGTACGTGACCAACTTCTGGCCCCAGGAATCTACGTGCCAAGCTTTCAAAGCTCTTCGCATCACCTGTTGCAAGAAATTGATGTTCGGCAGGTCCTGCAGTGGCGCTTCTGAGTTGATCGGTCTCAACCAAGGTTCGGTAGAGATCTTTTGCAGTCTCTTCAGCGCTAGAAACAAGTGAAACACCGTTTCCAACAACGTAGGAGATCACACCTGTCAGTAGCGGTTAGTGCGTGCACCCTAAGACTAGAGTGTCAACATCGGCATCCATGATTGGCTTCAAATATGTTCGTGCGATCTCAGTGATCGCTGGACCTGATGTTTCTCCGCGCTCTACAAACTCCACAAAGGCAGGACATGCAACATCTGTAATTTCTAGATGAGGTGCTGCGGCAAATGCATCAAGATAGGCGCGTGATTCGATTGTTGTTGCAGTACCGATTACGCCAATGCGACCGGTGCGCGTTGCTGCCACTGCGCGTCGAACCGCAGGTTGAATAACCTCAATAACTGGAACTGAGTAACGCTCGCGTGCATCGCGAAGCATCGCAGCACTTGCAGTGTTGCATGCAATAACGACTGCTTTGACGCCCTGCTCGATCAGAAAATCAATTGTCTCGAGTGAGAAGTCTCGAACTTCAGCGAGTGGACGAGGACCGTAGGGCCCACGTGCAGTATCTCCGATATAGATAGTGGATTCATTAGGTAGCTGATCCAAGATTGCTCGTGCAACAGTTAATCCGCCAACTCCAGAATCGAAGATGCCAATTGGTGCCGAGCTCATGCCCAAAGGGTATCGTCTAATCCCTCTGTTGCTTCATCCACCTCTGATCCGTACACGCCAGTTGAGAGATATTTCCATCCCGCATCGCAGACGATAAAGGCAATATCAGCGCTCTTTCCATCGCGCACTGCCTCATTTGCTAAAGCGATCGCTGCATGAAGAATTGCACCCGTTGAGATTCCAGCGAAAATTCCTTCAACTTCTAGAAGTTCACGAACACGGCGAACTGAATCTTCTGCCCCGACTGAGAAGCGTCGTGTAAGAACTGAGGCATCGTAGAGTTCTGGAACAAAGCCTTCATCAATATTTCTTAATCCGTAAACAACTTCACCATATCGAGGTTCTGCAGCAATAATTTGAATATCTGGATTCTTCTCACGAAGGTAGCGTCCAGCACCCATGAGCGTTCCTGTTGTTCCAAGACCGGCGACAAAGTGTGTAATGGTTGGAAGATCTTCGAAAATTTCTGGGCCAGTTGAGTTGTAGTGAGCTGCAGTATTTGCAGGATTTCCATATTGATAGAGAAATACCCACTCTGGATTTTCTGCAGCTAACTCTTTTGCAACACGAACAGCTTCATTTGATCCACCGGCAGCAGGTGAAGAAATAATCTTTGCACCCCACATCTCAAGGAGCTGTCTACGCTCTGGACTTGTATTTTCAGGCATCACACAAATCAGACGATAGCCGCGAACCTTTGCTGCCATCGCAAGTGAGATTCCAGTGTTGCCGCTAGTTGGTTCAAGAATTGTTGCGCCGGGTTTCAATTGGCCACTTGCTTCTGCCGCATCAAGCATCGAAAGCGCAGTGCGATCTTTAATTGATCCAGTTGGATTGCGATCTTCCATCTTTGCCCATAGGCGAACTGTTGCAGACGGTGAAAGTTTAGGAAGACCGATCAGTGGTGTATGACCTACAGAATCAGCTAGTGAATCAAAGCGTGCCATGTAATTAACCGCCGGCGACTGCAGGCAGAATCGTTACAGAGTCTCCATCTTTAACCTGAGCATCAAGGCTTCCAAGGAAACGAACATCTTCATCATTGATGTAGACATTGATGAATCGGCGCAACGCTCCATTTTCAAGAAGTCGCTCACCGATTCCAGGGTAGTTCGCATCCAGATCGGCGATCAGCGCGCCAAGGTTTGCACCTTCTGCTTGAACACTCTTCTGATCCTTGGTGTAGGGGCGAAGAATTGTTGGGATTCGAATATCGATGCTCATAGCGCACATTATGGCGAAGAAACGGCCTATTCGGTAATTGAAACTTCTTCCTCAGTAACTACGCCGTCAATAATGCGGAATGAGCGGAATTCAATTGCAGGTGCAATCTCTTCGCGACTAGAAACCAGCACGTAGTGAGCACCCGGCTCGCTGGCATAAGCAATATCTGTCCGAGAAGGCCGCGCTTCAGTCTCTGTATGGGAGTGATATATAACGACTATCTCTTCATCGTTGTCGTCAACTTCTCGATAGAGCGCGAGTAAATCTTTAGGATCAAATTCATAAAAAGTTGGACTGTGTGCCGCGTTAATCATTGGCTTTAAACGTTGCGCTTTACCCGAACCTTCTGGTCCAAGAATCACTCCGCAACATTCGTCGGGGTATTCCTGGCGCGATTGCGCAACAATTGCATCAACAAACGTTTGAGAAATTTCAAGCATGTGCTGATCCTACAGTCTCATTCATCCATCAGCGCTGACAGTAAAGATTCTTGAAGCCAACCCAACCATGTGTACACCCCGTAGACGCCACGGAGCGGATCATCAGGTGCGAGCAGCTCTAATACTTCTGCATTGTTTTCTTGAACATTAAGTCGAACTCCAAGAGCCAATCGAATGTCATTAATTGCACCTAGCCATGCATTTGCGTTGTCGTGATCGAGATCAACAATTCCATCATCAGCGCTCTTGAGATACATCCGCATAGACATTGCATGTGCCTGCTTCTTGCCTCTTAACGTTGATTCTGTGTAACGCCTAAATTCACTTGCTTGAACTTCATCGGCATATGCATTTGGAAGTAGGCGACGTAAAACTTCATCTTCTGGTGGTGAATCATGCGATGTAATCCCTACCAATGCAGCGAGCGGATCCTCGTGACCATGATCAACACGTTCTGAAAGTAATTCGATTAACTGTTCAATGAGATTGAGCAAAACTTCACGTTCGCTCTCGGCAAACTCAGCGATGTAAGAGTTCTCTCCATGGCGATGAAAACCCTTTTCAGCGCTCATAGAGCTTGATCACCACGCTGAAGAGTGGCCCACAAGCCATACTCGTGGAGCATCGCAACATCGTGCTCCATCTCTTCACGAGAGCCTGTAGATACAACAGCCTTGCCCTCGGTATGAACTTTCATCATCAGTTCGTGAGCTTTTTCGCGAGAGTAACCGAAGAGTTCCATTAATACATAAGTCACATAAGTCATGAGATTAACTGGGTCATCCCAAACGATAGTGACCCATGGAGTATTCCCGGAAAAGATTGCAGCAATCTCTTCTTCGATTTTTGTGGAGGTCTTAACCATCATCGGATAATGATAGAGAATGCATCGCTTGCAAATACAGGCCACGTCGCATCTGCTCCGACCGTAATTTGATAAGTAGCGATGCTGCGAGCCTGAGCAGGCACGCTAATCGTGAATGCTCCTTGAGCATCTGTGGTTGTAGCAGTCCCTACTACTCTGCCTGAAGTTGTTGCCAAAGTGATTGTTACTCCGGCCGCACGTGGAAGAACAGTCCCTGAAATCGTGAATGGAGCTCCACTCTTCACCGATGTTGGTGGATTCAGTATGAGATTGCGCGCAACTTCAAGTGAGAGCGATGGCGTTGCCGATGCGCCGCGCTCCCATGAAGCTTCGGTAAGAACGCGAAGAGAAACCGACTTGCCAATCAACATTGGAATTGAATATGTACCATCAAAGCCTGTTGTACCTGTCGTCAGTATTCGCGTTGATCCATCGGGGTATTTTCCTTCAACGCTAAATGCAAGTGAGGCAACAGGAGATTTATCTTTAAGTGTGATGGCACCTGAAAGAGTTACTGGATTTCCATAGGAGATCTGATTGGTTGAAAGCGAGAGAGAAGATTCCAGCTGAGCTGGTGCAATTGAGGTTGCTACATCACGGATTGCAACCATTGCTAGTGGTTCTTCTTGTCCGATAACCCATTGAGCCGCTCCACCTAATTGGTACTTCGCAACTAATTGCGCACGGACAGAAAAACTTTGAGCGTTTTGATGCCAAGCAGTTCGACTTGCTGTGCATGTTGTTGAGAGCCCACTGCTTGTCGTACCTGTGTATTCGCGCTTATACGAGAATGTAACTTCAGCAAAGGTCTCGTTATATGTGGGAACCGCTCCATAAGTCGCGGCAATACTCGCTGCATCACGCATCAAAAATGTTCCGGCCTTAGCCGATGGTGTAATGATCTTTGCCAAGTTTGCTGGACAAACGCCTTCAACCTTTGTGACCCAATCTTTTCCATATCCAGGAAGTCCGAGAAAAACCTTAGATGCAGGCATAATCGAAACTGCATACTTAACTGTCTTCTCGGTCCACGCAATTGGTCCAATCGGACCTGGACGTGATGTCGAATAGTCATACGTCATGATTCGAAGTCGATCAATATGTGAAGCGATCTCTGCCCAGGCATAGACAAAGTAACCTTTTTGTTTCTCTGCTGGGTTAAAGAGGTATGGAGTTGTGACTGAAAGAATTTTCTTCTGTGCGTGTAGCGCCGCACCTAACTCCTTAATAAAGAGAACCCAATTTGGCGCGGTGGTCTTCCACGTTGTGTTGGGATCGATAAATGCAAAACCTTCAAAATCTAAATCGATTCCATCGTAATTCTGTGAAGCTACTGTTGCCACAATTTCATCGACCACTTGTTTGCGTGAGGCTGGTTTTGCAAGGAGATTTGCGAGAACCAGCTTTTCTGTTCCATCAGTAATCGTTGGAATAATTGTCATTCCCGCATTGCGAAGAGCGGTCAATGGCTCAGTGATTGGCACGCTTGGATTAGCCGTCTTGTAAACATCAGCAACTACCGGCTTCTTTGTTTTGCCATCATATTTAAGGGTGTACCAGAAAGGCATAATCTCTTTGATCAAGTCCGCGTTCGATAGAACTGCGGGTAGATAGGTCTTCATTGAATAGTACGGAAGCCACCCTGTCAGAATTTTGCGAGGTGGATTAGCAGCTTCTGCACTCTCAATGTTCTGTAGTGGAGCAGTGAACAAGAGGAACGCTAGAAGTATTGATAGCGCGGGAAAGCGTTTCATTCCGATTCTTTTTTATTTTTATCTGACGATTTATCTGGCAGCGACTCGAAGATTGCCTTACATGTAGGACAGATTGGATACTTCTCTGGATCGTGAGATGGCACCCACTTCTTGCCACACAATGCACGAACTGCCTTGCCGGTTACTGCTGATTCGACGACTTTCTCTTTCTTTATGTAGTGCGCATATCGATCATGGCCACCCTCGTCATCTTCAAGTTCTGGGCGCGTGAGTAGATCTGTATCGCTATCTAGCGAGAGGTCGCGTGTGCCTCGTGTACCTCGTGTGCCTCGTGAAAACAAACCCATGTGCCAAAGGATACTGGCAGCCGATACAATTTCGTGATGAAGGACCTACTGCGTACGCAAGATTTATCTCGCGATGATGTTGAGATGCTCCTTTCGACTGCCGCCGAATTTGCCGCGGAT
>Ga0315905_10009013_pt1 | contig 10103 bp, 7 predicted proteins | sample LakEriMetagenome_5_FD_203522 | JGI IMG/M metagenome (GOLD analysis project Ga0315905, IMG submission 203522) | Freshwater fungal communities from buoy surface, Lake Erie, Ohio, United States - Buoy 4 MA121 | ecosystem: Environmental > Aquatic > Freshwater > Lake | place: USA: Lake Erie, Ohio... | reverse complement strand
CCGATCCAATCTTTGAGCAAGACTATTCGTTCAGAGACAATGCTCGTGTTGGCACCTACAAAGTTTGGGTTGGCGTTCGCGATGGAGTCGGCAACCGTGACTTTTACGACACAGGTCGATCGATAGCTCTAGTCAAATAAAATACTTCAAGTTGGAAACTCTTCATGGTCACTGCTTGGCACCTAAAGGTAGATATCTAGTCTCGAAGTAATCAACTTCTTGAGGGACTTCACACTTCCAGAGAGTGCCTTTAGGTCTGTGGAATCTAGGAACATAGAAATTGACTGATCTGGATACTCCAGAAGCATGCAGGGCTCACGCCCTTCGGATGCTTTTGTCTCACGCTCATTGCGTTCGTTTAGGTGAATCATTTTCACCATAATTCCGTGCTCGTCAAGCAGGTGCTGTTCTAGTTCCTTAAAAGCAGCCTTCTTCTTGATTGGAGAGTGGGAAATGTCGCAAAGGCTGCAACTTCTAATACCAATGAGGTGCCCTAGAACATAACTTATTTCGCCTACGATTCCCCCGTCGGCGTTATAGACCCCAATCAGTGTTCCACGGATGTTTGTCATAGAGTCCTCAACTACACGATCTTTAGTTTGTTTTCAGGCTTGCCTACGACCAAGTTTAGAACACGCTAGCTTGAACCCAACGCTCGCCTTGGCAGGCCTATTCGCATCCCGGGCATACGATTGTTCTCTTATGCCTAAAAGAGATGTGGTTCGTCGTGACCTGAATCAGCCACACCCTGACAGGCTGAATGAGTCGAACCCTTTCTACAAAGAGATCATGTTTGAGCACAACCAGTCACTAGAGCTAGGTGAGCCTGGCTACATCGATCCTGAAACTGGGTTTTTTGTATTCAATGCCAAGTCTCTAGCTGACGAGGGTAAGTGCTGTGCAAACATCTGTAGGCATTGCCCTTACAAGCGCTAGGGTTCTATACTCCTTGGTAAGCAGCAACTTCAGGCAAGAGTGAAAGAAGAAGTGATTTGAAACCAAACAGAATTCTGCAGATTGCCCCAATGGTCGTTGTCTCCGTAATTGGCATATCACTGGTCGCTTCTGCCTCCGCTCCTGGCAGCTCGGTAAAGGCGTGCGTAGGAAAAGTAGATCAAGTAATTGAAGTTAGGGATGTCTGTTTTGACAATGAATACGCAATTACGCTTCCTTCTAACCCATTGGTTAGCCCGACACCGCAAGATTCGCCGAATGGCCCGATTGTCAGTTCCCCACTTCCAACTTTTAGCAGTAGCCCGAGTGAAAATGTTCAACCCACTGTCACGCCAACATTCAGCCCAATCCCAATTCCATCAGATCAAAGCCAAAACAATCAATTCTTCAAGAAAACATACCTTTGTGGAGAAGACGGGAAGTCACTATGTAAGGTTGGAGAATTGGGTCCCGGTGGTGGCACAATCTTCTTCGTTGACTACAACCTAGAGCACGAGTCATTCGACTATCTTGAAGCGGCTCCGTATTCTTGCATTGCAAAAATTCCACTAGTCGACATAAATATGTCAAAAGTAAAGTCTCTGCAAACAACTAAGGCAAAACAAATTGGTAGTGGACAAAGAAACACAGAATTGCTTGCGAAACTGTCGAAGTCAGGACCAGCAGACTATGCGTCAAGCCTCAGTAATTCAACAAGCAATCTATCGGCGGGCTGCAAAAGGAGCTTGAATGCTTTTTCTGTCACGGCATCTGACTGGTTTTTGCCTTCGTCATCAGAACTAGGACTACTCTTGGGTAATCTGCGTTTCCAGAATCCTTTAGGGCATGCTTTCTACATTTCATCTACCATGGTACATAAAGACGAAGTAACTGCAGGGCAGGGATATCGTGACCATTACAACTACCACTTTGCGATTAACTCTTACGACATGTCACTCTGGCAGAACACAATGGGCTTTGAGCATGAATCAACATCAACCTGGCCAATTCGTACTTTCTAAATTGAGGTCTCAATAGTTTGGGTAGGCGTGGCTGAACTATTGAATCAAAGCTACTTGACCAAAGCCTCATCTATGTATGGTTCTAGGAAACGTGCCAGAGTTCTAGTGAAGGTACTTGTTAGGTGGTTGGCATCTCTATAGACGATGGCATTTCCAATTACCGAGAAACAATTTGACTTGTCGCAGTAAACATCATCAAACTCAACCAAGCTAACGAGTTCACTATTTAGTCGTTCCACAGCTTGAATTTGAGGATCAAAGAGGAATGCTTCAGCCCTAGATAGTGTGCAATCTTTAGGCGCTTTTATCTCTAGGCATCTAATTACCTTAGGGATTGGCATCGGGCTATCTTTGATAGCTAGCACTGGGATTCCTTGGGAAATAACTGTTGACCAGGATTCTTCTAAACCTTCGATTGCAGTCTCTTCTTGTGATTTACCGGAAGTAATCCACTCAACACCATTCTTCTGAGAGGTGATGACTAGGTCATACTTTTTTTCCGAGATAATCTTCTGCATGTTTTGAACATAGACAGTGCAGGCTTTAGTTAGCACTGTGTCATCACGAGATCTCTCAGCGGCAGAGAAAGGACAACCGCCTTTAACAAATATTTCTACACTCCAGTTGTTCTTCTTAGCAAGATCCGCAAATGCTGCCGCATAGTGCTTGGCATGTGAATCTCCTATAAGTGCAATTCTTGTTGTTGAGTTGGAATTACCAACTTCACAGGCAATAGGCTCCACATCTTCACGGTTAGTGACAACACACTCTTCAGGCCAGAAGTTATCTGCAGCAGCTGTTGCCAAAGATGGATAGAGGCCTTTCAAGTCAGGGTCTAGGCAAGGTGCTTTACCTGGAGCTCTTGCTCCTGCACCAAAGCAATCAAGCGAACCATTGACTATGTCGTCAGTCTTCTCTTTCTCTGCAGCAATTACTGCGTTCGCGTGAGCAATACCGACTGCAAGAGAACCAACCAGGATTCCTGATACAACTATCAGAGAGCTAAAAACTGTAACCGGCTTGAAGGTAGGGATGCTTCCGCCTGGCAAGAATGGCTTCTCAATAAAAGCAGTAGTGATAGATGCCAGCACAAGCGTGAGAGCGAAAGCAGCTAACTTGGTTTCAGTAGTTAGCTCTGCACCTATTGCATAAGGCAGAAGAATAATGATCGGCCAGTGCCATAGATAGATTGAGTACGATCTCTCACCTAGCCACTGGAATGGCTTGAATTCAAATACCTTGCCAAGTAATCCGCTATTGGCTGATCCCACAATCACAGCTGCAGCACCTAGAACTGGGACTAGAGCCCATAGCCCTGGGAATGGAAGTGCTGATGTGAAGGTGAAACTTGCATAGGCAATTAGAGCAAGTCCTATAACAGAGGTAATTGCTGCAACCACTTTGTTCTTGACCGCAGGAGCAAATGCAACCAAAGCTCCTGCCCCGAACTCCCACGCTCTAACTGGTGTTGAGAAGTAAGCGATAGCAGGCTCTGCTTGGGTTAGGTAGATTCCATAGATCAGAGAGCTCAAGGTAATTAGAACCAGGATCGCAAGCATTGAGATCCTCTGCACCTGAGGGCTTCTTTTGCGGACAAAGAGCAGTGCTACTGCAATTAGCAAGGGCCAAACAATGTAGAACTGCTCTTCAACCGATAGAGACCAGAAGTGCTGGGTTGTCGATGCTTCGTTAGAGAGTGCTAGGTAGTCAACTGCATCTATAGCCAAAATCCAGTTCTCAAAATAGAGAATGGAAGCTTGAATTTCTTTCAGCCACTGTAGCCATAGCTGAACAGGAACAAAGACCAAAACAGCGATAGCAGTAGATATCAAGACGGTGAAGGATGCTGGCAGAAGACGTCTGACTCTTCTCACCCAGAAGTTTGAGATCTTGAATGTCTTGTTTTCAACTGATTTGAGCAAGTGGGTGGTAATTAGAAAACCTGAGATTACAAAGAAAACATCAACACCAACAAAGCCTCCAGGTAACCTTCCTGGCCAAAGGTGGAAGATGACGACCGTAGTTATGGCTAAAGCTCTGAGTGCTTGGATGTCAGACCTGAGCACTTTATGCTCAACTGAGATCTTGCCTGACATAATTCCCCTTGAAATCGGTCCTCACCAATCGTATCGCCTGAACCTGAAGGAGCCTTTGAACGAAGAAACCCCCTTCAAACGAAGGGGGTTTCTAACGTAAAAAACTACTTATTTAACTCCAAGCAGATCGATAACAAAAACAAGGGTTCTGCCTGAGAGACGATGTCCTCCACCTGCAGGTCCGTAAGCCATCTCTGGAGGGCAGATCAGCATTCTTCGGCCGCCAACCTTCATACCTGGAATACCTTCTTGCCAACCTTTGATCAGTTGGTTGAGTGGAAATTCGATGGGCTGTCCACGACCCCATGAAGAATCAAACTCTTCACCGGTTTCGTAGTCAACACCTAGGTAGTGAACATTCACTACAGAGTTAGCTGGAGCTTCTGCTCCATCTCCAACAATCATGTCTTTAGTGGTCAGCACCTTAGGTGCTGGCTCTAGCATTGGTTCAATTTCAGGGCGGTCTAAATTAGTCATGAAAAGAGCATACCTTTTGGAGTCATTGCTGAAGCTCAAGGTACTTGTTTAGAGCTCTGGGTGCCTATTCTTCGAAGAATGAAATCTGATTCAGCTCAAAGCTTGATATGGCAATAACTAAAACAGCTGTCACGCCAACCAACACTAGAGACTTTGCCCTTCCCAGAGAAACTGCAACTCCCCCAAGACCTGCTTTGCGATCAATTTCAATATCAGGCAAGGCATTGAGTAGGTGAATGATGACGCCTATAAGCGCGCAGATGAAATATAAACCTGTGGTTGGGTAAAACTCTCTCGATGCACTCTGTGCAAGGAACAGCGGGTAGGCACCAAAGGATATTGCATATGGCAACCACGAGAAACTGGTCCTACACAGATACCTGTTGTATACAAAGGCACTCGCTACACCAACTAGGTGAGCAATGCCTCCAGTAAGTCCACCAGCAAGAAACGATGTTGGAACCACGACAACTAAGCTTGCGATCATTGGAATTACTAGGTCACTCTTTGGCAGCTGATCTCTCACGACCGGTTTAGTTGTTCTGCCCAAAGACTTATCCAGGCGCGCATCGATGTAGTCATTAGACCAACCGATGAACGCCTGCCCACTGGCCGCAGCCAAAAACAAATACAGCAGTCCGGTGTCCTTGACCCCCAATACATAACCCTGCAATAAGGTGAATACGACCATAGCCAGAGCCTGGGGAAAGTGAGTAGCCATCACTATCGCAATTACTTTAGGTCTTCGAGCTTTCAAGGCTGGGCTTTCAATTGAGAGATTGGTTATTGTGTTTTCCTCTTAAGTCTCCCACTCAGGCAACTGGTTCTAGCGCTTAAACTCAATCTCCAATAATCATGCCCTCGGCAGTAAGTAAGGATGGAGCTTGCCTATTTGTCGGTCGAATCTTTGGGCGTTCCAAAAGGCCTAACCAAAGCATGCAAACAAGTAGATTTTTCCCAATTACCTGTTTTCTTCGTTGAGGGATGCCGAAAGTTGGGGAACAAATTTGAAAGACAAGGACTGGGTAAGAGCGACCATCAGCCCAGCCAGCAAGGCAACTTGAGAAGTTGATGGGTGTATAAGCATCGCTAAGATTCCAACACCAAGCACTTGGGTTAGGACAAAGAAAACTTTGGTAAAGATGACTTTTCCATTGTTTTCCCCTCTGTCCTGATTTGTATGTCTCAGCAAAACAAGAAGTCCATACACTTTAGCTGATGCTCGGAAATGGACACTCAAAGCATATAAAACCCAGATCGCTACTGCAGCCAAGCCTGCAGTCCAAGTCCAATTTTGGCCAGTTGAGCTTGAGAGAATCCACACCGCCAGATACAAAGGAGCGGGTGATGCCAAAACAATTGCCAGCCTCTTGAAATAGGTAAGAGTAATGAAGTAGTACTTCTCTTTGTAATCACTCACGGAGTTCTGCTTACCTGCTAGCTTGTTAGCTTTTGACTCTCTCACTCTGCACCTCCTTCTGTCCTTGTATCTGGGTTAGTTGTTTCTAAGTTTCTGATGAAGGCAACTGACAATACCTGCACAGGAATCATTGCTAGCCCAATAAGTAATGCAACACCAAGTGGGTTGAGGTCTGCACCAGGGACCTGCGGCAGAGTAACTCCCAAAACGAGGCTGATTGCTACTGAGATTCCTAGTGCCTGAGTAATCGTGAAGAGAGCAACACCGCCTACACTTGCTGATGCATTAGAGCCTTCGTTGTAACGGTTCTTTCTAGCCTGAAGTAAAACACTGGCAGTCTTTACTGAAGCCCAGATGTAGATGTAAAGGCCATAGGCAACGATTCCGATTATCGAGAAGATAAATCCACCAGTAAAGAGCATCCAGTTTCCTAGAGCAGGTATGAGCACTATGCCGGCTAGCTGAATGAGTACCAACCCAACAATTAGAGCTACCAGTATGAAGATTCTTCTGAAGTATGTTTTGGCAAAAGGCTTTGATTTCCTAATAACAGGTTGTCTAACTGGTTGAGGCGCGACTTCTCTGACTTTGGCTTCTCTCCAAGCAAGAAGAATCAGAGGGAATGAATAAGCGACGTAAGCCAGAAGAGCAATGATGTGGGCATAGAAAATCACAGCATTATTAGGGGTTAGGCCTAATTCAGGATCAGTGTTCGCACTTGTAAGCGAAATCAAATACTCATTGAAAGCTTTTACAGCTATGACTGTGTCCTCTTGCTTTGAGAATTTTCCAGATACCGGTGAGTAGCCCAATGCGTTTATAAAGAAGAAAATAGCAGCAAGTGCTAGGCCAACTCGGCGAATTACAAGGTAGCCAGTTCTAAATGCCCAATCTCGGTTAGACATTTCACGCTCATCAAGATACTCGTCTGGAAGAGATGTGACTCTTCTCATTGATCTTCTCAATAACAGGAATGTCACCAACAGAATTGTGGGTCCATAGAGCTTTACGTAACCAAATACTCCCAACACAAAGAGCAAGACCATCTGGGTACCATCAAGATCATTGAGTGAAGCAGGCATGTCCTCGCTGAATGCAGCAGCCCAGAGTTTTTCCATTGGCACAAGCAACGTAGCAAGATATAGGTAGCTCACAACCACTGCTGTGATGCTTAGGAATCTTCTGAACCAAGGGGAAACCATGATTCCGCTTGGTGGAGTGCTCAAGATTCTCTCGATACGAGCATTTCTCATTCGCCCGAATACGTTCGGCTTACTTGTCATTAGATACTCACTCTCAATTTGAATAGTTGTTCAACTTTGCAATCTAGGGCTGCGGCTAATCGCAGGGTAAGGGCGAGGGTAGGTGCATATTCCCCGCGTTCGATGTAGCTCATCGTTTGATAGTGAACCCCTACTAAATCAGCTAGTTCTTGCCTGGAGATATCTCTCTTCGTTCGCCATTGTTCGACGAAGTTATCCAGCTGGTCTTTATCTTGTTTAGGCTGTCTTCCCATGATTAGAGTATAAATGCTCTAGAGCATAAATGCGTAATCCGAGGCTCTTTGGAGTCGGCTTGGTCGGTTTAGGTTCTATGCAGTGCCAGGCTTAGGGTTGCGCTATCTTCGCTTTTCTGCTTCTTGCTCTGTTTGGCTAGGAACAACCGCTCCAATTAGGCTCACTGCCCTTATCCTGCGGGGACTTTATGCTCTCTGGGCTAAAATATCAAAAAGAGAACAAATTGGTTCTCATCTTTTAAATCCAACTATGTAAGGACCCAAGTCCATGGCAATTCCTAAGTCTGCTAAAAAGTTCGTCAAGCGCTGGGGCCTCGTATTCGCCCCTAAGCAGTTTGAGAAACTACGTAACTTGCTGAGAATGCAGATGGTTGCCCGCTTTCAAACAATGACCATTGAAAAGCTTCAGGGAATCATCGCCAACCCACCTGTCATTACCAAGGTGGCTGCGGGTCTAAGCATGGAAGAAGCAGTTTGCGACTACGCAAGAACAGCAACTGCACCTAAAGAACGTCTACTAGCTAGATCATTCGTTCAGTCTCTTTATGACAACTCAAGCCAAAAGGACATTGGTGCTCTTGGGTTTGGTGTGATGCTTACTCAGTTCGGACTATATGAATCAGCTTTCCACTACTTCAACGAAGCTGGAGATGAAAAGGCTAAGACCTACGCTCCATTTGAATACTTTGAGAGCATCTTCTTTGTTGACACCAAGAAGGGCTTGGGTGAACTGAAGGAATACTTCGCTGCACACCGCAATTCCCTTCCTGTTGAAACCAGAATCTCATTGATGAAGGTTCTAGCTAAATACACTCAGGTTGAACTTCTACGTGAAGAGACAAACTTGATTTACGCTGACAAGGATCTTTTGAACTCACTATCTGATGAAGACCGTGAAAACATTGAATGGTTCAACACTCAGCTAAACCACAACGAACCAGAAGTTAAATCACTTCCAGACACAATCAACATTGCTGTTATGGATTACAAGCTGCTAGACAAGTCTCGTACTTCACGTAACCGTGGTGACTTTGTTCAGACACTTGCTGCCCTTTCTAACTTGCTACGTTTCCAGAACATCGACTACCTAGGTAACACCAAACTTTCTAACTACTTGAACTCTCTCAAGAAAGAGATTCAGCCACACCGTCAGATCACTACTCACGCTGCAAAGGTTCAACCTGTGGCCATCGATAGAGATTTCTCAAGCGGAAGAGAATACCCAGAGAACACTTGGCTAATCTCAAACGGTTGGTTCATGCACAGAAACTTCAAGGGTCCAGTTGACTTCCCGTACCCAAAGAATGTTCTGCCCCTAATGATCTCTTTCCACATCCAGGACCCAGATGTTCTAACTCCTGAGGTTGTTACAGAACTAAAGCGCATTGAACCTATTGGTTGCCGCGACTGGACTACTTTGTATCGTCTACGTGACTTTGGCATCAAGGCTTTCTTCTCTGGCTGTGTAACAACAACTGTCGGACAGGTGCTTGCACCGGCAACTGGCACAACCAAGAAGAAGCTAGCTCAGGTTGAAACAAAGATTGATGAGAAGAAGTACCTAGGTTGGAAGGTTGACCAGTTCATCCAGGTTGGTGAACAGGTTAGAAACTTTGACCTTGTTGAAGGTATTGAAGACGCCAGAGTTATGCTCTCTGAATACGTTGACTACAGAGAGGTTGCAACTAGCCGTCTGCACTGCTACCTACCAGCAAGATCAATGGGCCTACCTGTTGACTTCAAGCCTAAGAACCTAGCTGACGTTCGTTTCGAAGGTCTAATCAACCTCGATGAGACTGCTTTCAACAAGATCAGAAATGGTATCGAAGACAAGCTAGAAGTTACCCTAAAGGCAATTCTTGAAGGTAAGAATGAGAAGGAAGTTCGTAAGCTTTGGGCAGAAATCTGTCAGGCTGAAGTTGAATTTGCTGACAAGTATGCAACTACATACAGCGCAGTAACACCATCAAACATTGATGTGCCGCAGGCTGTTGCTGCCCTTGAGGCATCAAAGATCACAGTTGGTAACAACCCAAGAGGTAAGAATGTTGTTGAAACAGCTCTAGCTCTTGATCAGAATCTAGAAGACATGATTCCTGTAGTTCTGCAGTCACTTGTTGACCACACAAAGCGTGAGCTTAATGCTCACGTTATGACTCGTGGACTAGGAGCTGCTTTCCGTGAGCGTATGGGCAAGCTATTCCCAGAGATTAACTTCACCTTCTATAACTTTGATGAAGTGAACTATGGAGAAGACATTGCTCTTCTTTCACACATCTCTGTGTCAACCATGGACAGATTGTTCTTGCCCGAGATGCTAAAGAACCTAGACAAGGTTCTTTACCTAGACATCGACATTCTTATCCAGGGCGATGTTGGAGAGCTTTACGACCTAAACCTAGGAGACAACGTCTTCGCTGGTAAGAGAACAAGGCTGAAGACCTGGGCTAACATGATCCGTCCAATCACTAGAGCAACTCTTCACTTTGCTCCTGAGAAGGCATGGGACATTAGAAAGCGTCTTCACGACAAGGCTGATCTAACCTCTAGAACATTCAACGCAGGTATCTTGGTGCTAAACCTAGAACTCATGAGAGCAGAGAACTTCACTGCTGAGCACATGTATCTAGTTGAGCAGT
>Ga0315905_10009011_pt1 | contig 10104 bp, 13 predicted proteins | sample LakEriMetagenome_5_FD_203522 | JGI IMG/M metagenome (GOLD analysis project Ga0315905, IMG submission 203522) | Freshwater fungal communities from buoy surface, Lake Erie, Ohio, United States - Buoy 4 MA121 | ecosystem: Environmental > Aquatic > Freshwater > Lake | place: USA: Lake Erie, Ohio... | reverse complement strand
GATGGATGAGAGTTATGAGGTAAAAACAAAATCGGGTCTTACGGATCTCTCTCGCACTTTCGCAAGATCTCGAGCCACACTGGGCCTATCACGCTTGGCCCAGTGCTGCGATGACTCTTTCGCTGAGTCCGTCACCCATCATCTCTGTACGAAACCTCTCGATGTCTTCGAGTAGGAAGGGGCGGTTGTGCGGTCTCCCTTTACACGCTGCTGATACAACGCAACGAGGATCGTCGCGGAGATGACCGCTGATGATCCCGCTTGCAGGTCGCCGTAGTCGCGTAGCCTGCTCGTGACGTTGAGTAATAACACTCACGTCTTTACGTCCTTGATATACATCCATCAGCTCGTCGACGACCTCGAGCAGCAGCCCCATATAGGGGTTAGTGACGGATTGTCTCTGCCATCGCCCAGAATTTCGGACCCAATGCATTCCCACGGGATCTTCGGTGCCCAAACATCTGAGGGGCACAGCTCGTTATCGATGGTAGGTAATGACTGTCAAAGTGCTCATAACGCTCTGCAGACATTTGTATTTAGTCCTGATCGATAACCAACGAAAAAAATTCTGAGATCAAAGACATTAGGTGTTTGACCGATGTATAGCATTGGAGCTAGGGTTATCAAATAGTCAGTTGAGTTTTCCAATGAGTGTCTACGACCGCCTAAAAAACTTCATTCTGAAAGAGATGACGATGAGTCATGTCTATCAGCCAGTCATGCTGATTCGATTACTCAAGAACCGGGGACGCGGAACGGCAAGAGAAATCGCGGCGGATATTCTCAGTCGCGATCAAAGTCAACTTGAGTACTACGACGAAATCGTCAAAAAGATGCCGGGCAAGGTTCTGACACAGAATCGAGAGATCACCGAGAAAAACGATAAAGACTACGTGTTGCGCGGATTCGAGGAGCTCACAGATCAGCAAGTAGATGAGTTGATTCAAGCCTGTGAGCGGCGTATCGAAGTCTACGACGGGAAACGGCAGGGTGAACAGTGGACTCATCGTCGGCGAAATCGCCGGCCCGTATCCGGATCTATTCGATATGAGGTACTAAAGCGAGCGCAGGACCGGTGCGAGCTCTGCGGAATTTCGGCCCGTGAGAAAGCGCTTGAGGTGGATCATATTGTGCCGAAGAACTTGGGCGGCATAGACGATATCGCGAACTATCAGGCACTGTGCTTTACCTGCAATGCGCAGAAGCGCGATACAGACAACACTGACTTTAGAGATCTATTCGCTATCTACGAGGCGCGAGAACCAAGCTGTCTCTTCTGCGATATCCCGATCCATGAATCAATGCGTGTCATCGCTGAGAACACTCTGGCGTATGCCATTCGAGACGCTTTTCCGGTTACGCCGCTGCATACGCTTGTGATCCCGAAGCGTCACGTACGTGATTTTTTCGGATTGACTCAGGCGGAGCTCAACTCGATAAACGCGCTTCTGAGCGATCAACGCGAGAAGTTGCTGGCAATCGATAAATCGATAGCGGGATTCAATATTGGGGCAAATTGCGATGAGGTCGCCGGTCAGACGATTTTTCATTGCCATATTCATTTGATTCCGCGTCGAAGGGGCGACGTCGATGTTCCTCGGGGAGGCGTACGAAACGTCATTCCTGGTAAGGGCGTGTACTGAGCATATCGTTTCGGCCGCAACGGCCTTGCCCGCTCAAAATCTTCTGAGTGAGCTGTTATCGGACTGTCCTGCCGCATAGGACCGCGTAAGACTGCATCTGAGCGGATCTCATTCAAGACAGTGATAGCGCATCGACTTATGGGTCGTGCGCTCAGGCCAGTTCCTGTGGATGAAATGTAAGAAAATCTCGAAAAAGTTAGATTTTTTTGTAAGCCATTGAGGCCATTAGGAAAGTCACTTTGGCGAAATTCCGGTTGTCCGACCGAATCTAATGGGAGCACAGTTATCGCGACTAAATATTAGATTTACAGGAGACAACATATCTATGTCACAAGCCCGAGTTCTATCGGATCGAGAAGTTCGCAAAGTCCTGCTCTTCATCGCAGGCAGAAAACACGCTTCGCGCAATCGCGCGTTGGTCTTACTCAGTCACTACACCGGCATGCGCGTGGGAGAGCTGGTCAGCATCAGATTGGGAGACGTGCTGACCCCGGATGCAGAAATCAAAGACGAGATCCGCTTAAAGCCCAGTCAAACGAAAGGAGATCGGGGCAGAGTGGTGCTATTGCCTAAGAAAGCGCAAGACGAGATTCGTCAGTACCTGCTCAATCGCTTCAATACGAAGGATCTGAAGCCTGTACTACTCACGGATCTCAATCGTGCACTGTTCACGACGCAAAAGAACGCGGATCGTGGGTTTACCGCCAATACCGGCGCCCAGGTCTTTCACTATATCTACCGGGGCGCCGGTATCTCAGGGGCGTCTTCGCATAGTGGAAGACGGGGATTCATTACTAACCTTGCCGCCAAAGGCGTTGCCGCCCGTGTCCTCATGCAGCTCTCGGGGCATCGAAGTCTCGCGGTGCTACAGCGTTACATCGATACCGACCCGCAGACCGTGAGGAAGGCGGTGGAGCTGATTTAATGTTTAAAAAGACTCCCACTGCACCAACTTGATCTCTGGCGGTTGCGAGCCATCGATTACAAAGCGATTCCAAAAGGTCTCAACCAAGTCCTCCGCGAGATCTGGTTCCGGCCAAATATCCAATTGCAGCCACCCTCGAATTTTCATTGCATACTCCAGCAGGTCGAGGAGGACGCGACGATCCGAGAACCCGCGTGCTCGAATCAAGCGATCAAACGGCTGCGCGAGTACCAGAGCGGTAAGATTGTTATCGGTGACCCCCCGGATCACTTGCATACATTCATATTTCTGATCTGCGCCTGTCACGAGTCCAGCGATGATCATTGCTTCGGTCGCTGCCGCGGGCACAGAGTCAAAGCACTCCGATGCGAAAGAGTCGATGTCAGCGACTTCGATGGAGAGTCCCTTCGCCAAGTGCGCTGGGATGTCTCGAAAAGATTCCTGAAAGCCGTAGTAGGTAACTTCCTCTCTTGTGACCCACTCTGGATAGCTCGATGTAGGAACGTAGACCGTCGATATCGTAGAGAAATCCACAGTTTCAACTTGGGCACCCTCCGGATACAGACTGTCTCGCGCACAGACGAGCGCCGCCTCGTGATTACTGAAGGGGCCAAACACAACGATCTCTTGCGGATAGACCTGCCGCCGGGCCATGTACAGCGTCTTCATGACTCAATCCTCGATGAGTCGTTAATGTAGGTGTCGGGCGATTTAATCGGCTGATGTCGCATGATCGAGATAGCGTTAGAGGCGGCATTGCCGGCCGCGCCGATCGCGCCGAGTAACGATCGAAATCCCCGAAGAGGCACACTCTGCAGCATTGCGATCTCTGCAGGAGCAATATCCGGGTGCAGTACTTTCGCCGCCTGTTCTGTCCATTTACGCCGCTGATCGATCGTGGGCCAGGGCATGTAGATCCGCTGTGGGCACCGATCGAGTACGCCGGCGTTGATTTTCCCGATTTCGTTCGCGACCAAGATGAAGATCGCTCCCGGGGTATTCATCATGGATTTCAGATCAAGTTGTGCGGCAGCGCTCAAGGCCTCAACGTCGATGAGCGTGATATACCGAAGACTGCTCTTGTTGCCGATGACGGCGTTACCCAGAAGTGAGTTCACGCGTCGAATGACGGCAAGCCCTTCGATCCCCTTACGACAAATGAACATGTCGCACTCAAAGAGCGGCGCTTCGTTTTGGTACACCACGGCTTCGATAGTCTTAGGCAGCAGCCGAGCCAGCGTTTTACGGCCGGTGCTCGCGCCGCCATAGATCAGGATCCCCATCGATCGATCCATCGGCGGACGAATAACCCCTGTCGCAATTCGGGCAGCGACTTGAGCAGATTCCAGATCTTGGAAGATCAGTTCATCCAGATACTGCGGGGTCAGATCAGAGAGGGTCTTGATGGGGCGTTGCTCCGAACCACATTGCAGCAAGCGTGATCGGTTGCTGTGGCATTTGATGGTCTGCCAAGGCTGTAATTCATGACCGATCCACTGAAGGGTTCGCTCGGTGACTTGGCGCCACGAGCCCGTGCAGGCTTTTGCGATCGATCGAGCCTGTTCCATCGAGAGCTCGACTTCGTAGTCGGCTGCGATCTTGGTCGCGAGTTTTGCCAGTGCGTCGTCCTTGGGTGCATCGAGCAGGATATCGATCCCAGCGGCGAGCAGCCGATAGTCGATTCTCGAGCGATGATTCGTCGTGAAGATCCAGACGATACTCGATCGGAAGGTCAGCTGATGCAGCTCCTCCTGCGCCGAGGCCGATAAGTTGTCGATCTCATCGCAGAGGATGTAGTGACGGCTCGCGTTATCGGGTGCGACGAACGTCGTCATCTCTTCGATCTTGTGCAGGATCGATCGACCGATCGCTCCAGAGCGACAATCGACATAGAGATACGGCACGGTATCGTCGGTAATGACACCCGAGCCGTAAGCATCCTCGATCGCTTGCGGCAGTAGCCTTGCAAGACATGTCTTACCGCTGCCATAGGGCCCGCTGATGACGATCACCGTCGATCGATTAGTGGGAAGGGGGTATTGACCATTCGTCAGTTGCTCAAGCGTCACTCGCGATTGGGGCGAGGAGACGACGATGTCGTCAACCGACTTTGGCGTGAAATCATGTCGTGTCATGAGATCGTCTCCAAAGGGAATAGGGGTTGGGGCGTGGCCGTGCCAGGGCTGTGTAAGAGTCGTGCGAGATAGAAGAAGAGGAGGTGGCACAACGCCACCCCCTCCGTGTGAGGTCTCAAGCGGCTCGCATACCGGGGCGATACTTGAGTTCGTACTTGAACTCCTTGATCGCTTCCTGGTTCTTGCGCTGAAAGACATCGAGCGCCTTTTTCACGCAGCCGGCATCCTCGATGGCGGTATGCACCATGAGGGTCCCGTCACGTTGCTTGGTGGCGACGAGCACCACCTCCTTGCCGTTACTCTCGATCGTCAATTGCTTTGAGAGTGCATCGGACTGCAGAGCGAATACGCTGCCCTTATCGAGCAGATACTCGAGGGTGAGACTCGCCATCTCGGATGAGTCGGTGCCACCCGTACCCCCTGAGACCAACCGAATCTCCTGCACACCGCCTTGCTGCTCGATCCAAGCCGGCAGCGCGCCAGCAGAGATCCCGGCGGCGCTCGCCGCCTTGAGCACGGTCCGATACGTGCTAACCCTTGAGCGATGCACTTCGCCAAACACCGCCGTGATCGCCTTAGAGAAGATCGGCTCACCGTCCTTTTTCGAAAGCTTCCGCTCCTCCAGAAAGACATCCAACGCGCGATCGCGGGCCTTATTAGGATCCAACTCATCGCCCAGCTCAGCCAGTGCCAAGCAATCGGCGAGCAGTAAGTGCACCGCATGATGTGCACGGCGGAGGATCCCGCCCTCGACCTCTTGTCGGCGAGCCTCCAAGCTCGAAAGATGCGCGAGCACATCCCCCTGAGAGAGAACGCGCTGCTCACGCTGCATCTGCTCCGCCCAGGTTTCGATCGGCGTGCCTTCATCGATCACTTCGCTCATTGTGATCGTCGCCTTACTCGGATCAACGATGATCGATGGGATCGCGTCGGTGTCGACTTTCGTCTTTGTCTTCGTCGTCATATCAATTACCTCACTCATTGCCCCACAGGGCTGTTTAAAAGATGGCGCGATAAGAGTTCTCATCGCGCACCGATCGTCACGCTTGACGATCGGGTGAGGTCAGCGTCGCAGTTACCTACAACGAGAGGTTAAAAACGCAAAATCTCTTTATTGACATATCAATGAAAAATGCCCCGATAACGGGGCGTTGGAAGAAGATCGAGTGAGGGAAAAATCAGCGATATCGGCCACTACGTTGGCGGGTATGGATGAACTCCGCTACCGTCGATTGATATTCGATCGGGCATACCACTAGCAGTCGGCGAAGCGCTCGGCTATAGGTCGAACCAATAGAGCCTATAGACGTCAGTCGAAGGTCTGGACATTGAGACATCATCGACATCAGTCGTTTGGGGCGAATCCCATCGATCAAAATCTTACTCAAGAGCCAGTAGTGGGTATCCGAGAGATCATTGACGCTCGCCTTGATTGCCTTGATGAGATCCAAGCTATGCCGAACCATGGTTCTGCGCTGCGCCATCTCCTCGCGAAGTTCAAAGCGTAGTAGGTAGTCGATATGCTGACTAAGCGATCTCACCTGGGGATTCCACCGACGCAGGCTGGCATAGTGATCTCGTGAGATCAGATCCATGCCGCGTTGGAAGGCAACGGTGTAATCCGCCCAGAAAGGATCGGATGCAAAGCTCTCAACGTAGGGCTTAACACGAGTCTCGAGCCGTCGAATGGCGATCGGATTGCCCTGAAGGACTCGAGCAACAAGCGCTTGATCGAGGTGAATGGGATGGTTCGGGTGAATCGCGATCGGCGTGACCGTTGCGCAGGACTCGGTATCGCTCGAACGACGAGTCCGGGCGGCTTTTGGGTTATTCGGCAAAGTGGGTTGGCGGACAGTGTTCATACGGACAATCTCCTTCAAGTGACTGTGAATCGAAGTCATGGAGGCTTCGGTAGAGGAAGTCTGAAATAGATTGTTTTTGACGGTGAACAGCAACAAACTAATCGCACTCGATGTAATAAACGATTCACTTAACTTATTGTTCTGATTGAGGAAATCAGAATGAGAAAATCCAAAAAACCCCAAAAGAGACGCGATTCGGGGAGCTACCATCTTCTCTGGCATCAGTTTCTGCGGCTCAGCCCGAGCTATTTCCTTGCGTATCAAGTGCGCACAGGTGAGCGGAGTTACGACCCCGTGCTCAATCAGGGGTTTCCGAGCGACTTTGAGCGGGTGCTCAAGGTCTACGACGTGTTCGGCGATGTGTACCACCTGACCCGCGATCAGTGGAACGAGAAGATCAAGAACGAACTTCCCGCACCGCGTCGATCCCAAGCCAAGCTTCGAGTAATCGCTCGTTACGACAGACGAGAGGAAAAGCCGAAGAAAAAGCTCGCAGCCGAGATTAATGACTACTTTTCTGAGTCATGGGTACACGATGGCAGGCCAAATTTCGTTCTGATTTCACTACCGCTTGAACTGCCCATTAATACGGCCATAGATCAGCTGAGAGGGGAAATGCAGCGCGCTCGCACAGCGCTAACGCTGCCAAGAAAGTTTGCGCACACCTTTCCACTCGCTTCCCCACGACTACAGGAGCGAACACTGCTGGCCTATCTTAGGATGCTGTACTTTCATGCTGCAGTGCCCCGGGCAAAGCTGTGGCAAGTAGGGGCAAGGGCGGGATTTTTGCCGTCTGCTGGAAGTAAGGTCGGTCTTCGCGTCAAAGCGACTGCAATGAATCGGGATGAGAGGAATAAGCTCACTGTTCTCGCCTCCCGTGCGCATAGCCGATCAAATCTCGTTGCCGAAAACGCGGCACGAGGCCTCTTCCCAAGTATTAATCCGTGCACGAACGCGCTGCCACAAGATTGGAAAGAGCTTCAAAAAAGGATTGTTTGGTACATCTCGAAGGATAAGATAACAAAATAAAATGAGACTATCGCGTAGCGGCCGAGATCTGCTCAAAAAATGTAGCCACAGTAAGAAACAATGTGAAATCAGCGAGCTAGAAGACGAAAATACAGACTTCCTACACCAGAATAAGTTAACAGGATGTCTTTAAAAATCGTTCAGAAGTTATCTGAAAAGAAAGCGGAGAAGAGCGATGAGGAAGAAAAAAAGAATAAGTCGTGAAGAGATGGGGATCACTCTGGTTATTATTTATGTCTTAAGCGCTTATGGGGTGTGGTGGCTGTCATCAACACTCTTGAAAAATGTATTTGCGTTTGACGTGCGTGATCGTTTCGGGTCTGATCAGTACCTTGAGAACTTACTCTCTTTTGAAGGCAGAGATAACAATTGCTATTTGATGGTAGCAGAGGAGTGGCCGAGTACAGCAGAGCCAGAAATTCTTGAAAGACTGTTCTTTGAAAAAATGCCGCAGGGTGAGTTTAAGCTAAATTTCCCGAAAGAAAACTTTGAGCGAAAACTAGATCTAGCGCATCGCGAGTTTGATGAATTCCTAAAGGAACGATATCCATATCAAGTGTTAGATTTAAAAAAACCGCGATTTCTTCGGTTTTGGGGGACACGCGAGGTCGAGTACACCATCTCAAGCGATGTCACCTTGGGGAAGCGCTTTAAAGACAGTTGGAGTGCCGTATCAATGTGGGATGCATTTGACAGAGCGGTGCAGGGTGAGGTGTATGGTTACATCAACAGAAAAAAAACTGGGATGCAGCTGCAGCCGTATGAGATAGATAAAAAGCACTCGCTCTATTATAGAGGGCATCGGCAATTGATTTTGATTATGGATGTCGAAAACATGTTCCCCGAGTTTGAGGAAGAAAACACCCGATACGCCGTTGTTTTCGATGATAAGTGCGTGCCAAAAGTAGTTGAGAACACCGCAAAATAAGATGGGCGAAAAAACGCGTACACGTGCGGATTACCTAGAGCGCGGCTGGTCGCGGTTGTCGTTTAAACGACAACGCCTCCCGTAACTCTGATCTTTCGATCAGTCTAAGCACTGATTTAGGGCCAGATCTTATTGTCAAAAACTCGTTCGGACGGTTTAGAGAGCGGACTTTGCTACTCCGGTAGTTTTGTAGAAGAAGGCGGGAATAAAGCCCCGTTTATGCCACCACTACGTACCTGTAATGACCCACCGATATCTGCACAGGTCAGGCCGCTAGAGCATACGCCATAGCGGGGGTTTTCATGTCGAGAGCCTGGTGGGGCCGTCGGGTGTTGTAGAAGCGGATCCACTCTGCGATGACACGCGAGGCGTGTTGTTGAGTTTCAAAGCGATGACGATGCACGCATTGCTCTTTCAAAGTTCGGATGACCCGTTCGATCATGCCGTTCTGCTGCGGGCAGTGCGGTGTGATGAACTCCTGTCGAAGCCCGTAACTGCGCACGAGGCGCGTATAGGCTCGAGAGGTGAACACCAACCCGTTATCCGACCTCAGCAGGAACGGAGCCGTGACGCGTCCGAGCGTTCCGAACCGCGCGATCAACGCCTGCTCGAGCGCCGACATCGCGGTTGTTGCTCGACCGCTTCTCGAGAGCTGCCAGCCAAGCAGTTCTCGCGTGTGGCAGTCGATGACGAGGGCCAAGGTCTGCCAACCATCACGACCCGCCCAGACGCGGCAAAGATCCGTCGCCCAGCGTTCGTTCGGCGTCGTGGCGACCGACGGGAGCGCCTCGATACGCGGTCGATGTCCGATGGCTCGTTACGAACCTGCCAGCCCTTGAGCTGGAAGATCCGCTGAACCGTGTTCTTGTTGAACTGCAGCAGGCTCGCTACGGTTCGATACCCAAACGAAGGCTCGGCCTCGATCATTTGCTTGATCGGCTCGGCAAAACGCTCCTGAACCTTCGGTGTCGATTTAACGGGCTTGTAGTACACAGTGCGACGCGGAACGTCGAACCAACGACAGAGCTTGGTCATCGGAACCGTGAATCCGTCTTCCTTCAGGCCCTGCTGGATGTGAAGGATCATGCTTCGTCCTTCTTCGCCAACAGGGCGTCCCATTTTTTTCGGGCACGCAGTTCCAACATCGCTTCACCGTACGCTTCCTGCAGCGCTTTAAGCTGCGTCTCGTACTGCTCGCGGATGTCTTCCGGTTTGGCCTTCAGCGCGTTTTCCATTCCGGCTTTGGCTTGGTCAATCCAGGACTCGATCTCCGAAGGCGGAAGATCGAACTGTCGGGACGACTCGCTTACGGTGGTCTTCCCTTGAATGATGTCCAGAACCAAAGCCGACTTCCGACGCGCCGTCCAGCGCTTGATCTCTTCGTCCATTTCGATACTCATGTGCTATCTCCTTGAGGAACATAACACCTGAGCAGGAAATCAGTGGGTCATTACAAGGGTCGCAAGATCTACGACAACATCAAGAAGGCCAGCATCTTCATCATCGCCGTACACGTACCGATCGCAGGGCTCGCGCTGTTGCCCCTGCTCGACTCGGCTGCGCCACTGATTTTGCTGCCGAT
>Ga0315905_10009010_pt1 | contig 10104 bp, 4 predicted proteins | sample LakEriMetagenome_5_FD_203522 | JGI IMG/M metagenome (GOLD analysis project Ga0315905, IMG submission 203522) | Freshwater fungal communities from buoy surface, Lake Erie, Ohio, United States - Buoy 4 MA121 | ecosystem: Environmental > Aquatic > Freshwater > Lake | place: USA: Lake Erie, Ohio... | reverse complement strand
ACTGTTTAAGAGTCTGCTCAAAACTGGACCGCTTTGCAGCGTCAGAGATTAGGAAGTTGAGAGTCAGACGAAAGTCCGCGTAATGGTCGTCGCTAGCTGACTCGTCTGTAGTCGTGAACATCTTGTAAGGCGTCGCAGACAGCAGAAGAACTTTAGCGCTCGAGGTTTCGTTCTGGAAGTTGAACAAATGCTCGGCGAGAGCGGCCGCTTCGGACGAGTCCTCGGTATCGCCGGCCATGAGATGTTTGAATCGTTGGAACTCATCCAAGATGATGAGGTCTGGCTCCAGCCAATGTAGGCAGGTCTTTGCAAGCACCCGTCGTAATTGACCCATCCAAGCAATGCACTGACTCGTGATCTCAGAGGGTATCTCCTTTCGAGGCGGTACGACGCCAACTAGCTTTTCGTATTCATCTCGAAGAAAACCATTTGCTGAGACGGTTTCAATGAATGCTTGCTGCATATCCGCGTGAATCGAATACTCACCAGACTCCGGATCAAGTCGCTTCAACCAATAGGCGAATCCGTCCTTTTTAGAAGTGCCCTCAAATGGGCGCGAGTGAATCGGCTGGTCGAGCTTCCAGGCATTTTTGAGCATCCAGTAGATGAGCGCACGCTCTTCCGCGATCCCACCGCTTCGCTTGAGATCGAACGAGGTTCCGGGGGTGAACGATACGAAGTTCACACGCTGGTGCTCCAGGCTCTCGACTTTTATAGGCAACAGAGTGATTCTGGACGATAGGGAAAACTCATTGCACCCATGGACCTTCAGGCGGTTGATGTTCTGGCGAGCGATATCCGTATTCGAGCAAACATAGACGACATCAATTCGCGGAGTGCTCTCCCACAAATGATCAATCGTCTTCGCTATAACACCTCTCGCAATCAGTGTCTTACCAAGGCCAACTTCATCGGCAACCAGGAATCGACGATTGGAATCCAGGTCCGTGTACAAACGACGGAAAACATGCTCCACCGTATTTCGCTGAAAGTCCTTGAGGCCAGCAAGTATCTTGGCTGTCTCTGGTTTATCGATATCCTGCCTCATGCTTTGCCCCGCTTCGATCCTCTAGCAAGTTGTCGCTGGGCAACGTTCCAAATGGGTCGCCAAATGGCATCAAGTTCTTCTGGCAACAGTTCGCGGCCATCAGATGATTTTTCAAGATCACCAATGATCTCGGCGACCTGTTCAAGTCTTGCTGGATCTCGCTCGACACATCTCATCAAGGATTCGAACAAGGTCGGACCGTTTAGCAGAGACGAGAATTGAAAAGAGTCGGAGCCACCGTCTGTTCCATTGAACATATTCGCGAATGCATCGGCATCCGCATCGGAAAGAAGCAGCATCAAGAAACGAAGTACGCGCTCTTTATCGCTCAAGAGATGCTTGAGCAGAGCCTCACGCCGACCAGATGGCTCATTAGTCAGTGGAACGTTTAGGACGAAATCACGAACCATACGCTTGGGCGAATCTGTTTCGACTCGGAATACATAGAATGATGTCAGGCTTAGCATCGCCAGCGAGTCGAACCTGGCCCAAGTCAATTCGTCGACATCAAGTATGACAAACGGTGCATGTGGTCGACTAGCAGGCCGAACAGATACAACGACCGCGGGATCAAGAACAACTTTGGTTCGACGAGAAGGTTGAAGACAAACACAGAAGCCGCTTTCATCGCTGGCCTCCTGGCACTCGGCGCTCAATTCGGCTTTTGCCAGTTGTTTGGCAATCTCGTCAACTAAACGTTCAAACTTATCCTCAGTCGATTCCTCCTCTGCAACGCCGTCGCCCGGTTTGAATGGACGAAGTAGATCGGCAAGACTGGCCGCTCCAGGTTTCTTTTCTGCTGGGTCGGTAGCTTCGCCAAGGACTGCAGCCACGCCTAACTTCCCTTTCTTGCCACGAAGCTCTGTCAGGAACTCAACGTTGCGGTTGAAGGCCGCTTGAGTTGCATTCGCAGAACCTGTGAAGACGCTCGCCTCCCTCCCGTAGTCTAAAACGTAGAGCTTCGCGTGAAGTCCCACCAACGCTGGGGGTACGGACTGCGGGCTCGCGCCTTCGTCACTGGTCCCGGAGTCAAGTTCTTCGGTTTCGCTTGGCTCCGGTTCTGCTGTGTCGTCGAGAATCCACACGTTTGAATAGGCTTGCAGTATTTCCGGCTTCACTCTCTCCAATTGTTCCGCACGCGAGACCAGTTCAACTTGCGATCCTGCCGAGGCGAGGTCCGTAAGTGCAGTACCGCTCAAGAACGGCGAAATCACCAGCGTTCTTTTAGACTCTCCAAATGGCCAATCCTTTCCTGGATCAGAATCAGGATCGATCCCTATTGGCCAGAATTGCAAATGTTCCACCATGTCAGGCCGCTCGAAATCGACGCGCCGGATCTCAGAGGCTAAATTCTTTATCCACTTCTTCCATGAGTTCGAGACGCCACGAATCGCCATATTCGGCAACGCTTCTACAAATCGGCCAAGCGGATGATTTTGCTTAAAGGCATTCGTTCGATCAGTGAGCGGACCCTCAAGGCAAAGCATCGTGTCCCAAGCACGATCGAACGTCATGTTTCTGCTTAGGCACAGAAAGCGATAGAGCACTTCGCCGTACGCGCCTTCGAATCGCAAGAACCAAACCTTGGGGTGAAAGCTACCTCCGCGCGGTGCAAGCGTTTCAACGAGCGAAGATTCGAGGCTGGCCAACAGTGGCTGGTAGTTTTGTGGAACATGAATACGGCCCGCCTGAAAAAACAGACAGAGACGATCGGCATACTCGCGCACTGCTTTCAGTAAAGCCAATGGGTCGCCAGTTGGACGACCGTCTCTATCCTGCCAGTCCGAGAATGCGAATGCTACCGGTGCCGACAACAAGGCAAATAAGTCCAACGTGTAGGTTGTACCGACCGCAAAGTCTAGTTTGAAGCCCGAAGGTGGCGCGAGCGCATCGAAAAGTAGTCGACGATCAGTTGGCTGGAGCATCGGTACCGACCTCCAATCGTAAAATGTCCGAAATGATCCGTCGGCTGGTTCTCCAACGTAGATCCAATTGTTCGGAACCAGCCGCACCGCTCCAGAGGTCTCTTGCACGATCGTTTCTAGTCCGAGCAAGCGAGCCCTTGATTTGGTGCTCTCTTTGCGAAATCAGGTCTCTGGCAGAAGTGTTATCCACGACACCAGCAAGTGATGTCGCCGACTGCACGGTTGCAATCCACAGCTCGATAAAGTGTTTCGCTCTCGCACTGATTCGAGGGTTTACCTTGAAAACGATCGCCCAGAATTGCTTGAGGTTCCAATCCGCAAATCGTTCGCGGCCTTGCGCAACAATCACCCACCAATCATTCATCCGCTCACGATACTCATTCTTCCTGTCATCATTGTTGCTTTGCTCGGCAAGGATGAGGTTGTAGAGAAGCTGAGCCCCGTGCACGACCTCCGAGAAGTTCCGAGTATGACTGAGCGGACTTGATAACGACTCGGGGAGTGGTGTTTCTAAATCCCATGCAAATGGAACGCCGCGAACGTCAACTTCGCTCTTGAGAAGATGAGCTAGCAAGGAGTCCGTACAGTTGGTCAGGATGCGCTCCCGCAAATAGTTTGCTTCTTCCTGCGTCAATTCCATCGCGGCAGCGTTGGGGAAGTCTTTTGGCGGCTGAACGATGCTTGGATGCCAATTGGCGAGCGCTGCCCCATGCACACCTTCGCCATCAAACTCTGTTGCAGTCGCATCCCGGCCTTTCATCCGAACGTAATGGAGATCTAGCGATTTATGGTATTCACTTTGCGACTTGGGATAGACTCGAATACCCCAAGCCATGAGTCCCTGCCAATACACACTACTTGGCAGTCTCTTAAGCGAATCCTTAGCTCGTTTGCCGATGACTCCATCAGCATCACCGAGGGTTTTTGCCAAGTCGATTTCGAACTTGCGAGCACGTTCGGCAACCTTGTTTGACGGAACTTGTTTGCGTTCAAGGTCCAAGTACATCCATGGGACGAACAGAAAGTACTTTGCTACCGTTTGGATCGTGGTCGTCCCCGGAAACAGCAGATCCGCAAACGCATCGCGAACTCCGCCCAGTCCAAGCTCGTCTCGCGTTGTCTTTTCACCGAAAAGATCAATCACATCAAGCATCTTGCGACGCTCGGCTTCGGAATAGTCAAGCCAAGTGAAGGTGGAAGGCATCGTTTTATCCTTGTCTCCGATGTGTAGTAACTAACTCGGTAGCAACTGAAGGACTCCCTCATTACGGAGGCCGTCAAAATAGGAATGAAGTTTCGATGCGAACTTTGGGTCTCGCGACAAAACACCTGCCTCAATGTTTCGATGCTGTGCGGCATCCGTGAAATTCGCCGATGTTACGAATGCAACTTTCCGATCAACGATCACGCATTTTGCATGAAGACTGGATCGAGTCGTTCCCCAGTCCGCCAGGGAGCGAGGATCGTAGTAAACTCGAGGCTTTGGATTCCAAGGCCAGAGTTCATTTTCAAATTCGTTCTTGAATCGCTGAACTAGTGAATTGCCTTCGGATGTATCGTTCTTGTCACGTTTAATATCAAGGCAGCACCAAACATCGAACGCGGGATCCGCTTGCATCTTCGAAGCGAGGGGAAAGAGCAAGGAGGTTGCGTTGTGAATCACATAACCAACCAATACAACCTCGCTTTTCGCCTCAGAGATCAGCGCATGAAGCACTGCGTGTGTACTGCGAGTCGGAATGCCTTGCACTTCTGGCCCAGACAGAACTAGATCGTAAGAGAATCGATTCTGGAGCTCGCGATTAGTGATTACTGCGTCGACCGCAGCGGCAAGTTGTCGAGCGGTCCACCCTTTAGCACCCAATCTCTTAAGCGATTCAGCAACGACAGCTCCTTCTGTGCCACCAAACAATTGTTGCAAGGTATGCACATTAAACACGAGAGAGCTTCCCTCACGGAGAAGCCCGAGCAGATCTCGTAATTGAACCAACGAGTGGTCCCCCAAAAATCGCAGATCATCACTCATCTCTGAAGAATTCCGCTCCCATCATCTCAACTGTCGGAACAACAAGACTTCGATCGAGAAAGTCGTTTCGTTGTTCACAAGATGTCTCGGCGATTAGCAAGCATCCGTGACAGGCACTCCCATGGAGTGGTTGATGGTCATGCTCAGATGGGCGATGAAATGCACATACAGGATCGTTGGAACAAAGCCGGCCAAACTCGAGTGCATTTCGGAAATGAATTGCTATTCGGCGACCAGCCTCCACAAGGCCACCCAAAGTACCTTCCGCATCTGGGGAACCCGTGTAGATCAGAATGCCATATTGGCCTTCCGAATCACGCGAATAGATGCGTTCCTTTAGTGACGAAGGAGGATAGCCACACTCCATTGAGATTGCCGTCAACAACATGTGCGAGAACGAATGCAACATGTAGTAGGGAATGCCGAAGTATTTCCGATGGCTCTTCTCATGTTCATCATGCCAGAACTTGAAACCCTGCTGCAGTTCGTTGTCACGTGCTTTCACTGCCGCAAGATTTAACCATGCCTTAATCGCGTCGGCGTTGAATTGCAAAAAGATGCCTTCGCCACGGTTTTCCACGGCCGGAAGCCAGTTAATCTCCATCGAGAGCGGAGCTGCTGACACACCCACCTCCAATTCTCCGTCCACGTCCGTTCCCACGGATTCGAAACGCGTGAAGCCTACCTGTGCAACCACCTCGCGCAATCGGTGAACAAGGACGACGCGGTCCACGTGTTTCATCCAGGGCGCATCCCATTTTTCACGCGGCAATTCGCGAGCATAAAAATCTCCGCCGGGGCGGTCATTGGACTGCTCAATTTTCGACTTTGAAAAAGCCTCGAATTCGACTTCCTTGACGGGCCTTAAATCGTCTGATGAATCACGAATCCTCGTAACACTTTCCCTAATCTCGTCGGCAGAAAAAGCAGACAATTGCTGTTTCACAGGTCCCATTTTCATTACGAAATCAAGTTCCGGATCCGACTGCACTGTCGCAAAGTAGGATTCCCAAAGGCCCTGGACGACTTCATCGACCTCTGCACCAGAACAGGGGATGGAAATGACCGACATCGTCTGTGAGAAGTAAGCGTTACTCGCGTTGCGGATCAACAAACGGTTTGGGAGTCCACAAGGCTCACGATTACCAGGGCCTAGCCATGGACGGCGCCCTTCGCAATTTCCTAGTGCACCGAGGGCTATACGAGCAGCTTGGCTCATCGCTCGAGCTTGTCCGCATGCACATCGAATCCAAACCGAATCAAGATCACCCGTGGTTCCACGGTCCTCAACGCAGAGTTCGCGGCCCACACAACTGGAATCATGACCATGAACAAAGGCGTTCCAGTCAATATCTCCGACATGTCCGCGCGGGCAGGCTCGGACAAAACGGATGGGAACGACCGAGTATGACTTACCGTCTTCCTCTTTCAGTTTTCCTTTGGTTAGGTCTCTACGGTGTACGAGCCGACGATTAACGAAGCCCTGAGGCGATCGTTGGGTTCTTTGCGAGACAACCCACTCCGGGAATCGGTAAGCGCCGACGTCCGGCGTAAAACCGTCTTCTTCGATGGCGGGCGGTGGTTTTCGAAGGACAATGCCAGCACCGATCGTGGGGATTTGCTCGAGCTTCCGCACGAGCCTAGGTTCTTCAACGATTGGCAACGGATGATTGCGGCTGTAACGCCAAGTATCAAGCCCCGCGACAATGACTGAATCATCGGGAAGATCAACCATTGATCCCGGCCCATAGCCGGTCAAGATCTGGCTGCTTCTGATTTGTGGTTTACTCATCACTTATCCTCCCAATCGTTCAAATTCCTGACAAAAACTTCGACACTTGGTTCCACATCTCGCATAGACCGATTGGCTCGAAACTTCTGTTGATAGTCATGCAGATTGGGGATTTCAGGATGCAGGAATTCATAAAGCAGCCGACGCGGTGGCGACAACTCCTCGATCTGATACTGAATGGCAGATCCTTCTTGATGCGCTTTCTGTGCGATCTTGAGCCAATCGTCGAGCAGTCGCTCGCAGATGTCCTTCACGTGCTGAAGCAAATGAGCTTTCTCTGACGCACTCAAATCCTTGTTGTGTTCGCTTGCTCGTTCGCCAAATTCCAAGGCGAACTTATCCAGTTCCGAGCGGATGTTCCGAATATTCGCCGCGCCTTTGGCTGGCGTCATGTCAGGTCGGCCTTGCCGACAGAGGGCTACCAGTGCGGCAGCCAACGCACGATCCAACGCCCGCGGTGAAAATGGCGTCACGCTTGTCGCCTCTACGCTGCGATAAAAGGACGTGTGATAAACACCGAAGCGTTCATAATGCGATCGATCACGAGGCTTATGTACATTTAGAAGAGTGAGTACTAAACCTGGTCTCTTCACGTCACGACCAACGCGGCTGGTGGCTTGGATGTACTCGGAGCTTGTTTTGGGTTGCCCAAGGACCACCATCAAGCCAAGCCGAACGATATCCAAACCGACAGAGATCATATTTGTAGCCAATGCGACATCGACATCATCATCCGCACCTGCTGGGATCGCCAATCGTCGCTTCGCGTCGGCAACGGCACTCGTGCTAACCCGCGAGGTGAGCTCAAGAACTTCGAAGTCGATGTGCCGATCACAGAACAGAGAATCGACTGGATCAAGCCTTCGCCGTTTTCCGTATTCCGAGAGTTGAGTTCGCACTTCGTCCTCGACGATTCGTCGGCTTCCACCCAGTTCCCGGAGTGAATTGAAGTATCCGAGCAGGGTCATGTACGGATCAGCCGGATTGGGTTGAACTGCGTTGCCACCAGCCTTTGCCCAGGCGTTGTACGCGGCGCTGAGAATGGCTAGTGAAGTACGAAGCAACACTCGCTTCAAGCTGGTGCCTTGCGCGGCGATACCCACATAGAGCCGAGCTGGGCTTGTGGTCGAATCAACAGTTTGAGCAAAGAACGAATCCCGTCGGTCCGGACCTGGGGGTGGAAACACTCGGACAGACGATCTACCAAACAGAGCGTTGATTTGAGTGTCTGCGCGTCGCACAGTGGCCGTGCTGGCGACAACCTTAGGTCGAACTCTGACACCGCCATCGGTGATTGTTGCAAGCGAATCAATTGCCGTCTCGTAGAGGCCGGCAATTGTGCCAAGAGGTCCCGAAATCAAGTGTAGTTCGTCTTGAATGATCAGCTCTGGGGGAAGTAATGCTCCGTCTGGTATCGGCTGTCCCTCTTTGCTGCACGGTCCATAGAATCCGAATTGATCGTATCGCTCGGCCTTACCAAATAGCATGCCTGTTTCACCAGTCCATGGCAGAGCGGCAAACTTATCAACCGTTGCGATAATGAAGCAGGGCAATCGGCGATAGATCGGCTCATCCACACCAACAATTGGAAGGGGTTGATCGCCGCAAAAATCACATTTTTCGTTGGTGCAGTGTACCCAGAGGTCCAACGGTTGTTTTAAATTTGGCTCCAAACAAAATGAATCAACTGTGAACTTAGTACCACACCACGGGCACTCCTCGATCGGGATCGGTGAAGGATTACCCTTGCTGTTCTTTTTGTAACGCATCGTCTTGCAGTACGCGGTGCGACACTCAGGATCTTTTTGCCCCTGCCCGCCCATACGATTAGGCGTCGCCGCTTGGCCCACCCACAAGCCGATGTGAAACGGCAGCGTACCAAGTCGCTTGCCTTCCGGACGCTTGCGTTCCAGTTCCAGAGCGCACACCAAACCAGCGGCACGACCAAGTTGGTCTAATGTCAACAACCTTAATGTATATCGCATCAAAACGGTCATACCCGCTGAGCGAACGCCGGGATTGCGAAGCCGTCTCAGAACGATCGTGAAGGCAGCCAGCCCCAAATAGGCTTCGGTCTTACCACCACCGGTCGGAAAGAATAGTAGGTCAACGATTTCGCGTTCTTGGTGCTTTGGCTCGACGATGCCGCGAATCGTCATCAAGATGTAGGCAAGCTGAAATGGCCGCCATTTAGGAGCCGACATATCGGCTGGCCGTTTTACTTTGCCTCCCATTACCCAAAATCGTTGTCGAGCTGCTCTTGCCATGGCTCGATTGGCTGTGCAAAACGCGTCGCGTGCGACTTCGTCGCTGGCCAGAAGCTCGATACCGGCCTGAATCCTGGTTGCGGCAGTCTCTGCGTCCGCAAGCATATCACTCGCGGTTGCCAGTCTCGCTGGCGACATCCCAGCGTACTTGTTGGATTGCACGCCGATCCACGTTCGGTAATGTGCAACCATGGGTTCGAGACTGGCTTTGAGTGCCTCGCCAGATGGCATCGCAGCCAAATCTTCCATTCCAAGAACCAGACCAGGTAATTGCGATTCATCTTGGGGCTCAACTCGATTCACCTCTGCCTGAGGTAGCCAAGTCGTTTCAATTATGGAACAACGATCACCGTCCACTGATACAGGTCTAACAGAGACACCATGACCTACGGCGAACTCATAGCAATCGGAGTAATGCAGTTCATTGACCCGTTGATCCCACTCGTCTTGTTCCGTCCAATTCCTCGGGTCGGGCCTTGGTACGAAGCATTGGCCGCACTTCAATTGAACTTTGACTTGAAAAATGAACGAGCGATAAGAATGAAGTTCATCAGGAACTCGTCCGTTGACTAGAAAAACCGAAACTGCTTTTGTGCCCTGAGCGAGACCTCCTGACTCCGCGTTTCGAACATTGACCAGCAGCATCAACCCGCCACTATTTGGGACGGGAATCTTTGCTGGTTGACTCCCGGCCTTCGGCAGAGAAATAGAGACGTCCCGAGAAAGAGGAGAGCGCCGCCAACATGGCCTCTTTTGAGCTTTGTCACCTGAACTGTCAGTTGATTCGATTGAACTGAGGTCTCCTTCTTTGACGGTAACTGGAGACAGTGGCTCAGCCACGCCTTCCGCTTCTCCTCCCGGTCCCTCGTAAAGGTACTCGCCCCATTCGATCTTGGCGATCAGTTCCGTCGTTTGCTTCGGCACGAGAACACTCAATCCCATCGAACTCGCGCGATAGTTACGTTTCGCCGCTGGCTTGTCGGGTTGCGTATCATCGTCCGTTCCGCCGGAGTCACCCGAGTCGATTTCCTCAACTGAAGATTCAT
>Ga0315905_10009009_pt1 | contig 10105 bp, 7 predicted proteins | sample LakEriMetagenome_5_FD_203522 | JGI IMG/M metagenome (GOLD analysis project Ga0315905, IMG submission 203522) | Freshwater fungal communities from buoy surface, Lake Erie, Ohio, United States - Buoy 4 MA121 | ecosystem: Environmental > Aquatic > Freshwater > Lake | place: USA: Lake Erie, Ohio... | reverse complement strand
CCGGGCGTCGCCTACTACAACTGAAAGTTCGGTATTGGTATGTTGTGCTGCGAGGTGAAAGGTATAACCTTCATTTATCAGTGTGGCAGAAGTTGCGGGATTAGCTCCGATTGTCGCCTCTCCGGTGATGGGGCGCCATTCGGAATCCTTTGCCAACGAAAGGGTGACATCGAACGCTTCCCCGTGCGGAACGACCAAAGCGTTGGGAATGTCACTAAGTTTGGTAAAAGTATAACGCTCGGTATTTTGGAGTGGCATGGCCCAGCGTTGCAGAGCGTTCACTCCCGCTTGGGGCGCGAATACAAATGTGGCGGTGGCAGCAATTACTAGCAGGAGAGTGATCCAAGATGCTTTTTTGATCCAGGTATGGGGCAGCGCAGAGGATAGTCCATTTTTTTGCGCGTCGGCTGCCACCGTCTCCATGGCGGCATGGCGCAGACGTGGAGAAAGACTTTCCATGGCCTCCCTTTGCTGTTGAAGTTCGATGATGCCCAGCAACCGATCGCCGAGGTCTGGATGTTTTTGAGAGATCAGCCGCGCTAAATCCTGTTCACGGCGGTGGCCCCAGATCCAGCGGCGCAACCAATAAGGAGCGAAAATTGCGAACAATGAAGTTCCGCTCAACAAGATCGCCAAACGAACCGCACCAGGTGTTTGAATGAAGCGATCGAGAGCGAAGACTAATAGGAATGAAAGAACCAGACCGATGATGCTAGCCAGCAATGCCTCGCTGATTTTTCCTCGCCAAAGTTTGCCCCGGTATTCGTTGAGAAGTTTTTTTAGGCTCTCTGGAATTGGCTCCTGATCCGGGGATGTGGGGAATTCTGCCATTTCACTGCTCGCAACGCTTCAAGTTTAGTTCAAAGAAGCAAATATGCTAGTGCATATTTTGAAAATTCCTCGTAATGCGCGGCGGCGATTCACTTTTTTGGCGGTGATTATCAATCCCCCGATCATGAGGACTAGCAGGGCACTTACGCCGTGTATATTATCTGGCCAAGCTCCGCCGGGATGACGACCAGTAATCGCTTGGCAATGGCAGCCGTAAAGGCTTCAAAACACATCGAAAATAGGGCATAAATAATCTAGGTAGGCATAAAGTGTTTTTTTTGCAGGGAACGGTCTCATGATTACTGGCGGATCACAAAAATGCCCTTTTTACTGCCCACCGCGATATCGAGCTTCCCGTCATTGTTGAGGTCGACTGCGGTAACATCGCAGCCCACGCCACCATCCTCGTCGATAACTTTGGATTCCCAGCGGATGCCTTTGTCGCTTTTGCGGTTGTAATACACGACCGTCAAGGCAGGGTCACGGGAGCCGGGGTCCTTGTCACCGTGAGCCCAGTAGCGTTTTCCTGTGACGAAATCGATTCGACCATCGCGGTCAAAGTCGCCCATTGCCAACGCGTGCAACTGACTGAGTTGCAAGCCGTCCTCACCCTTTTTCGCAGGGTCCGACGGCAGGATTTCATGATAGGTCATTTCCTTGTTTTGATTCTCATACCAGCCGAGTCCGTAACCATGGCCGTTGAGGCTGGTAACAATATCGTTGTCGCCATCCTTGTCGAAATCGGCCACCAGCATCTGCGAGCCTCCTGGGCATGTTTGTGGGAATTTGTGATAGACCCACTTGCCGGCTAATGACGATGGCTGCTCATACCAGCCGTCCTTTTCGACAATGTCGACCTTGCCGTCACCGCTGATATCTCCCGCGCCGAGTCCGTGCATGTAAGGGGAGTCAGAGCGTTTTTCAGAGATCGCCGTGAAGCTCCACTCTTTGGTAACACTAGTCCAATCGGCACTGTAGTATCCGTAGCACCCTCCTTTCATGCAAATGATTTCCTTTTTCCCATCGCCGCTGACATCGATCCATACCGGGCTTTCAGTCGCGGCCTCGGGGGCGATTTTGCTGGACTTCCATTCGCCGATGGCTTTTCCGGGGTTTTGATAGAGGGTGATTTCCCTGCCCGGCCAGCCGACTGCGATGATGTCGTTGTTCTTGTCGCCATCAACATCCTCCGCCCAGCCGAGGAACGAATCCTCCACGTAGCCTGAAATATCCCGTGCCTTACCTTTGCGGTATTCCACGGCATTGAGGAAATCGGGCCCCTTGAACCAGAGATGTCCCGCGACAAGATCGCTGATACCGTCACCGTCGACGTCGGCAACGGCCACTCCCTCGGTGACGAAATCTTTCGATAGGACTTGTTTCGTCCATGACGGTTTGTCAGGTGACGAAGCGCAGATGGCGATGCCCAGCAAACAGGATGGCAACAACAGACAAGTGAATCGGTTCATGTTTTTGATTCGGATTTAATAGGCGATTCGTTTGGGTAGGCGTGAGAAATCATTGCTCAATTGCAGCGATTGCCCGCGTAGCAACTCACTAGAGGTTATCAGCCGTTGTTCGGGTGGCAAAGATATTTGTTTGAAAAAAATCGGTATTATCAAATCCGATCATTGCGGCATCGGCGATGCTGAATCCATAATAAATTCCCGAGATCCGGGCCCAATGGATTGCGCCGAGGCACCTCGGGCCTTGCTAGCCGGTCGTGAAAATCTCGCAGTCGGCAAGAACATGGCTGCCCAAGCGCGAGCAGGCATCGCGATTGGCTCAGATTTCACCGCGCGCGGTTGGGGCGTTGGTCGATATCACGCGATTCCATCATTCGCCGATGATGAATCCTTCTCTAACAACAACGGCACCAAAAGGGTCCGACCTGGCCCTCGTTCATGCCGCGGCGGGCCAGGCAATGGCATGGCGCATGAAAACTTCCCGGGTCTCCTGCATGCGGTGGTTCAGTGGTTGAAGATGAACTCCTTGGAATTGAGGATCGCCCAGAAAATATCGTTGAGTATTTCCTCCGACTTCTTGTCGCTAGTTGTGGTTTTCAAGACCTCCAGAAGATTTTTCAATTCCTCCTCTGTTGGACTGCGGCTGAGTGCTGTTAGATAGAGATATTCGATGATTTCCTGATAGGATTTTTTTTGTTCAATCAGAGGCGGAATCAGTTTTCCCTGATTGATGCGGTCATGGGTGTTGTCGCCGTTGAGAAGATGCAGAGCTTGGGAAAGGTTCGGTTCCAGTTTGACTTCACAGGAACACACGGTGGCGCGGGTGGCGCGCCCGAAAGCGGTCAGGAAATAGGTGGATGTGTTGCCGTCGGCGATCTGCACAGCATGGGCGCCGAGCGGGAGTCCTCGGAATTTGTTTGGCGTGTTGGTCACTTGGGAAATAGCATCGAGCAGAACCTCCGCACGAATCCGGCGGATCAGCGAGTGTGAGAAATTCCTGCCGTCGCTCTCGTTCGTTGTATTTGTTTGTGAGGAAAGCTGGTAGGTGCGCGATGTGCATATGTCTCTAACAAGTTTACGCAGGTCAAAGTTGTATTCGACAAAGTGTTTTGACAGCGCATCCAGAAGTTCGGGATTGGAAGCCGGGTTGGAGATTCGCATGTCATCGACGGGATTGACGATGCCGATGCCAAAAAAATGGGACCAGGTGATATTGGCAAAGTTGCGTGCAAACCAAGGGTTGTCGGGTGCGCTCAGCCATGCGGCAACTGCCTGGCGGCGTGTTTGATTTTTCAGGTCAGGCACGGGTCCGCCGAGGAATTTCGGCGGCACTGGTTGTTTGGTGAGCAGATGCGGCACTTCGCCGTCGCCGTCAAACACGATTCGCTCACGTGGATCTTCTGCATTTTTTCTTTTCACCTGCGCAAAGAACGAGGCAAAGCCATAGTAGTCCTCCATTGTCCAGCGGTCGAATGGATGATTGTGGCACTGGGCGCACTGGATTCGCGTGCCCATGAAAACCTGAGCGACATTTTCCGTTAGTTTCAGGACATCCTGTTCGATCTGAAAAAAATTCGTCGCCGGTTGCGAAAATGTGCCACCCTCGGAGCCCAGCAATTCGTTGATTATTTGATTGAATGGCTTGTTTGCGGAAATGCGATCGCGAAGCCAGTTGTAATAGTTGAGTGCGGCTTTGTAGGATACTTGTTTGGGGCCGTCGTTGAATGTCCGGATTTGTAGCAGTTCCGCCCATTTCATTGTCCACAATTCGGAAAATTCCTTGCGCGCGATCAGGGTATCCACCAGGCCCTCGCGCTTGTGCAGATTCGCGTCAGACATGAAGGCGATTCTTTCTTCGATGGTTGGCAGCTTGCCGATGACATCAAGATATACCCTGCGAAGAAAATCGGCATCCGTGCACAACTCGGCTGGCACGATACGCAGTTTGTCGAGCTTTGAGAAAACCGCAGCATCGATGTAATGATCCGCTGCGATCTGTGGTCTCACATAATCGGTTTTTTCAGGAATGATGATTGCCTGCGAGCCTTCGGTGAAGTTGTCGAATCGAGCCAGCAGAAATGACTCGCCGCGGTTTTTCGAGGTGGCTACGCCCTTGTGGCGGTCGATAGTCGCGGAATTATCGTTTGAAGACGAAAATGAGGACAGCGTTGTGACATCGCGATCGCTGCCGTCGGAGTATTGAGCACGGACCGTGAAAGGGATTATTATGTCCTCACCTTTCATCACCAATTGAGGAGGGTCTAAGGATATCGAAGTTGGGTGGGGGATTTTTCTGTCGTCGTCGATTACCGCGCCGCCACGGATCCACTCGACGAGAATTGCATGCGCCTTGCTGCCTTTTTCAAAAAGCTTGCCTCCTGTGTGGGGTGCATCGCCCGTGGCTTTGGTGACCAGAAGTGATTCTTCCGGCAGGGCAAGGTTGATGCGTCGACCAGGCAATTGGTTAGTTATGAGGAAGTGGTCGCCATGCGGGTCAAAACCATAGAGTGAGAGACGGAAACCATCCTTGCCGCTGGCAGCACCGTGGCAGGAACCGGCGTTGCAACCAGCCGATGTTAGAAATGGCATCACATCCAGTTGGAACGAGACGGGGCGCACAACCGCAGCATTTTTGACCACCAAGGGAAGCTGGCAGGTCAAGCCGCAGTAGGCGATGTCGAGCACGGTGTTTCCGTCTTTAAGCGGTGTCAGGGTGCTTCCCTTCAATTCGGCTAGCGAGGGGTTGGCAAGGGTGAATTTGGCTTGACCCGTGACATCGCGCGTCGCGGCATCATCAAAGCTGGCGATGACGATGATCTTGTGAAAATCCGCAGCGGTCTCGAGAGCGATAGTTTTTGGAAACGCCTCGATTTTTTTGATTGATGGGTTGGCGGGTGTATCGAATGGAGGCATTGCTTTCGGATCGAGCGGGGCGAGAATCAGTCCCTTCGGCCAGGCTGCGCCGGACTGAATCCACGCTTCAAGAGACTGGATTTCCGTCGTGGTTAGTACCTTGCCTTTTTTTGATGGTGGCATGACATCATCGTCATCTTGTGGCAATCGAGCGCGGTTAATGATTTCCGATTTTCCCGGATTTTTTAGGTCGATTGACGCGCCGGAATCGCCGCCTGCAAGAAGACTCTCGCGCGTGGTCATATCGAGTTTCCCCTTGGATTTTTCTGGATTATGGCAGGGCACGCAGCGCGCTTCTAGCAAGTCTTTTGGGAAATCCACGGCTTGGGCCATGTAGGTGAGAGCACACAACATCAGAGGAAACTGTTTGGCTGCGAACTTCATCAACACGTTTCTACGGAGCTTTCTGGGAATATATTCCACAATTCCTCTACTTTGTGCGCGATGCATGGAGTAACATATTACTTGCTGAGAATACTCGGAGCGCTGGTATTGCCATAGCGGTCAACGGCGCTGATGGCAAACGCGTCGGCTAGGGCGATGGTAGCGCCGCCATTACTAACGCCGAGGATTTTCACGGTTCGCCAGAGGCCATTCTGGCGTGCTTGAATGGCGATCTTTGCAGTTTTTTCATCCGTCTTCTGCCACTTGATGATAGTATTGCCGCCGCTGACCGAACCCGAGCATCGCGGCGTGGACGGAGCAGTGCGGTTGATCCACGGCATCGGCGGGACGAGGGCAGGGGATGTGTATACGCCTTTCAACAAGGTATTGATATTGCCGCGGTTTTGCATGATGCTTTTTACGCTCCAGTGCAGGTGGCCGACATAATTGGTTCCTGTGGTGCGGCTCTGTTCGATCTGATTAATTATTTCGGATGCCTTGCGTCCCGGGTCTTCTGTGCTGTCGATTCGCGCGGAGGCGATGCCTGGCCAGACGGGACGGGTTCCCTGTTGACGCCACCATTGCAAAAGAAGCGTGTAACTTTGCGGTCCGTCGATTCGCCAGTAGAGCTGGGGTGCGAGGTAGTCACACCAGCCCTTGGTCAGCCACTTGCGGGCATCGCAGCCAAGTTCTTCATAGGCGTTGAGCTGGGCTGTGGTTCCGTTGGGCACGCCGGGTTTCCAGATTCCAAAGGGGCTAATCCCGACACGCGCCCACGGTTTGACCTTTTTGATCTGGCGATACATATCGGCCACAAACGAATCGACCACGACGCGACGGGATTCATTCGAGCGTCCGTCATTGAACCTCTCTCCCCCCTGCGGGTAAGGGTAGAAGTAGTCGTCAATGTGGATGCCATCGACATCATATCGACGCAGCACGTCCAAAATGGCTACCATCGCCCGGGTGCGGGTCTCAGGAAGTGCGGGATCGCACCAAACGAGCGAGCCGTATTTTTTCGTTAGTGCGCTTGCGCTGCGGGTGATGTGATCGGCGCTCGCGTTTGCCTTGGCATTCGATAGTGCCCGAAAAGGATTGAACCAAGCGTGCACCTCGATGCCGCGCCGGTGCGCCTCGCGAATTGTGAACTCAAGGGGGTCGTAACCTGGTGAGCGACCCATTGTGCCGCTGAGCCATGTTGTCCACGGTTCCGCATTTGAGGAGTAAACAGCATCGCATTGGGGGCGGACTTGGAAAATCAGGGCATTCATGTTGAGTGCTGACATCTTATCGAGAATCACGAGCATTTCCTCCTGCTGGGAGGGGGCGCTGAGACCGCTGGCGCTGGGCCAGTCGATATTGTAAATCACTGCCGCCCAGGCACCGCGGAACTCGCGCGGCAATGGTGGCACTTTCTCACGGACCGGATGATAATACTGAGCATGCAGCAATCCTGTTAGCAACGGGAGCAGAAATGTCCGCATCGCTTTCAGCATTTGTGCCGATCGCATCATCCGTTCAGCTTGTGCAGTGCTTTTGGCAGAAATATCCCATCCTTGCGAATCAGCTTGCCATCGAAATAGATTTCACCACCGCCGGTATCCTTGCGTTGGATGGAGACCATGTCCCAGTGGACCTGTGAGCGGTTGCCGTTGTCCGCATCCTCGTAGGCTTGTCCTGGAGTGAAGTGAAAGGATCCACAGATTTTTTCATCGAACAGAATATCCCTCATCGCATGGCGGATGTGTGGATGAAAGCCAAGGGCGAACTCGCCAATGTAGCGCGCCCCCTCATCAGAATCGAGGATGTTGTTCAGTTCCTTGGTTTTTGCTCCAGATTCCGCCTTGATAATTTTTCCCTGGGAAAAGGTAAGCTTGATCCCGTCAAAAGGAATGCCCTGGTAGATTGTCGGGGCGTTGTAGGTGATGTAACCCTCTGCCGAATTTCTAACCGGCGAAGTGAAGACCTCGCCGTCGGGAATGTTGTAATTGCCACCGCTCGTCAGCGCCGGAATGTCTTTGATCGAAAATTTCAAGTCGGTGCCAGGACCGGTAATGTGAACATTATTGGTTTTGTTCATCAGTTTTTTAAGGCTATTCATGGCTGGCAGCATCGATTTGTAGTCGAGCAGGCAACAACGGAAGTAAAAGTCCTCGAAGGCCTCGGTGCTCATCCCCGCCTGTTGCGCCATCGATGGTGTTGGCCAGCGCAGCACGCACCATTTGGTTTTTTTGACGCGGTGATCGATTACTGGCCGGTTCTTGCCCATGACCAGTTTCATGCGGTCAGCTGGCACGTCGCTATTTTCTGCAATGTTTGCGCTGCCGCGAATCGCGATATAGGCATCCATGTCCTTCATTTCGTGCAGCAGGTGCTTGGCGATAAGGGTGTATTGCACGTCCGTTGCGCCCTTCATCATTTCACGGGAAAGTCGGCTAGAATTAAGCCGCAGGATGGGGGTGGCGCCGACGGCGCGTGTTTCTCTGATCAGCGCAATACCGATACTGTCGGGAACGTCGTAGAGGTCCAACAATATCTTCTCGCCTTTTTTCATCGAGGTGGAATAGCGGATCAATTGACGGGCAAGCGAGTCGATACGCGGATCATGCATGGGCTGAGAATGCACAAATCCCATGAAAGGTCAAAAAAAGCTTTTGGGAAATGGCAGATTTCATCAAGTTAGCGAAGCGGCACCCCGTGGCGATCCCAGAGTGTTTTCAGTTGTTCGTAGTCACCGCGGAAAAGGTTCCTTTCAACAGGACGATCGAGATCACCCAGATAACTGCTGAAACCGCGGTACACCTTGGGTTTAGATCTGCCGTTCTCCCACTCCACGCCACCATACTGCCACAGCGACCAGTTTTTCCAAATATCATATTGCTTGGTTAGTCCAGTGGGTGTTCCCGGCGCAGGGAAACATTCGCATGCACCGCCGTCATGGGAATACAAGGCTGCCCAATACGGGCAGGAGCGCAGGCGCTGCTTGATGGTCTCATTAGTTTTGCTGAGGTTTATACGCAACTTTTCGCTGTTTTCCAGATAGACCATGCAGTTCACTCCGGTGCGCTGCTTAACGCGGTCGAGGAAAAGAACCATTTGCGCGGGGCTTGAATCCGTGTCGAAATCGGCGCAAAGCAACAATTTGTCGTTGCCCCAGGCACGTCCGTTCTGGATAGACGCGACGCGGTTAACGAACTGATCCGCTTGCGCGGTAGTGTCAAGAGTGTGAATGGTGCGGTAATAGACCCCCACCAGCATGCCGGACCGGTCCGCAGAACTGAGAAAAGTAGAGCATTTTTCATCGAGCACGCCACCCTTGCCACAACGGGCAATCAGGCCTTTGGATCCATTTGCCCGCAGCGCTGTCACATCGCTTGGCGAGTAGGGTCGGCCCTGACGTTGTTTCTCCTTGGGATCGTAGGCTGACACGTTGACGACTTGAATGCCGCGGGTAGTCCTCGCCGCTGGGCCTACCGTACCGCAATGGGTCAGGGCGGAAATCAAGACGAGCACGATGACATAATGTATGAATGTGCGGAACATGGATTCACGAAAGCACACGTCGCGGTTGGTGGCAAGAATCATCATTCAGGAGTCGGTGGCAATTCCCGTGCTTGACCGCAATCGATTGCGGGCGCATAGATGGTGCATGCGAACGATATGCGCCGTTTTGACAATTTCAGGTTTGGTGACTGGCGCAATTGCACAGCCGACCGCGACCCTTGAGGTTGTGAATTCAGCGATCACGGCAGTCAACGATTTGGGCAGGGAGGTAGTTCTCGGAAAATATAAAACAGCGATGGATCGCATGTATCCTCAATGGAAAGAACGTCTGAGTTCACGAGCGGGCGGCGAGAATGTCCTGGTCAAGCAATTTGAGGAGATGACCGCTGAAATGATGAAGCAAGGCACTAGCATGGTTTCATTCAAGTCGTATGGATTTCCAAAGGTTTACGAGGTGTTCCCAGGAAAGAAGGTGGAGACTGTGGATGGCAAACAGGTGGAGACTTTAATCAACACTAAGTGGCTGCTGTTAATTCCGACAGAAACTCGTTATAGATTAATGAAAGACAAGGAACAGTTGGTGATTGAAAGCAAGGGATTCCAGGTCGCCGTAGCTGACAAGAACAAACTGGTCTGGACTTTCATCGATGGCTCGGGGCTGACAGTTCAGGACTTGCGCAGCATGTTCATCAGTCTTCCCAAGGACATGGAACTGCCGGAGATCAAACGACGGTCCGTTCCCAATGATGAATTAAAAAAATAGGATGATTGTAGGCATGTCAAAAAAGTTGAGAAAATTGGAGAAAAAGTCGGAGCTGATCCGTAAGTTCAAAAAAATGTGGCACAGCGGACAAAGCGAGGTATGCGAGGTGAGAAACTCATCGATTCACGGGCGCGGCGTTTATGCCACCTGTGATATCACTAAGGGAGACAATATCATCGAGTACATTGGCGAGTTGATTAACAAGAAAGAGAGCGCCCGGCGCGCAAACGTTCAGGCGGCTAGG
>Ga0315905_10009007_pt1 | contig 10106 bp, 3 predicted proteins | sample LakEriMetagenome_5_FD_203522 | JGI IMG/M metagenome (GOLD analysis project Ga0315905, IMG submission 203522) | Freshwater fungal communities from buoy surface, Lake Erie, Ohio, United States - Buoy 4 MA121 | ecosystem: Environmental > Aquatic > Freshwater > Lake | place: USA: Lake Erie, Ohio... | reverse complement strand
CCGCCGCCCCGCCGCCCGGCTCCTCGCCCCCTGTCGCCGCCGCCGCCGCCGCCTCCTCCTCGCCCCCCTCCTGCTCCTGCTGCTCCTGCTGCTGCTGCTGCTGCTCCCGCTGCTGCTGCTGCCGCTGCGCCGCCCGCCGCCGCTCGCGCCGCTCGCGCCGCCGCCGCTCCCGCGCGCGCAGGCGCCGCCGCCCCTCGAGCATGGTGTCGAGGCAGCGGCAGATGGTCTCGAACGTCGGGCGCGCGAGGGGCTCGCGCTGCCAGCACGCCTGCACGAGCAGCCTCAAGTCCTCGGGCATGTCCTCGGGGAGCGGGGGGCGCTCGTCGCGCAGGCACACGCTCTCGAACACGAGGCCGAACGGCTGGCCCGCCCAGGCGTGGCGGCCGGTGAAGCCCTCCCAGATCATCACCCCAAACGCGTAAGCGTCGCACGCCGCGGAGAAGCGCCCCGCGCGCAGGAGCTCCGGGGGCGCGTGGCTGGCGGTCCCGGTGTTCCGCGTCAGGCGGTGCGCCGCGCCCGCGCCCAGGCCGCCAGGGCCGCCCCCGCCGCCGGCCGACAGCGCGCGCGCGAGGCCAAAGTCAGCGCAGCGCGCGATCGTCTTGTACGGCGAGGCGTCGTCGGGGTGCAGCAGGACGTTTCCGGCCTTGAGGTCGCCCCACACGACGTTGCGCGAGTGCAGGTACGCGACGCCGTCGGCCACGTCGCGCAGCACGGCGAGCAGGCGGGGCACGTCGACCTCGGCGCGGCCCGCGGGGGGCGGTTGGGGCGGCTCGGGCGGGGCGGAGGGCGGGGGCGCTTCCGGTGAGTGCGGCTGCGACGGCGGCGGCTCTGGCGGCTCTGGCGGCGGCGGCTGCTCTGGCGGCGGCGGCGGCGGCAGCAGCTGCACGCCGGAGCGACGGCGCCGCTCGCTGCTGTCCGAGGTGGTGGTCGCGGTGGTGGTGGTGGCGGTGGCGCCGCTGCTGCGTCGGCGGGGAGACCCGACGGCCTGCCAGTGCGACGGCTGCTGCTGCTGCCGCTGCTGCTGCTGCTGCTGCTGCTGCTGGTGCTGGTGCTGCGCCCCGCCCCCCAAGCTCTCGGCCGACGAGCGGAGCGGCGCGCCCTCGGGCGGCAGGAAGAAGCGCCCGGCGTGGATGGCGTCCTCGAGCGTGCCCCCCGCGCAGTACTCGAGGATCAGCCAGGTCTGGGTGACGATGGGCGGGGGCGACAGCTGCGACGGCGCCAGCGCCGTCGGCGTGGCGGCCGACGGCGTCGGCGTGGCGGCTGCCGCTTGCCCCGCCGCCGCCGCCCCCCTCTCAGCGTCGTCCTGGCCGCCACCTCCCTCGGCGCCGCCGCGCCCGGCCGCCGCCTCCGACGCCACGGCGGTGCGGAGGCTGGGGCGGCGCGCGCGGTGGCCCTGTCGAGGGCCCGCGCCCGCGCTCGACGAGGCGCCGCCGCCCGCGCTGAGGGGGCTCCCCTCGCCGCCAGAGGGGGAGGCCCGCGACGACGGCGGCGGCGGCCGCCGGGGCCCCGGCGACGGCGACGCACCAGCAGCAGCAGCAGCCGCAGCAGCAGCCGCCGCGGCCCCGGTCGCCACGGCCGCGCCCTCGCGCCCCCGCGTCGGCGGCCGGGAAGACCGGCGCTGCCCCTGCTCGTGCTCCTGCTGCTGTTGCTGCTGCCGCTGCGGACTGTCGGCCTCTTCTGCCACGGCCGACGAGGTCGCCGCCCACGACGCGCGGCGGCGCCGGCGGCGCTGCTCGCTGCTGCTGCTGCTGGCGCGGCGGGGCAGCAGCGCGGGTTGTTGTTGTTGTTGTTGTTGTCCTTGCTGCTGCCGCTGGTAGGGGCTGAGCGAAAAAGGCGTCTCGGGCGTCGAAGCCGCCGCCGCCGCCGCCGCCGCCGCCGCCGCCCTCCCGCGCAGCTGCTGCTGCTGCTCGGCCGCAGGCGTCGCCGGCCCACCGACGTCCCCGGGGGGCGGCAGCGAGGGCGGCGCCGAGTCGCGCTCGAACGACGCGCGGCCGGCTTCCGAGTCGCTGCTGCCCCCGCTAAGGCCGCTGCCGCTGCCGCCGCGCTCGGCAAACGCAAAGGCCGACGGCTGGCCGGCGGGCGCCGACATGCGCCGCGAGCGGCGGCGGCGGCGGCGGCGCGGATGGCCGCCGCCGTCGCCCCCGCCTCCGCTGGACAGCAGCCGCGCGCCGCCGGCAAACGGCACCAGGGCCGACGACGCCCCCGCCAGGGGCGCGGACGGATCGAACAGCGGCTGCTGCTGCACGGTCCCTTCGGCGGCGGTGGCGGCGGCAACTGCGGCGACCGCGCCACCGCCGCCGCTGCCGCCCGCGCCAGAGGGGCTCGACGCGCTCCCGCCGCCGCCGCCGCCGCCGCCGCCGCCCGCCGCGCCCCCGCTCGGCAGCGAGCCCCGCGACGGTGTCCCCCCGGACGCCGCGCTGCCGCTGACCCCGCCGCCGCCCGGCGGCGTCGTCGTCGTCGTCGTCGTCCCGCCGCCCTGGCTCGACCCCGCCGCAAACATCACGTAGTGCAGCGCGGCCACGACGTTGGGGTGCGAAAAGCTCAGCTGCAGCGACAGCTCGCGCGCCACGGCGGCCGCCGCGGCCGCGTCGAAGCAATTTAGGACCTTAATCGCGACGGGCCGCCCGGTCCAACGCCCGCGGTAGACGGAGCCAAAGGCGCCGCGGCCGATGAGCGGGCCGAGGGCGACGCGGTCGCGCGGGGAGACGATGTCGGCGGCGCCAGACGTCTGGCTCGCGATGACGCGCCACGAGGAGGGGGGGGGAGACGGGGGGGGCGCGGGGGCAGGCAGCGCGGGCGCGGGGCGGCCGCCCGAGCCGGCCGAGCCGCGAAAAGGGGGCGGCGGCGGCGGCGGCGGCAGCGGCGGCGGCGGCGGCGGGACCGCCGCCGGCTGCCGCAGCGTGGACGACGACGACGTCGTCGCGGCCGCGGGCGTGCTGCCGCCCGTGCCCGCGCGCGACATGCGCGGCCGGTGCAAGTAGTAGGGCGCCGGGGGCGGCCGGCCGGCGGGCCACGACTGCTGCTGCTGCTGCTGCTGCTGCTGCATCTGGTGCATCTCGTACGCGGCCAGGGGCAGGTCCTCGAGGAGCGTCGAGTGGAAGGCGCTCGTGCTGTCGCCGAGCGCGCCCTCCTCGCCCAGCGCCGCCGCCGCCGCCGCGGCGCCGTCGCTGCTGCTGCCGCTGCTGCTGCTGCCGCCGCCGCCGCCGCCCCCGCCCCCGCCGTCGCCGTGGGCTGCTGCCGCCGCCTCGCAAAACGGCTGGAGCGCCCCCAAGGCCGCCGCGCCGCGGCCGCCGCGGCCGCGGGCCGCCACGGGCGGCGACGCCGTCGGCTCGACCTGCCACGACAGGCTCTCGCGGCGCCAGAGGGGCATGCCGCCGCGCTCCACGTCAAACGCGTCCGCCGCCGCCTCCTCCTCCTCCTCCTCCTCCGTCAAGCTCGACGAGCTCCCGCGGCCGCCGCCTGCGACGCTGCTCCTGCGCCCCGCCGCCGCCGCCGCTGCTGCGGCCAGCGCCGATGCCTCGCCACCCCCCGCGCCAGGGTCGAGGCCGCCGCCGCTGCCGCCGCCGCCGCCGCCGCCGCTGCCGCCGCCGCCGCCGCCGCCGCTGCCGACGGCCGCGCGCAGCAGCAGCCGCCGCTCGCGGCGCGCCTTGTCGCGCGCCAGGCGCCGCCGACGCGCGACCACCGTGCCCGCCGCCGCGGCGAGCACGGCCGCCCCGCCGACCGCCGCGGGCACGGCGATCGCCACGCGATGCTGCTGCTGCTGCTGCTGCTGCTGCTGCTGCTGCTGCTGTTGGCGCGCGGCGTCCTCTGCCGCCCCGGCCCCGGCGCCGGCGCCGCTGCCGCCATAGAGCCGCAGGTACGTCCCGAGGAGGCAAGGCTCGACGCCGCCATAGTCGACGATGCAGTCCTCGCTGACAAAGGAAGCGCACACGCGCTTCATGTCGCGCCCCCAGATCGTGTAGCCGTCGCCGCCGGCGGGCCGCGTCGGCGGCAGGAGGGGCGGCGGCGGCCGTGGTTGGGGCGACGAGGGCGACGAGGGCGTCGGCGGCGCCCCCGGCGTCGCGGCCGCGGCCGTTGCTGGCTGCTGCTGCTGCCGCTGCTGCTGCTGCTGCTCGCCCTGCAGCGGCGTCTCGTCGCCCTCCGCTCCCTGCGGGAGCACGCGCTCGCTCTCGGCGTCGCTCGACGGCTGCACAAACACGGCCACGTCGCGCGCCTCCACCGCGCCCGCGGCAAAAGTCTCGCCGAGCCACCGAAACGGCTCGGGCGCGCCGTCGGGGCCGGCCGGCGGCGGCGGCTCGATCACCTGCGGGCCGGAGAAGCCCGGCGGCCGCGGGAGCGTGCGGACGAGCGCGAGCCAGCTGTCGGCGGGGCGGCACGCCGGGTGGATCCGCACGACGCGCTCGAGCAGCACGACGGACGACGGGCCGCTGCCCGCAAACAGGTCGACGGCCAGGCCGGCGCCGAATCGCGTGCGCACCAGCGTGAGGCCGCGAAACGTCACCCACACGCCCGGCTGTAGGAGCACGCGCGCCGTGAGGAAGCGCAGGTCGAGCGCCACGTCCGGCTTGTCCCCCTCGATCGTCACGTTGCGCCCGAGCACGACGGGGCGCGAGGCAGAGGTGCCGCGCCAAAGGGCGGGCACGAGCGCCCAGTCGCCCACGACGACGACGCGGGTGATGCTGTCGTCCTCGAGCGCCTCGCGCAGGCTGGACACGGCGCGCGCGTCCGGGCGCGCGTCGACGTCGGGCGGGGTCGGCTGGCCGAGGTAGCCGACGGTGGGGACGGGGATGTCGGCGCCGGGCGGCGGCGCGCTCGGGGCGGGGGGCGGGGCGGCGAGGAGGCAGCGGCGGCGGCGGCGGCGGCGGCCTGCTCCGTCCCCGCCCTGGGCGTCGCGCGGCCTCTGCTGCTCTTGCTGCTGCTGCTGCTTATGCTGGGGCCGCGCGTCCGGCGGCGGCGCAGGCCGCGCGGAGGCGAGGAGGAGGAGGAGGAGGAGAAGCGCCAGCATCAGTACCAGCAGGAGCGGCGGCGCGGGGCGGGCGTGGCGCCACGGGGGCGCGCGTCGGGGAGGACGCGACGCCATCGTTCTATCGTTTGTCGGTCTCGCGAGCCTGCGATGGGGGGGGCGGGGCGCTCGCTCGTACGAGGCTCGGTGTCGGCGGCAGAGGCGCGCGCGCTGAGGGGCTGGGCCCCGGGGGTGAGTTGTGGACGTGCGCGCGGAAAGCGCGCGTTCTTCGGCGCAAACTTTGGCGAAGAGTGGAGAGGAGGGGGGAGGACGAGGAGGAGGCGAGGGCGAAAGAACGCCGCCGTTGGCCGGCGCGCTGGTCGGCGCCGCTCCACAACCCCGCCACGACGAGACCAACGGCGTCCCCCCGCGCTCAACCCAAGAGTGGGCAATCCTGTATACTGTAGACGTCACAAATGCTAAAGTGCCGAAATTAACACTTGAAAACTGGAAGGCCGAAAAAGTGGCTCTTTCGCGTCGTTAAGGGACCACTGGAAAGGGAGGGGGCGGGGGTGAAGCGGCCGAAAATGCACCATTGGATTTTTTTTTTTGGAGGGGGGGCGGAACCATTTTTTTACACGTTCACGCGTCGGCCACGACGCCCTCCTCCTCGTCGTCGTCCTCCTCCTCCTCGTCCGTCTCTGCAGGGGCGAGCACTAGCTTGGGCTTGATTGCGCCCTTGGCGAACTGTTTTAAGAAGGCGTGGCACTGGCGCGCCGCCGCGCGCCGCCCCCGCCCGTCGGCGCGCGCCGAGTCGACCACCGCCGCGAGCGCGTCCTGCGCGCTGTATTCGGTGCGCTCAGTCTTCGACACCACGGTGATCGCGACGACCCCGCGTTATCGCTGCTCGCGAGATCGTCTGTGGGCGAGCGGGGGGGCGGAGAAGGGGCGGGCGCGGACGTCGTCAAAGCGTCGCCGTTCGCGGCGCGCGCGTTCGAACCGCCGCCGCCGTCGCCGCCGCGCGCGTCGCGCGGGGTGAAGTACTGGTAAATGCGGTATTGGCCGCTGAGTTTGAGGACGACCTTTCCTGCGTGCACCTCCATGGTGGGGTGGTGTTTGTTGGGGTTGTGTGTGACGAAAGGGTTTTTTTCGGGGGGGGGAGGGGGGGGGAAGGGGGGGAGGGGGGCGCGGGGAGCGGGGCGCGTGTCGGCCGGTGGTGGCTGCGCCCCCCCCCCCCCGGGTGGCGGCGGCGGCAGGGGCAGCCAAAACCACGCTTAGGGGCGCAAATTCGGACGTTTTCCGCATGTCTTGCTTTTCGTTCTTTTGGCCGAAATTCTAACACTGAGAATCCTCCCCCAGGGGTGCGTTTGGCCGCTATTCCACCACTGAAAAGCACCGTCTCAGTGGTGGGATTTGTGACGTTTACATTACTTTCATTGTTCCTTTCGCGATTCCCGCCGCACCCCACGAACCACCGCCTCGCCCGCGCCCAATCCCCGGGCCGCTCGCGCCCCCTCGTTGGCCGCTCCCCGCGCAGGCGGGGCCCCGCGAGCTGCGGCTCCCTGTCGTCACACTCTCCCGGAACCATCATGGCGGACGTCGAAGCGCCGTCCCCCGCGGCCGAGGGGGAGGTCGACTTTGCCAAGATTTCGATCAAGGATGCCATGAGCATCCTCAAGGTGCGCGCAGATTGCCCCCGGGGGAGGGAAGGGGGGGCGGGGGGGCGGCGGGGAGGGGGGGCAGCGCGCAGTCGCCCCCGCTTCGTTCTCCGGGCCCCGCGCGCCCCCGCTCTTTTTCCGCACCCCACGCCAAACGCCGCGACCGACGCCGCCACCACCACCCCACACCACCCCCCACCCCCCCACCCCCCACCCCACCCCCGCTTGGAAAAAAAAACCACCACCACCAAACCAAACCAAACCAAACCAAACCAAACCAAAAAAAGACCTCCCACGCGGGCCTGACCGAGGCCGAGGCTAAGAGGCGCCTCGTCGAGTTTGGCCCGAACAAGCTGCCCGACGTCTCGGTCAACCCGTTCGCGCGCTTCGCCGGCTACCTGTGGAACCCGCTGGCATGGGCGATGGAGGTCGCCTTTGTCCTGGCGGTGATCATGCTCGACTTTGCCGACTTTGCGCTGATCGGCGCGCTCCTCCTGCTCAACGCCACGATCTCGTTCGTCGAGGAGTCCAACGCCGACAGGGCGATCAAGGCGCTAGCCGGCGCGCTCGCGCCCAGGTGCAAGGTCCTGCGCGACGGCGCGGTGCGAACGACCGACGCGGCCGACGTCGTCCCAGGGGACGTCCTGATCGTCAAGTTTGGCGACGTCGTGCCGGCCGACCTCAAGCTGCTGGGCGACGAGCGCGACCCGGACGAGCAGGCCATGCAGATCGACCAGGCGGCGCTCACGGGCGAGTCGCTGCCCGCCAAGAAGTTCACGGGCGACGTCGCGTTCTCGGGGTCGACCGTCAAGCAGGGCGAGCGCGAGGCGCTCGTCTACGCCACGGGGGCCAGCACCTTTTTCGGCCGCGCCGCCGTGCTCATCGGCAGCACCAACAACGTCGCCAACATCCAGAAGATCATGACGCGCATCGGCGCCGTGTGCCTCGTCACGATCGCCGCGTGGGTGACGATCGAGCTGGCCGTGCAGTTTGCGGGCCGCGCGCACGAGTGCCGCGTCGGCCTGGGCCTGTGCCCGACCGTGACCAACATCCTCGTCATCATCGTCGGCGGCATCCCGATCGCTATGCCCACCGTGCTGTCGGTGACGCTCGCGCTCGGCGCGGGGCAGCTCGCCAAGCACGGCGCGATCGTCGCGCGCATGAGCGCGGTCGAGGAGATGGCCGGCATGGACATCCTGTGCAGCGACAAGACGGGCACGCTGACGCTCAACAAGCTGAGCGTCGAGGCGGACGCGTGCCGCCCGATGGCCGGGCACGACCTGGCGTCGCTGCTCAGGCACTGCGCGCTGAGCGCCAACGTCGTGACCGAGGAGCCGATCGACCTCGTGCTCTACAACGCGTACGACGCGCGCGCGACGCTGTGGGACGAGAACAGGCTGCTCAAGTTTGTGCCGTTCAACCCGACCGACAAGTACACGGTGGCGACCGTCGAGGAAAAGGGCACGGGGCGCAAGTTTCGCGTCATGAAGGGCGCGCCGCAGGTCGTGGTCAAGCGCGCGTGGAACGCGGCCGAGATCAAGGACGGCGTCGAGGCAGAGATCGTGGCGTACGCGAGCCGCGGGTTCCGCGCCCTCGGCGTCGGCCTCGCCGAGGGCGACGGCCCCGCGGACGCGCCCGGGACCAGGTGGGAGTTTATCGGCCTGGTGCCGCTCTTTGACCCGCCGCGCCACGACACCCGGGAGACGATCGAGCGCTGCCAGGCCAAGGGCATCCGCGTCAAGATGATCACCGGCGACCAGCAGGTGATCGGCGTCGAGACCGCCAAGCAGCTGGGCATGGGCACCAACATCTACAAGGTCGAGGCGCTGCTCGAGGCCCAGCGGGCCGGCGGCGGCGGCGAGCTCGTCGTCGGCGCCGACGGCTTTGCCGAGGTCTTTCCCGAGCACAAGTACGAGATCGTCAAGATCCTGCAGGACCAGCACCACATGGTCGGCATGACGGGCGACGGCGTCAACGACGCGCCCGCGCTCAAAAAGGCCGACGTCGGCATCGCCGTGCACGGCGCCACGGACGCGGCGCGCGGCGCCGCCGACATCGTCCTCACAGAGCCGGGCCTCTCCGTCATCGTCGCGGCCGTGATCGGCGCGCGCAAGATTTTCCAGCGCATGACGACCTACGCCAAGTACGCGGTCGCGATGACCTTCCGCATCTGCTTCTCGTTCGGCCTGCTCAGCGTGATCTTCAACTGGTACTTCCCCACCATCCTGATCGTGCTCTTGGCGGTGTTCAACGACGGCGCCATGATTGCCCTGTCAAAGGACCGCGTGCGGCCCAGCGACACGCCCAACACCTGGAACCTGCGCAACATCTTCATCGTCGGCGTCGTGTACGGCCTGTACCTCTCGCTCTCGACGCTCGTGCTGTACGCCGTCGTCGCGCGCACGCCGTTCACGACCGCCAGCCTCGGCGGGTACAGCCTGCAGGACACGCCCGCCGTGCTCGCTGCGCACTGCGCCAGGCTGCTGCAGTCCAAGGGCCTGTCGCCGGGTGCGCCCATCGCGTCGCTCTACCCCGAGGCCGCCGGCCGCCTGCCGCTCGGCGGCACGCTGCTCGACCAGTGCATGACCGAGCAGTCGTACGTGCGTCAGAGCCAGCAGCGGACGCTGGTGTACGCGCAGGTGTCGATCAGCGGCCAGGCGCTCGTGTTTGTCACGCGCTCGCAGTTCAACGAGTGGAGCGTCAGGGCGCGCGCCGGCACGCTCACGTACGTGGCGTTCTTCGGCGCCCAGGTCGTCGCGTCGCTCATCGCCGCGTTCGGCTTCAACGGCTACGCGCCGCCGCCCGACCAGTGGGCGGTCCGGTCCGGCCAGCTCACGGCGCGCCAGATGGCTAACGGCGACGCGCTGCCCGTGCAGTTTTTCGACGGCGTCGTCCCGCTCTACGGCACGGAGGGGCGCTTCACGGCCAGCGTCCTGGGCTGCACCTACTACGTCCTGCTCGCGTGGGTCTGGTCGATCGCGTGGCACATGCTGCTGGACCCGATCAAGTGGATCACGTGCTACGCGCTCGACGACGACGGCGTGCGCAGCGGCCGCGCGGGCTTCCTGCGCCGCCTGATGCCCAAGGCGGCGGCCCGGCGCAAGGCCGAGGCCGAGCACACGGTCGCGGTCGGCGCGGCCGCCGCCAACTACCAAAACCCGCTCGGGCGCGCCAGCATGCAGCCCGCGACCCGCGACCAGCTGGCGCGCGCTTCGATCGTCAAGGTGGAGCAGGAGGCGGCCACCGGGCTGCGCCGCGTGTCGGCGCTGCCGTACCAGCAGCGCGGCAGCGGCGTCGGGGCGCGGGCGGCAGCCGCGTCGCGGGGCGCCGGCGGCAGCAGCACCACGGCCTCTGGCGCGCCCGCCGCCGCCGGCCCGCTCGTGCGCGGCGGCAGCCCCAGCACGACCGGCGTCGCCGGCGGCGGCGAGGTCCCGCGCCGGGCGTCGGCCTCGGAGCGCGACGGCCTCCCGGCGTGAGAGGAGTGGAGGAGGAGGAGGGGGGGAGGA
>Ga0315905_10009006_pt1 | contig 10108 bp, 7 predicted proteins | sample LakEriMetagenome_5_FD_203522 | JGI IMG/M metagenome (GOLD analysis project Ga0315905, IMG submission 203522) | Freshwater fungal communities from buoy surface, Lake Erie, Ohio, United States - Buoy 4 MA121 | ecosystem: Environmental > Aquatic > Freshwater > Lake | place: USA: Lake Erie, Ohio... | reverse complement strand
CCCTCCTTCCTCGGCGAAATCTGGTTCTCCGAAGCCCGCTCCCCCGACGGCCCATTCACCAAAGCCGTCAAAATCGCCACCCACCCAGCCTACTCCTTCTACAACCCAGTCCACCACCCCTTCATGGACCAGCAGAACGGCCGCCTCATCCACTTCGAAGGCACCTACACCGCAGAATTCTCCGGCAACCCACGCAAAACCCCTCGCTACGACTACAACCAGATCCTCTACCGCCTCGACCTCTCCCACCCAGCCCTCACCCCAGCCCTCACACCCTGACAATCCCCCACCGCCCCTACGCATTCCTGTCCCCCGATTGAAGCGTGACAGCCCATCCATCCACGCCATCATGCCCCCACGCCCCGCTTCCCGCTCCGCACCATGAATCGCCTCCTCATCACCTCGCTCGCCGCCGTCATGTCCACCGCCTCCGCCGTCCCACCCACCGAGAAAAAACCCGTCACCGACGTCTACCACGGCGTCTCGGTCATCGACGACTACCGCTGGCTCGAAGACGCCAACTCTCCCGCCGTAAAAGCATGGACCGTCGCGCAGAACCAACACTCGCGCACATGGCTCGACGCACGCCCCGATCGCGCCGCCATCGAGAAACAACTCACCGCCCTCTACGCCAAAGACACGCCCTCCCACGGCGGCCTCGTCGCTCGCCCCGGCATCCTCTTCGCCCTCAAATTCCAGCCGCCTAAACAACAGCGTCTCCTCGTCTCCCTAATCTCTCCGGACAACCTCGCCTCCGAACGCGTCGTCCTCGACCCCAACGAACTCGAACCCAAAGGCCAGGTCGCCATGGATTGGTTCGTCCCCTCGCCCGATGGAAAACTCATCGCCGTCTGTCTCTCCGAACACGGCAGCGAAGACGGCACGCTCCACTTCTTCCGCACCGACACAGGCGAACGCCTGCCCGACCGCATCCCCCGCGTCCAGTACCCCACCGGCGGCGGCAGCGCCGCATGGCTCCCCGACAGCTCCGGCGTCTTCTACACGCGCTATCCCCACAAAGGCGAGAAGCCCGAGGCCGACCTAAACTTCTTCCAGCAGATCTACTTCCATAAACTCGGCACTCCCGTCACCGCGGACCCCTACAGCACCGGCCGCGACTTCCCCCGCATCGCAGAAATCGAACTCGAAACCTCCGACGACGGCCGCTGGCTCCACGCCGCAGTCGCCAATGGCGACGGCGGTGAATTCGCCCACTACCTCCGCGAAACCAAAGACGGCGCTCCATGGCGTCAGTTCGCCCGCCACGAAGACGGCATCAAAGCCGTCGTCTTCAGCCACGACGGCTCCTCCCTCTACCTGCGTTCCGTCAAAGACGCCCCGCGCGGCAGAATCCTCCGCACCGCCACCACCGGCTCCCTCACCGATGCCGTCGTCATCGTCCCGGAAAGCGAGGCCGTCATCGAAGGCGTCACCCTCACAGAATCCTCCCTCTTCGTCACCGACCTCCTCGGCGGCCCGTCCCGTATCCGCCAGTTCACCCCCGATGGCAGGGACCCCCGCATCCTCCCGCTCCCCGAAGCCTCCGGCGTCGGCGGCATGCTCGCCTCTGACAACCTCATCGTCTTCCGCCTCACCAGCTTCGTCGCCCCCGCCGCATGGATGACCTGTGACCCATCCACCGGCACCATCCGCAGAACCGCCCTCCACAACACCTCCCCCGTCGACTTCAGCGACATCGAAGCCGTCCGCGAATTCGCCGTCAGCAAAGACGGCACGCGCGTCCCCGTCAGCATCCTCCGCCGCAAAGGCACCAAACTCGACGGCTCCAACCCAGCCCTCCTCTACGCCTACGGCGGCTACGGCCACAGCATGCGGCCCGCTTTCGATTTCGAAAACCGGCTCTGGTTCGACCGCGGCGGCATCTACGCCGTCGCTAACATCCGCGGTGGCGGTGAATTCGGCGAGGAATGGCATCTCGCTGGCAACCTCACCAGAAAACAGAATGTCTTCGACGATTTCGCCGCCTGCGCGCAGCACCTCGTCACCAAAGGCTACACCCGACCCGATAAACTCGCCGTCGAAGGCGGCAGCAACGGCGGGCTCCTCATGGGCGCCTTCCTAACCCAGAACCCCAACCTCGCCCGCGCCGTCGTCGCCCACGTCGGCCTCTACGACATGCTCCGCGTCGAACTCGACCCCAACGGTGCCTTCAACGTCACCGAATTCGGCTCCGTCAAAGACCCCGACCAGTTCCGCGCCCTCCACGCCTACTCACCCCTCCACAACGTCAAGGACGGCACCGCCTACCCAGCCGTCTTCTTCCTCGCCGGCGAAACCGATGGCCGCGTCAACCCCGCCCACTCCCGCCGCATGACCGCCCGTCTCCAGGCCGCCACCACCTCAACTCACCCCGTCATCGTCCGCCTCAGCGCCTCCTCAGGCCATGGCATGGGCACCGGCCTCAGCGAAAAAATCGCCCAGCAGGCCGATGTCTTCGCCTTCCTCTTCGACCAACTCGACATGTCCGCCAGATAACCCCGGCCACTCTGCCGGTTTCCACCCCTTCTGGCTCGCCAACCCGGGACACGCCCGGTCATCGCGCCTTCTCATCGCGCCGGTCGCACTCGTCGGCTCCCACTCCCCTGCGGCACTCCGTCGAACGCGTCGATGGCCGCAAGGCATCCATCGGCAGTCCCCACAAACACGCTCAGCCCCCTCGCGCCCGATCATGCCACGCACGCGATCGCCGCCCCCCCGGCCAGCTCAATCAAGGACACCCACCCGAAATTCCTGAATCCTTGTAACCTCCACACACCCGCAGCTCAGGTAATGGATGAGCCCGATCATGCGCTCACAACCATCACCCATCCATGAAATCCAGTCCGTCCTCCGCCACTCTCATCCTCCTCATCGCTCTCGCCAGCGCCCTCCCCGCCACAGCCGCACCTCAATCGTCCAATCCACCCGCCGAAACCTCCAAAACCACCCCCGCCAACCATCCGGAAACCATCGAACAGGCCATCCCCGTCGCCGCCCTCCTCCGGTCCGTCAAAGATTCCGACACCTCCCTGTTCCTTCAGTGCTGGGACCAGCCGACCGCCCGCAAAATGGGGCTCTCCACCACCACCGCCTCAAAGTGGCTCGATCAATACAAACTCGGCTTCGACAAGGCCTTCGGCTCATGGTCTCCATGCGATTTCACTTTCACCTTCACCGGCGATGCCAACTCCGGTACCGTTACCGCCACATTCAAAGACAAATCCCTGCCCCCCCTCAAAGTCGTCAGATCGCTCAATGCATGGAAGCTGGCCGAAAAGTAACCCTGGCAGTCGCACCACCATGGCCTCTCCATCCAGTCCCCTCTGCCCGAAATGCCGCGCCCCCATCACCCCAGGCGCACCGCAGGGTCTCTGCCCGAAATGCCTGCTCCTCGCCGTCGCCACCGACGCAGGCCCTCCCTCCCCGCCCCCTTCTCAGGGTCCTCCTCCTTCCCCGCACGACCTCGCCCCTCACTTCCCAGACCTTGAGATCCTCGATCTCATCGGCATCGGCGGCATGGGCGCTGTCTACAAGGCACGCCAGATCAATCTCGGACGGCTCGTTGCCCTCAAAATCCTCTCCCGCTCCCTCGCCGACGACCCCGCATTCCTCGAACGCTTCGAACGCGAAGCCCGAGTCCTCGGACGCCTCAACCACACAGGCATCGTCACCATCTTCGACAGCGGCACCGCGGGCCCCTTCGCCTACCTGCTCATGGAATTCGTCGATGGCGTCAATCTGCGCCAGGCCATGCAGTCCGGCGGCTTCTCCCCCATGGACGCACTAGCCGTCACCAGAGAAATCTGCTCCGCCCTCGAATTCGCTCACTCCCAGGGCATCCTCCACCGCGACATCAAACCGGAAAACATCCTCATCGACCACTCCGGCCACGTGAAAATCGCCGACTTCGGCATCGCTAAACTCATCGGCGATCACGGCAACGATCACGCAACCCTCACCGCAAACGGTGCCATCCTCGGCAGCATGCACTACATGGCCCCGGAACAATTCGACTCCCCGGCCCGCATCGACCATCGCGCCGATATCTACTCGCTCGGCGTCGTTCTCTACGAACTCCTCACCGGCGAACTCCCCATCGGTCGCTTCAAACCACCCTCGGAGAAATCCACCGCCGATGCCCGCATCGACGAGATCGTCATGCGCACGCTCGAACGTGAACGCGACGCCCGCTTCAAAGACGTCCAGCAACTGAAAACGCACGTCGACGCCGCCACCCGCCCTGCCCCTCCCTCCAACCCCGCTCCTCCCGACCGCAAGACCACGCGCCTTGCCAACACCGCGCTCCTCTGCACCACCCTCAGCCTCATCATCGCAGCCCTCGGAGCCATCCCCATCTATCAGATCGAATCCATCAACCAGTCCGACACGCCCATCCACGTCAGTCCCCTCCCCATCGCCGCCCTCTCCCTCTTCCTCATCGCCATCACCGCCATACCTGGCACCATCTTCGCCCTCCGCACCCTCCGCCTCCTCCGCTCCCCGGATAGCAATCCCGCAGGCCTCAAACGATCCATCATCAGCGCCCTCGCATGGCCCGCCATCGTCGTCGCCCTCATGCTCGCCTTCGCCATCGCCACCGCGTTCGCCGACAACGCCGTCGGCACCGTCTGGCGCATGCTCCTGGCCGCCCTGCTCATCGTCGCCAGCGGCCTCGGCATCACCACAATCGCAGGTCTTTTCCGCAGCATGTCCGCACGCCCCCCAGCCGCCGCTCCCACCCGCCCCCGTATCTGGCCATTCGCGACCGCCGCCTCCCTCGCTCTCCTCTGCTCCGCCGCCTATCTCCTCAAGGTCCGTTCGTCTAACGACTCCTACCTCCACCCATCCGGCACTCGCATGGCCATGGATATCTCCCTCCCACCCGGAACTTCCCTCTCCTACCAACTCATCCGCGTCAGCTCCGACGGCCACGAATCCCCCATGGACATCAACGGCCGCATCTTCGCTCCCCCAGACTCTCCACTCCTCGCCAGTCTCGTCGTCCTCACGACCGCTCGCTGGAAAAACAGCGCTCTCCAGCAGATCGAGATCTCCCATCACTCCCCCACCGGATCCACCAGCAGAAAAACCATCCAGCTCGACGACCCATGGAAGTTCACCTCCTCGGGCTCAGCTCACCTCCAATTGACCCAGGGCCTCAAGGAGCGAGCCGAACTCGCCTCCCGCTCCAACTGGTACGGCAAAAAACTCGAGTCGCTCTACCTCGTAACGGTCGCCTCCCCGCCACCACCCGACCCAGCACCCTAACCGGATCATCAGCCACCCCATGACCGCTTCCTCCTCCGTCTCCAACTTCACCGCCACACGCTGGACGCTCGTCATCAAAGCTCAGGGCGATTCCCCCGAATCCCGACTCGCCCTCAGCGAACTCTGCGCCGCCTACTGGAATCCAGTCTTCCTCTTCCTCCGACGCGAAGGCCGCTCCGACAACCTCAGCCGCGATCTCACTCAGGAATTCTTCGCCCGCATCCTCGCACGCGGCGGCATCGGCAACCCGGACCCCGCCAAAGGCCGCTTCCGCTCCTACCTGCTCGGCGCTCTCAAACACTTCCTCTCAGATCAACGTCGCCTCGCCGGCCGCCTCAAACGCGCCGGCGACGCCGTCACAGATTCCCTCGACGCTCCACCCACCGACGGCTCGCCAACCCCTCAAATCCCCGATCCCTCCGCAACCTTCGCCGACAAATGGTTCGACCGCGAATGGGCCCTCGCCATCATGGACCGCAGTCTCTCCGCCGTTCAGTCATCCTTCGAACAGGCCGGAAAAGGCCCGCAGTTCGAGGCCCTCAAACCATGGCTCGTCGGCGACTCCGAAAACCTCTCCCAATCCGACGCCGCCGCCTCTCTCGGTATCACCACCGGAGCCGTCAAAGTAGCCATCCACAGGCTCCGCAAAGCCTTCCGCTCCGCCGTGGAAACCGAAATCGCCCAGACAGTCCCGTCATCCGACGACGTCGCCTCCGAACTCGCCTATCTCATCGAAGTCCTCAGCTGATCCCCCACGCCCACACCCGCCGACATGGTACCTCCCGGCAATTGCATTGCCCACCTCCCGCCGGAAATTTAGCTCGAATCCCCCGTCTCCTCCCATCATCCTCGCTCCCCCATCGTTCCCCATGAACCGCCGCCCCAGCATCGCCTCCGGCCCGAATCCGCGTCGAGCCACCAGATCATGGCGCGAAAAACTTGCCGATTCCAAGGGCCTCCCCAAAGTCGTCACGCTCGCAACCGGCGCAACCCTCGCCATACCCGCTCCCGCCGAAGTAGATCAACTCATCCGCAACATCCCCCGCGGCTCCCTCGCCTCCATCAGCGTCCTCCGCGCTGCCCTCGCCTCCCGCCACCACTCCGACTCCGCCTGCCAGATGACCATCGGCATCTTCGCATGGATCGCCGCCCGTGCCGCCGACGAAGCCGCCTCCGAGGGCTCCGCCGACATCACGCCCTACTGGCGTCTCCTCAAAGACAAAGGCGAACTCAACCCGAAGTACCCCGGCGGCATCGCCGCACTCACCGCCCGACTCAATGACGAAGGCCATTCGGTCCACCAGCGCGGCAAACGATTCTTCGTCTCCAACTACGAACCCGCCCTCATCGCCCCACACATCCTCTCCCGGCCATGACTCGCCTCCTCATCGCTCTCGCCTCCGCCGCCACCCTCGCCACCGCCACCGCGAAGCATCCCAACATCCTCATCATCGTCAGCGACGACCATGGCTACGCCGACGCCGGCTTCCAGGGCAGCAAGCTCGCCGTCACCCCCAACCTCGACGCACTCGCCAAATCCGGCATCACCTGCACCAGCGGCTACGTCACCTATCCAGTCTGCTCGCCCTCCCGCGCCGGCCTGCTCACCGGCCGCCACCAGGCACGCTTCGGCCACGATAACAATCCCGTCTACGATCCGCTCGATAACAAGGAAGGCCTGCCGCTCACCGAAACCATCCTCCCTCAATTCCTCAAACGCGCCGGCTATCACACCGGCTGGATCGGCAAATGGCATCTCGGCTCAGCCCCAGCCTTCGTCCCATGGGCCCGCGGCTTCGACGAATCCTTCGGCTTCATCGGCGGCGGTCACCGCTTCACTGACTGGCTGCCCGACGAACGCCAGTACTCGCTCCCACTCATCCGCGCCGGCAAACCCTCCACCGACGTCCCCCCACACCTCACGCTCGCCCTCGGCAACGCCGCCGCCGCCTTCATCCGCTCCCACAAGGACCACCCATGGATGCTCTACCTCCCCTTCAACGCACCACACACCCCCCACGAACCTTCCCCCGACCGTCTCGGAAAATTCTCCCACGTCCCCAACCCTCAGCGCCGCAAATACCTCGCGCAACTCAGTCTCCTCGACGACGCCATCGGTCTCGTCACCTCCGCCCTCGCCGATTCTAACCAGCGCGACCACACCCTGACGTTCTTCTTCAGCGACAACGGCGGCCACACGCCCAGCGGATCCGACAACTCCCCCCTTCGCGCCATGAAAGGCACGCTCTACGAAGGCGGCGTCCGCGTCCCCTTCCTCGTCAGTTGGCCCGCAAAACTCCCAGCCGGCCAGCACTACCACCAACCGGTCTCCTCGCTCGACGTCCTCCCCTCCGCCCTCGCCGCCGCCGACATCCCCGTGCCCACCGACCGCAAACTCGACGGGGTCAACCTCATCCCCCATCTCACCGGCGAGGTCTCCACCCCACCCCACACTCACCTCACATGGCGCATGCACGGCAAACAGTCCCTCGCCATCCGCTCCGACAACTGGAAACTTATCCGCTCCGGCAACACCCCACCCGAACTCTACGACCTCGCCTCCGACGCATCCGAATCCAAAGACGTCGCCGCCCAGAACGCCGATGTCGTCACTCGTCTCTCCGCCACCCTCGAGTCATGGAACCGCGAACTCGTCGACCCGGTCTTCCCCGGCAGCTCGGTCAAAAACGAAGACTGGGGCCCCGGCGGCGCCAATCAGCGCAACCGCCCGAAACCCAGGCGCTCCTCCCCCAAACCTCCCGACGCCAATCCACCCACCGCCCCTAACTGACCCCGCCGCCATGCTCCGCCGTCTCTTCATCTTCCTCCTCCTCGCCGCCTCACCCCTCACCGCCGCCGAATCCATCGTCTACAAATCCACCGACAACCGCCAGCTCCACCTCCACATCGAAAAACCCTCCGACTGGAAACCCACTGACAAACGCCCCGCCGTCGTCTTCTTCTTCGGCGGCGGCTGGGTCGGCGGTTCCGCCGAGCAATTTCTCCCTCAAAGCAAGTCCCTAGCACATCAAGGCGCCGTCGGCATCCGCGTCGCATACCGCACCATCCCCAAAGGCGATCCCGGCCCACCCCTCGTCTGCTGCGCCGACGCCAAATCAGCCATGCGCTTCGTCCGCAGTCACGCCGCCGACCTCGGCATCGACCCAACCCGCATCGCCGCCGCTGGTGGCTCGGCCGGAGGCCACCTCGCCGCCTTCACCGCCCTCGTCCCCGGCCTCGACGACCCCGCCGACGATACGTCCATCTCCTGCAAACCCGACGCCCTCATCCTCTTCAACCCAGTCTTCAACAACGGCCCCGGCCAGTGGGGCCACCAACGGCTCGGCAATCGCTTCCGCGAATTCTCCCCAGCCCACCACATCTCCAAAGCCGCTCCCCCAACCTGCGTCTTCCTCGGCGATGCCGACAAACTCATCGGCGTCCCCGTCCTCCGCGAATACGAGGCCGCCATGAAATCCTCCGGCGCACGCTGCGACGCCCACGTCTACCCCGGAGCCGCTCACGGCTTCTTCAACAAGGAACCCTATCTCTCCCAGACCACCAGGGAATCGATCCAGTTCCTCGTCTCCCTAGGCTGGCTCAAAACCTCCCCCACAAAACTTCCTCTCAAAATCTTCATCCTCGCCGGCCAGTCCAACATGGAAGGCCAGGCCGTCGTCGACCTCACCGGCAGGGACTACAACGACGGCAAAGGCACCCTGGCCGCCCTCCTCGCCGACCCCGCCAAAGCCGCTCCCTTCGCCCACCTCCGCAGCGCCGATGGCAAATGGACCATCCGCGACGATGTCTGGGTCCGCTACCAACGCGAGCAGCAACCGCTCCTCCACGGCCCGCTCGGCGTCGGCTTCGCCGTCTACGGCGGATCCCACCACTTCGGACCCGAACTCCAGTTCGGTCACGTCGTCGGCAATGCCCTCGACAACCCTGTCCTCCTCATCAAAACCGCATGGGGCGGCAAAAGTCTCTACCGCGACTTCCGCCCGCCCTCGTCAGGCGGCACCACCGGCCCCTACTACACCAGAATGCTCGCCGACATCCGCACCGCCCTCGCTAACATTCCCACCGAACTCCCAGATTATAAGGACCTCACCCCCGAACTCGCAGGCTTCGTCTGGTACCACGGCTGGAACGACGGGGTCGACCCGAAAACCGCCGTCCCCGAATACGAACAGAATCTCGCCAACCTCATCAAGGACGTCCGTCGCGAACTGCGCACCCCAAACCTCCCGGTCGTCATCGGCGAAATCACAGGTCCATGGGTCGATGCCCCGCCCGAATGGGAACAACTCCGCAAAGCTCAGGCCGCCACCGCCAACCGCCCCGAATTCAAAGGCTCCGTCGCCTTCGCCCCAACCCGCTCCTTCGTCCGCAAACCCGAGGACTCCCCCAACCCAGGCCACGGCCACCACGAATTCGGAAACGCTGAAACCATCTTCCTCGTCGGCGACGCACTCGGCAAAGCCATGCTGCCCCTCCTCCCGAAATCCTCGCCCTGACCTCCACCATCCCAACCTCCCCCCGTCATGAAACCTCTCTTCCACTTCCTCGCCGCCTTCGCCCTCTCCGGCATCCCGCTCGCCGCCGCCGCCGGAAAACCTAACTTCATCATCATCAGCATCGATGACCTCGGCTACGCCGACATCGGCCCGTTCGGCTCGACCCTCAACCGCACGCCCCACCTCGACCGCATGGCAAGGGAAGGCCGCAAGCTCACCAGCTTCTACGCCGCTCCGGTCTGCTCGCCATCCCGCGCCTCGCTCATGACCGGTGCCTATCCAAAACGCGCCCTCCCCATCCCCCACGTCCTCTTCCCCGAAGG
>Ga0315905_10009004_pt1 | contig 10109 bp, 7 predicted proteins | sample LakEriMetagenome_5_FD_203522 | JGI IMG/M metagenome (GOLD analysis project Ga0315905, IMG submission 203522) | Freshwater fungal communities from buoy surface, Lake Erie, Ohio, United States - Buoy 4 MA121 | ecosystem: Environmental > Aquatic > Freshwater > Lake | place: USA: Lake Erie, Ohio... | reverse complement strand
GCCCCCCCCCCCCCCCCCCCCCCCCCCCCCCCCCCCCCCCCCCCCCAAGAGTGAGTGAGTGATTGAGTGTGTGTGTGTGAAAGAGAGAGAGGGAGAGGGATTGAGTAACAGATAGAGAGCGTGCGAGAGAGAGGAGGCAGTAGGGGGAGCCATTTCACACCGTGTGCCATCGACCATGTATCACTGTACACCACCCATTGTTGTACAATGTACAATGTATGCAGCGCAGTGCGGCCGCATGTAACACGATAAAGCACCTGTGTCCTGGAAGGATGTTGATCCTGGAAAGGATCTATCTTTCTGTGCCGTCGTTGGAATGTGGGCTCCCGCGCAAAAATAGTACGAGGCCCTCCAATGTCGGGTTTTCAATAAAGAAGATGACCTGGTCTATCTATCTTTCTGCTCTCGGTCACTTCTTGATTGTTAATAAAATTTCTCTCTCTCTCTCTCTCTCTCTCCCTCTGACGCTCGACCTCTCTTCGAGAGAGAGACCCGCTTAGCACACTGCATAAACCGCAAGAGCATCACATCATCTTGCGTGCAAGCGCACCCCTTCATGTGCACGCAAGATAATGTGATGCTTAGACCGCTCTTAGGTTGCGACTCATTGAGAGTGAGCAGAGGTCCGAGGTGAAAGGGTCTGTCCGTTTTATTCAGCAAACACTGTACCAGGGTGCGGGACCGCCTGCTGCCCCAGGCTCAACGCATCAATGCATCTATGCAGTGCACCGCTAGTGCCTCCAGCAGTCCTCCAGAGAATGCCGTGGGAGTTTGGGAGCGTGCTACAAGCGCTTCATGTGCAGTTGCCGCCTCGGGCGCTTTATCGTTCAGCATAGACGGGCGTCTCAAAATACAGTGACGATTAAGTCCGTCTTCCGCGGCGATCGAGGCCCCTGTCTCACTTTCCGCTACACACACCAACGCCAAGGCTTGCTGCGCTGCGCATCACCCCGCATCTCTGTGGCCCTCATGTCGTCCGTAGCATAAGGCATTATAAAGGTATCACCGCTGTATCTAGCATAAAACTACATACGTGAGAGAGAGAGAGCGTGTGGTGTACACTTAGTGCACTGTCGGCCTCACTTGCCAGCGGCGATGGCGCCCTGGGCCTCAACGTGAAGCATGGTGTAATCCTGGCCGAGAGGATAGCAGTTTGAGTCGTGGTCATTCAAGTGCCCCAGATTCCGCCGCACCAGCTGCACCATCTCCTCAACCTCTGCGGGGGTGATGTCGCGCACATACTCCACAGGGCTGCCCTCCCACAGCTGACCCGCAGGCACGCGCCTGCCCGGCGGCACCACGGAGCCAGGTCCCACGACAGCGCCTGCCTCTACCAAAGATCCCTCGCAAAGCACGGAGTTTGCACCGACGATTGCATTGTCTTCCACCGTGCACGCCCGCAATACACAGCCGGGGCCGATAGTAACGTAGGCGCCAATTTCAGTGCTACCAGGCAGCTCCGTCACACGTCCGCCAGAGCCGTCGGTGTCGATTGAGAGGTCTGAAACCTCGCTGTCCCCAGTCACAAGGCAGTTCTCGTAGATGTTTGTCAGCACCCCAATATTTACGGCGTTCTCGTCGCCGCGGACCACAGATCCGTACCACACGCCAGATTCGTCGCCCAGCGTGACTTTGCCAATAAGGGTGGCGTTCGGCGCTACGAACGACTCCTGGGAAATGAGTGGCACCGCGTTCTTGAACGGCATCGTGGTGCGATGCCGGCCGACTGCACGCCAGCACCAAAGGGAGAACGCAGACAGACAGCGAGACAACCAGTCAAACGTCACGCACAGCGGCACACGCAGGTGGCTTGTCAGCAGCACCTGCGGGCAGCTAAGGAAACAACGCAACAAGTGGCGGGGCGCGTCCCCGGACGGAAGAAGCACGCAGAGTCAGAACCCCAGCGAGCGGCGCGGCGATTCAGCATGCACGCGGCCTCGCACCCACGACCGCACGAAATCCGCAAACGGATCCGCCCGCTCTTGCCACCCCCGCTGGCTGGCGCTGCACTCCGCAGCCCACCGCGGGCAGGCAGGGCTCCCTGCCCGTCGGGAGTGCGCGGCTGGCTGGCTAGAAATTGCCGGGCGGCGGATCTCGCACTCACATGCTGTGCTGAGCTCGACTGTCGACTCCTTGACGTCGAGGTTGCGCAGCGGGCCATGCGGGCCCACCCGCTGCACATCCGCCTCAACATCCCTGGGCGGATCAAGGAACGAGGTGGCGGGGAAATTCGTGGAGCCCCATCGCTTTTGTTCTGCTGCGGCCGGCGCCGGAAGGCGCGCCACGGCCGCCCGCGCCTGCGGGAGGCCCCTGCAGAGGAGCCGCCTAGCAAGCATGGGGCAGGTGGGGGATGCAAGTAAGCCCCCAGGTTTTAGTTTGGGTTTGAATTGGTGACCCTCGAAACACGGTGTTCTCAATACTTTTAAATAAAAATTTAGGGTTGAAATTTTCTTTGCAGGTCAAACTGACGATTTGTACCAAGGGAACCAAGAAGTTGACTTAAATACTTTATCTACTGCTTTAAATAATTGGGGGCCGAAAATAGTTTTGGGGTTTTAAAACCCCTCCACGAGAAACCTCTGCAAGACTGCAACAAAGCTCTGGCACAAAGATGCACACGCTATCAAGGGAGGCCATCCACGCGCTCGAGGGAGGCCATCCACACGCTCCAAGGGAGTTTATCCACGCGTTCCGAGGGAGGTCTTCCACGCGCTCCAAGGGAGGCTATCCACGCGCTCCGACGTGGGCGACAGTCATCTCCCTGAATCGCTTTCTGGGCCCTGTGGATGATTCCGTTACCACGGACACAAAGTCACAAAGTCACAAAATGCGTGATGACAAAGTCACATGGGGCAGGTGGGGGACAACTCGTAAGCCCCCAGGTTTTAGTTTGGTTGAATTGGTGACCCTCGAACCACGGTGTTCTCAAAGCTTCTTTTGAAAGTTTGTCTCATGGCGCGGGCGACGTGTGGCGGGTGCTCCTGGGCGAGGGCTCGCAACCTTGCTCAGCTTCGGCGAGCTGACCGCTCGGGAGTCTCAACCGCACCTGTAGGCCTGCACGACCGCCGCGTGGCGCGCAATCTGGCGCACATGCAGCAAGACCTGCGGCAGCGCAGAGCTCGGGCGCATTTTTACGGCGGAGATGTGCAGGGAAAAAAAGCGGCGGCGCACATGCAGGAGGCCGTTTGTCTGCACAAGAGCACCAACAAAGCAGTACGCGCCATATCAGACACAATCATCACCGGCACATACACTTGCTCCCTTGAGGCCGCGGAGTCAATGGTCGAGCAGGGGCAAGCGACGCCAGAGGACTTCTGGCTACTTTTTGGGTATGCGGGATGGGCAGCAGGGCAGCTGCAGATGGAAATCGACAAGCGCGCCAGCTGGCATGTCGCTGCCGCGTCGCCCGTACTCCTCCACGAACTTGTTCTCAGGCTAGCGCTTCAAAGACTGCCCACGCAGGAATGGAAGTGTGGGAAGTTGGTGAAAGTCAGGGAGGTGGTGCGGCAGTGTCCGGGCGACTTTGCGCTTCCCGCGGGTCGGTCCCTTCCCGCGGGTCGAGCGCCGAGATTTGGGTGGCGGACATCCAATTCTATCCCTTCGCTCTGGCAACGAGAGGGGTTGGTGCTAACGGGGGGCCCGGCGGGTGAGAGACAAATCCCAAAAAGGTGCTCGACCGTGACCATCCAATTTTGACGTTCGCGGTCCATCGCACCACGCCAGCTATTTGGCGATCTGCCCGGACGTGGGGAAGGCTGAATCACATACAATGTCCCAACACTCTTGAGGGTATTGACGCTTGAGGATGGAGGGCTTGCGTCTCGGAGATGTGTCCACGTACAATAGCGCCGTGGTACAGAGCGACTTGTTTATTACCAGGTATTAAATGTTGTTACATTTCGGAGAGCCTGTCATCAGCGCGTGGTGCCGGAGCGAGGGTCAGCTCTCCTCGACCTTGACCATCTCCCCCGTTTCCGGGTCCAGCTCCCACTCCTCGTACTCATCAGCATCTGACTCGTCACCAACGCCGATGGTCAGCGGCTCCCCTGTTTTGATGCGGCGCAGCGACACCAGCGCCTCACTATCGTCATCAAGCACCGCCATGGAGCAGTTGGGATCCGCAGACCGCGGAAACTCAGCGTCGGGCAGGTCGTCCTCTGCCAGAATAATCTCTTCGGGCTTGAAGTTTCGTGTCGCATACATGCGGGGGTCGAGCACGTTGTCGTTGGTCTTGCCCTCGTCGCCGCCGGTCTGTGTCTCGCGCTGCGCGCCGGGGAGATAAAAGTCGCGCGCATAACTGATCGAGAGGTTGGAGGCCTCCTGTGGATGGAGCATGGTCCGGTGGTACCAGGCGCGAGTGTTGATGAGCAGCAGATCTCCCTTTTCGCAGTCGATGCGCAGGCGCAGTCCTCCCCTCCCCTCCTTTACCACACCCTCCTTGCCCACTGCGAGGACCGGCGGGGACGAGTCCCAATCATGGGCCTCCGCGCAGGGACGAACAAACCAAGTTTTGTGTCCCTGGAGCTGAACGTGCCATGTGCCGCTGTGGTCCACGGCGTCTGTATGCTCTGGCCGCCCGCGCAGGGGCTCCACACTCGCGTCTCGCTTGCGCTTGCCGCTCGCGGGTCTTGCCGAATTGGAGCCCACGAAGAGCCACACACCGTCATCATGAGTCGCGTTGGCGCTCTTCAGCAGCGGCACCTCTGCGAAGGGCACCTTGGCAAAAAAATTCTTCAGGTTCGCACTGTCCTTTTGCAGGATCGACGACACATAGTATCTGCCGCCCGGCGTCTCGCCTGGCGCAAACAGTGCCTCGGGCGTGAGCTTTTCCCTGGCCTCATCGCCCTCGTTCTCGATGCTCCAATGACTCTGAAAGAGCGAGGGGCACTGCAAGGCGCGCGCAGCGAACTTTCGGTCAACTATCCACGATTCCCTCTTTTCGCATCACCTCTGAATTCACCATCATTTCATGTGAACAGCGTGCAATTTCGTGTTACACGTTGTGAGATTTGTGCGTGCGTGCGTGTGTGGGTTCGTGTGTGTGCAAATTTAAGTGCCAGCCCGTGCGTGCGTGGTGTGCTTTCATGTGGGGCGCTACCTTCGACTGCAGGGCCTGCAGAGCCTCCAGCCCAAAGCCTTGACATCGCTTTCGGTCCGCTGCCCCCAGGCGCAGCCACAGGAGCTGGTCGCGCTGTGGTGCGCACGTGTGTGATCACACGGGAGCTGGTCGCGCTGTGGTGCGCACTTGTGTAATCAAACGCAAAACAGCCGGCAGTGCGCAGGGTCGGCCTCATGAGACCGCTGCCTCACCTCGTAGTAGTAGAGCGCGCTGGCGGGGGAGAGCTCGTCCACATCATGACGCATGATGCCAAATGGGAGCCGTCCTCCCCCCTTACCATCCGTTCCCCCGCCCGTTAGGGCCTGCTTGCTTCTTCCCGCTGCCTTGGTGGCCATATCCTCTCTTTTCGTTCGGAAACAGGGTGTATCCATGGCGTCGTTTGATCACAATGCATAAATCAAACGATGTTCGGGGCGGGGACTCCATGCATGGCATGAGGGGAGAGAAGGAAGATAGAGGTTGGCAGTGACATACTGCTAGCTCTGCGCACGCTGCGGCGAGGCCGTGCCGCGCGCGGCGCGCGACCCGATGCGCGCATACAGTTTGTCGCTGCTTCTCTCTTTGCTCCTCATCGCGGTCATCTGTACGTCGTGCGACGACGGGGGGTCAGTGGCGCTCACCACTGCGCCGGTGCCTGGCTTGGACGCACCCGCGCATGGCCTGGCCTGGAGCCTCCGGGACGCGGGGCGCGCTGAGGCCCGTGATTGTGCCGGCGAACGCTGCCCTTCAGGAGGGGCGGCCGCAGGAGGCCACGACGGGCAGGCGCCAGCCACCGACGTGCCCCCGGATGGCACGGGCGCAGGCGATGTCACGGTGCCGCCACCGGCAGCTGCCGCCAGGGCTGCGCCGGGGGGAGCGCCGCCTGTGAGTCCCTCCGGCGAGCGAGCCAACAGTTCGCCTCCGGCGAGCGAGCCAAGCGACGCACAGGAAGACGAGCCGGAGTGGCTGTCCGACGAAATGGCGCAGCCCGCCGACATCGGGCCCGACATATTTCCCGTGGTGATCCCGAGCATACGCTGGCCCGATGACCAGTGCTCGGACAAGTGCAGCATCAACACATGCAGCGGGCATGGCGTGTGCAGCGCGCCGCTGTGCCAGTGCAACTGCACAGCCCCGTACACAGGACGCTACTGCCATGAGCACGTGGCACGTATCTCGCACTTCAAGGTCACTCCACCAAGGAAGCCGTGCCCTGATAACTGCACTGGGCAGGGCGAGTGCCAACGCAATGGCACCTGTAGCTGCCACAAGGGGTGGGCGGGCTACAACTGCTCCATCGAGTGCATGGGAGGCATAGCGAATCCGTGCTCGGGGCACGGCGTGTGCCTGCAGGCCAGCGGCAAGTGCCTCTGCACCGAAGGCTACGCCGGCAAAAACTGCACGCGGCGCTCCGTGCCGCAGGACTTCGAAGACTACCGCAAAATGGTGCTTCTCAGCGAGTCCAAGGAGATGGAGGCCAATGAAAACGCTTCGAGGATTGAAAAGGCTGCCAATGCGTCCAAGACCGACAAGGGTGCCGACGCTGGCAAGCCAAGCAAGAAGAGCGACGCGGCCGTCAACGCCTCCTCAGTCGCAGACGCGGTCGCGGCGTCGGCAGTGACTAACAGCACAGACCCAGCGCTCGGGGGCAACGCCTCTGACGCCTCCAACGCCACCTCCAAGAACGTGAGTGCGGCAGCGGCAGACGCGGACAAGCAGACTGAGTCCACAATGCCTGAGGACAAGAAGTTCGTCAAGGGGGTCGAGATTTCCGACCAGCGGATCCGGAAGCTGGGCGTTGACCATGCTGCGTTTGACCTGGGTGGAAAGGCGCTGGCGACAAATAAGGGTTACAAATTTCTCAAAAAGTCAACTCCATAGTGGCTTTATATAGGAAACATACTAGAGCAATGACTTCTGAGAATTTTGAACAGAGGCGAAAAGTGCTTCGGCGCTTGTTAAGAATGACAAGGACAAGTACTGGATCTCGCCGTGCCGGGTGGAAAGGGGAGTGATGTGGGTGGTGCTCGAGCTCAACGAGATCATTCACGTGCGCACCATAGTCATCGGCAGCTTTGAGTACTACTCCTCGACGCCCCACAAGTTCCAGGTGCTGGGGCAACTGGTGTACCCCACAGATCACTGGAACGTGCTGGGCTATTTCGAGGCGTCGTCAGGGCATAATCGACAGGAGTTCACCCTGAAAGCCCCCATGATGGCCAAGGTCCTCAAAATCCGCCTCCTCACGCACCACGGGAGCGAGTTCTACTGCACCATGTCAAAAGTTCAAGTATTCGGCACCACGCAGTGGGAGGAGATGGGCCGCGCGCTCGAGGAGAACGAGCAGCAGGTCGAAATCGTCAAACGCGCCCTCGATGGCAAGGAGGAAAAGCAGAATAAGGAGAAAGAGAGTGCTGCTGCCGACGCGGCAGCCTCGGCGGCAGCAGCAGCGGCAGAGGCTGCAAGCGGGGCGGGCGCGGCGGGCGCGGGTGGCGGAATGGGAGGGGCGGCCGTCGCAGGCGGGTCGGGCGGGATCACAACCGGCAATGAGACCCACAACGCCTCGGCTGTGCCAGCAGAGGCTGCGGCCGTCGCGGGCGGAGACGGTGTGGGTGAAACTGAAGGCGCTGGCGGCGTGCTTCACGCAGCATCTGCCAATGTTTCGGGCGATTGTTCGGGGGCTGGCGTGGTGGAGGATGGCGGCACAGCGAGCACAGGCAGTGGTGCGAGGGGAGCGAGCGCGCAAGGCGGTGCGGCTGCGGGTGCGGGAGACGGGGCTGGCGCGGTGGGGGCTGGAGGAGAGGGTGGCATGAAAGCGGTAGGCGGATTGGCATCGCACGTCGCCGGTGGTGTGGCGCAAAAGGCGACGCTCGTCAAGACGCCAGCGGCCGTGGAACTGAGTGTGGAGGACGCGGCCGACGTTGAAGGGCAGGGTGACAGGAATGGCGGCGCGAGTACTGTGCGCGCGGTTGAGGGAGCAGGTGCAGCAAGCACTGTTGGCGCTGCTGTAGGAGGGGAGGGGAGGGCAGCGGGCGGGGCGGGCGGCGAGGCGGAGACCCGCGCTGCCATTTTGGGGCAGGTACTGACTTTTGTCCGACTGCCGCATCTGTTTCTGTGTCTCTGTATGTGTGTCTGGCGCGTTTGGTTCCCGTGCTCTCACGCGGGGCCGTAGTGGGCTCAGACTGGCATGTGTGAGGAGAGGGTGTTTGTGCGAGCGCACGTATGCGTATGCATGCACTCACACGCACGCACACACACATACACACACAACGCAACGGAAGAATGGCGTACCCTGCTAGTTTCTCTTTCATCTCAACCCTGATTCCTGCTGCTAAAACACTCACCCTCCCAAATCGTCACTGGCTGCGAGTGGAGATACATTTGATATACAGAGCGCAAGAGAGAGCATCGAAAAGAGGGGATATCAGTATATAGTATACCTGCATGCTTGTACACACACTACATTCTCGCACATTCATATAACATGCATCCATACACTCACAAACACACACACACACACACAAACACACACACAAACACACTCACACCCGCTCACCAAATCTCTCTCTCTCACACACACAATCACAATCACAATCACAAACACACAGGCGAGAGGAGGGGAGAACTCCACGGTGACTCCAGCACAGACTCCAGGAAAGCTGCCGAGCCCCAAAAAGCCTCCTATCCCCTTAGGCGAAGATCCGATGTATGCCGCGCTGCCGCGCCTCCTCGTGCCCCCGAGTTCGTGGGAGGGCGGCGAAGATCCGTTGCCGGTAGTGATGGGCGAGGACGTTGCGTCCTATGACTCCCTCGACAAGTGGCTGGGGTCTGAGACAGTTGCCACGAGGGTGGGGGTAGGAACGTCAGCCCTTGTCGCCAGCGCCCTTGTTGAGGCGCTGCCTCTTGAGTGCGGGGACGTGACAGAAATTACGGAGTGGGGTGCGCAAGTGGCGGAGGGCGGGGTGTTGTCGATGTGGGGCGAATGCCACAGAGATAGTACGTGTGTGTTGCTGACGCTGCCCCGCGACGCCCACGGTGCGCTTCTCATGCCCTCTGCCTTGGCCGCCTCCAATGCCACCGTCTCCCTCTCGAGCGCCTTCACCTCCTCGGCGAGTGACCACGGCGCTTCGGGTGTGCCTCCTGCGGCTGCTGTAGACGTGGGCGCTGGCGTCGTGGCGGGAGGTGCAGATGAAGGCGAGGAGCGGGGCGAAGCTGGTGTGCAAGGGAATGAGAACCATACTGCGTCCGGTTGTGCACTGGAGGCCGGCGTGGGTGGTGAGGGTGATGGAGGGGAAGGAGTGAAGCAGGGCGCACAGGACGCGGGTGAGGGGGCGCATACATGGGGAGAGGAGGGCAGCGGGGTGGATGGTGGTGTTGTTGAGGCGGGCGAGGGGAGTGGGAATGGAGATGGGGAGGGAGATGGTGGGGAGGAAGGAGGGGTGGCTTTGGAGGGAGTGGGGGGTGGGGAAGGAGAGGGAGGTGAGAAAGGTGGGGGTGGTGTAGATGGGAGGATGGAGGGGGTGGTGGGCAAGGAGATGGGGTTGGTGCAGAGTGGAGAAGGAGGGGTGGCAGAGGAAGGAGGGGTGGTGGAGAAGGAGGTGGGGGTGGTGGGGAAGGAGGTAGTAGGGAAGGAGGTGGGGGTGGTGCAGATGGAAGTGGAAGTGGCGGAGAAAGAGAGGTTGAAGTTGCTGGAGGAGGAGCAGATGAAGATCAAGGCAGAGGAGGATGCGCTCAAGGCTGAGGGTGAGAGGAAGAAGGAGGAGCGCAAGAAGATGGTGGATGAGCAGCGTCGTCTGGTCATCGCTGGTGTGTTCATCCTGCGTGTGTATTCCAATTATTTTCATACATTTTATTTTTTACTCAAAAATTACAAACGCACACGCTGCATCACACATCTACACACAGACACACACACACACACGCTCACGTACACAGGCACGTCTCATCAGGGCCCTCTATCTACACGTTGCATCGCACATGCAATCACTCGCCCACCCCCTTCACCCACAAC
>Ga0315905_10009002_pt1 | contig 10110 bp, 10 predicted proteins | sample LakEriMetagenome_5_FD_203522 | JGI IMG/M metagenome (GOLD analysis project Ga0315905, IMG submission 203522) | Freshwater fungal communities from buoy surface, Lake Erie, Ohio, United States - Buoy 4 MA121 | ecosystem: Environmental > Aquatic > Freshwater > Lake | place: USA: Lake Erie, Ohio... | reverse complement strand
GCGGGTGTTTCTGAGTTTTATACAGTGATTGCACAGACTGATCCAAGCAAAGGATCAAAGGGAATAACCGCCTTCATTGTTGAGAAATCAGATCCAGGAATTTCATTCGGTGCACCAGAGAAGAAGATGGGCTTTCGAGGTTCACCTACACGCGAGGTTTACTTCGACAACGTTGAGATTTCAGATGATCGCCGTATCGGTGAAGTGGGCAAAGGGTTTTCAATTGCGATGGATACCTTGGATCACACACGCATCACAATTGCGGCGCAAGCTCTTGGCATTGCCCAAGGTGCACTTGATGCTGCTGAGAAGTATTCACATGAACGTAAGCAATTTGGGAAAGAGATCTTTGAATTCCAAGCGATCCAATTCATTCTTGCCGATATGGCGATGAATATTGAGGCAGCTCGCCAATTGACGTATGCGGCTGCAGCAAAGAGCGAGCGTAACGATAAGGACCTTAAGTTTTTCTCTGCATCAAGCAAAGCATTTGCAAGCGATGTTGCAATGAAGGTAACTACAGATGCTGTTCAGGTATTGGGTGGTTATGGATATGTATCTGATTATCCGGTTGAGCGCATGATGCGTGATGCCAAGCTAACCCAGATCTATGAAGGCACTAACCAGGTGCAACGAATTGTGATGGCTCGTAACCTTCCTTAAGTTAATCGCACCACCATGTCATAAGTTGCATACGCCTTGACCGGAATATCGTGACTTTCGCGCGGTAAAGATTCTCCAGAGATTTCTTCAGGAAATATCAGCGCGATTGTCCAGGCCGAAATTTGTGCAAGAGCGCGATCATAGAATCCACCACCTTGGCCAAGGCGATAGCCATCACGATCTACTCGCAAAGCTGGGACGATAACAACGTCAATCTGATTCTGATCAGTATCCGCAGGACCAATCGGTTCAAGAATGCGACCCTGCTTTGCAAGGTGTTGAGGTTCTCCATCCCATGAAACCCACTCCAATCCCGGTTCACCATTTACCTCAATGATGCGAGGAAGCAATAACTTTTTTCCAGCGCTAATGATTGCTTTGTTTAGATCTGAAGTGTTGGGTTCATCACCATATGAAATGTAACTTGCGATGACACGTGCTGACGAAATCTCTTTTGAATTGATCAGATGTGAATATGGAGTATTCACTGCATGTTCGCTACGTTCTCGCCGATATCTTTTGCGAAGATCAGACTTTTCATTCTGAAAGTTCACGTCAATCCCCGTATTCAGTAGCTCTAACAAGTATGGTGAGATTATGGCAGAGCATGTAAGAGTTGATGAGTTCCTCTCATCCCTATTGGCACTTTGCCGCCCACTTGAACCTTTTGATATGCCACTTCTTGATGCCCATGGCGCAACCTTGGCCGCCGACGTATTTGCTGGCGAGCGTTTAGTCCTTAAAGAGGGAAGCCGTATTCGATCTACTCAGATTGGATTGGCAGCATCTATCGGCCGCGATCATCTTCTTACTCGCCCACATCCGCGCGTGGTTGTTCTCTCCGCAGGACCAGATTTAGTCGAGCCCGGACAGACGCTCGGAGCAGATGAAGAATTCGAAACAAATTCATGGCTTCTCACAACTGCTGTACGCGAAACAGGTGCCGTTGCCTATCGAGTTCATACAATTCCAGATGATGAAGAAGAACTCAAAGATGTCATTGAGGATCAACTAGTACGTGCAGATTTAATCATTATCAGTGGTGAGCGCAATGATGATTCTTTCGATCTCATCACTCGCACACTTTCAGGGATTGGTGAGATCACCACAATTGATTTAGCGATCGAATCAAGTGGTCGTCATAATTACGGCACTATCGGGCCAGATAAAGTTCCGGTAGTTACTCTCCCTGGTGATCCCATCGCTGCCTATATTTCATTTGAACTCTTTGTCCGCCCAATGATCCGCACGATGCTTGGAGCATCCACCATTCATCGCCCAGCGGTGAAGGCGAAGTTGGAGAAGCCAATTACCTCCCCAGATGGGCAACGGTCATATGTTCGTGGAATTTTGTCAGAGGATGGAAAGTCGATTACTCCGCTAGGTAAGGGTGATTCGTCGGCTCAGGACGAACAGACCACGCTCTCAGATGCAAATGCCTTCATCGCGGTCCCAGAGAATGTCACATCACTAGAGACAGGTGCTGATGTCACCGTTGTTGTTCTCGAACGTCGATATATCTAGTCATTATGTCTTCACATCAGGCACAACAGTGGCCGATCCTCTTAAGTGATGGTGAGTTAGAGCTTCGCCCACTTCGCCTGCGTGATCGAATGAAATGGAATCGACTGCGCAACCGAAATCGTGAATGGCTACAGCAATGGGAAGCCACACTGCCGACTGTGACGGTCGGACCCGCTGCTGCAGTGCCGCAACTGCCATCGTTTTTCTCAATGATTGCAACCTTTAACCGCGAAGCTCGACATGGCCGCTCATTCTCTTTTGTTATCTGGAAAGGCCCCAATCTCGTTGGGCAGATCACACTTGGCGGAGTGATTTATGGCGCTCTGCGCGGTGGCCATATTGGCTATTGGATTGATCAGGAGTTCGCTAATCGCGGCTACACGACGAGAGCGGTAGAAATTCTGACGCGCTTTGGTTTCGATCAACTCGGATTGCATCGTATTGAGATCAACATTCGCCCCGAGAATGCACCTTCATGCAGAGTTGCCGAAAAAGCTGGCTATCTTCTCGAAGGTACGCGGAATAGATATTTACACATTGATGGACAGTGGCGAGACCACGTGAGCTATGTAAAAGAGAACCCAACGGTCGAATAAAAAATAAAAAAGTGCAGATGGGTGAGGGGCAAATCCACAGATGTGAAGGGGTGACCCCTTAATCTTGGTTCATCATGGCTTCGGGGATCATCTATCTAGCAATTATCGGCATGTGGGTTGCCTATTTTCTGCCACGGTGGATACATAGCAGAAACGAATTCACCGGCAAGACTGCTCAGCGATATCGCAGCGCACTCGAAGTTGTTTCCGGGAGTGCTAGCCCTCTCTCTGAAGTCGATCGACTACGAGCGCATCAACTCAAATTAACTCGCAGAAGACTTTTCTTCTCTCTTATTCTCACTTCATTTGTTATGACATTGGTAGGTGCAGTTATGCAGGCAGTTACTTACACACTCATCTTGTTACCTGTTGCGGGATTCATTTTCTATCTTGCACATGTACGACATGACACCAACACTGAGAAGATTGCGAAGCGTCGTCGCGATGAGCTTCATCGCACAAACGCTGGCATCTCTCCAACAAATCTTGTCGACGTTGTTACTCCGAAGACAACAACAGAACATTGGATTCCACTCTCTGAACGAGAGATTTCTGGTGTCACTATCTTGCCTAAGGGAAGTCAGAAGGCTGCAAGTGAATGGGATCCACAGAACATTCCAGTTCCTACATATGTAAATGCAGCTAAGGCAGTTCCATCACGTCGTGTAATCGATTTAACTGAGCCAGGTAAGTGGAGCGAAGAGCAAGAGCGTCTTGAGCGCGAAGCACTAGCTGCTGCTGCGCCATCGAGGGATGAAATCTTTGATCAGCAGTTGGCTGAAGAAGCAGTTAATCGTCTTCGCGAAAACCGCGCCTCTAATCAGTAACCTGCGTAGCCTGAGCTAAATCCAGCTCGGCAGCCACATACGTGCATACCAAGCATCGTATGTCATGACATCTCCCACAAAAACTGGGAGAAAATAGAGGAAGTTAAAGAAGACCAGCAACGCAAATGCAACGCTACCGATAGTGCCCCCTCTTTGATTCTGAGAGATAAACCAGCGCGCACAGTAAACAATTGCAAGTACAAGAAATGGCTGAAAAATAATTGAATAAAAGGAAAAGACTGTTCGATCTTGAAAAGCAAACCACGGTAGATAACCAGCAGCCATACCAACAACAATGATTGTTGAGGCCGGCTCCATCCTTCTCTTTACGATTGATTTAATCCAAAACCCAGCAACCACAAAGACAGATATCGCTCCAGCCCACCAGAGAAATGGTGTTCCCATTGCAAGCACTTCTTGAGAGCACGAATCTACGCCACACGTTTTTGGCGATTGGTAAAAGAAAGATGTCGGACGGGATTGAATCAACCATGTCCAAGGATGCGCTTCATAGGTGTGTTTCTGACTCAGACCAGTATGGAAACCGAGCATCTGCTGGTGATAGTAGATAAATGATGCAATCGGATTTGTTGAATGGTCCTTACCCCAACCGCCATCTGAAATAAACCAACCAGCCCAAGATATTACATAGATTACAACTGGAACTATTCCAAATGTTGCAATGCGGGACACAGTTGGTTTGATCAAGTCACGTCCTGTGTGGTGTGTAAAGGCGCGATAGAGAGCAATACCTCCAAAGATTGCAACAAAGTAGAGCGCGCTCCATTTAGTTCCGAGAGCGAACCCTAGGAAGATTGCAGTGGCAAGGTAATTCTTTCGAATAAAGAAATAAGTTGCAGCGAGAATGAAAGTTGTAAGGAAATTATCCAGAAGCGATGTACGTGAATGGACTAGAGCAAGTCCATCAACTGTGGCGAGAAAAGTTGCTAAGAGTGTCAGGAAGCGAGATCTAAAGAGTCTTTGGGCGATTAGACCGATAAGGATGATCGAGATAACCCCTGCTATTGCCGTAGAAATTCTCCATCCAAATTCATCGTTACCAAATACTTGAATACCTGCTGCAATCAACCACTTTCCAACTGGTGGGTGGACTATGAATTCAGGGTTACTTCCATCGACCTCGACACCATAGGTCAGAAGATCTCTCGCACCATCTACGTAATAGACCTCATCAAAGATCAATCCCTTAGGAAGACCCAAATTGATGATGCGCAGGAGAAATCCAATTGCTGCGATCGCATAGATTCCTACGTAGGTCATAAGCGCAAGGGTATGCGCATCTGTAAGTAAAGTGGAGTAATTCCTGAGAAGATAGCGCTGTGACCTTAACTCTTGCAGCAACTCCCCTTGGAAATCCAGGAGATGCAAGCCCGCGCCTTAAGGAAGCTATCCAAGGTGCTGAAGTTATCGCTGCCGAAGATTCTCGCCGTTTCCATCGTTTGGCTTCCGACCTCGGCGTTACATTCACCGCAAAGATCATTTCTTTCTTTGACGGAAATGAAACAGCGCGTACGCAAGAAGTTCTTGCACTGCTACAAGCTGGCAAGCGCGTACTCGTTGTATCGGATGCCGGCATGCCAACAATTAGTGATCCAGGTTTTCGCCTCACTCGCGATGCAATCGCACTAGATATTCCCATCGTTGTTATCCCTGGCCCAAGTGCGCCAACCATGGCTCTTGCACTCTCAGGCCTTGCCACAGATCGCTTTACCTTTGAAGGTTTTCTTTCACGAAGTGCTGGTGCGCGTCAGTCTCATCTTGAATCACTTCGCTTTGAAGAGAGAACAATGATTTTCTTTGAAGCTCCCCATCGAATTACAGAGTGTCTTACCGATGCGCTCGAGATTTTCGGTGGCGATCGTCGCGCAGCGATTTGTCGAGAAATGACAAAGACCTACGAGGAGACTGTCCGCGGCACTTTGAGTGAGTTATTGACATGGTCGACATCAAAAGAGATTCTCGGTGAGATCACAATGGTGATTGCTGGAGTTCCTGTGGGATCTGCAGCAAAGACTGCTGATGAGATGGTTAATCGAGTGCGCGAATTCGAGTCTGCAGGCATGGATCGTAAAGATGCGATCGCTACAGTCGCAAAAGAGTTTGATCTGCCAAAGAAGGTCGTTTATGCAGCTGTCGTTGATGCGAGTAAGTCGTAATAAGATGACGCCCGTGAAATCCTTCTATCTGACGACGCCGATCTACTACGTCAACGATGCTCCTCATATCGGGCACGCATATACAACTGTCGCCGGAGATGTCCTTACTCGCTGGCATCGCCAGCGCGGAGAGTCAGTCTGGTTTCTTACAGGCACCGACGAACACGGCCAGAAAGTCATGCGCACTGCAGAGCAGAATAACGTTGCACCGCAGGCATGGGTTGATCGTCTTGTTGCAGAGGCGTGGAAGCCAAATTGGGAAGCGCTCAATATTGCTAACGATGACTTTATTCGCACCACCGAACCACGCCATACAGAGCGGGTACAGAAGTTCTTGCAATCGCTGAAAGATTCTGGCCACATTTACGCTGGAAAATATGAAGGTCCTTACTGTGTCGGTTGCGAAGAATTTAAGCTACCGGGCGATCTCATCGATGCTGATGGTGAAAAACTCTGTCCAATCCATAGCAAGCCCATCGAACTTGTTAATGAGAATAACTGGTTCTTTAAACTTTCAGCATTTACGCAAGCGCTATTAGATCACTACAAGAACAATCCAGACGCGTGCCAACCAGAGAGTGCGCGCAATGAAGTGATTTCATTCCTCGAAGGCGGCGTATCAGATCTATCAATTAGCCGTTCCACATTTGATTGGGGAATTCCTGTTCCTTGGGATACCGATCAAGTTGTCTATGTCTGGTTTGACGCGCTCCTGAACTATGCAACTGCAGTCGGTCTTACTGATGATCCAAATTCTGAAGGCGGTAAGAAATTCGCCCAGACATGGCCAGCAGATGTTCACCTCGTAGGAAAAGATATTCTGCGATTCCATGCTGTCATTTGGCCAGCGATGTTGATGGCTGCTGGTTTAGATATTCCACGTAAGGTATTTGCACACGGCTGGTTATTGGTCGGTGGCGAGAAGATGAGTAAGTCAAAGCTCACTGGTATTGCACCCTCTGATATCACCGATCACTTCGGCATCGATGCATTTAGATATTACTTCTTGCGCGCAATCCCATTTGGCAGCGATGGTTCTTTCTCTTGGGAAGATATGAGCGCTCGATACACATCAGAGCTCGCAAATGACTTTGGAAACCTTGCTTCACGCCTTGCTGCGATGATTGAAAAGTACTGTGGTGGGCTTATTCCTGCGCCTCACCGCGAAGAAGTTTTGGCACAGGCCTTACAGGCAACAGTTGATAAGGCTGACGCAGCGATGGTCGCACTCGATTTCCAAGGCGGAATTGTTGCTGCGATGGATTTCTGCAAGAAGGTCAATGGCTACGTCACTGAGAAAGAGCCATGGATTCTTGCCAAAGATCCTGCCAATAAAGTTGAACTCGAAGAAGTTCTTTACAACACTGCAGAATCACTTCGCGCGTTGGCAGTCTTGTTACATCCAGTAATGCCTGCAACGACAGAGATTTTGTGGCAATCATTGGGTGCGCAGAGCGCGCTCGGTGCAATCGGAGATCAGAAGGTAAGTCAGATTGCTACGTGGGGACAGTTGCCACAAGGTGCAGTCGTGACAAAGACTCCTGTGCTCTTTCCACGTCTTGAGATTAAAGAGTAAATATACCTATGGCCGATCGCCACAATCGCGATATCGATCGTCAACTCGCACCGGCCCCCGAGCCACTGCCAGTTCCTTGCGTTGATGCTCATGCACATATCGAGATCGTGGCAAATACAAATTTTGATTCACCTGAAGTTCGCCAAGTCATCGAGGATGCCGCCGCCGCAGGGATTGATCGCATTGTTCAGGTCGGATATTCAGCAGAGCAATCACAATGGGGTGCAAATTTAGCTGCGCTCTACGATGGACAAGTTCTTGCAGCCGTTGCACTTCATCCTAATGAAGCGCCAGTTGTTGAAGATCTGGAAGCAGATTGGGCAATTATTGAAGCACTCGCCCAGCAACCACGCGTACGCGCAATTGGCGAGACCGGCCTTGATTACTTTCGCACTCCACCAGAACTTCGAGCACGTCAGCAAGAATCATTTAAGTGGCACATTGATCTAGCAAAGCGAACCAAGAAAGCACTTGTTATTCATGATCGTGATTCACATGACGATGTTTTATCTGTCTTAGCCGAAGTTGGAGCCCCAGAGAAGACCGTCTTTCACTGCTTTTCTGGAGATGTAGAGATGGCTAAGAAATGTATTGAACGTGGATATGTCCTCTCATTTGCCGGAACGGTCACATTTAAGAATGCGCCGCAGTTACGCGAAGCGCTGGCCATCACACCGATCGATCAGATTTTGGTCGAGACAGATGCACCGTTCTTAGCCCCAATGCCGCACCGGGGTTCACTTAACTCTCCAGCACAGATTGCAACGATCGTGCGCGCTATGGCTGCAGAGCGCAACGCTGATCTCGCTGAGTTTGCAACCGCACTCTCAAAGAATGCTGAGCGCGTCTTTGGTTCATTTGCAGCAGGGTCAACCCTGTGACTCTTTTAGGAGCGGCTGAGATTCGCGAGCTCGCAGCGTTACTTGATCTCAAACCATCTAAATCGCTAGGCCAGAACTTTGTGATCGATGCAAATGTCTGCCGCAAAATCGTGCGAGTAGCAGATGTGAAGTCAGATGATGTTGCACTCGAAATCGGTCCAGGACTTGGTTCGCTCACTCTGGCACTCCTTGAAGAAGCATCATCAGTTGTTGCTATTGAAATTGACCAACGCCTTGCAACCCAGTTACCTGTAACGGCTGCCAACCACAGCGATCGCGCATCGAAGCTGACGGTAATCAATAGCGATGCGCTAGCAATTCGCACACTTGATGTTGCACCGACTGTCCTAGTCGCAAACTTGCCCTACAACGTTTCTGTTCCAGTCTTTCTTCATCTCCTTGAATTCTTTCCCACACTTCGTACCGGTGTTGTGATGGTTCAGGCAGAGGTGGCTGATCGTCTTGCTGCAAAACCAAATAGCAAGGAGTATGGAATCCCGAGCGTAAAGGCTGCCTGGTGGGCAGATGTATCAGGGGCCGGTTCAGTCTCTCGATCTATCTTTTGGCCAGCGCCTAATGTTGATTCCAAACTTGTTGGATTTACGCGCCATGCGCCACTGGGTGATGAAGCACTGCGCAAGAAAGTCTTCGCAATCATTGATCTCGCCTTTGCACAACGGAGAAAAATGCTCCGCTCGACCTTGTCATCTATGTATGGAAGTTCTGCTGCTGCCGAGGCACACCTTGAATCAGTAGGCATCGACGGAACCTTACGTGGGGAAGCGTTGACCATTGAAGACTTCTGCAAGATTGCCAAATAAGCAATAAGGTCTAGTCGTGGCTAAAGAGAGCGTAACGGTGCGTGTACCTGCAAAGGTCAACCTCCAATTATCTGTAGGCCCGCGCGAAGTCGATGGCTTTCACAACCTCGTCTCAGTCTTTCAAGCAATATCAATCTTTGATGATGTGACAGTAACAAAAAGTCAGCCAGGATCTGGAATAACTATTTCAATTACTGGCGATCACACACACGGCGTTCCGGCAGATCACACAAACTTAGCTGTTAAGGCCGCCCAACTGATCGCATCCGAATACGAAATCACTATCGATGCACATATCGAAGTGAAGAAGAGCATTCCTGTTGCAGGTGGAATGGCTGGCGGAAGCGCTGATGCGGCCGCAACAATTCTGGCAATTGATCATCTCTATGAATTAGATATGAGTCGCGAAGAGCAACATGATTTTGCAGCATCTCTTGGTAGCGATGTTCCCTTCATGCTCACCGGTGGAACAGCGATTGGCCAAGGTCACGGCGATCAATTAACGTCAGCACTTTCTCGCGGTACTTATCACTGGGTATTAGCACTTTCTAGCGTTGGACTTTCAACTCCTGCCGTCTATGCAGAATGCGATCGCCTTCGCGCCGAACGCGATATCTCTGCGCCACGAATTAGTGATCAATTGATGCAAGCACTTCTTGCCGGCGATGCAAAAGCTGTCGGTGCATCACTGAGTAATGATCTACAGAGCGCAGCCTGCACATTGCGCCCTGCGCTATCGCTCGTCCTTGATGTGGGTCAGGAATATGGTGCACTTGGCGCAATCGTCTCTGGCTCAGGACCCACAGTTGCATTTCTTGTTGCAGATGAAGAGGCTGGATTAGATCTCGCCGTTGCTTTGACCTCAAGTGGAGTAGTTGGCAGCGTTGCGCGAGCCTTTGGACCTGTTCATGGAGCCAAAATTCTCTAACCCTTGTGCGTCTTCTGCGCATTCTGGTCGCCAGCACCCTGTGTGATGAGGGAGAATACGGGTTCCGCCATTGTGTAGTGGCTAGCACATGGGCCTTTGAAGCCCAGGGTCCAGGAT